>TARA_R110000868_G_scaffold98591_2_pt1 | contig 12195 bp, 7 predicted proteins | sample TARA_R110000868 | Tara Oceans TARA_R110000868 (sample SAMEA4397489) | marine metagenome | biome: Polar Biome; feature: [SRF] surface water layer (ENVO:00010504); material: water (ENVO:00002006), including particulate matter (ENVO:01000060) such as... | depth 5 m | reverse complement strand
GATGTACGTGAGATGCTAAACATCTCTCCTGGTACATTGCAAAATCTACGAGTTAATGGTACACTACCCTTTACAAGTATGGGAAAAACAATGTACTATGACTATGAAGATGTAATTAAAATTTTAACCCAAAACAAAAGTGCTTAATGAGATTAACATATTTCCTTCCTCATAATTTAGATTTAGAAACTCTTATAGATAATAATCGACCAAAATTTAAGCCTTTTAATGAGCAAAAGGCTAAATATTTGTTACACCTTATAAGTGCTGTAAGACACAACAAGAAAAGTTTACTGACAGAAGACTATGTAAAGCTATCTTCTAAATCGATGCAACATAAAGTCCATAATTATTATAAATATTGGGACTACTTTATCAACGAACTAAAAATTGTTGAACGTGACGAATCTTATCAAGTAAACAAGGAATCTAAAGGATATAGATTTGTAGAAAAATATAGAACACCAATCATTCCATCAGACGACCAATTACAAGACACTTCTTTGCGTAGAAAGATTATCCAAAACTTAAACGCAATTAATTTGTCGGTAAAAAATTACCCTTATTTAAACAAGTGGTATAATGACAACCTTCATATAGATTTTGATTTAGCATTAAAATTGATAGAAGAAGAATATGAGTTAAAAAAGGATAATAAAGAACTTTGGGATTATGATTTTATCAAAGAAAAATATAAAAGCCCATTATATCAAAGAGACCACGCAATAATGTCCGTAACTAGATTACGAGACAAATATTATGCTCTTAAAAGAGACGAAAATGTTTATCGCTACCATACAGTATTAACCAATATGCGGAGTGTTTTACGAAATGCGGTTACATACAACGGAAAAAAACTTTACACCCTTGATATAACAAATAGCCAACCCTATTTAAGCACAATATTATTATCCACAGATTATTTAATAAAGTGTGACCCTAAAAATCAAAGTGTATCGTTAAGTTTTAACGATCCGCAGGCTGCGTTTGCTTCTTTTTATAATAAAAATATTAATTATTTATCTATAAATCAATATAATTTTAAATTAAGTGATTCTTACATTATGTTAGGACTTTTTAAGGAAGCCCCTATAAATACTGATATACAGGAGTATATTAAGTTGGCTGTGGGTGGACGCTTCTACGAAGAGTTGGAACAAAAATACAAGGAGGATTTAGGGATTACATTTGCACTACGCAAGGATATAAAAGCAACCGTATTTCAGGTACTCTTTACAGCCAATAATTATTTTGGGTGTGAGAAGGCGAAACCTAAAAAACTATTTGCCGAATTATTCCCAGAAGTGTATAAAATATTTTCAGACATTAAAAGAACAGATAAGACAGTATTACCTCGTCTATTGCAGAGTATTGAAAGTTATCTAATTGTTGATGTTATTTGTAAGCGAATATCAGAAGAACTACCTAATGCTCCTATTTTTACTATTCACGATAGTATTACTACCACAGAAGAATATATTGAAGATGTACGTAGGATAATGGAAGAGGAATTTGAAAAGAAAATTGGTAAAGCACCTATGATTAATTATGAAGAATGGGATGCTAATAAAATTGAAACACATTTAAGTAAGTTAAGAAAACGTATACCATCTGTAGCCTAATTAACTCGATAGAACTCAAAATAACCCATCGGTTTATTTGGGTTTAACATTTACTTGGAAATATTCCTACTTACCCAAAAAAGATTTATATTTTTATGGTTTCATAACACCAACTATTGAATGTCAACAAAGTTTTTTACTAATAAATCAAATAACAGCTTATTAAAAAAGTTCGAGGGAGTTTTCAAGAACTTACCTAACATACATAACTTCGATGCTTTAGTAGGTTATTTCAGAGCTACAGGCTATTTTAAGTTAAGACCATATTTAGAGAATATTCCTGAAATTAGAATTTTAGTAGGTATAAATGTAGATGTAATTTTAGAGAAATATCACTCATTAGGACAACAACATATTATAGACCCACAAGAGACAAAAGATGAGTTTATAAAAAAATTAAAAGAGGATATTCAAGAAGCTGATTATTCTAAAGACATAGAAGAAGGCATTGTACAATTCATAAAAGACATTGTCAATAAAAAAATAACCATAAAAGCGCATCCAGAAAAGAACTTACACGCCAAAATTTACATTTTTAAACCTAAAGAGTTTAACGAATACTCAACAGGTAGTGTAATAACTGGGTCTTCAAATCTTACAGAATCTGGATTAGGTTCTCGTGAAAAGTCAAATTATGAATTTAATGTAGAATTAAGAGATTACGATGATATTCGTTTTGCTTCGGAAGAGTTTGAATTACTTTGGAGTGAATCAATTGATATTTTGCCAGTCGATATTTCTGGTTTAAAAGAGGAAACATATTTAAATGACAACTTCACACCTTTTGAGCTTTACATAAAATTACTGATAGAATATTTCGGTAAACGCATTGAGTACGACCCAACAAACATAGATTTACTGCTACCAGATAAATATAAAAGGCTAACTTATCAATCGGAAGCTGCTATTGAAGGCTATGAAAAGTTAATGAAATACAACGGCTTCTTTTTAGCTGATGTTGTAGGTTTAGGTAAAACAATTGTCGCTTCAATTATAGCAAAGAAATTTGTTTTTGAAAATGGGTATCACTCTAAAATATTAATTGTTTATCCGCCTGCTTTGGAGGACAACTGGAAAACTACAATTAAAGATTTTCACATTGATAATAATACTTGGTTTATTTCAACTGGTAGCTTACATAAGGTTTTAGATGGTACAAATCGCAACTATCCAAATCCTAATGAATACGATTTAATAATAATTGACGAAGCTCATAAATTTAGAAATGATACTTCTAATATGTATGAGAAGCTACAAACCATAACCAAATCAGACAGAAGAATACCAGGATCTAATGGGGATACTCGTAAAAAAGTGATGTTGCTTTCTGCTACACCTTTAAACAATCATCCTGCTGATATTGAAAATCAAATCTATTTATTTCAAGATAAAAGAAATGCCAATTTACCAAGTGTAAAAGATTTACAGGCATTTTTTCAACCTCTAAAAGATGAGTACGACGAATTAAAAAAAGATGATATTCTTAATATAAAAAAGGTCAAAGCAATTTTTGATGAAATAAGGGATAAAGTAATTGAACCTTTAGTAATAAGAAGAAGTCGTACAGATATTGAAAACAATGAAGATTTCAAAAAAGACATTGCTGAACAAGGCATCATATTTCCTAAAATAAATCCACCTAACGAAGTTAAATATGAATTTGATGACGCATTAAGTGTTCTATTTGATACTACAATTACGATGCTTACCTCTATGGACGAAAACCGAAATCCAGTTGATGGTATTGGTTTTTATAGATATAGAGCAATTGAATATTTAATAAATGAAGAGGATAGAAAACGATATGGCGATGTAACTTCTATTTCTAATAGGTTATCTGCCATAATGAAAACCTTATTAGTAAAACGTTTAGAAAGTAGTTTCTATGCTTTTAAAATGTCTTTATCAAGACTTCATAGAAATACCAAACATATGATTAAAATGTTTGAGGATGATAAAGTATATGTTGCTCCAGATGTAGATGTAAATAAATACCTAAATGAAGGAAACGAAGAAGCATTAGAAGATAAAATAAATGAAAAAGGTGGTAACAATCAGATTTATATAGCAGAAGATTTTAAAGAAGATTTTATTGATTTCTTAAAAACAGACGAAAAGAAAATAAAACTATTAGTAGATGAATGGTCTAAAATTGATTACGACCCTAAACTTGATAAATTTATTGCAGATTTAAAATCTAAATTCTTAAACAAGAAAAATAATCATTCTGGTAAATTGGTGGTGTTTTCTGAATCTAAAGAGACTATTGAATATGTTAGTGATTCTTTACAAGATTTAGGCGTAAATAAAATATTGACTATTAGTGCTGCAAACCGTAAAGATAAATTTCCAACAATTTTAGAAAACTTTGATGCCAATCAAGAAAAGTCAGATTGGAAAAACGAATTTAATATCATCTTTACAACAGAGGTATTAGCAGAAGGTATCAACTTACACCGTTCTAATGTAATAGTAAATTATGATGTTCCTTGGAACTCAACTCGTTTAATGCAACGTATTGGGCGTGTAAACCGTATTGGTACGGAAGCAGATGAAATACACGTTTTCAATTTTTATCCATCAGATAAATCAGATAATCAAATAAAACTAACCAATACAGCTATTAAAAAACTACAAGCATTTCATAGTGCTTTTGGAGAGGATAGTCAAATATATTCGCAATTAGAGGAAGTTGGGGAAGCTGGTTTATATGGTTCTAAATTAAAAGAAGAAATCAATGAAACATTAGTGTTTTTACAAGAATTAAGAGAGTATAAAAAGAAAAACATTAATAAGTTCAATCAAATAAAAAGCATTCCTAAAAAGTCTCGTATTGCACGTAAGTCAAGTAACATAGATTCTTTTATTAATGTTGATAATGCTTCAATAACCTATATAAAAAGTGAAGGACACCCAGGCGTATTTTATAAAACAGATGAAAATAATGTAGTTCACGAATTAACCTTTGTAAACGCTGCAAAAATATTTAAGGCAAGTGTAAAAGAAAAGGCTATAAAGCTACCAGAGAACCACCATAAACAGGTAACTAAAGCATTAACCCACTTTAAAACTGTAGCTAAAAACATTGAAACTAAAAACGTAACCAAAGCACAACTATCAGCAGTTGAAAAGAACGTTATTAAAGATTTAGGTTTTTATATTGGTATTGCAAATAATGAATTTATAAAGAATCAACTTCAAAGAGCATTAGATGAAATTTATAAAGGTTCGCATAGACAACTACCCAACAAGTTGAACAAATTCTTTAAAAACAACACAGAGAACGACCCTCAAAAAGTAATTGAAAATGTATTTAATGAGGTTTTGAAAAAAATGAACTTTAGTGATACTGCAAGAATCAAACAACAAAGGGCATCACTATTTAGTAAACCACAAATAGTTATTTCAGAATCTTACATCGAAACCAAATAATGGAAAGCATATTAACTCAAATATTCACGTCAGATTATAAGCGTTCCTCATTCGAGGATAACGTACTAAAGCCTATATTCCTTAAATCTGTTAAAGATTTTGTGTTGTATGATGAAGATGGTGTACAAGAAGTTGAATTAACTGATACTGAAAAACGAACAGCTAAGAAAGTTATAAAGTATGGCGAGTTTAATACACACGACAATCGTAAGATAGAATTGTATGAAGTAACTGTTGAAGATTATAGTAAAGTAAAAATAGCTCGTGTTGGTTTAGGTGCTTTAGTTAAAAAATTAATTATTGGTAACAATGCTGTATTTGCGACTTTTAAATATGAAGATGTTACAGACAAACATTGGCGTTTTTCTTTTATAGCTTATGATAGTTTTTTTGAAGATGGTCAAGTACAAACTAAAGAAACAAACCCAAAACGCTACACCTATGTTTTTGGCGATAAAGATGAAACTTATCGAACTGCAATAGACCGTTTTCAAGAATTAGATAGTAAGTTTCAAATAAAAGTAAAAGACATTCAAGAGGCATTTGCTGTTGAGGCAATGTCAAAAGAATTTTTTGATGAGTATAGAGAAACTCATTATGCAAATTTTGTAAAATTCCTAACTGGTGAAGAGTTTCAAAAAAAAGGTGGTAAATATGAGTTGGTTAAAATACAAAACCCATCTCCTTTTTTAGCATCTGTTTTTGATGGCGATAAAAAGGATGCCAGAGATTTTTGTAAAAAGCTATTAGGACAAATCGTCTTTTTATACTTCATTCAGAAAAAAGGTTGGTTAGGTGCAACAAATACAAAATATAAAGAAGGTAATGGAGATAAAAACTTCATTCAAAACTTCTATAAACAAGCAGGAGAAAATGATACATTTTACCCTGTATGGCTCTCTAAATTATTTTACGACACACTAAATCAAAAAAGGACTGACGACGATTTTACAATGCCTGATGGCACTGTGGTTAAAATCCCTTATTTAAATGGTGGTTTGTTTGAAAAAGAATCGGATAAGTTTGACTATTTAGTATTTCCAAGTGAGTTGTTTACAGACTTATTTGAGTTTTTCAATCGTTTTAATTTCACAATCTACGAAAACAGTCCAGAAGAACATACGGTTGCGGTTGACCCAGAAATGTTAGGTCATATATTTGAAAACTTACTGGAAGACAATAAAGATAAAGGCGCATTTTATACACCAAAGGAGATTGTGCAATATATGACACAAGAATCCTTAATTGAATATTTAGTAACACATTTAGGAGAAGAAGTTAAAGAAGGTGTTAGCATATTTGTAAAACAAAAAAACAAAGAAGCGTTAACAGATACACAACTAAATGAAATAAATATACTTTTAGACAAAGTAAAGATATGCGACCCTGCAATTGGCTCTGGTGCATTTCCTATGGGTTTATTGCACGAAATATTTGCTTTAAAAGAACGTATTGCGTTTGATTTAGGTTATACAGTTTGGAGTCCTGCAACAGTAAAAGAGAATATTATACAAAATTCTATTTATGGTGTAGATATAGAAAAGGGAGCGGTTGACATTGCACAACTGCGTTTTTGGTTAAGTTTAATTGTGGATGAAGAAGAGCCAAAACCCTTACCTAATTTAGCCTATAAAATAGTGGTAGGAAACTCATTGGTAAGTAAGTTTGGAGATGAAATTATTGAAATTGATTGGGAAGTAGATGAAGGTACTCAAAGTAATTTGTTTGGCAATCCCTACCAAGAAGATATTCAGGAGCTTTTAAAACAAATTTCTGAAAAGCAAAAAGAATATTTTACAGCAAACAATAGTAATAAACCAAGATTAACTAAAGAAATTCGTTTACTAAAATTGAATATTTTAAGTAAGCAATTAGAGTTAATGATTAACACCAAAGGATTTGAAAAGGTTGGTAACCAAAGACTGTCTAAAGCACAAACAGAACGTTGGTTGGAAACCGAAGGTTGGAAACGCACGTTGCAGCAAGTAAATGCGTTAAAAACAAATAATAAACCATTTAATCATTTTGATTGGCGTTTAGACTTTCCAGAGATTTTAAATACTATTGTAAATGAAAATACGGGTTTTGATATTGTAATTGGGAACCCCCCTTATCTTAAAGAACGTGATAATGCCCATATTTTTAAACCAATAAATGAATCGCCATTTGGTAAAAAATGGCATCAAGGTAAAATGGACTTTTGGTTTTATTTTTTACATAAATCAATTGATATAGCCAAAAATGATGGAAAAATATCCTTCATTACTTCAAGATACTGGTTGAATAGTCAAGGAGCAAGTAAACTAATTGAAAGGGTAAAGGACGAACTGTCTTTTTTAAATGTAGTAGATATTGGTAAATTAAAGGTTTTCAATAATGTTGCTGGTCATCATATGATTCATATATATAATAAGGGTAAAAACGAAAATTTCGTTTATAAATCTTTATCTGAAGATGTTAAACATATTATTTATGATTTTAAAACAGAATATGTGAATTTTGACAACTTCAAAAATTCAAACGTATTTAAAAATGGTGAAATTATTTTAAGTACTTCTCTCCTTCAATTTGAAAACACCATTCCTTTAGGAGATTTATTTGATGTTTCACAAGGAGTTGTAGAAGCGAGTGATAAGGTTTCAAGTAAACAATATGAACTTATTGGAAGAAGTGATATTAATGTTGGTGATGGTGTATTTGTCTTATCTGAAAATGAATTAAAGAAAATTGGCTTGTCAATTGATGATTCAATTATTAAGAAATACATTGATCCAAATGACATAAGCAAATATAGTATTAAACCAAAAGAGCCTAAATTCTTAATTTATTCAAATAATGAAAATAGAGAGAAGATAGCAAATGACAACAGGTATTTAAATTTAAAAAAGCATTTGGATTTATATTCTGATTTTATTACTTCATCAAATGCTCCTTATGGTCTTCATAGACCCAGAAAAGATGTTTATTTTAAGCATCCAAAAATTATATTTAAAATAATGTTTAAAGAACCAGAATTTACATATGATGATACTGGTATATATTTTGGGTTTTCTTTTTCGTCTATAATAAACAAACCAAATAATAATTACAGTTTAAAATATTTATTAGCTATACTTAATTCGAAAATTGCTACAGGTTGGTTTAATACAAACGGTAAAAAAAGAGGAGCTGGTGTTGATATTGGAGTTAATAAATTGAGGACTTTTCCAGTCAAGATTAGCAATGACAATAGTAGCTTAATGACTATTGTTGATTACTTACTCTTTCTTAACACAGTTCATAACGATAGTTTAGATTACAAATTAATGACAACTTATTTTGAACAAATCATTGATGGCATTGTATATGAGTTGTATTTCCCTAATTTACTTAAAGAACATAACAGGACTATAATAGAGTATTTAGGTGTGTTGCCAAAGTTTACAGATTCGACTTCTAATAATGAAAAAGAAAACATTATCAATACAGTATTTAAGCGTTTAGATGATAAAGACCACCCTGTAAGGAATAATTTATTTTATATGCGTAATATAGAAGAAATTGCTACAATTGAAGCATTAAAAGAGTAGCTATGCGTATAACAGAAATAGAAATAAATAATTTCAGAGCTTTTTATGGAAAGCATACTATTAATTTAGATAAGGATGGTAAAAACTTAATGGTCTATGGAGAAAATGGTAGTGGTAAAAGCTCATTTTATTTGGCCTTAAAAACCTTTTTTGAATCAGCAGTTAAGCCAGTTGATTTACAATCATTAGAAAATATTTTCATTCCTAATGCAAATAAAGGTAGCGCATCATTAAAATTTATAGTAAAACAAAATGACAAAGCATCTTCAAGCACGACTATAGAGATAAATGTTAAAAATAATGAGATAGCAGGTAATGAAAAATTATTAATTGCTGATGCAAACAAAATAAAAGGTTTTTTTGATTACAAAAGTTTATTAAAAACGCATTTAGTAGAAACAAAAAATGTCAACCTTTTTAACCTTCTTATAGTAAATATTCTATCGGAACAAGAAAACCGCTTTACAACTAAAAAAATTGGAAAGGAATGGGAAAGTATTCTATACGATAGCCACGAATTAAGACAAGGCGTAAATGTTAGAAACAGATTAAAAACCAATATATCAAATTTCAATCTTGGTATTGCTGAAAAGATTAAATCCATCGAAACTGATACTAATACATTTATTCAAACTTTCGGTTATAATATAAATATTAAACTAAACTATATAGGTTTATCATATCACGGTAGAAGAGATATAAGAGATAAAAGCATTGAAGTTGAAATTGACTTTTTTAAGAAACCAATTGCACAACATCAACACTTTTTAAATGAGGCTCGTTTGTCAGCTTTAGCCATAAGTCTCTATTTAGCTACTGTAAAGTCAAATCCAAGCAAAGGAGTACTAAAGACTTTAGTATTAGATGATTTACTTATAGGTTTAGATATGAGTAACAGACTTCCTCTTTTAGATATAATTAAAAACCACTTTCAAGATGATTTTCAAATCATAATGACTACTTATGATAAAGTTTGGTTTGAATTGGTTAAAAATTATTTCGGAGATGGTAAATGGAAATATGTTGATATATTCTCCAAAAAGCTAAAAGATGATGATTTTGAAATACCTATTATTAAACAAAATACAGATTACATAGAACAAGCTGAACACTATTTAAATGAAAAAGACTTTAAAGCATCAGCGGTATATGTAAGAAGTGAATTTGAAAAACTCGTTAATTCCATTTGTGATAAGCATAATTTATTGGTTAAATATAAGTCTAATCGTAAGGAACTTAAAAGTGATGATTTCTGGAAAGCTATAAAAACACAAACAAATATTGATGCCACATTAATTTCAGAAGTTGAAACTTGCAGAGGTACAGTTATGAATCCTTTTAGTCATCACGATTTAACAAAACCTGTTTTTGAGGCAGAATTAAGAAAATCAATTGATGCGGTGAAAAAATTAAAAACACCACCTTTTAGTAAAGACGATAGTAAAACTTATGAAAAATTAAGTCTAAAAGTAAAAGACCTTGAAGCAAAAATTGCACAAAAAGAGGCTACAATTATTCAAATGGGTAAAAGTATTCCCAAAACAACTAAATGAATTTAGTCATACTAAATAACAATGCATCTTCTTCTCTTGAAGACTTTATTAATACTTGGTCAAAATTATACTCGTTTTCTAACGAAGCAGTTTATAAAAAAGCAATATCCAAACAGGAGCTTACTAAAGCAGATATTCAAAACTTATACGAGTGGAAAAACGGTATGAAATTAAGCGTATTAAAGCAAAGGTCTTTAGATACTAAAATAAAGGCAAAACTATCTATAATCAATGATTTTAAAAGCAATGATGAAGTAAATATAGATGCGTTTAAAAAAGAGTTTAAAAGTTTAACTGCAACAGTTTGGAAGATATTTTTATTACACATTATAAAACCTTACAACTATCCTATTTACGACCAACATATTCACAGAACCTTTTTATTTATTCACAAAGAAGATTTCTCTAACATATCTAATACATCTATAACCAATAAGGCTAAAGAACAGTTTTATTTTGATAGATATTTGCCATTTATAGAAGCGAATAGCATTAAAGATTTAAAGAAGTTAGACGAAGCCTTTTTTGCTTTTGGTCAGTTTCTTAATACTCGGAATTACAGCACATTATTACAATAGTTTATATGGTAGATAGATTTACAAATTGGGTAAAATGGGAAGATAGAAATGAATTAGACGGTATAAAATATCCAGGTATCTATTGTATTGCAGTTTCTGACAAAATACTTAATGAATTTAATTTTATCCCAGAGTTAGAATATATTGGTATGACTAATTCTAAAGGTGGTTTAAAAAGTAGGTTACGTCAGTTTGATGCCACTATAAAAAAGATTAGAACACATCACGGTGGTGCTGATAGATTCTTATATCAATATGAAGATTATGAAGAGGTTAAGAATAATATTTATGTTGCAATCTGTAGTTTTGAATGTAATACTAAAAGTCCATCACCAGAAGATTTAAGAATTATGGGCGAAGTGGCAAAGTGCGAATATGATTGTTGGGCAATCTATATAGAAAATAATGGTAGATACCCAAAGTTTAATGATATGAGTAATGCACCAAAATTTAGTAAATCAAAATAGAAATTAGAAATGTAGATGCGATTAGGTTATAAATATACATATGAATTATACAAATATTTAGAAGAAGGTAATTATAATCGTTTTTTATCATCCTACTGGTTAAAGAGACCTTTTTTAACAGAAAACGATAAACAAAGATTGTTAGTTAAAATAATCGAGGGTTGCTACAATTATGAGCATTATAAGGTTTACAAAACTATTTTTTATCCATTTATATATGATAATGTAAGTTTTAATTTTTCTGTAGACGATTGGGTTCCAAATTTCTTATCATTAATAATTGACAAAGCACCTTACAAAAACTTGTTTCATTATTTTATCAGAAGAGGTGCGGATATTAATTATGTAGGTGACCTATATGAAAATGAAGATGACACTTATGATAAACTGCAAGAATCGTATGAAATTCCAATATCAAGATATGAGACTTGTCTTGATTTTGTTCAAAAAAAACTTGATTATTTAATGTCTGAAGATTGTGTTTATGGTGAAGGTGAAACTTCTAATGTTGTAAAAGATGACAACGATAAAATTATAAGCGCCACAATTACATTCAAAGATTTATCAGAACAAGATGAATATCATTCTGACTTAATCAAAACCATAAGACTTAAAGATTTTATAATTAGTTTAGGTGGTAAAACTTACGAAGAACTTGAATCTTTGTAATTTTAAGAAAATAAAAAAATAATTGGAATCAAGAAGTTATAAGACAAAGCAGTAAAGAAAGCAGAGATTAGTTATAATTCTTTAGTTTAATTAAACCCATAAAACCCAAAACCTTTTAGAATAATACGAATTAGATACTTTAGCAATGGTTAAACTATATGAAGTATTAAAAGAAACTATTAAATAAAGTCTTATAATAAGTAACATAATAACTCTTTATACTACTCACAATAAAGAACATAATTAAGTTACTAATATAGTTTTTGGTATAAATATTGTTTATATAATTAATGTTAATAGTCTTT
>TARA_R110000868_G_scaffold143281_4_pt1 | contig 12195 bp, 12 predicted proteins | sample TARA_R110000868 | Tara Oceans TARA_R110000868 (sample SAMEA4397489) | marine metagenome | biome: Polar Biome; feature: [SRF] surface water layer (ENVO:00010504); material: water (ENVO:00002006), including particulate matter (ENVO:01000060) such as... | depth 5 m | reverse complement strand
CCTTGAGGATGACCTCTTCCTGATCGGTCCAGACGCGTATATCGGCCCGCAGCCCTGTCGGCGCGAAAACGCCGGTTGTGACTATCCCGAGGAGAGCGAATAGAACGGTCGTGGGTCTGAACAGGCGGAAATCGGCCATAACGAAAAGTTCCTGCAAGCCTTCAACGAGGCGACATAACCCGGCCCCCGGAAGTGTATCGCAACGGCAGCCGATTTGCACCGCCATGGTATCCGGATCGGTTGGCGGCTTAAACGCCCAGATAACGGTGCTGGATATCTTCGTCGGCGCTCAGTTCGTCCGAATTACCCTGCCAGACAATCCGACCGCGTTCGACGATATAATGGCGGTCGCCGATCCGCGTCAGGGCATCGACGTTCTTGTCGATGACCAGGATCGACTGGCCGCGCGCCTTCAGCCCTTCGAGGCACTTCCAGATTTCCTCGCGGATCAGCGGCGCCAGTCCCTCGGTCGCCTCGTCCAGAATGAGCAGTTTCGGGTTGGTCATCAACGCCCGGCCGACGGCAAGCATCTGCTGTTCGCCACCCGACAACTGGTTGCCCATATTGTTCATGCGGTTGCCGAGATTGGGGAACATGTCGACGATGGCATCGACGGTCCACGGCTGGTCGGTACCGGAACGATTGGACGCAGTCGCTATCAGGTTCTCACGTACGGTCAGGTTCGGGAATATCTGGCGTCCCTCGGGCACAAGTCCCAGCCCGAGCTGGGCAATCTTGTAATCCTTCATGTTCTTAAGTTCCTGACCTTCGAACATGATCGAACCCCCGTGGATCGGCACCATCCCCATCAGCGAGCGGATGGTTGTCGTCTTGCCCATGCCGTTGCGGCCGAGCAGCGAGACGACTTCGCCGTCCTTGACGGAAAACGACAGGCCGAACAGGACCTGGCTGGTCCCATAGGACGTCTCGATATCTTTGACCTCAAGCACCGGTCGTCACCTCTTTTATATCGTCTTCGCCAAGATACGCGGCGCGCACCTCGTCATTGTTGCGAATTTCCTCCGGCGTTCCGGTTGCGATCGCACGCCCGTAAACAAGCACCGTTACGCGGTCTGCAAGCGCGAAGACCGTATCCATGTCATGCTCGATCAGCAGCATCGAATACTGCCCTTTCAAATTCATGAGAAAATCGCGCATCTGCTCGGATTCCTCGGTGCCCATCCCCGCTGTCGGTTCATCGAGCATGAGCATTCTCGGCCCCGTGGCGAGCGCCATGGCGATTTCGAGCTGGCGCTGTTCGCCGTGCGCCAGATTTCCCGCAAGAACACGGGCCCGGTCACCGAGCCCGACATCTTCGAGCACCTTGCGGGCGGGTTCGGTCAGTTTCGGATCGGTCGCCGCCCTTTTCCAGAACCGGAAACTGTGTCCCGCATGCGCCTGAAATGACAGCGCGACATTTTCCAGCGCGGTGAAATCCTTGAATACGCTGGTGATCTGGAACGAGCGCGCCAGGCCGATATGCGAGCGCTGAGGGGTATTGAGCCGCGAGATGTTGCGTCCGTCGAACGTGATGCTGCCGGAATCCGACTTGAGCATTCCGGATATCTGGGCGACGAAGGTCGTCTTGCCAGCACCGTTCGGCCCGATTACAGCGTGGATTTCGCCCGGCATCACATCGAAGTTGACATTATCCGTCGCGGTAACACCGCCGAATGTCTTTACAAGGTTTTCGACTTTAAGAATCGGATCAGTCATCGGACATGTCCTCCCGGCCGGGTAACAGCCCCCACAACCCCTTCTTGGCGAACAGAATTATGATTACCAGCGTCGGCCCGAAAATTATCCACCAGTGCTGGGTGATGCCTGACAGGACATCCTCGAGCAGGAGATAGGCTGCCGCGCCCAGAACCGACCCGAATAACGACCCCATACCGCCGAGCAGAACCATAATCATGATCTCGCCCGACCGGGTCCAGTGCATGAAGGACGGCGTTACGAATTCGGTCAGGTTGGCCAGCGCAAAGCCTGCCACACCGCAGATCGCTCCCGAGATAATGAACGCCACCAACCGGTAACGGAACACCGGGTACCCGATCGCCGTCATGCGCGCTTCGTTGGAATGGCTGCCGCGAATGACCATGCCGAACCGGGAATTGACCAAACGCCAGGATATGAGCGTACATGCCACAAGCAGGAACAGGATGACGTAATAGAGCGACGTGTTGTCGTCCATGTCGATCCACTCGCCGAAGACGCTGCGCGACGTGTTGATGCCGTCATCGCCGCCATATTCCTCGAGGCTGATGCCCAGAAAAAACAGCATCTGCGTGAAGGCGAGCGTAATCATGATGAAATAGAGACCGCCCGTCCTGAGGGAGATAGCCCCGATCAGCGCGGCGACTATGCCCGAACCGACAATCGCGACGAATAGGTGCAGGTATCCATTATCGATCTCGTAGAAGTTCAGGATCGCCACCGCATACGCGCCGAGACCGATATAGGCGGCATGCCCGAAACTGACCAATCCGCCGTACCCCAGTATGAGATCGAGGCTGAGTGCGGCGATCGCAAAGATCATGATGCGTGACGCGAGCGCGAGGTAGAACGGCTGATCTATCGCATGCAGAATGGGCGGAATGATGATCAGGGCGACAAACGTCCCCAACAGGACCGCAATTTTTACTTTATTGAGCATAAGGCTAACCCGTGCGGGCCGGAAACAGCCCCTCCGGTTTGAAGAAAAGAACACCCGCCATGAGGACATAGATCAGCATCGAAGCAATGGCCGGCCCGGCTGTCTGCGCCTGATCCGACGAGACGATCTGGCTGAGCAGATAGGGAAGCGTCGAGCGACCGACGGTTTCCACCACCCCGACGATAATCGCCGCGACGACCGCGCCGCGGATCGAACCGATCCCCCCGACGACGATGACAACAAAAGCGAGGATCAGCATTTCCTCACCCATCCCGGGCTCGACCGACAGGATCGGCCCCGCCATTGCACCCGCAATGCCCGCGAGCGCCGCGCCAAGACCGAACACCAGCGTATAGAGAAGCCGGATATTGATCCCGAGCGCGCTGACCATCGTGCGGTTGCTGGCGCCCGCACGGATAAGCATTCCGATCCGCGTCCGCGCAATAAGAAAGAACAGGAAGATGGCCATGAGGACACCGACCAGGATGATGATCAAGCGGAAAACCGGATAAGGCACGCCGGGGATGATCTCAACCGTGCCGTCGAACATCGGCGGCATCGGCATGGATTGTGCTTCCGCCCCCCACACCAGGCGCACCAGTTCGTTGAAGAAAAGTATCAACCCGAATGTTGCGAGCACCTGATCCATATGATCACGGTTATAGAGTGTTCGGAGCGCGATGATTTCAAGAACGATGCCCGTCAGCAGAGCGCAGGGGATCGTCAGAACCAGCGCCAGCAGGAAAGATCCCGTCAGATGGACGAACGTCATCGCGTAATACGCGCCCATCATATAAAGCGACCCGTGTGCCAGGTTCACCATGTTCATGATACCGAACACAAGCGTCAGCCCGGCAGCGATCAGGAAAAGGAATACGCCGAACTGGATTCCGTTCAACGTCTGTTCAAGCAGTAGCTGCGCAGTCATAGCGCGTCGCCAGATTTAGTTTGTCGCATTGCCCCTCGCGGACGTGAACCCTATCCAGCCTGGTGCCGGTTTCGGTGTCGTGAAATGAAGAAACACCGGGCGCCCGCCATCTGTCGCGCGCCCGGTGCATTTTGTACCGGCAAAGATGCCGGCGAAAGGGTTAGTTGAGCTTAAGTTTTTTCTTCTTCTTGTCCATCTTGCACGCCTTGGAATAGGCGTCCTTGTGGTCCTTAAACACAATGCCGCGTGTCACGATCTTGGGGTTTCCGTCGGCATCAGCAATTACTTCGCGCTTGTAGAAGTTCTGAATCGGAACGTGATTGAAATTATACGCCATGTGGCCCCGCACCGTCGGGAACTCGGCCTTTTCCATCTGCTCCATCATGCCCTTCTGATTGCTCAGATCGCCTTTGACCGCGTTGATCGCATCATTGAGCAGGAACGGCATGTCATACGCCTGCGCTGCGTAGCTTGACGGATGGTAGCCGTATTTCTCGATAAAGCCCGTCAGGAATTTCTGGTTCTGGGGGTGCTTGCTGTCGATGTCCCAGAAATTCGTGTGATAGGTGCCGATCGCGTTTTTGCCATGCGCCTTAAGCGTCAGCCAGTCGATCGTGAAGGCACTGTAGAACGGGATGTCCAGACCGGCAGCCCGGTACTGCTTGGTAAAGGCAAGTCCCATGCCGCCCGGCAGAAACGCGAAGATGGCGCCCGGCTTGGCCGCGCGGATCTGCGAGATTTCGGCCTGGTAGTCGGTCTGACCGAGGCGGACGAGAATCCGGCCTGCGGTGTCGGCCTTATAATAACGCTCGAAGCCTTTGAGCATGTCCTTGCCGGCCTGGTAGTTGACCGAAACTTCGAAGACATTCTTGATCTTCTCGTCGCTCATCAGCTTGCCCATCGCTTCGGGCGTCTGGTCATTGTTCCAGGACGTCGAAAAGAACAGCGGGTGACAATCCTTGCCCGCCATGTTCGACCAACCGGCATTCGTGCCGATCAGGAATTTCTTGTTCTTCAGAACGACGTTCTGAACCGCCGCGAGGACATTGGACCAGATCATGCCGGTAACGAAATCGACCCTGTCCTTCTGCAGCATTTCAACCGCAACCTGCCGGCCGACGTCGGGCTTGGCCTGATCGTCACCATAGACCATTTCGACGTCGAGACCGCCGAGCTTGCGTCCAAGCTGATCGAGTGCGAGTTCCACGGCATCCTTCTGGTGTTTGCCGAAAATGGCGAGGTTGCCGGAGAACGTATTGATAAACCCGATCTTGACTGTGTCGGCCTGGGCGGCAGGCGCCGCGAACAGAGCAACGGCTGCGGCTGCAACCAAAAGCTTCGTTTTCATGAGTCTCCCCTTATTCCAGATACTGGTTATGTGCGTAGTAAGAATGATAACGCATCGACCTGCGCGCTAAAAGCCCCGAACCGCAATAAATCGAAACAGTTCCAATCGGTAACACCATCCTTTAAACAGGTTCATGATCTTCCGACGCCTGATCGCCCTTCTGTCCACGCCGCCCCCGTCGCCGCCCGCGTTCACGCCCGACCTTGACGGCGACGATACCGACAAACTGCGCGCAGAATTCCGGCACTGTCTGGACCGCACCGGCGGCACCCTGACGACCGCGCGACGTGCGGAGGCACTCTCGGAGCTGTTCCTGAGGCTGACGCCCGCGGGGCAGCATAAATATGTGGATACGCTTCGGTCCCTCGACGCGGGCGCGCCCCAAACCACCTCGGACAGATATTCCCAGATAGAGGAAGCCGAACTCTTCGGCCGGTCTTCAAGCAAGCTGGCTATTCTGGATGCCTTTGACCCTCCGCAAAGGCGGATCCTCGGCATGCTCAGCGCCACGCGCGACGGTGCCCGAACGATACAGTCTTTGCGGTCGATTGCGGACGACGAACTTAAATCCTCAATCGACACATTATGATTTAATATCAATATTATATATATGATTTTTAATTTTTTGCATCATCTACAATGCCGCCCGCGACGCCAGCCGGACGGCTTCGAAGAAATCGAATAGCCGGGCGACGTAATGAGCTCTGACACGGAACTTCCCCGCCCCGCCATCAAGCAGGTCCGCCTCGATTGAATCGATCAGTTTGTCGAGACGCCGGCGATGGATGCCGAACGCCCGCTGGACCGGATCAGCAACGATGCCGGCAAAGGCCGCGATGACCGAGGATAATGCCAGCAGCCCCACTGTTACCGCGGCGACGAGATCCCAGGTCGGTTCCGCCGGAAAAAGCGCATACCAGGCGCCGCCGAGGCCTGTCCCCAGCGGAAAGGCGAGTATCGCGGCGTGTTCGGCGAACAGGGCCGCGAGCACCGGCCCGAGCGTGAAGGCCGTCGGCGTCAACTGATGCGCCACCAGACCGCCGACGCCGGCCGATGCAAGCGCCGTCGCTATTTCCGCGGCGGCAACACGCGCACCCGTATACCGGGACATGCTGTCCGTCAGACGGGCGTTGAATACCGCGTCATCGCGATGCCGGGCCGCCAGGTCCTTTGCCGCCGCCATCGCGCGCGCAATCTCGGGCTCGGCGAGCAGCGCTTCGGCGAGCGCATCGCGATCGGAGATACGCTCGCCCGCCTGGTGCGGCAGTTCCAGCAATTCCGTCCACATCAACCAGTCGATTTCGCGCGCAACCGCGGTCTGCAGTTGTGTCGGCAGGCCGGCCAGCCAGTCCGCCGTCCGCGCCTTACCAAGGCGGCGGAGCACGGCCGCCAGCAACAGTTTCAACAGATGCGGCACGGCCAGCGCCAGATTGACCGGCGCCCGCACGAGATCGCCGCCGAGCGCAACGCGGTGAAGCCTTATCGCGCCCCGCAGGCTGAAATGACGGCGCGAAAAATACGCCACCCGCGTGCGCCGTGTCGCGATATAGCGCCGCGCGGCCGATTTAAAGGCCTTTTCGATGCGGTCCCGTTCAATATCAAGCGGATCGCTGCCCTGATCGCCCGGATTGCCCGATGCGTTGAAGAGGTTGGAAACCTGTCTCATTCCCGGGAATGTGGCGCATCCTGCGATCCCTGTCACGGGCCGGACCGGACCGCATTACAACAGTTGAACCCCGGTCGCGGTCCCAGTAGGTTCGCATCATCGTACCCACTTCCGGCAGGAGCACATTATGAAGATCAGAAAAGCAGCCATATTGGGGCTGACCGCCGTCCTCCTGTCGTTCCCGGCCGCCGCCCAGGACGCGAAGCCGGACGGGGTTCCGAAAGTCGGAGAGCGGATCGGCGACTGGGTCTTCCAGTGCCAGGCGGTGTCCGCGACCCGGAACATCTGCGGCCTGGTGCAGAAGATCATCGACAACAAGACCAAGCGCCAGGTCGTGGGGATCGCCATCCGGTATGCCGGCAAAGAGACGGACAGACGCCTCGGCATGTTTGTAACCGTGCCTCTCGGCATCTTTCTCGGGTCGGGGATCGGCGGCAAAATCGACGACGGCAAGCAGTTCACCTTCAATCTGCAGACCTGCAACCAGCGCGGTTGCCAGGGCGCCGTCGAAATCAAGCCCGAAATGCTGGCTGAAATGAAAAAGGGCAACCGCCTGATCGTCGGCTTCAAGGCCCGCGCGGACTCGAATACGATCGCGGTGCCTGTTTCGCTGAAAGGTTTTACCCAGGGCCTGAAAACGATCGACGCCAACTAAGACACTTGCGGGCCGCTGACGGAACGTTGGAAAAAGACACCGTATGGCCGTATCCCCCTCGCCGCTCGACAATATAGCGCTGCTGGCCGATCTGGACGGCGATGCCCGCGGCGCGCTGGCCGCCCGCTGCTCCTGGCGAACCTTCGGGCAGGCACAGGAAATCATCGGCAAGGAAAACGACGCCCGGGACGTATATTTCATCGCAACGGGCAGTGCGCGGGTCGTAAACTGGTCCTATGCCGGCCGCGAGGTCAGTTTCGAGGACATCCACGCCGGCGGCACATTCGGCGAACTTGCCGCGATTGACGGCGCCCCGCGGTCCGCCAGCGTCGTCGCCCTTGAAACGACCGAGGTCGGCAGCATCGATCCGGACACGTTCATGGCCGTTATTCTCGACAACCCGGCGACCGCGCGCCGCCTGATGGAACGCCTGACGGCGATCATCCGACGCTCGACCGAACGTATCTTCGATCTCAGTGTTTACGGCGCCAATATCCGCATTTACGCCGATCTTCTCCGGCTCGCCCGGCCGGCGGCCAGCACCCCGTCGGAAGGCCTCAATGGAGCGACGATCTCGCCGATCCCGATTCATTCCGATATCGCCGCAAGGGTATCAACCACCCGCGAAACCGTTGCACGCGTCCTCGGCGATCTGTCGCGCCGGGAACTCGTTATCCGCGAAAAGGATCGGCTGATCATTACCGATATGGACCGGCTTGCCGAAATGGTCGAGGAATAGCGTTCCGGACTTCCATTGCCGGAATAACCGGCCGACAGGCACCGACATCGAACCGGACGCCCCTCATATGCCGTCCCGAGACGCGTCATTTAGTATCGCGACGCTCAGATCCGAACACCCTGCTCACATGTGAACGGGGCGCCGCTGCTGGCGTATGCCGGAATCCACAGAATATCGTTTTATTCCAGATAGTTGATTGCCCCCCCGGGTTGGCACGCCTGTTGCAAAGAAACAGTGCATACAACTCGCGCCAAACGGCGCTTTCGATGAGGGAGAGACAATATGACGATCCGCCATCTCTTTATTGCCTATGTCGCACTGATATCCGCAACCGCCTTCGGGCTCAACGATGCCAGAGCGGCCGTCATCTACGAGGTCAGCCCGGCGACGACAGAACATACGCCAGGGGCCGGGAGCGGCGGCATGTTCGCCAATAGAACGGCGTTCGACAGCTTCATCCTGGACGACGCGGCGACAATCACTTCGATCCGCTGGCTGGGTTCGGGATCGATTTCGCCACACACTTTCCAAGTGGGCCTATACGAAAACACGACGGAAAACTCCGCCTTCGCGCGTCCCTTGACAACACCGATCGTCGAGACCGTCTCACCCGCCAGCCGCACCCTAAGCACCCAGCACCCGGCCGCATGGGAATACCAGATGGATTTCGGTGCTGGTGCGTTCCTCGAAGCGGATACGACCTATTGGCTCGCGATACGAAACGTCACGCCGGGTATCTCCATTTGGAACTGGTATGGCGATTCCGGAGGTAGTTTCATCAGCCGGGATCCAGCCGGGAACGACACTCTCGGAACATTGACGCTGTTTTTCACCCTCGAAGGCGATCTGGCCGGTGCGACGGAGCCGCCCATTGCCCTCGCCGGGCCGCCTGCCTCTGCCCTGCTTGCGCTCGGGCTGGCAGCGCTTTCCGTCGCCCGGGTCCGGCGGAGGCGATCCGCTGCCGCATGACGAACTTCCCCAATTTCACCCCCATCCGGAACGGACTGTTTCAATGCGCAAACTCCACAGACTGTTTCCGCCGGGCCTTGCCGCGGCAGGGCCAGCGCCCAACCGTTATGGCTGTCCGCCAGATAATTCATCACCGCCCGCGTAGCAGCGGGCGGCGAATTTCCCGGTCATTTTCCACGCCAGCGGAACCGGCCGTTCGCGTTCATTCATAAGCTGGTGATCGTTGTCCGCGTTTATGCTCTAAAGGATCGCATAATCGAAGGAGCGGACGATGACACGTCACACCCTGAGCCTCGACGGCCGCATCGCGATGATTACGGGTGCAGCGCGCGGCCTGGGCCGCGAACATGCCCTGCTGATGGCGGAACGCGGCGCCGACCTGGTCCTGAACGATCTGAATCCGGATACGCTCGCCACGACCGCGGAGGATTGCCGCGCCTTCGGGCGCACCGTCACGGAACTGGCCTGCGACAATACCGATATCGAACGTTTCACGGCGTTGATCGGCGAACACGAGACCCGGCACGGGCGCGTCGATATTCTGGTCAACAATGCCGGCATCCAGGGCAACAAATACACGATCGAGGAAATCGACGAAGACATCTGGGACGCCATGACGACGATCAAGATGAAGGCCACCTTTTTCGCCGTGAAGGCGGTCGTGCCCGGGATGAAAGTGCGCAAATACGGCAAGATTATCAACACCTCGTCCATTTTCGCGATGGAAGGCAGCGTTTCGATGTCCCACTATACGGGCGCCGCATCGGGGGTCCTTGGCTACGTAAAGGGCTGGGCACGGGAACTGGCGCCGTGGAACATCTGCGTCAATGCGATCGCACCCGGCACCGTCGCAACCGAACTGACGATCAATTCGATGGGATGGGACGTCATCCGGGATTTTGAAAAATCGGTACCGATGGGACGGCTCGCGGACAAAAAGGAAATCGCCTACGCTGTCGGCTGGCTGGCGTCCCGCGAAAGCGACTTTCTGACCGGCCAGGTCCTGTCGCCCAATGGCGGTCAGACGATCGTCGGTATCTGAGCGGGCATCCGACCTGTAACAAAGAGCTGCCGACATTCGGCGAAAGACACCCGGAACGGAAATAAAAACAAGAAAGCTTGGATCGGAAACAGGGAACACCGGAACATGTTAAATGCTGCAATTGTAGGCCTCGGCTGGTGGGGGAAAATTCTGACACAGACGCTCGCCGCCAGCGACAGGATCGCCGTGGTCAAGCTTGCCGATGTCGATGCCGGGGCCGGTGCCGCCTTCGCCGCGGAACACGGTATCGATTTCACCACGGATTACGGCGCGGTCCTGGCTGACGGCAATATCGATGCGGTTATTCTCGCAACGCCGCACTCCCTGCACGAAGAACAGATCGTGGCCGCTGCGGGTGCCGGCAAGCATATCTTCTGCGAAAAGCCGTTCTGCCTTACCCGCGCCTCGGCGCTGCGGGCAATGGCGGCAATAGAGACGGCCGGCGTGAAGATCGCGATCGGTCACGAGCGACGCTTCGAGCCACCGATCATGGACGCCATGGCGCTTGCCCGCGACGGCCGGCTCGGCAAGCTGATGCATATAGAGGCCAATTTCAGCCACGACATATTCGCGGTGCTCGACGATACCAACTGGCGTCTGAAAACGGACGAAAGTCCGGCCGGCGGCCTGACCGCCACCCTCATCCACCTGATGGATCTGTCGATCAGCCTTTTCGGCCAGCCGGACCGGGTTCTCGCATCCGTCGAATGCCACGGCGACATCGTAAAGAACGGCGATACCCTGACGGCACAGGTGAAGTTCGAGAATGGCCGTACCGCGTCTCTGAATGCGTTCACCCATACGCCCTTTTTTTCGCGGCTCGCCATTTTCGGATCCGAAGGCTGGGTCGAGGTGCGCGACAAAGCCCACGTCCAGGCCCCGGAAGGCTGGTATTTCACAACCTGTTTCACGAACGGCAAACCGGAGACCGTCGAATACGAGGTCGCAACGCCGGTATTGTCCAACCTGGAATGCTTCGCCGACGCCGTCGCCGGCGCCGCAACCTATCCGAACACCCCGGAACAGATCGTGCGCAACGTTTCCCTGCTGGAGGCGATCGTGAAATCCGCAGCGACCGACGAAATCGTGAAAATCGAGCGGTAAGCGACACAAGCGACAAGGGCGCTACCCGGCCGGCGAAATACATAGACGCGTTATAAAAAACCAGGGTTACCGGGCTGCACCGCGCCGCAATATTCGTCAATCTGTTGTAAATATATCGAGATTATATTCACGCGACATATTCGTATTATCTTTGTCTAGCATCACCATACAACAAATAAAATGTGTCCGGACTCACTTACCCTAGATTTCCAGTCGGACAACGACTCCCTTTACGTTATGCCGTTGGAACTGGTGCCATTCGAAACACCGGGCCTGTCGCGCGGACGCCTGAGAATGGCGGGCGCGCTCGACCACGTCATAGATGTCATGACCGACGGCAGTGGGCGTCACGGTTTTATCTATGTTGACGATATTACCCAGAAATACGGAGCTCAGAATTTCGGCTGGAACAAGGACGGCCCGCCGCACCCCGACCTGGAACTCCTGAAAAAGCTCAAAAACCTGACGAGTTTCGATGTCTACAGCCTGAGAATTCTGTTTCGCACGCTTTCAATCGAACCGAGAGACCCGGACGTCCTCCAGCTTTCCCCGTCCGCGAAAGCGTCCCTGGCGGCGCACCTCAAGCGGTTCACCGCGCCGCTGATAGTAAACGTTTACGGTGACGTCTCGTCCTTCGGCGGGTCAGACGACCCGATCGAGCTCATCCGGAATCCCGACCGCGATACCGCCGTCAAGAATCTGCACAAAATAGCCGACAGTCTCGAGATCAAAATCGACGCGATCCCGATATTTCTCGAGAAGTTTTCAGACTGTTATCTATCGATCTCTTATTTCGAACGGTATCTGCACGGAATCTTTCCGGAAGTGACGGATGTCGCCGAAGAATTGATACAGCTGAAAGAAAACCGGACATTCGCCGGCGAGAGCGCATTCCAGGCGACCTGCGAAAATGTCAGCTCGGACATGACCAGCCTGATCGCCTCGACCCTGGGCAAGATCGAACGCTTTCACCAGGAAACCGGATCGATGTGGATCAATCTCAATGCCCAGAGATTCTATGAAATTTCCGAACTGGTCCGCAGCTATCAGGTATCGGTTGCCGGCGTTCTGTGCGGCCTCGGCATGAA
>TARA_R110000868_G_scaffold411724_2_pt1 | contig 12205 bp, 5 predicted proteins | sample TARA_R110000868 | Tara Oceans TARA_R110000868 (sample SAMEA4397489) | marine metagenome | biome: Polar Biome; feature: [SRF] surface water layer (ENVO:00010504); material: water (ENVO:00002006), including particulate matter (ENVO:01000060) such as... | depth 5 m | reverse complement strand
CATAACGTAAATATACAAAATAATACCTATTTTAAACTAGAGCCAAGTTTAATTGAAAAGATTGAATATACAAAAAAACCGCTTTCTATAAAGAAAACGGTTTTTAAATGGATTATATTCTATTAAGCTACAAATCGAACTTAATGCCCTGTGCCAAAGGCAACTCAGTTGTATAATTTATGGTATTAGTTTGACGGCGCATGTATACTTTCCAAGCATCAGATCCCGATTCTCTACCGCCACCAGTTTCTTTTTCGCCACCAAATGCTCCACCAATTTCCGCTCCAGAAGTTCCAATATTTACATTCGCAATGCCGCAATCTGAACCTTGAACAGACAAAAAGCGTTCTGCTTCACGTAAATTATTAGTCATAATTGCTGAACTTAATCCTTGAGCTACTTCATTTTGAATAGCGATAGCATTTTCAACATCACCTGAATATTTTAATAAATATAAAACAGGCGCAAAGGTTTCATGCTGTACAATTTTAAAATTAGGTTTTGCTTCAGCAATTGCCGGTTTTACGTAACATCCACTTTGGTATCCTTCACCCGAGAGCACGCCTCCTTCGACAATAATTTTTCCACCTTCTTCAACTACTTTTTGTAAAGCATTATTGTACATATTTACTGCATCAGTATCTATTAATGGTCCAACATGATTGTTTTCGTCAAGAGGATTTCCAATGCGTAATTGCTTATAAGCATCAACCACCGCGTTTTTAACTGTATCGTAAATAGATTCATGTATAATTAATCTTCGTGTTGAAGTACAACGTTGTCCTGCTGTACCAACTGCACCAAAAACTGCACCAATTACCGTCATTTTAATATCGGCATCTGGCGTAACTATAATGGCATTATTTCCTCCTAATTCTAATAAACTTTTACCCAAACGTCCAGCCACTTCTTTCGCAACAATTTTACCCATTCTGGTAGAACCTGTTGCTGAAATTAATGGAATTCGAGAGTCTTTAGTCATAAATTCTCCAACTTGATAATTACCATTTATTAAACATGAAATACCTTCGGGCAAATTGTTTTCTGCAAAAACTTCAGCAGCAATATTCTGGCAAGCAATACCGCACATTGGTGTTTTTTCAGAAGGTTTCCAAACACAAACATCTCCACAAATCCAAGCCAAAGCCGTATTCCAAGCCCAAACAGCTACTGGAAAATTAAAAGCTGAAATGATTCCAACAACACCCAACGCATGATATTGCTCATACATACGATGACCTGGACGCTCAGAATGCATAGTAAGTCCGTGAAGCTGACGCGATAATCCTACAGCAAAATCACAGATATCTATCATTTCTTGAACTTCTCCCAAACCTTCTTGGTAGCTTTTACCCATTTCATAGGACACTAATTTGCCTAAAGCTTCTTTTTTTGCTCTTAATTTATCACCAAACTGACGTACAATTTCCCCACGTTGTGGTGCTGGCATTGTTCTCCAAGTTTTAAAAGCTGAAGTTGCGGCTTGCATTACTTTTTCGTAATCTTCTTTAGTAGTGGTTTTTACTTTACCAATTAACTGCCCATCTACTGGCGAATAACTCGCAATAGTTTCTCCATCCCGATAGTTATCGGGAGAAAAATGATTAGAACCTGTTGAAGTACCTTCATTTATAGCTTTTACGCCTAAGGTTTTTAGAGCTTCGTTTATACCAAAATCCGTTGCTACTGTTTGCATATATTATTGATTTATTATTCAGATTGAATTTATTTGCGAATATAGCAATAAAAAGTCGTTTTTATTAAAGTTTACTATTGATAAAACTGTTAACTTTAGTGCAGCTAAAACTATAAATTCTGTTATGAAAAATTATATTTATTTAATTGCCTTTTTATTTGCTTTTACATCTTGTAAAAAAGAAACTGAAACACAGGCAAAAGAAACTCCAATTGAACAAAAAAAAGCTGAATTTTCTATCATCATTCACGGAGGTGCTGGCACTATTTTGAAAAAAAATATGACTCCCGAAAAAGAAGCTGAATACAATGCAAAACTAGAGGAAGCCATTCGCGTTGGTTACAACATTTTGAAAAATGGAGGAACCAGTTTGGATGCGGTAGAAAAAACGATTAATGTTTTAGAAGATTCACCGCTTTTTAATGCCGGCAAAGGAGCTGTTTTTACTCACGAAGGTACAAATGAACATGATGCCTCTATTATGGATGGAAGTAATTTAAATGCTGGTGCTTCAGCAGGAACAAAAACGGTTAGAAATCCAATAAACTTAGCTCGCGCGGTTATGGAAAAATCACCTCATGTGATGCTTTCGGGTAACGGTGCTGAAGTTTTTGCAACAGAACAAGGTATCCAAATTGTTGACCCAAGTTATTTTTTCACAGAAAGTAGGATGAAATCTTTAGAACGTGTTAAAGCTTCTGAAAAAAATGAAGTAGCCTCTTTTTATGATGAAAATATAAAAGATTCAAAGTACGGCACTGTTGGTTGTGCTGCCCTAGACATTCATGGAAATCTAGCTGCAGGAACCTCAACTGGAGGAATGACTAACAAACGCTGGGGACGTATTGGTGATGCGCCTATAATTGGAGCGGGAACTTATGCCAACAATGCAACTTGCGCAGTATCAAGCACGGGTTGGGGTGAGTTTTTCATTCGAGGTATGGTGGCTCATGATATTTCGGCACTCATGGAATACAAAGGTTTATCTTTAAAAGAAGCCGCCAATTTAGTCATTCAAGACAAACTAACTAACCTTGGTGGCACAGGCGGTATTGTTGCTGTTGACAAAGACGGAAATATGGTTATGGAGTTTAACACGCCTGGAATGTATCGTGCAACGATGAATGATAAAGGCGAACTTTACATTGGTATGTATAAAGACTAATAAAAAATAATCCTGTTAAGTTTGTATAGACTTAACAGGGTTATGAAATACCTTTTTTTGGTTAGAATTCTGGAATTTATTTTCTGAAAAATACTTGAGTAAAATAATAGATTCCGACATCATTTTTAACAGCACCAATTCCAATGTGTGTGTAATCTGCCTCTATATTTTTTTTATGTCCGCTACTGTTTAACCAAGCTTCCATAACCTCTTCAGCATTTTTATATTTATAAGCTACATTTTCTCCAACTTTATTTGCCTGCTCTTCGTTAATAAGACGAAGACCTCTTTTATCAGAATTATCATGACTAATTTCATTTTGATCAACCATATATTTTGAATGTTCTTCAGCTAATTGAGTTGCTAAGTCATTTTTACTTAATGCAGCCTTTCCTAGATTTACTCTATGTGCATTTACTAATTGTAGTATTTCGTTTGAAATAGAATTTGCTTCTTGTTTTTCAATATTTTCTTGAGAATCATCTTTTGAGCAAGATATTGTAAACGTTAATACGGTAAAACATGCGATAATAAACCATGCTTTAGGATAAAAATTCTTCATACTTTTTAGATTTAAGGTGCTCAAATATAAAATTAATATTGATTTATGTGCTTTTAAATGTTAAAAAAATGCATTTTATCTGAATAATTGTGTATTTTGTCGATGTTTTTTTTATTTTTAAAAAAAATAAAGGTTAGTCAAATTAAAAATATTATGACTTATTTAACGTTTCATTAAAACCTAAATATCAAATTTTGAACGTACATTTATTAACGAGAAATTGCCTACGGTTCTTTTTGTTTTAGTTCATTTTCATTTAATCCATCTATTTATGTCATTAAAAAACCTTTTCGCTTTCGCATTAATTGTATCGTTGGCAGCATCATGTAAAAAGAAAGTCGTAGAAACCGATAACCTTTTCAAGTTTAAAGATTATATAAGTTACACAACCTCAGGAATTAATTCTGTGGCAAGCCCAATTCAAATTAATTTGGCAAATGAGGTTGAAGGATGGGAAATGAATCAAGAAATTACAGATAAGATTGTTACCATAAAACCGCATGTTGAAGGTAAACTTAAAATCGCCAATAAGCATACGCTAATTTTTACACCAGACGAAAACCTTGAGCCCAATACGGAATATACCGTTGTTGTTAAACTAAAAGATATTTATAAAAATATACCTAATGAATTTAATGAATACACCTTTCAATTTAAAACTATAACACCAAACTTTAATATTGAAACCAACCACTTGCAATCTTATAGTAAAAATTGGCAATACATTGAAGGTGTTATAAAATCTGCCGATGTTATTTCTATTAATGATGCTAAAAATTTGGTTGAAGCATTGCAAAACGGAAAAAAACTAAATCTAGTTTTTAATGAAGCCAACCAAATTTCAAAATATTTTGAATTCAAAATTGATAGCATAAATCGTAAAATTGAAGATAGCAAAATTCTTATAAAATGGAACGGAAAAGCTATAAATGCATCAAACGAAGGTGAAAATACCCTTACTATTCCGGGAATAAATAACTTTACTATTGTTGATGTTGATGTTATTCAATCTCCCGAACAACATGTAACAATAAACTTTTCAGATCCTTTAAAAAAACAACAAAATTTTGACGGTTTAGTAACACTTCAAAATGTAAAAAACCCAAAATATATTGTAGATGGTCATGTTTTAAAAGTATATCCGGACTCGAAGTTGGTTGGTAATATTCAGGTCGATGTTTTTCAAGGGATTAAAAACACAGAAGACTATAAACTTAAAAAACCATTTTCTGAAATTATTGCTTTTGAAGAATTAAAACCCCAAGTTCGCTTAATAAGTAACGGTACTATTTTACCAAATTCCAGTGAATTAAAATTCAATTTTGAAGCTGTTAATTTAAGTGCTGTTGATGTTCGCATAATTAAAATATTTGAAGATAATGTACTTCAATTTCTCCAAGATAATGATCTTAATACCAATTATACATACGATATTAAAAAAGTAGGCAGACGTATTGCAAAACAAACTATTCAACTTCAAACGGCTGGAGAAAACATTGGAAAGTGGAAAGCTTACAGTATCGATTTGTCTCAATTTTTCAAAGCTGATGTTGGTGCAATTTATAGAGTTGAAGTCAGTTTTAAAAAAAGTTATTCCCTATACGATTGTGAGGCAAATTCGAACACCTCAAGCTCTGAAAATGATGATTATGATGACTACTACGAAGACGAATATTATGAAAATGATTACGCTGAAATAGATACCGAAGATGAAGATTTACTTGAAGAAGCGTATTGGGATAATCTCATTTATAGTTACAAAAATTACAGTTATAATTGGCACGAAGAGAACAACCCATGTCATGATGCTTACTATGGAGAAAACAAAATAGTCTCGCAGAATTTACTTGCTACAAACTTGGGCATTATTGCTAAACAAGGTGCAAATAACTCATACTATTTTGCGGTAACTAATATTTTAAACACGAATCCAGAAGCCAACGCGAAGGTTGTTATTTATAATTTTCAACAGCAAGAATTAGCAAGTAAACAAACCGATGAACAAGGTTTAACCTTAATCGACTCCGATAAAAAAGCGGCTTTTGCCATCATTTCAAAAGGAAATAATAAAACTTACATTAAGCTTCAAGATGGTAATTCATTATCGTTGAGCAAATTTGATGTGTCTGGAAATCGTTTACAACGCGGCCTTAAAGGCTACCTTTATGGAGAACGTGGTGTTTGGCGACCAGGTGACACCTTGCATTTAACGTTTATGCTAAATGATAACACCAACAAACTACCAAAAGGCCATCCAGTAAAACTAGAAATTACAGACCCAAACGGGAAATTAGTTTATAAAAATGTAACGTCTGATAATTTAAATAACGTCTTCAATTTTACAGTTCCAACATCTTCAGAAGATAAAACAGGAAATTATAACGCCAAAATTTCAGTTGGAGGTGCTACATTTTATAAAGGTTTAAAAATTGAAACCGTTAAACCAAACCGTCTAAAAATTAAAGTAGATTTTGAAAATGAAATCCTAACTAGTAACGAACAACTAAAAGGAACTTTAGATGTAAAATGGTTACACGGCGCTCCAGGAAAAAACTTAAAAGCCGAAATTAAAGCAAAATTTAGTAGTGCTTATACCGCCTTTAAAAACTATAAAGACTATACGTTTAACGACCCAACACGGAAATTTGAAACCGAAGAAACCATCATTTTTGAAGGTAAAGTAGATGAAAACGGTTTAGTAAACATAACCAACAAACTAAACGTTGGTAAAAATGCACCAGGAATGTTAAATGTTCAGTTTTTAGTACGTGCTTTCGAGAATGGTGGAGATTTCTCAATGGATGCATTCACCAAACAATACGCCCCTTACGAGTCTTTTGTTGGCTTGAGTTCACCTAAAGGAAATGCTTACGGCTCATATTTTACAGATGAAAATCAAACCTTTGATGTTGTGGTTGTTGATGCACAAGGCAAACCCATAAAGCGCAACAATTTAGAGGTAAAAGTGTATAAAGTAGAATGGCGTTGGTGGTGGAATTCATCTTATGATGATTTGTCTAGTTATGTATCCAGCAGTTATCATCGTCCGTATTTTAATTCAAAAATAAATACCGATGCTAACGGAAAAGCTACGTTCAATTTAAAAATTCCAGATAGCGAACGCGGACGTTACCTTATTAGAATTTCTGATCCTATAAGTGGCCACGCCACAGGAAGAACAGCTTATTTTTACAAAAACTGGTGGCAAAAAGCACCTTCTAGCGATAAAGAAGCGGCTAAAATGTTGGTCTTTTCTGCAGATAAAGAACACTATAATGTGGGTGAAACTGCAAAAATCACTTTTGCTTCAGGTAGCGAAGGTCGTGCATTAGTCAGTATTGAAAATGGTACCGAAGTTTTAGATTATAAATGGGTAAAAACTCAAAAAGGTGAAACCCTTATTGATATTCCAATAACCAAAGATATGGCACCTAATGTGTTTGTGAATATCTCATTATTGCAACCGCATGCGATCTCAAAAAACGATTTACCTATTCGTTTATATGGCGTTATTCCTATTATGGTGGAAGATCCAAACACCAAACTTGAGCCTGTTTTAAAAATGCCTGATATTTTGCAACCAGAGCAAAAATTTGAAGTTAAAATTTCAGAAAAAAATAATAAAGCGATGACGTATACCATCGCCGTTGTTGAAGAAGGCTTGCTAGATTTAACACGATTTAAAACCCCAAATGCGTGGAATGAATTTTACAAACGTGAAGCTTTAGGTGTAAAAACTTGGGATATTTTTGATGATGTGATTGGCGCTTATTCAGGCAGTATCGATCAAGTATTTGCTATTGGTGGCGATGGAAGTGCGGCTGCTGGAAAAAACAAAAAAGCAAACCGATTTAAACCTGTGGTTACTTATTTAGGCCCGTTTAAACTTGATGCTGGACAAAATAAAACGCATACCATAAAACTACCGAATTATATTGGTGCGGTTAGAACGATGGTTGTAGCTGGAGATAATGCAAATGAAGCATACGGAAGCACCGATAAATCTGTTGAAGTTAAAAAACCATTGATGGTTTTAGCAACACTACCCCGAAAATTAAGCCCAGGTGAAAAAGTAACACTTCCCGTTACCGTTTTTACTATGGAAAACAAAGTAAAAAATGTAACACTTAGTTTAAAATTAAGTAACGGTATTTCAATTGTTGGTGATACTAAAAAAACATTAAGTTTTGCAAGACCTGATGAGCAAATGGCGTATTTTGAATTGGATGTAAGCAACGCAAAAGGCATCAATTCCATTGAAGTTATCGCTACTGGAAATGGTGAAAAATCAACTTATAAAGTTGAGTTGGATGTGGTGAATCCGAATCCAATCACTTCAAAAACTATTGACCATACTCTGGAAGCCAATGCCAATAAAACTTTAGCGTTTTCAACCTTTGGTGTTTCAGGAACAAATTCAGCAATGGTAGAGTTTTCAACCTTACCACCAATGGATTTTTCTCGTAGATTGGAATATTTAATTCAATACCCACATGGTTGTGTTGAGCAAACCACATCGAGCATTTTTCCGCAGTTATTTTTAAATGATATTTTCGATTTAACGTTTGATAAAAAACAGCAAATTCAAACAAACATTGAAAATGGCATTAAACGCTTAGGGCATTTTCAAAGACCAAACGGCGGCATGAGTTATTGGATGGGAGAAAATTCGGCTGACGATTGGGGCACAAGTTACGCTGGTCATTTTTTAATTGAAGCTGAAAAGAAAGGATTTGTACTTCCGCTTACTTTTAAAAGTAATTGGATAAGTTACCAAAAGGAAGCCGCTAGAAACTGGCGTCCAAGTTACAACTCTTATAATTCCGACTTAGCACAAGCCTACAGATTATACACTTTGGCTTTGGCCGGAAGTCCAGATTTATCGAGTATGAACCGTTTACGAGAATTCTCAGAAATTTCTAATGAAGCCAAATGGCGACTCGCTGCTGCTTATGCATTAGCAGGACAAAAAGAAGCGAGTACAAACATTTCTAAGTCGGCAAATATCAATTTTAAACCGCTTCGATACAATTATTATACCTATGGATCGGTGGATAGAAATCGAGCCATGGCTTTGGAAACTATGGTGTTAACTGAAAATTCTAAAATGCGTGAATTGGCAGAATATATTGCAAAAGATTTATCGAGCAATCGCTGGATGAGTACACAAACCACGGCATATAGTTTATTGGCTATGGCTAAAATGGTAAACGCTAATGGCGGCAAAGCGTTAAAAGTCAATTATTCAATGAATGGAAAATCTGAAAATATTGATACGAAAAGTGCCATTGCGCAACGTGAATTATCGGTTATTGATGGAAATAATAATTTATCTTTTACAAACGAAAAAGACAATATTGTATATGTTCGGGTTTTAAATTCGGGGAAATTACCTTTAGGGGAAGAATTGGTTGAGCAACGTGGTTTGAGTGTTTCAGTCGCTTACAAAGATTTAAAAGGCAATAAAATTGATGTTTCAAAATTAATACAAGGTCAAGATTTTGTGGCAACGGTGAGTGTAAGTAATTTAAAAAATGAGCGTATTAATGATGTGGCTTTAACCCAAATTTTCCCATCAGGTTGGGAAATTGTGAATACCCGTTTTACAGATTTTGGAACCAGTACAACAAGTCAAGCAAGATTTACAGATATTCGGGATGACCGCGTCAATTTCTATTTCGATTTACCTGAAAAAGGAAAACACAGTACAAAAACCTTCAATGTGATGTTGAATGCTTCCTATTTAGGAACGTATTATTTATATGGCGTTCAAGCAGAAGCGATGTATGATAATGATTACTTAGTAAGAACTAAAGGTGAATGGGTTGCCGTTGAAAAATAGAAAAATAACCACCTCGTCTTCATCCCGAAACATCGGGATGAATCCACTCCTCCTTAAATAGGAGGAGAATTAAAAAAATGTATTTAAGTCACAAACAAAAACTCCTTCCCTTTTTTTAGGGAAGGTGGATTTAATTTTCTAGGAAATTAAAGACGGAAGGGTATATGAACAAAATAATAACCTACATAAAACGTCATAAAATAAAGCCGGCAATACTTGCTGTGTTTTTAATTGCTTATTATTTCTGTTTGCCAAAACAACTTTTTAAAGATCCAACAGCTACAGTAATTACAAGTAAAAACAATACGTTATTGGGTTCGCAAATTGCTGAAGATGGCCAATGGCGATTTCCGCACAACGATAGTATCCCAGAAAAATTTAAAATCTGTATTGTTCAATTTGAAGATGAATATTTTTACAAACATCCTGGATTTAATCCTATTTCCATCTATAAAGCTTTAAGTGATAATTTCAAGTCTGGAAAAGTAAAACGTGGCGGAAGTACCTTAACACAGCAAGTGATTCGCTTATCTAGAAAAGGTAAAAAACGCACCTACTTTGAAAAGCTAAAAGAACTCATTTTAGCTACCAGATTGGAGTTTCGATATTCTAAAAATAAAATCCTGACCTATTATACTAGTAACGCGCCTTTTGGAGGGAATGTAGTTGGACTCGATGCCGCATCATGGCGTTATTTTAATAGAAACGCGAACGAATTATCATGGTCAGAAAGTGCTACTTTAGCTGTTTTACCTAATGCCCCAAGTTTAATTTATCCCGGTAAAAATCAAGAAAAACTTCTAATAAAACGCAACCAATTACTTAAAAAACTTTTAGAAAATAGCATTATAGATTCTTTAACTTACACGCTCTCTATTACTGAAGGCTTACCACAAAAACCATATCCGTTGCCTCAAAGGGCTACGCATTTATTGCAAAAAGTAAGACAAACATATCCTGGAAAACGCATACAAACTACCATAGATTTTAAAATCCAAAATCGGGTTAATAGCATCGTAAAAACGCATTATAATCAATTAAGTCAGAACGAAATTCATAATGCCGCAGTTTTAGTTTTAGATGTAAAAACAAGAGAAGTTTTAGCCTATGTTGGCAACACACCAACCGATAAAGCCCATCAAAAAGATGTCGATATTATTAATAAACCTCGAAGTACGGGCAGTATTTTAAAACCTTTTTTATATGCCGCTATGTTAGATACTGGTGATATTTTACCCAATACTTTGGTCGCCGATATACCCACTCAATATGGCAGTTACAACCCTAAAAATTATTATAAAACTTATGATGGGGCAGTTCCTGCAAGTCGTGCGTTGTCGCGTTCTTTAAATGTTCCTGCCGTTAGAATGTTACAAGAATTTGGGTTGGATCGGTTTCATCACTATTTAGAAAAACTGCAGCTCAAAGATTTAAAGTACAACGCCAATCATTACGGTTTATCGCTTATTCTTGGAGGCGCAGAAAGTAATTTATGGGATTTGTGTAAAAGTTATGCAGCGTTGTCTTCAACTTTAAATCATTTTTCAGAAAACTCTAGTGAATATTTTTCGAATGAATTTTGTGAACCTAATTTTCTTGCCTCTGAAAACGTTGATTTCGGTAAAAAAACAACTGATAAAACGCTTTTTGATGCGGCGTCTATTTATTTAACTTATGAAAGTTTGAAAGAAGTAAATCGACCAGAAAGTGATGAAAGTTGGGAGTTTTTTGATAGCTCTAAACAAATTGCTTGGAAAACTGGCACTAGTTTTGGCTTTCGTGATGCTTGGGCCATTGGAACCACCAAAGACTACGTTGTTGGAGTTTGGGTTGGAAATGCAGATGGCGAAGGACGACCTGGTTTGGTTGGAGTACAAACCGCTGCGCCTATTTTATTTGATGTATTTGATTTACTACCCAAAAGCGATTGGTTTTCTAAACCGTTTGACGACATGCAACAGGTTTCTGTTTGCAAAAAAAGTGGCCACAGAGCATCACCAAATTGTAATGAAACCGAAGAAAAATTTATTCAAATAGCTGGCTTAAAAACCAAGCCTTGTCCATATCATGTTTTAATTCATTTAGATAAAAATGAAAAATTTCAAGTGAATACCTCTTGTGAAAATTCAGATAATATTAAACATGAATCTTGGTTTGTTTTACCGCCTTTAATGGCGTATTATTATAAAACCAAAAATCCGTTTTACAAACCATTACCAAAGTTTAGAGGCGATTGTTTAGGTGAAAATTCAATCGCTATCCAATTTATTTATCCAAAGGAAAATAATAGCATTTTTCTGCCTAAAGATTTTGACGAGCAAACCAACGATCTTATTTTAAAAATTGCACACTCAAAACCAGAAACCACTGTGTTTTGGTATGTAGATAAAACCTTTATTGGGAGTACAAAAGACATTCATGAATTAGCAATAATACCAAAACAAGGTAAACATATGATTACCGTTGTTGATGAATTTGGTAATGAAGCGAAGCAGACTTTTGATATTTCAAACTAAAAATTCATCTTAAAGGAAATCCTTTACCTGCCCACCATGGATGAATTTCAATTTCAAGTCTTCCAGCTTTAACCATCGGGTCTGATTTTGCTAAACTATCTGCCATTTTAAGTGTTGGCACATTGTAAATGGTTATACCACGAATATCGCCATCATCTTCAAAAGGACCAGAAATATCGGCATAACCTAGCTCATACATTTTGCCCAAATGTGCTTGGTGTTCATTTTGAAGTTCGGCAGTTTCTTCTTCATTTTGTCCGCGAATGGGACCCGTTTTTAAAAAGGCAATAAAATACTGTTGCATTAAAACGGTATCTTGTGTTTTTTCATCAACATAATCAAAGGTTTTAAATCCTTTAGCTGTAAGTTCCTCTTTAATTTGTTTTGTTGATTTAACAACAGGTTCTTCAACAAGTATGGTTTC
>TARA_R110000868_G_scaffold1734_3_pt1 | contig 12208 bp, 11 predicted proteins | sample TARA_R110000868 | Tara Oceans TARA_R110000868 (sample SAMEA4397489) | marine metagenome | biome: Polar Biome; feature: [SRF] surface water layer (ENVO:00010504); material: water (ENVO:00002006), including particulate matter (ENVO:01000060) such as... | depth 5 m | reverse complement strand
ACCATAGTTACATATAAAATGTTTAATACAACCATAACGGGTTATTGAAAAATGGAGTTTCTCGTTTTACGTGCATTCAGCCGCCGACGTGCATGATTCATGGGTGACAGCGGACTGACAAAAATCCTTAAATTGATGTTTGCGCAGAAGGGCTTAAATAGGGCCCGTGAAATTGCCTTGCCGCCGGTGCGATGCGGCCAGACCAACGGAACCTCATGCCTGATATGACCGAGATACAGACCCTTTCGCTCAGCGATGCCGCCTCAGGTGTGATGGCCATGGCGCATTTTTCCGGCGCCCGCCAATGGGTGCCTGCAACCAGCGGCAATTTTTCAGTTCGGATGAGCGCGAGCGAAGCTGCCGTCACGGCGACCGGTGCCGACAAGGCGCGCCTGAGCGAAGCCGAAGTCATCGCTGCCGCGATCACCGGCCCCAAACACCCCCGAGCCTCAGCAGAAGCACCGCTCCATCTGATGCGTTATGCGACAAGCCCGCAGATCGGTGCCATTGCGCATATTCATTCGCTGCCCGCGACGTTGCTGTCTCGCCGCCACGAGAAGGCGGGTGTGTTGCGTCTGGAAGGCTGGGAATTGCTCAAAGCCTTCTCGGGTGTCACAACGCATGAGGCGGCACTTGATCTACCCATCGTGCCGAACGATCAGGACACAGATCGGCTCGGCGCTCTTGTCGAGGAACGGATGCGTGTCGGGCTCAATGCGCCGGGCTATCTCATTGCCGGACACGGGCTTTACATTTGGGGCGCGACGGCGCGCGACACGATCCGCCACATGGATGCTTTTGATTTTCTTTTGACCGCCATTCTTTCGGAGGAAAACGCGCGATGACCCATCTCACCGTCTATCCCGATACAGACCCCGCGACGGTTCTTACCGACACGCGCGACGGCGACGAGATCGCCCGCGTGTTGCGTGAGATTGATGTTGATTTTGAACGCTGGGAAGCCTCGGTCGCGCTTGGCGATGATGCGGATCAGGCCTCAGTGCTGGCGGCTTATGACGCGCAGGTGAAAAAGCTGATGCGCGAAGGTGGGTATCAGACGGTTGATGTCGTGCGCGTGAAACCTGATCATCCTGACCGTGTTGCCATGCGAGCCAAGTTCCTCGCGGAACACACGCATGCCGAAGACGAAGTGCGATTTTTTGTCGAAGGGGCAGGAGCGTTTTATTTGCGTAAGGGCGGTCGGGTCTACCGCATTGTCTGCGAACGCAATGATTTGCTGAGTGTGCCTGCCGGTATCACCCATTGGTTCGATACGGGCGAGCGCCCGCATTTTTGTGCGATCCGCATTTTTACCTCGGCAGATGGTTGGGTCGGAAATTTCACCGGCGACGACATCGCCACGCGTTTTCCCGCCTTCGTCAATTGATCCGCTCATGACCCTTCGCGCCATCGTCACAGATATTGAAGGTACGACCACGCCGATTGCCTTTGTGCATGAGGTGTTGTTTCCCTATGCGCGTGCGCGGCTTGCCGAATTTTGCAGCACTCATCAGGCAGAGCCCGTGGTTGCCGAGGCGCTCAGCGCAGTGCGGGCCGAGAGCGGTGCGCAATCGCTCGATGAGACGGTTGCCGTCTTGCTCCGGTGGATGGACGAAGATCGCAAGGCGGGCGCGCTCAAAACACTCCAAGGATTGATCTGGCAGACGGGTTATGAGGCGGGCGTTCTCAAAGGTCAGGTCTATGACGATGCGGCGGCGTTGCTTCTTTGCTGGCAAAGTCAGGGACTGAAACTCTATGTTTATTCGTCGGGTTCGGTGGCGGCGCAGAAGCTGATTTTCGGTTTCTCCGACAAGGGCGATCTGACGCCGTTGTTCAGTGGTTATTTCGACACGGCGGTCGGCGCGAAAGTCGATGCGGGGTCTTACGCGGCGATTGCTAAGGCCATCGGCATTGCCCCCGGTGAGATTTTGTTTTTGACTGATATGCCTGCCGAAGTCGCTGCGGCGCGAGCTGCTGGGTTGCTCGTCGCGCAAATCGACCGTGCGCTCGACGCCGAATTTTCGCACGACGACAATGGTGTTTTGGTGGCGGGCTCTTTCGGGCCCGCCGACCTTAAAATTGTTCAGGCGTAGTCGCTGGCGACCGTCACGTCGGCGTGGCGCGTCTTCGAAGCGATTTTGAAGACAATCGTCAACACCACAGCAATCACGATATTCAGGATCACCGTGTAGAAGGCGGCGTAGCCCGGCACGATGTAGCCTGCGATCGTCAACGGCCAGATTGAGCCTTTGAACGCGAGCATCCATGCCATCCATGTGCCGGTGCCGATGCCTACCGCCCAACCGATAAGCAGTGCGCGCGGATCGAGCCAGCGTGTGTAGAGGCCGAAGAAGACCGCCGGCAGTGTCTGGATGATCCAGATGCCACCCAGAAGCTGCAGCTGGATCGCGAGCTTGGTGTCGAGCGCCAGCACAAAGAACAGTGCCCCGGCCTTTGCTACCAGCGAGACGATTTTGGCGACGCGCGCTTCATCACGGCTGCTGCAATCGGGACGGATATATTCCTTGTAGATATTGCGTGTGAAAAGATTGGCAATGGCAATTGACATGATAGCTGCAGGTACCAGCGCGCCGATGCCGATGGCGGCGAATGCAACACCTGCAAACCAACCCTGAAACTGATCAAGGAAAAGCGCGGGCACCGCAAAGTTCGCGCCGTATTTGGCAAAGCCTTCGGCAAATTCCGGCTTGTCGGCAACGCCTGCCGCATAGGCCATGTAGCCAAGCAGAGACAGCAGCGCCAGCACGAGCGAATAGGCGGGTAGGATCGCTGCATTGCGCTTGATAACTTTGGCAGAGCTGGCGCTGAGTACGCCGGTCATCGAGTGGGGATAGAGGAAGAGGGCGAGGGCGGAGCCGAAGGCAAGCGTCGCATAGGCGCTCCACAAGCCGAGACTGCCTTCAGGTGGCGTCGTAAGCGTCAGACGTTCGGTCGGCACAGCTGCAAAGATTGCACCGAAGCCGCCGAGCTGCTTTGGGATAATCACAACGGCGGCGATGACAGTGATGTAGATGAGCAGATCTTTGACGATGGCGATGAGGGCCGGTGCGCGCAAGCCGCTTGAATAAGTGAAGGCAGCAAGGATCAGGAAAGCGACGATGAGTGGCATATGGCCCATTGCGCCATGCGTATCAAAGCCAAGCGCGCCGATCACGGTTTCGAGGCCGACAAGCTGCAGCGCGATATAGGGCATGGTCGCGACGATGCCGGTCAAAGCAACGGCAAGCGCCAGCCCGTGATGGCCGTAGCGACCTTTGACGAAGTCCGATGCGGTGACAAACCCGTGCTTGCGGGCAACTGACCACATGCGCGGGAAAATCAAGAAGACCAGCGGATAGACGAGGACGGTGTAGGGCACGGCGAAAAAGCCGAGCGCACCGGCGGTGAAGACAAGAGCAGGTACGGCGATGAACGTATAGGCCGTGTAAAGATCGCCGCCAAGCAGGAACCAGGTGACGATGGTGCCGAAGCGTTGGCCGCCGAGGCCCCATTCATTGATGTGGTTGAGGTCGCCTGCGCGCCAGCGGGCCGCGGCAAAGCCCAGCACGGTTACAAAAACAAAGAGGCCGACGAAGACGTAAGTCGCAGTCCACTGCATGGGTCTATTCCTTCTCGGTCAGGAGATAGACAGTGAACGTCAGGGCGGCGCTGATGAGGATCCACGCCATCTGGTACCAATAGAAAAACGGCACACCTGCGAGCGTCGGCTCAAGCGTATTGTAGGAGGGCACCCAGAGGACGCCGAAAAACGGAAGGAAAATCAGCGGCACGAGCCAGCCGCGCCGGGTCTTACTGACCGGCTTCTGTTCAGAACTGTTTTTTTGATCAGCCATTTTTGTCCCCCCGGACGCTTGCATTTGGAGGGACTTTAGTTTGGCGGAGCTTTGCTGTCACCTGCCACGTGGCGATTATTCGCCGGGAGCGAAGCGGGCTTCTGGTGCGCCACGGCTCAGACGTTTGCCGAGACCGTCGAGATAGATGTAAAGCACCGGCGTGATGTAGAGCGTCAGTATCTGCGACAGGATCAACCCCCCGACGACCGCGAGGCCCAAAGGCTGGCGCACTTCGCCGCCTTCGCCAAAGCCGATGGCGATAGGCAATGTGCCCATGAGGGCCGCCATGGTCGTCATCATGATCGGGCGGAAGCGGATGACAGCGGCACGCAGGATGGCGTCTGACGGTGCCATGCCCTCACCGCGTTCACGCTCCAGCGCGAAGTCGATCATCATGATGGCATTTTTTTTGACGATGCCGATGAGCATGATCATGCCGACAAAAGCGTAAAGTGTTAGCGGCACCCCAAAGAGCATGAGCGTCAGTAGCGCACCGACGGCGGCAGACGGCAGGCCAGACAGGATCGTCAGCGGATGAATGAAGCTCTCATAAAGAATGCCGAGCACGATATAAACCGTGAGGATCGCGAGCGTCAGCAGCAGGCCGAGCCCGCTCATCGATTGTTCAAAGGCCTGCGCCGTGCCGCCGAAGGCATAGGTGACGGTATCGGGCAGGCGGATGTTGTTTTGTACCCGTTTGATGGTCGCCATTGCATCGGACAGGGCAACGCCGGGGGCGAGGTTGAAGGAGAGAGTTACGGCGGGCAATTGCCCCAGATGATTTTCGGTGAGGGATGTGGATGTGTTCTTGGTCGCGGTTACAGCAGTTAGCGGCACCAGTGCGCCGTTTGATGAGCGCAGGTAGAGCCGTTCGAGTGCGGAAGCGTCTTGCGCATATTTATCCTGCAGTTCCATCACCACCTGATACTGATCAGATGATGTGTAAATCGTTGAGATCTGCACGCCGCCAAAGGCCGACGACAGGGCATCCTGTATCTGCGCCGGCGTCACGCCAAGCATGGCGGCGCGGTCGCGGTTGATGTCGACGCTTAATGTCGGTGTCGAGAGGTCAAGATCGCTCGTCACGTCCTGAAAGCCGGGCGCGTCGCTCAAGGCCACGCGCAGGCGTTCGGCACTTTCATATAAGGTGGCGAGGTCAACATCCTGCAATGTGTATTGATAGGCCGCTTTCGACGAGCGGCCACCGATGCGCAACGAGGGCGGGTTTTGCAGATAGACTTTGAGACCGGCGATGTTGGCGAGTTTCGGACGCAAGGTCTGAATGATTTCGTCGGCGGTCAACGAGCGTTCGTTGCGGGGTTTCAGGCGAATGATGAGCGTGCCGTTGTTGGTGCTGGGGCGCGAACCGCCGGAACCGATGATCGACATGACAGCGGCGACATTGGGGTCGGCCTCGATAATGGCGGCGGCTTCCTTCTGGTGGCGCGCCATATCCTCATACGAGATACCGTTGGGACCTTCAGTGTTGCCACGGATTTGTCCGGTGTCGCCGCTCGGCAGAAAATCTTTCGGGATATACATAAAGAGCGCGACGGTGGCGACGAGGCTCAGGGCAAATATACCGAAGACGGTGCGGTGATGCGCCATGCTTGTGGTCAGGGTGCGTTCATAGGCGCGCTCCAGCCGGTCGAAATTTTTCTCGCTCCAGCGCAGGATCGCCATTTGCGGCTTTTGCTCTTCGCCGGGCGGTGCTTTGCGGATCATGCGGCTGGCGAGCATCGGCGTCAGTGTTACAGAGACAATGCCGGAGACGACAATGGCGAGCACGATGGTGACGGCAAACTCGTGCAGCAAGCGACCGAGGATGCCGCCGAGAAACAGGATCGGAATGAACACGGCGGCGAGTGATACGGTCATCGACAGGATCGTGAAGCTGATTTCGCGCGCGCCTTTGAGCGCGGCTTCGAAGGGTGTTTCGCCCTTTTCGATGTGGCGCATGATGTTTTCGAGCATGACGATGGCATCATCAACAACGAAGCCGACAGAGAGCGTCAAAGCCATCAGCGAAAGATTGTCGAGGCTGTAGCCGAAAAAAGCCATGCCGCCGAAGGTGCCGATGACCGAGATGGGCAGCGCGAGCGAGGGAATGATTGTTGCCGACAGACTGCGCAAAAAGAGAAAGATCACCATGACGACGAGAGCTGCGGCGATGCCGAGCGTCAGCTGTACGTCATGTACAGAGGCACGGATCGACTGGCTGCGGTCGTAGTGCACGGCGAGCGTCACGGCGGCGGGCAGTTGCGCGCTAAAGGCGGGCAGGATTTTCATCACTGCATCGACCACTTCGATGGTGTTCGCACCCGGCTGGCGCTGGATCGACAGCATGACGCCGCGCGCGCCATGGACCCAGCTTGCGACCTTGTTGTTCTCGACACTGTCGGTCACCGTGCCGATGTCGCCGAAGCGCACAGGCGCGCCGTCGCGCCAGGTGATGATCTGGCGGCGGAAGGCGTCGGCGTCGGTGAGTTGTCCTTCGGCGCGGATGACGGTCGAGCGGGTCGTGCCGTTGAGCGTGCCTGTCGGGTTGTTGACGTTGGTGGCGCGCGCCGCCGCCGTTACTTCATTGATGCCAAGGCCGCGGGCGGCCAGCGCGTCGGGATTGAGCTGGATGCGGACTGCATATTTTTGTGAGCCATAGACATTGACCTGCGCCACGCCGTCGATGGTTGAGAGGCGGCGGGCCAGCAATGTTTCGGCGTAGCGGTTCACTTCGGACAGTTCGAGCGTCGGCGAACTCAGCGTGAGAAACAACACGGGGCTGTCGGCGGGGTTCACCTTGCGCAAGGTGGGAGGCGTTGTCATGCCGTCGGGCAACTGTCGTTGAGCGGACGAGATGGCGGATTGCACATCCTGTGCGGCAGCGTCGATATTTCGGTCGAGTTTGAATTGCAGCGTGATCCGCGTCGAGCCGAGGCTCGATGTAGACGTCATTTCGTCGATGCCCGCAATCGTTGAGAACTGGCTCTCAAGCGGCGTGGCGACGGAAGAAGCCATGGTCTCGGGTGAGGCGCCGGGCAGCGAGGCGCTGACGGAGATTGTCGGGAAATCGACGTCGGGCAATTCGCTGACGGGCAATTGTGTGTAGCCGAAGGCGCCGAACAGCACGAGCGCTGTCATCACCAGCGTTGTCATCACAGGTCGCATTATGAATATTTGCGACAGGTTCATGAGGCAGCGGGTCCTTTGGTTTCGTCAATGATCTTCACAGTCGCCCCCGGCAGGAGTTGCAACTGTCCGTCAATCACCACGCGGTCGCCGGCACTGATGCCGGATTTGACGGCGGCAATCTCGCCGTCCTGATGTAGGAGGGCGACGGCACGCATTTCGACTTTGTCGTCTGCGCCGATCACAAAGGCATAGAGCCCGTCCTGCCCGGTGTTGATCGCGCGTGCGGGCACGGTGACGGCGTCCTTCAACTCGGCAAGGCGCACTTCAACATCGACGAATTCGCCGGGCACGAAACGCAGGTCGGGATTGTCGTAAGTGGCGCGTAGTTCAATAGTGCCGTTCGCGGTGTTGACGCTGTTGGCGATGAAGTCAACCGTTGCGGTCGGGCGATCTTGGGGTTCTCCTTCGCTGGCGTCATGCAAGCGCAAGGCGACCTGCAATGTGCCGTCCTTCATTTGCGATTGCAGTTGCGGCAGGTTTTGCTGGGCGACCGAGAATGAAATTTTTACCGGCTGGATCTGTGTCACAACGACGAGCGCATTGGCGTCATTGGCTTTGATGAGGTTGCCTGCGTCAACAAGTATGGGGCCGGTCTTGCCGTCGATGGGTGAGCGGATTTCGGTGTAGTCGAGTTGCAATTGTGCCTGATCAACGGCGGCTTGCGAGGCGGCGATGCTCGCTGTCAGTTCCTTCATCGCGGCATTGGCGGCATCAAGCGTCTGTGTCGAGGCATAGCCCTTTTTTGCCAATGCATTGGCGCGGGAAAGATCGCGCGCGACATTGCCGGATTGGGCTTCATTGCGTTGCAGATTGGCCTTGGCGGCGCGCAGCGCAGCTTCATAGGGCGCGCGGTCGATTTCGAAAAGCGCATCACCCGCTTTCACGGTCTGACCCTCGCGGAATTTGGCGGCAATGATCTGGCCGTCGATGCGCGAGCGTACCTGCACGGTGGCATTCGCCATCACGGTGCCGATGGTTTGGGTATAGACCGGTACGTTGCGGGCATAGGCCGTCGCGACCACGACAGGCACGGCGCGTGCGCTGGCGTCGCCTTTGTCTGATCCCGTCAGACCCAGGGGTCCGCGAAAAGCAAAGAGCAAAATCAGCGCGAGTCCGGCTGCAAGAACAGAGAGGCGACCTCCGGGAAGTCTCGTCATAAAACTTGGCATCCGTGTTTGTGTCAGAGGTTGTGTTTGCGACAGAAGGGCAGGCAGGCCGCACCGGTCCGCCCACTGTTTGTATCAGAAGTTAACGTCGGTCAGACCCGCAGCTTAGTGGGTTTTAGGTGCTGAGGGATAAAACCGCTTGATCGGAAGTTGCTGAAGACCGGTTCCCGCTCCTGTCGGTTCCCGATCACCGGCAATACTTCATAAGAAACCTTCGTGTCGGTTTGGCGACAGCTTCTTACCTGTCGGGCATTGCGCATCTAAGGCCCATCAGGCTAGAATTAATATGTTATAACATTTCTTTTTGTGGTATTTGCTATTTACTCTGATATTCAATATCAATTCCAAAAATTGGCAACCCGACGGAGCTGAAAATGCTGACCTCCAAGACCCTCGTTCCGGCCCTTGCGGCCTTTCTGCTGGCCGCGCCGGCCGCTTACGCCGACGCCACGCAGTCGGAACGCATTGAAGCCAAAACGGGCGCGGAAGAGCCCGTGTTCGAAGGCTCCATCATCGGCACCTATCAGGGTGCCAGCGACAGCCGTATCAACGATGAAGCCTCGCTGCGGCCTGAGCTTTTCGTGACCCTGCCGGTGCCGGGTGTCGGTGGCGAGTTGCACGTCCATATTGAAGGCACAACAACGCCGCGCGTGGACGGCGTCACATCGTTCCTTGGCAATTCGAACGCCAACGTCGGGACCGCCACCAATGGCGCGGGCCACGGTCGTCTGCAGATCTCTGAACTGTTCTATGAGTTTGAACTGGGTAGCGTCGGGCTCAGCGCCGGTCTTATTGACACGTCGGCCTTCATCGACACCAGCGCCTTCGCCAATGACGAACGCACGCAGTTCATGAATGGGTCCCTCGTGCACAACACGACAATTGAATTTCCTGATTACACGCTCGGCCTTGTGCTGACGACGCAAGGCGAAGGCGCGCTCCCGGGCTTTACCTTCCTTGCCGCCAGCACCAGTGGCCTCAGCGATAACCCCAGCCATTCTTATCCGGACCTCTTTGACGTTCGCAGCACGGGCAAAGGCCTCTTTGGTGCCGTTGAAGCCGGTTGGGGCCTTGCAGGTCTCGGCGAAGAAGGTGCGTTGCGTCTTGGCGTCTGGACCAATACCGCCGATCACGCCTATGTCGATCTGCGTCCGGGCACGACCAGCAATCATGGCGTCTATGGCGTTCTCGAAGGCACGGCGGCCGGTAACGGCTGGTCGTTGCGTGCGGGCGCTGCTGATGAGGATGCCTCGACGGCTGAATGGTATCTCGGTGCCGCCGTGCAGCGCCAAATCACTGATGAAGTGCTCATCGGTCTCGGCGTCACGGAAACAGGCGTCAACGAAGATCTGGGTGCCGGTTTCTCCGACACCACCGAAGCTGAAATCTATGTCAAATACGACGTGCTGCCTTACCTCAACCTGACACCTTCAGTGCAGTGGGTCCGCAACCCGGGCTTTGATGACACGGGCGCCGTTGTCGATAAGGACAACTGGGTCTATGGCCTGCGCGTCGCTTTTGCGATGTAATTTCAGTGTTGATCTGACGTTTTCAAGAAGGGTGTTGCGTGTGAAACGCAGCACCCTTTCTTTTTGTGCCTGTTGTGTCATTGAGCGACTGGTGGGCCTTGAGACTTTCATGCGCTTCGCAGACAATCGCCGCCGTGACCAAGAAACGCGGCGCTCTCCTTTCCCGTAAACGTAAACCTGCCATGCGCCCGCCCGCGCGGGGCGGGAAAGTGTCTCCGCCACGTAAGCGCACCGGCTTTGTGCGTTTTGTTGGCGATCTTCTGCTGGTCCTCTTTGTCGCCCCTGCGCTTATTTTTGTGCTCTACCGCGTGGTGCCGCCACCCGTCACGCCGCTCATGCTGATACGTGTCGTTGAGGGCTATGGCCTTTCCAAGGACTGGGTACCTCTCGCGCGCATCTCACCCCATTTGCAGCGCGCGGTCATCGCGTCCGAGGACGCGAAGTTCTGCCAGCACAGCGGTTTTGACTGGGAGGCGGTGGACAATGCGCTCGAGCGTAATGCGGCAGGTCTTTCTATGCGCGGTGCGAGCACCATCAGCATGCAAACGTCGAAGAACCTCTTGCTCTGGCCTGCGCGCAATTTTGTGCGTAAGGCAGCAGAGGCCTATCTCACCGTTTGGCTCGAAGCGTTGTTGCCCAAGCGGCGCATTCTGGAGCTCTATCTCAACGAGATCGAATGGGGGCCGGGCATTTACGGGGCAGAAGCGGCGGCACGGCATTATTTTGGTGTGAGCGCCGCGCGCCTCACTTCGCGCCAGGCGGCTCTCATGGCGACGGCGCTTCCCAATCCGCTCAACTGGCGACCCAACGCGCCAGGCCCCTGGATGGAAAATCGCGCTTCCACCATACAGGCCCGAATGAACTCGATTTCATTAGGCAAATCGGGGCCATGCTCTTAAGTATCATTCGCGATCAAGCCCCATGGCGGCGCTTGCGAATGATCTGAAAGCAGCCTTTTTCCCATGGCCGAAAATCAACTGAACAAAGTTGCTGCCATCACCTTTGCCTTTTGGGTGATGAAGATTTGCGCGACGACGCTTGGCGAAACCGCAGGCGATCTTCTCTCGATGACACTCAACGTGGGTTATGCGGCAAGCTCGCTCATTCTGATTGCGATATTTTTGGCGACACTCGTCGGTCAGCTCACGGCGAAGTCTTATCACCCGTTGCTCTATTGGAGCGTGATCCTTTCAACCAGTACCGCCGGCACCACCATGTCGGATTACATCGACCGTTCGCTCGGCATGGGTTACGTCGCGGGCTCGGCCATGTTGCTCACTTTGCTGTTGATCATTTTGGCGGTCTGGCGCGCCAATGTCGGCACGCTCTCGGTGGCTAATGTCAAAAGCCTGAAGGTTGAGAGCTTTTATTGGGCCGCGATCCTCGTGTCGAACACGCTGGGCACGGCGCTCGGTGATTTTCTTGCCGACAGTTCGGGGCTTGGCTTTGCAGGTGGCGCATTGCTCATCGCATCGCTCATCGCGCTTATCGTTCTGGCATATTTCTTCACGTCAGTGTCGCGCACGGCGCTCTTCTGGATTGCCTTCGTGCTGACGCGGCCTTTGGGCGCGACGGTCGGCGATCTGCTGACGAAGCCGCTCGAAAAGGGCGGGCTCGGCTTTGGCACCATCGGCTCGTCTGCCGTGCTGCTGGCCGTGCTCATTGTCTCGATCATCATCGTCAGCCGCCGGAAAGCACCGGCGGCGACGTGACTAGCCGTGTTCGGCGTGCGCAGCAGGGGCGGCTTCGTCGCCGGTGCTGTCGCCGCTGAGGCTCGCGGCCAATGCACAAAGCTCGGCGCTGGTGCGCGCTATCTGCCAACCGCCGATGCTTACCATGTCGTTGTTGGCATAGTCGCGCACGATGGCTGCCTTGAGCGCCTCACGGAGTTCTTCCGGTGTGCCCTGATTGTGCCAGCCGTGCGGGTTGAGGCGCTTGCCGATTGAAGAAGCGATGACAGCGGGCTCGCGCGCTATCGTCGCCACTTTGCGCCATTCGGTGCCGAGGCGTGCGGCCGCATCGGGTTCGGCGAGCAGGCTCATCAGATCATTGGCGAAATGCGAATTATCGGGTTCGAGCGCGAGAAAGGTCACGGGCAGAGCGCCCGCCACAATCGCCACGCCGCCGAGGATCAGCAGATTGCGCCGTGAGATCGCCGGGTGGCCCTCATGTGCATGTTCTTGATTATTGCTCATCTGCGTCAGGCCCCGCGCGTGAATTTTTCGGCGACGTGATCGGCGAGGCGGTGTGCCAGCGCCAGCAATGTCAGCGTCGGGTTGACGGTTGCCGATGTGGTGAACACCGAACTCCCCGCCACATAAAGATTATCCATGCCATGCACTTTGCAATTGGCGTCCACCACGCCCTTGCGCGGGTCTGCCGACATGCGCGTTGTGCCCATGTGGTGGTTGCCCCAGCCTTCCGCCTCGTCCCAGCGGTCTTTATCCTTGAAGAGGATTTTTACAGCGCC
>TARA_R110000868_G_scaffold301794_3_pt1 | contig 12216 bp, 13 predicted proteins | sample TARA_R110000868 | Tara Oceans TARA_R110000868 (sample SAMEA4397489) | marine metagenome | biome: Polar Biome; feature: [SRF] surface water layer (ENVO:00010504); material: water (ENVO:00002006), including particulate matter (ENVO:01000060) such as... | depth 5 m | reverse complement strand
GTGTAGAGGCGAATTGCCTCAGTGGCCGCCCTTGCAGGTCGGCGATGCGGGAGCAGCACCCTGCAGCGCCCACTCATCCGGGGTATAGGTGTGCAGCGCTAGTGCATGAATCTGGCCCATCAATTCACCCAGGCTGGCATAAGCTTTTTGGTGGCGCTTGACTGCATTCAGCCCCGCGAACTGCTCGCTGACGATCACTGCCTTGTAATGGGTTTCCAGGCCGCGGCTGTGCATGTGGCTTTCATCCAGCACCTCGAGGTGTTGCGGTTGCAGGCCGTTCAGGACTTCCTGCAACAGATCTATTTTTGGCATTTCAGGCATCCAATCAGGGAGTTTTTGGCGTCAGCTTAGCGGTCATTTCTGCCAGTAACTGGTTGACCTTGGGTAACGCAACTTCGAGCTTGCTCTGGGTAAGCTGGGCCGATTGCGCGGTCAGAGTCGGCATTTTTTCTAAGACCTTTTTACCCACTGGCGACTCGTAGAAGCGGATCAGCTCCTTCATTTCCTGCTCATTAAAGTTGCGGGTGTAGAGCGTGATCATATCCGGCTTTAGCTTGTCCCAACCCACCGCCTGCTGAAGAGCTGTGTTGGCCTGGGCCTGGTAGGTTTCGAGCAGGGCCTTCTCACTTTGCGGCGCGTTGCTCTCAGCAAAACGCTGGGCAAACATCTGCTGCACTTGGGCATACACCGGCACTGCCAGCTTGTCGGCATGAGCCAGGAGCAAGAAGCGCTCGGCATCGGCGGCGTGGCTTTCGGCATCTGCCAGCACCTGAGCACTGCCACACGTCAGTATTAGGGCAGCGCAAAAGGCAAGTGAACGTGACATGTACTACTCCTGAACCAGAGAAAGAGCCTGTTTGACTCAACTACCGGCATTTTGTGCCCAAGCGCTCGTCCTACTCAAGTGCAGGGGATATTCCCGCTCATTGACGCTACAACTGTGCACTGGCGCACAGCCTGCTTAGAGGCCAAAATGCCAGCAATTGCCGCACTAACGCACGCCCGGGCATGCTCGGCGTATTGCCCTATTACGCTTCAATGTGCCCAGGCTTATAAGGCCAAGCACTCGTACACACATGGACGTGTCTGATGAATAGTTTTGCTCAGTCTGAGCCCTTCGCCGCCCTCGCGCTATGCGACAGCCGCGGTCAACTCAACCCCCAAGCGGTCGGCTGGTCACCTCGGCCGATGGTTGATTGCGCCATCCCCGGTCACTTCGGTCGGCGCAAACGCTGGAATCACTGGTGCATCACAACGCCGGACTGGGTGTTGTCTTTTACCCAAGCCGACCTCGACTATCTGGGTTATGCCGCCGCCTATTTTCTTGACCTGGAAACCGGTCAGGCCGCCGCCTATAGCCAGTTCCACCTGTTCGGCCGCGGCCATGATCTGCCAGATCAACCGCAGCAAAGTCACGCGTTCAACCATCCTCACCTGCAATTACGCGTAGCCGAACATGCGGGGCGCAGCCGCATCACCATCAACGCCTCGAGTGTTGGCGGTCAGCCGTTACAGGTTGATCTGGATGTCCAACGCCCGTCCCACCTGGACTCAGTCAACTTGGTCGCCCCGCTTGGCCCGCAGTGCTTCCATGCCACCAGCCGTCATCTTGGCCTGCCCTGCAGCGGCAGCGTGCGCTTGGGTAAACAGCAGTACAGCTGCCTCACCGGGCAAAGCTTTGCCTCGCTGGACTTCGGGCGCGGCGTCTGGCCGCTCAACAGTCACTGGACCCGCGCCGCCTTCGCTGCGCCAGGCGGCATCGCCGGTAACTTTGGCTCGGGCTGGACGGACTACAGCGGTCTATCGGAAAACACCCTGTGGTTTGGCGGCGAACTGCAGCACCTGGCTTTGCCCATCGCCATCGCTCAGTCACCGCATAACCCGTTGGCGCCTTGGCAACTGCGTAGCGCGGATGACAGCGTCAACCTGACCTTTACCCCGCGCCAACGCCACAAAGCCTATCGTCGGCTAGGGCCGTTTTATGCCGATACGCGGCAGTGGTTCGGGCATTACGACGGGGTCTTGCGTGGGCCGCAAGGCGAATGCGTGCCAGTCCAAAACGCCCTTGGCTGGCTCGGCAACACTCGCGCGCGCTGGTAGAAGAGCCTCAATGTTGAACCTCTGCGCCTACTGGGCGACCTAAGCTGAGATAAGGTCGAGCCAGGTAATGGCCCGGCAACCCTCAATACTGCATGCGCATGATAAGGAGAGCCGCAATGAGCCGCACTGAAACCGACAGCCTGGGCCCGATTGAAGTACCGGATGAGGCTTACTGGGGCGCACAGACACAGCGATCATTGATCAACTTTGCAATCAGCCAAGAGCGCATGCCGTTGCCGGTGGTGCATGCCCTGGCGCTGATCAAAAAGGCTGCCGCTCGCGTCAACCAACGCATTGGCGAGTTACCTGCCGACCTGGCCAGGCTGATCGAGCAAGCCGCCGATGAGGTGCTGGCCGGTCAACACGATGCACAATTCCCTCTGGTGGTCTGGCAGACCGGCAGCGGCACGCAGAGCAATATGAACGTCAATGAAGTCATCGCCGGGCGGGCCAATGAACTGGCCGGTAATGGCCGTGGCGGCAAGTCACCCGTGCACCCCAATGACCATGTCAATCGCGCGCAAAGCTCCAACGACAGCTTCCCTACTGCCATGCATATCGCCGCCGCACAGGCCGTACAGCAGCAACTGTTACCGGCTATCCGTGAGTTGCGTGAAGGCCTGCAGGAACAGGCCGAGCGCCATACCCATCTGCTCAAGACCGGACGCACGCACATGATGGACGCCACGCCGATGACCTTCGGCCAGGAACTGTCGGCCTTCGTCGCCCAACTGGGTTACGCCGAAAGGGCCATCCAGGTCGCCCTGCCCGCCGTCTGCGAACTGGCCCAAGGCGGCACCGCAGTGGGCACCGGGCTGAATTCGCCACAAGGGTTTGCCGAAGCGATGGCGGCCGAACTCGGCCCTCTGAGCGGCCTGCCACTGGTCAGCGCACCCAATAAATTTGCCGCCCTGGCGGGCCACGAGCCGCTGGTCGCATTGTCGGGCGCGTTGAAAACCCTCGCAGTGGTCCTTATGAAACTGGCCAATGACCTGCGCTTATTAGGCTCTGGGCCGCGCGCAGGTATTGCCGAAGTTCGCCTGCCAGCCAATGAGCCTGGCAGCTCAATCATGCCGGGCAAGGTCAACCCAACCCAATGTGAGGCACTGTCGATGCTGGCCTGCCAGGTACTGGGGAACGACACCACGATTGCCTTTGCCGCGAGCCAAGGGCATCTGCAGCTCAATGTGTTTAAGCCAGTAATTATTCACAACTTGCTGCAATCAGTGCGATTGTTGGCTGACGGTTGCCATAACTTCCAGCAACACTGCATCGCTGGGCTGCAACCAGACGCTAAACGCATGGCCGAACACCTGGAACGCGGCCTGATGCTAGTGACTGCGCTGAACCCACATATTGGTTACGACAAAGCCGCGACCATCGCCAAACAGGCCTATCACGATGGCACCACCCTGCGTGAGGCCGCCTTGCAACTTGGCTACCTGAGTAACGAGCAATTCGACGCCTGGGTACGCCCGGAAAATATGCTGGAGGCAGGACAACATGAGTGACGCAGCAAAGAGCGGTGCAACGCCACTGGAAGGCGACGGCAAGCGCATCCTGATGATCCTCGGTACACCGAAAAGCAGCAGTTTCTGCCATGCACTGGGCGAAGCCTATGCTCAAGGCGCGCGCAGCAAAGGTCACGTGGTGCGTCAGTTGAAGCTGGGCGAAATGAATTACGACCCCGTACTGCGAGACGGCTATGAGCACAGCCAGCAACTGGAGCCCGACCTACTGGAAGCCCAGCGGCAAATTCACTGGGCCGAGCACTTAGTATTCGTCTACCCGGTCTGGTGGGGCGGTATTCCCGCACTGCTCAAAGGTTTCTTTGACCGCACATTCTTGCCCGGCTTTGCGTTCAAGTACCGCAACCGCTCGTCACTCTGGGACAAGCTACTCAGCGGGCGCACCGCTGACCTGCTGGTGACCATGGACACGCCGCCTTGGTACTTTCGCTGGATTTACGGTGCCCCCGCACATCGGCAGATGACGCGTACCATCCTCGGTTTCAGTGGCATCAAAACCCGTCGTTTAGCCGAGTTTGCGCCGGTGCGCCCCTCCTCCGAAGAGCAACGCCAGGGCTGGCTACGCCGCGCTGAAGCACTGGGCGCTCGCGCCTAACGTGCTAGCCCAGCCGCTAAAGCTGTGCGGCCACGCGCACCTTGTGTGCGCGCCAACCGGCTAGTAATGAAGGGCCAAGAGCCGTCAGTGCCGACCCCAGCACCACCAACAGCGCTCCGCCATAAGCCAACCAATTGATCTGCTCCGGCTGCACATACTCAGGCCACCAGCTGGCTGCAAGTGCCACAGAAGCGAAGGTAACCAGTGGCGTAAGCGCCAATGCCGCGCTGACCCGCGAAGCCTCCCAATGGGCCAGCGCCTCGGCAAACGCACCGTAAGCCACCAGGGTGTTCAGGCAACAGGCAAGCAATAACCAGCCTTGCAGCGGGCTCAACTCCAGCGCCTGCAATGGATGCGCCCAGGGCGTGAGCAACAAGGCGCAGGCCAGATAAATCACCATCATCACCTGTAACGAGTTCCACACCGTCAGCAATTGCTTCTGTGCCAGGCCGTAAAACGCCCAGACAAAGGCTGCCATTAAAACGGTCAGTACTCCGGTGGTGTAAGCCGTCAGCGAACTCAGCAACTCATCCAGACGTTGGTTAAAGAACAACCCGAAACCAGCCAGCAACACCAGCAAACCCAGTGCTTGGCCAAAGCTGAAACGCTCACGGAAGACAAACAAACTGCTGACCAGCAACAGAATCGGCGCCACCTGAATTACCAACTGGGTCGTACCGGGGCTAAGCAGATTAAGGCCAATCAGGTAAAGCACGTAGTTGGCGGTCAAACCGGCTATCGCCAACACCAGCAGCCAGGCGCCCTTTTTGCCCAGTGGGCGAAATGCCGGCAGGCGTTTGCTGGCGGCCAGATAGGCCAGCAGAATCGAACCGGATACCAGCAGGCGATACCAAGTCACCGTGACTGGGTCCAGTACCTGCAGCACTTGCTTGAGTTTGATCGGCAGCACGCCCCACAACAGAGCAGTTAGCAGCGCGAGAAACAGACCATAGAGCCAGCGACCAGAAGAAATATGCATGTTTATTCCGCAACCAACGCCTCAACCTTTGCCCGATGCAGGTTATAGCGCGAGGCGCATTCTAGGTCGCCAGCAGCAACCGGCACAGCCACAGCAAAGTATCAGCATGCACGGCAACTGTACTGATGGCCGAGTAGAATCAGGCCATTGCATTGACGTCAAAATCGTAAAAAAGCGCACAAATACGGCGAATAATCGGCAAAAGCAACCATCTATCGCCAACTCAGTTAGACAGCCAGGTCGGGGTTAGACTGCATTCAGTTGTTCATTTTGCGCGAGGTTCACCCATGTTCGGTCAACGTAGTATCGATCACAGCCCTGGCACCCACTATCGCAGCGAACGCGTCAGTGCGGTCAACGGCCAATATTTCTTCTCCACCCGCGAAGGTTCACTGGAGGGGCCTTACTTCACCCGAACCGATGCTGAACGTGAGATTGCTTTTTATATCCGGCGAATGATTCAAGCTAACGAAATAATTGAAAGTCGCGCGTTTTAAACCCCCGAATCTCAGCCAATAAAAACCGCGATTACTCGCGGTTTTTATTGGCTATACAGCGATGGGTCTTGCACAGAGGCTTTGGATGGGCAGCCGCTTCTCGCCCACAGCCCTTGCCTACAGACCGGTGGAAAGCTCGTAAAAGCGAATCAGCGCACCGCTTCGAACAATCCGGTTGCGCCCATGCCGCCGCCCACACACATGGTGACAATGCCGTAACGCAGGTTGCGCCGCTGCAACTCACGCACCAGATGGCCGACTTGGCGCGAGCCTGTCATGCCAAACGGGTGACCGATGGAGATCGAACCGCCATTAACGTTGTACTTGGCATTGTCGATCTCCAGCCGGTCGCGCGCGTACAGGCACTGCGAGGCGAACGCCTCATTGAGTTCCCACAGGTCAATATCGGCAATGCTCAGGCCCTTGGCCTTGAGCAGCTTGGGCACTGAGAACACCGGGCCAATGCCCATTTCATCCGGTTCACAACCGGCAGCAACAAAACCGCGGAAGAATGCCAATGGTTTGAGGCCCAGTTCGAGGGCTTTTTCCAGGCTCATGACCAGGGTCATCGACGCGCCGTCGGACAGCTGTGACGCATTACCCGCGGTTACCGAACCGTCATCGGCAAATACCGGTTTGAGCGCGGCCAGGCTTTCCAGCGTGGTATCAGCACGGTTGCAGTCATCGTGGGCAACGATGCCATCGACGATGCTCTTGTCACCGGTGGCCTTATCCTCAACCTGGTACTTAACGTGCATTGGCACGATTTCATCGTCGAACAAGCCATCGGCCTGAGCCTTAGCGGTGCGCTGCTGACTTTGCAGAGCATAGGTATCCTGCGCTTCACGGCTGACGTTGTAACGACGGGCGACGATTTCGGCGGTCTGCCCCATCGGGTAATAGATGCCCGGCACCTCTTTTTGCAGACGCGGGTTGAACAGGTTCTGCGTGTTCATGCTCTTCATGGTCATGGTGATCGACTCGACGCCGCCAGCCACGATCACATCACTGCAGCCGGACGCCACCTGGTTGGCGGCGATGGCGATAGCCTGCAAACCCGATGAACAAAACCGGTTGAGGGTCATACCCGCCACGTTGGTACCCAGGCCCGACAGCACAGCAACGTTACGGCCGATGTTCATGCCTTGCGCGCCTTCATTGGAACCGGCGCCAACGATGCAGTCATCGACCAGCGCCGGATCAATGCCGGTACGCGCCAGCAGGGCATTAACGCAATGGGCCGCCATGTCGTCTGGACGGGTCAGATTGAACTTGCCGCGAAAAGACTTAGCCAAACCGGTCCGTACGCTGTCAACGATCACCACTTCACGCATGCTGCACCTCATTGTCATCGGGTTAAGTTGCCCAAGAGAATAAGACCGAACAATCTCAAGCGGCGACGATCATTCACTCGCTGTATGCGCGTCCATCCTCAGTCTTTGCCGAATGCTGTCTCAAGCGCCTCATTAATGGTGCGCAATACCTTGATCCGGGCAAAGCGTTTGTCATTGGCTTCCACCAGCGTCCAGGGGGCAATTTCCGTGCTGGTACGGTCAACCATATCGCCTACTGCATCGCGGTACAGTGGCCATTTCTCTCGATTTCGCCAGTCATCTTCGGTGATCTTGAAGCGCTTGAAGGGAATCTGCTCGCGGGCCTTGAAGCGCTCTAACTGGGTTTGCTGATCAATCGATAACCAGAATTTCACCAGCACCACGCCGGCTTCGCTGAGTTGCTCTTCAAAGTCATTGATCTCGCCATAGGCGCGCAGCCAGTCGCCAGGTGCGCAGAAGCCTTCGACCCGCTCCACCAGCACACGGCCGTACCAGGAGCGGTCGAACACGGTGAACTTACCGCGCGCTGGAATATGCCGCCAGAAACGCCATAGATAAGGCTGCGCACGTTCTTCTTCAGTCGGCGCAGCCACCGGCACGATACGGTACTGGCGTGGATCGAGCGCACCAATCACCCTGCGAATCGCCCCGCCCTTGCCCGCGGCATCGTTGCCTTCGAACACCGCGATCAGCGAATGCCGACGCATGCGTTTGTCACGCATCAGGCTGGAGAGCCGCGCCTGCTCACTGATCAGTTGCTCGGTGTAGGTGTCTTTGTCCAATGCCTGGTTCATGTCCAGACTATCAAGCAGCCCGTGCTCACCCAGGCTGGAGGTCAGCGGTGCCGCATGGGGATGGGGCAGCGGCCTGCTCTTTGCCTTCAGCGCGGCTTGCAGGCCATCGAGCAGGATGCGCCCGACAGTCAGACTGCGGTAATACTCATCCACCCCTTCAACCACATACCAGGGTGCGTAATCGCGGCTGGTTCGGCGCAATATGCGCTCACCAACACGCACAAACTTGTCGTAGGTTTTCGATTGCTGCCAGTCCAGTGGGCTAATCCGCCAGCTGTGCAACGGATCGTCCTGCAGCGCTTTAAGGCGCGCCTTCATATGCTGCTTGGACAGGTGAAACCAGAACTTGAAGATCAGCGTGCCCTCGTCACAGAGCATGCGCTCCATCCCAAGCGTGGTGTCGATGGCCTGGTCGAGTACCGCATTCTTGATGCGCTTGTGCACGCGCCCTTGCAGCATCTGGCTGTACCAGTTGCCAAAAAAGACGCCGATGCGCCCCTTGGGCGGCAGTTGTCGCCAGTAGCGCCAGGCGGACGGACGCGCCAGCTCCTCATCAGTTTGCTGGTCGAAGGTGTTGACCTGAATCAGCCGAGGGTCCATCCACTCGTTGAGCAGCTTGACCGTCTCACCCTTCCCCGCCCCTTCAATGCCATTAATAAGGATGAGCACGGCAAAGCGGCCCTGCTGCTGCAGCTCGTACTGGGCCTCCAGCAGTGCCTCACGCAGGGCTGGCGCCTCGGCGTCGTAGGTGTCTTTATCGATACAGCGGCCAATCTCGGCAGACTCGAACATGCTTCACTCCCTGACAATATCGCTTAAGCCTAGTGGATAAGCAGTGGCTAGGGTGGGCCGAGCCACTGTCAACACGACTAACGCCGAGTAATCAGTCCTTGCTTAGCTATTCGCGTCAGCTGGCGTACAGTTTCTTCCAGCTGCGCCGCCGTCGGCGCCTGAATCACCGCCATATCAAAGTGGTTGCTGGCAAAGCGCGCCAAGGACTCGCCATCGTGGACAAAATTGATCAGAAAGGTGCGCGGCCCCGCCCAGCGCTTCGGCCAGCCGTCGAGATAACGCAGCAGCGTTGGCTGGTGACTGCCACCAAGAAGGATATTGGGGTTGCGCTGAATCAGCCCGGACGTGATGGGGGCCAAACGGATAAGCGGTTGGGGACAAAGCATCGGTGTGTCTCCGCCTCATTGGGTCCGCTGGGCAGCGGTGAGAGGCGACACCGAACCAGCGCTTTAGCGGTATTTCGAAGCCTCAGTAGAGGACTTCTGAGGGTTGTGCATTGAGCAAGCAACCCGGCGCCCCGCAAGTAGCTGTTTAAATCGGCGCATGGGTTGGCATCCTAGAGAAGCTCGCGCAAAGCTGTCAATACACAACCCCAACAGCCAGCGGTATCCATCGCTGCTCGGTAGGCGCAAAAAACAGCGCGTTTATCTGCAGTTAGCTGACGCATACGGTCCCGTGCGACACGCAATTGGGGCCTAACTTAACCCTTGTACCGTTACGCTGCGTAACAAGCACGCCAGCCGATAAACCGTAAAAATCCTTTAAATTCAACGAAAACAGCTGAAACAGAGCTCTTCAGCTGAATTTTTGGCTGCTGGCATGCTTTGTGCCATCAATTAGAGGCTGAAGCACGCGCCACGGAATGGGCGTTTTAGCGGCATGGAGTGCATAGAACTGTCCGATCAACCCTAGCGAGAGCACCAATGAACAACAATAAAACTCTGCTCGCCCTCTGCCTGGGGGCTGGTTTACTGGCCTCAGGCAACACCCACGCCTTCTGGTTCGGCTCCTCCGGTTACACCCAGACCAAGTACCCGGTGGTGCTGGCCCACGGTATGCTCGGCTTCGACAGCATTCTCGGTGTGGACTATTGGTATGGCATTCCTGGCGCGCTGCGCCGCGACGGCGCCAGCGTGTACGTCACAGAAGTCAGCCAACTCGATACCTCTGAGGCGCGAGGCGAACAACTGCTGGCCCAAGTAGAAGAAATTGTCGCTATCAGCGGCAAGTCCAAGGTCAACCTGATCGGCCATAGCCATGGTGGCCCAACCATTCGTTACGTTGCGGCCGTGAGTCCCAATCTGGTCGCATCCGCCACCAGTGTCGGCGCACCACACAAAGGCTCGGCCACGGCTGACTTTATCCGCCAGGTGCCGCCGGGCTCGGCTGGTGAACTCTTGCTGGCCGGCATCGTCAACGGCCTTGGTACCCTGATCAACTTCCTCTCGGGCAGCTCCAGCACCAGCCCGCAGAACGCACTGGGCACGCTGGAGTCGCTCAACAGTGAAGGCGCAGCCCGCTTTAATGCTAAGTTTCCGCAGGGCATTCCCACCACAGCCTGCGGCGAAGGCGCTTACAAGGTCGGCGGCGTGCGTTACTACTCGTGGAGTGGCACCAGCCCAGTAACCAACATCATCGATCCGAGCGACCTGTTGCTGGGCGCCACTTCGCTGACCTTCAACGGCGAAGCCAACGATGGCCTGGTCGGCCGCTGCAGCTCACATATGGGCAAGGTGATCCGTGACAACTACCGGATGAATCATCTCGACGAGGTCAACCAGACTCTCGGGTTGACCAGCCTGTTCGAGACCGACCCGGTCACGGTCTATCGCCAGCATGCCAATCGCCTGAAAAACGACGGCCTGTAAAGACTCGTCAGGGGCTGGATGCAGCCCCTGGCGTCATTGCGCCCAATCGCTCAACTGGATGACACGTATAAAGAGTCCCTGTGAAAAAACTCCTGCTGCTATCCCCTTTGCTATTCGCTGCATGCCTGGCTTTAGCGCTGTACCTGCAACCCGAAGGCATTACGCAGCAACTCGGGCTCGACAAGCCGCCCGCACCCAAAGAAAGCGCTTACATACAACCAGGCAAACAAAGCCAAAGCCCCCCGAAAAACACAACGCAGCCATTGAAAAACCTGCCCGCCTCATTCAGCGGTACCACAGTGGATGGCACCTTTCGCCTTGATGCTGATGGCAACTTGCTGATCAGCGAAGACATCCGTCAAATATTCGATTACTTCCTCGCAGCGGCGGGTGAAGAGCCGCTGCTTAGCAGTGTCGAACGGCTGCGTGCCTATATTGCAGCGCAACTGCCGGCCAATGCCCGGGAACAAGCGCTGAGCCTGCTCAACCAATACCTCGACTACAAGCGCGAACTAGTCTTACTCGAGCGCGACCTGCCACAGATGGCCAATCTCGAGGCCCTGCGCCAACGTGAAATGGCCGTTCAAGCGTTAAGGGCGCGCATTTTCGACAGCCAAACCCAGCAGGCTTTTTTTTCCCGCGAAGCGGCCTACAACCAGTTCACCCTGCAGCGCCTGGCCATTCTGCAAAACAGTCAGTTGGACGATGCCGGCAAAGCCGCCGCCGTCGATCAACTGCGCAACAGCTTGCCCGCCGACATGCAGGACGCGGTTTTGCCGCAACTGCAAAACGAACTGCGTCAGCAAACTACACGACTGCAGGCCAGCGGAGCCAAGCCAGCACAGATCCGCCAACTGCGTCAGCAACTGGTCGGCGCCGAAGCCACACAACGTCTTGAGGTGCTTGATCAGCAACGGCAGACCTGGAAAAAGCGTATCGCCCAGTACCGCACCGACAAAGCGGCCATCGAAAACAATGCCGGACTGAGCGCGGGCGACAAGCGCAGCGCCATTGCCCAGCTGGCTGTAGAAAACTTCGATCAACGCGAACAATTGCGGCTGGACGCTGCCGAACAGTTGGCGACGCCAAACAAGCCACAACCCTAAAACGCTAAAAGCCCACCGAAGTGGGCTTTTAGCGGGCTGCTGCCGAGTCGTTTAACGATTAACCAGCGATGCGCTTATCCAGCGACAGCTTGCCAGCACCTTCAATAAGAATCGCCACGCTGATGGCCAGCAGCGCCAGAGCGAACTCATAACCGTTGTTGCTCATAAAGAAGCCATTGGCCAAGTGCACCGTGGCAATCGCCACCACCATAGTCACTGCCAACACGGCAGCCGCAGGGCGTGCCAATAGTCCGATGACCAAGGCTAGACCGCCGAAGAACTCGGCGCTGCCCGCCATCAGCGCCATCAGGTAGCCAGGGGCCAGACCGATGCTTTCCATCCACTGGCCCAGGCCTTCCAGACCGTAACCGCCAAACCAGCCAAATAGCTTCTGCGCACCGTGGGCGGCAAAAGTCAGGCCGGCAATAATGCGCAGCACGGTTAAGCCGTAGCCTGCTTGGGTCGCAACAACAGATGTGATCAGCGTATTCATCGACAGAGGTCCTTATAGGCTGGAGTTGATGAAGCAAATACTAAATCAATTATCCGATAATTAAAGCCGATAAATTCGCTATAAAGCATCTAATAAATCAATATATTAAACACCTGCATGAACTATGGC
>TARA_R110000868_G_scaffold71983_1_pt1 | contig 12217 bp, 9 predicted proteins | sample TARA_R110000868 | Tara Oceans TARA_R110000868 (sample SAMEA4397489) | marine metagenome | biome: Polar Biome; feature: [SRF] surface water layer (ENVO:00010504); material: water (ENVO:00002006), including particulate matter (ENVO:01000060) such as... | depth 5 m | reverse complement strand
AAGAGGTTTGTGCCATGTTTCATGACACAGAACCTGACCAATCAGCCCCTCAGTCTCCAGAGAGGAAATTGGGGGAAATCAGGGGGATATTCTGAATATTTCGGAACAGCAGGGTGGATAAAGTGAGGTTCCGGTAAGAATCCGTAGTGGCTAAAAAGTTCCGAAACCAGACATTAGAAGCACGGCACAACGTTCCAAATAGCAGACATTCCCAGCGCATTTTCACAGCCACTCCCCATAGTAGACACTAGAAACGCTGAGGCGCATAAAATGAGCAGCATCACAGACTCGGAACTATGGCCGCGCGGAACGTTCAACCGAATAGGCAAGCGAGCCATTGACACACACATTAACACAACATATTTGTTGTGTTATGGAGCTAGCGATTGATCCCAATACTGGATATTTGCCGCCTGGCGTTTATGAGACGACATGGTCCGAGGTGGAGATCCTGTGCGGTGAAAACTCACACCGTCAGCGCTTGCTAGGCGGACTGAGGCAGGCGCTTTTGAATTTGCGAGATGCTGGATGCAAAAAGGTTTTGTTGGATGGCAGCTTCGTGTCGGCGAAAGCTCTTCCCAACGACTATGATGGTGCCTGGGAGCCAGCTGGCGTCGACCCGGATCTCATCGACGAGGTCTTACTGACGTTCGACGATGGTCGTGCGGCGATGAAGGGGAAGTATTTTGGCGAGCTCTTTCCAGCGACAGAGCTTGCAAATGGCAGAACCATTTACCGAGATTTTTTTCAGAAGGACCGCAATGGCGTTCCCAAAGGTGTCCTGGAGATCGATCTAGGGAGCATCACATGATCACCAATGAACGACAGTATAAGATGACGCGGACGCAAGCCGAGAAATTTCGGATGGCGCTGGTTGACCTTGAAAAGAGGCAGACGCTTCGCAGCGACTTGCATCCGCGCCTAGCGCGCGCGGAACGTGAAGCGCTCCAAAGCCAGTTGCAGGATCTGATTGATGAACTTGAGGCGTATGATGCCCTTCAAAGATCCGAAGCGCCGGTTATAGAGATTGATGATTTTAGTGATCTCGCCGAAGGTTTGATCAAGGCGCGTATTGCGTCTGGGCTCAATCAACAAGACCTTGCCGACAGGGTCGGGCTAAAGCCACAGCAAATTCAGCGCTACGAATCAGAAAGGTATGCTGGCGCAAGCTTGGCGCGCCTCAATGAAATTGTGCAGGCGCTTGGCGTGCGGATCACCAACGACATTTTCGTTCCCTTTGCACCTAGTGGATTTGGCGGTCTTGCGAAGAAGGTTTCGCAAGTCGGCGTCGACAGAGACTTTCTGATGTCACGGCTGATGGATTCAAAGGACGTCGCCATCGTTCAGAATGAAATTGTATCGGAAGACTATGACGTGGATGCGTCGCTTGGTCGGACTACGGAGGTTCTCGACCGTATCTATGGATGGTCTCGAGACAGCATTTTCGGTGCGCCCCCGCTGACGCGACCGGTCATGGCCGCCGCTGAAGCACGTTTCAAAATGCCTGCCCGAAGAGCGAAGTCGGAGACGAGCGCTTATGCGGCGTACGCTCATTATCTTGCTCTCATTGTCATGCGAGCCATGGAGGACGTCCCTATCGAGCCGATTCCGGAAGATCCGGACATCATGCGTGAGGCAATCTTAGCGGCATATGGAGAACTCTCGCTAAGCGCGTGTTTGAACTATGCTTGGGACTTGGGGGTCGCAATCCTGCCGCTGAATGACGGCGGAACCTTTCATGGCGCGTGCTGGCGCTATGAAGGACGAAACGTAATTGTACTAAAACAGCGATCGCGGCATCAGGCGCGCTGGTTGTTTGATTTGCTGCACGAACTTTATCACGCTTCCCAACACCCTGATCAGGATACTTTTGAAGTCATCGAGGCCGACGAAACCTCTGATGAGCGGCGCGTGTCGAGTGAGGAAGTCATGGCCAGTCAGTTCGCTGGCGAGGTCATGCTGAAGGGGCGCGCGGACGAGATCGCGAAACTTTGCGTCGCAGCTGCGGGCGGCCGCGTCCAACGTCTGACAGCGATCGTTCCTGACATTGCGGAACGTGAAAGTGTCGACGTCGGAGCTCTTGCGAACTATCTTGCCTTCAGACTGTCCTGGCAAAGCATCAACTGGTGGGGTGCGGCAGCGAACCTCCAGCGAAGCGACGACGACCCGTGGGAGGTCGCACGCGATGTTTTCTTTCAGCGTTTTGCTTTTGGAATACCAGACCAGATAGACCGGGGGCTCCTGGAGCGCGCCCTGGAGAAAGGATGACAATGGCCCCCCTCAAAAAACCTGAACCCTTGAAAATTTCATGCACGATGACGGACTGCGACAATGACCTGCATTGTTTCAAGGCGACCCAGAAAATGCCAACTGTAGACCGTGGAAAATGTCGTGCATGCAATGCTGATCTTGTGGATTGGTCTCGTGTCCATATGCGCGCGATCGGCGACGCTGCTTACACGTTTGAAGCGCTGAAACGGGAGACCATACGGCACCACTTTTTTCATGTGCCGATTGATCAAAAGGCCATCAACTATGCTCGGCGCAAAGGGCGCAAGAAGTTGAAAGAAGCCATTCGGGCCCGGATAGAAAAGTCGATCGGTCCTGCGGTCCCTTCGTGGGATGGTCGCCAGACCCCGATGAAGGACAATCCGATTTTTTACGGTCAGCACGCAACCGCAACTTGTTGCCGGACCTGCCTCGCCTACTGGCACGCCATTCCGAAAGGCGAACGTCTGACACATGGCCAGATCGATTACTGCGTCGATCTCTTGGAACTCTTTTTCGACGAACGCATGCCCGATCTTAGCGAAGATCCGGTCCATGTGCCTCGCAATCGCAAGTGATCGGACCGGAGCGGCGGACATGAGTGCTGAAAAAGCCATCGACACTCGGCCTTTCGCCGACACCCTGCGCGGCAGGGCGATCCGCCCCCAAGAGGAAAAGCTGCTAATCTCAGTTTTGGAAGGATCAGATCAGGAAGGCGACCTCACCGTTCCGACAAATTGCGATGGCGTTGGCCGAATCCGACACTTCAAACACGAGACGGCACCAGGGTGGCCCGCAAACTATCTGCCAACAGCACCCGCCGCTAGAGCGCTCGGCCTCGCGCATGCGCCAACGGCTATGACCGCACAGGTTTTCCAGAATGCGGCCTGTCCATGGCGTTGTTGGTATTGTTTTGTTCCTTACAATCTTCTGAGTGCCGATCAGAAGCGCTCCCGTTGGATGAGCGCCAGGGAGCTTGTCGGGCTCTATCAGCAAGAATCATCGCCCCCCCGTTTGATCGATCTATCTGGCGGCTCGCCGGATTTGGTTCCGGAATGGTCGGTATGGATGATGGATGCGCTCGATGCGGCTGCGCTCAGTCATTCAACATATCTGTGGACCGATGACAATCTCAGCACGACCTACTTGTTCGACCAGCTGACCACGGCCCAGCTTGACCGTCTTCAAGCCTACCAAAATTACGGGCGCGTGTGTTGCTTTAAGGGGTTCGATGCCGCGTCATTCTCGTTCAACACGCGCGCTATTGAGTCCGATTTTGATCGTCAATTTGAAATCATGGCCCGACTGCTGACACTCAATATCGACCTCTATGGCTATCTCACCCTGACGGCACAAACCGACGAGGGGCTGGTGTCGAAGATGTCAGCCTTCCTCGACCGCCTCCAGGGACTCGATCCACATTTGCCACTTCGCATCATTCCCTTGCGGATCGGGGTCTATGGGCCGGTTTCAGGCCGGATGACGCCGGAGCGAGAAAGAAGCCTGGAGGTCCAGGACGCCGCCATTTCATGCTGGAACGCAGAACTCGAGGCGAGGTATTCACCAGAATTGCGGGCAAAGCCAATCTACGAAATCCCCATTCGCGCGGGTCGAACAGCATGACATTAGACCCGAACCTTGCAAACTTGCCGTTCGAGCGGCGTGTCGATTTCTGGACGCTTGGCGTCCTGAGCAGTCAACCAAGCAGTTTTCTCCAAATATTGAGGGCATTGCCCGGCGTTTTTCCGAGCGCTGTCCTGGCCTCGCTGCGGCGGCTGCATCGCGCGGGTGAACTCGCGACGCCTACGCTTCGCATGTTGGAGGTTCAGGCTCGGCGCGATGACGATTTTCTGCCCGTCGACCTGACATTGCCGCCGCCCCATCCCCTCAACTATGAGTGGCGGTTCACAGCGACCGGCGCTCAAGTCATGTTGAACACCGCGACGCGTTATTGCGAAGCGGACAGTCACATTTTGATGCTTGGAACGCCAGGCGTCGCCCGATCAGCGCTTGGAGCGCCTCCAACTCAGCGTCTCACATTTTTGGGCGAAGATAACCACGTCACCCGCGTTCTCGAGACCGAAAATACGAGCACTGGGTCCCCGATCACCATGCGTCGCTGCGGTCACCATCTGTCGCGAGGTTTGGCGGACGTGGTTTTACTGGATCCGCCTTGGTACACCGATTTCGTCGAGCGAATGCTGAGATCGGCGGCTTTCGCGTGCAAAACAGGGGGAATTGTCCTGATTTCGCTCGCGCCGCTCGGCGCAAATAGGTCGGCGTTTGAGCATCGATCCGATACGCTAACGCTCGCCGCGGCATATGGGCTGAGGCTCGAGGCGATAGAAGACGCCGCCCTAGCTTACGAAACGCCATACTTCGAGGCGAATGCGTTGCGCGCGTCTGGGCTCAGCGCGCCCACGAGTTGGAGAAATGCCGATCTTGCGATTTTCAGGAAGCAAAAAGACCTGGTCGGCCATACTGACACCAATAGCCTAGATTCAGAGCGCTGGGCTGAAGTCATGATCGGTAGGATGCGTGTCTTTATTCGACGAGATGCAGACGTCAGCCCTAGGTCGCCGTGGGCTCTAGAGCCCGTTGTAGAAGGAGAGATTCTTCCATCGGTCAGTCGGCGCGATAAGCGCAGGCTGAGCGTCGATGTCTGGACATCTGGCAATCGGATATTCAGGTGCAGCAGGCCAGACCTTTTGATTGCGGCAGCAACATGCTCTATGGCCGAATTCGCTTCGGTGGGACGAAATGCCCCGCACGCTGGCCTGCTATCTGAAATCGACGCGGTGTCGCGACTCAAATACAGCTTACGAAAATTGGCGTCGAAAGAGACCGCTGAAGAACGCGGCGTCAAAATCGGGGGCGAAACATGGATCAGGGGATCGAACTTGCGAAACTCGCCCAACACGTCGACGGGAACTGCCGGTGGCTAACGTATCTCGGCGACATCGAAGCCGGCAAGATAAGCGCGGACGTGCATCTTGCCGTTTTCACAGAACCCTATCTCACGTTCGTTCTTGAAGGCCTCAAAACTGTAGAATCTCGATTTAGCCGCGTACGCTGCGCGCCATACCATCAGGTCAGACCCGGCGACATCATTCTGGTGAAACAGTCGGGGGGGCCAGTCAGGGCGATCACCCAGGCGGCGGAGACATCATACTTCGACTTCGGCAGTGACTGTCTTGAGAAGGTCCGGTCGACCTATGGTCAGGGCATCTGCGCGGACGATGAATTTTGGGAGATGCAGAAGTCCGCTCTGTTCGCCACAGTCATTGAGCTGACGCATACGATCTCGATTGACCCTTTGGACATTCCAAAGCGGGACCGACGAGGGTGGGTTCCGCTTGACTGTCGCCAGCGGAGTTTCGGATTTTGACGGGCCGTGTCATCTGTTTTTCCGGCAAGATTGGAAGTGGGAAGTCCTCGGTCAGCGCCTCTGTCGCAAAGGGCCTCGATTGTAAGCTCGCAAGTTTTGGCGGTTACATCAGACACATGGTGGAGATGCAAGACGGAGACCCGAAGAACCGACAGGCACTGCAAGACTACGGTCAGGGGCGCGTGGAGCGTGACATCGAGGCCTTTTGTCGCGATGTCCTGAAGCATGCGAACTATCAGAATGGCGAGGACTTGGTCGTCGATGGCATTCGGCATGTTGACGTTTTTAGCACGCTGAGCCGGCTCTTGCCGGATTGTACGGTGTCGCTCATTCATCTAGACTTAGACGACAATTTGCGCCGGTCCCGCATGGCTGGTCGCGGTGATGACCGCGCCGATTTCTCCCGCGCGGAAAACCACACCGTCGAGCAAGACCTGCAGGACAGTCTACCAATGCGGGCCGATCTAATTATCGATGTATCGGCCCCGCTTAATGAGGTTGTCGAGAAATGTTTGCGGTTTACGCAAATGTGCTGAAGTGCTTGGGACTAGTGGTCCGGCCTTGGCGTTAAAATCCGCCAAAAAATAACACACGTTCCGGACCACTTTCACCAGATCACGTCAGTGATCCTGTAAACTGACCTGATTTCCTAGTTGGCATTCGCGGCCTGCCATTTGCATTTCTTGCGTCCGATTTCAGAGACGGGTCTTGAATGACATTCTCCGGGAGCTAAGCGCAGAGGACGCCGTGGTGTCAAACAACGCCTGTACTCCGCCCTACGGCGCACAAAATACTCTCAGTTTGGCGGCAAGCTGACCGGCCGCAGCCAGTGTCGTCTCCATGAGGTGGTACATCTGGAGGGCTTCTGGGGGCACGTCGTCTTTCCGGAACGCTTTGTCAAAAGCGCTTGCTGACATCATGTTGCCAAGCACGAGCCAGATTTCCCTGTCTGTCTGTGGGTTGCGCAGGAGCCGTTCGAGCCGGGCCCAGGCATCTGCTCCCGCTAGTCCTTCAGGCTTGCGTATGCGGTTGGCCACCTTGAACTGCTCTTTTTTCGCACCGGCGAAGGAATGGGGCCGGTCCCAACGACTAAGATTGGGCGGTACCTGCAGGGTAAAGAGCGAAAGCGGACCTGTATTCTTCTGGGCCTGCGCACAGACCTCCTGGATCGCTGAGGCCGAGGTCGGGGCGTAGGCCCGGCTCGCCTTGGCATGCACGAAGACCACGCGCGGGTGCTCGCCTTCATCCGCCAGGATGAAATCGCTGATCTCATTGCCCATGTCGTCGCAAATGATGAGGCTCGGCGTGAACGTGATCCGGGGCGGGTGATAGGCCTTTAGCCACTCTCGCGGCATACCGAACGTATTGGTGTCGATACCAGCGCCCCATCCATCGATAATCCCGAACAGGGCATCCGGATCATAGTTTTTGCCGACGCCGTCACTGCCGGCGCCGAGCACTTTGCTACCCTTCTCCAATGCCGCGTTCTTGAACGTGCGCGATGGATACAGGCAATGTCCGACATGGAACCGGTCCGGATCAAATGCCTCCCCGGTGGCCAGACCCGGTCGATAGAACCGGCCATGGACATAGATCAGGCCCGGGGCATCAGGAATGATGTTAAAGGCCTGCTTCTGATTGAGAAACCGGCAGAGGGGCATATCCTTTAAAGCGCCTTCGGCCGAATAGGCTGCATCAATTTCGGACGAATCCAGACGGTAGCGCTGTGACTTGATGTTGAATGACACGCCGAGTGGGTAGTCGACCTGGTTGAGCTTGATGGTGAACCGGCTGACTTGGATGGTCTCGCCGTCGCGTTTAACAGTTTCAACACCGGTTCGGTTGACGCAGAGGTCGTCGGTTTCGAGCGGCACGTTCGCCTTGCCGGGCGACACGAAGGTGTAATGATCCATGGCCTCGAAGAGGTCGACGAGGATATTGCGGGCAAGCCCGTTCCTGATGCGGCCAGGTTCCTCAGTGGCATAGCGATGGAACACACCCGGGGTCTGGGTTCCCGCGCTCATCTGCTCCGACAGGGACTCGACCCATGCCTTGAGCGCTTTCAGCCGGAGCTTTTCGCCCGCCTCGCTAATTGTCGCGTTGGTCAGCCCGATATAGCGCCGTATAATGTCCGGGGTGCTTCCATCTCCGGCCGGCACCTCCCCGGGCGCCACCAGATCCTGATCTTCAACTGCATCAAGCGGTACCGTCTCGATTTCGACCACATCAAGGTCATCCACGATACGGGGCCTGTCGCCATTGAATCCAGTCATGTTGGACAGGACATGGCCATGTTCGTCGAGGCCGGGCGGGATTGCGCCGATGCTGGGCGCGGAGATCGAGCGCCGGCGAACAACCCGGTTTCCAAGATTGGTGTTGAGGGAGGACACTGCGCTGATCCGACCGACCGCGCCCGGAGAAATAAGGCGCTGCAGATCTTCCCTTGCCACTCTGGAAAGACCGGTCGTGTCGCTGAGCCCGGGTGCGGTGCCCGATGTATCCGCGATTGCCACGAGCCGGGCGTCTGGCAAGGCTATGATGGCCCTAGCGCCATTGACGATCTCGATGAAATAGGTGGTGTTGAGGAATTCCGGCGTCGACGCGCGCGCATAGACCAGGATCGCCATGTCATCGCCTTCGTAGACGCGCTCATAAAGTGTCTCGCCATCGTCGAGTTGTACCTCCATTTCGGAAACAAGCGTTTCGAAAGAGAAGTCCTTTGTCGTGCGCCTTAGAGTGACGCGTCTATCGAACAGGAATTCATCGACAGGGTTTTCGACGGATTCCAACTGCAGTTTGCGCCGGAAGCTCCGGTTGATGTACTCCACGTCAGGGAGCACTTCGCGGACGCGCTCGATATAGTATTTCGTTACGTTCTGAGCGAGTAGATCCGGGGTCAGACCTTTGTCATAGTCGATAAATCGTTCCCACAGCTGGCCGATGCGTCCGCCAAAGTGATCGAGAACATGTGCTGTTTTCTGCCTCTCCCCGGGAGCCGTGCGGATGATGCGTCCGGTCTGCTGAATGACCGAACGTGCATTCGAAAGCGGGTCGAAGAAGGCGAGTACACAGAAGCGATGATCATCTATTCCTTCGATGAGCTTGTACTGGTGGATCCAAACCTGCGCCGCTGTATTTTGCGGAAGTGGAACTGCCTTCTTCTTCCAGGGCGTGCTGGCACTCTCCGAAAATGTATCGTGGATCGCGACCACTGCCATGCCTCGTTCCATGAATGCCTTTGCCAGCCGCTCGATCTTGGGGGCAGTATCGGCATGGATGATAATACGGGGCCAGTCCTCGTGTGAGAGACCGTACATTTCCTCGCAAAAATCCAGGGTATCCTGGCAGAACCTGTCGGCGGATCTCAGCGGCTGACGGCCGTGAACCTTGACCTTCCGCACATGGCCTTGACTGCTGGCCGTCTCATAAGTCAGCAGTGCTATGTTCTCCCGCCGGATCTCGAAAGGACGCAAATCGTTCCGAAACGGGGTTGCGGTAAACAGGACAGTCGGCGCTGCCAGTGCGCGTATTGTCTCGCTCCAACTCGCAGCAGGCTCATAGTGCCCCTCGTCGAATATGACTGTGTCGATCCGGCTCCGAAGTGTCTCATATCGGATAGGGTCATTACGCTTCAGGGTTTGAAGTAGGCTGACAGTCATGATCAGCACCCCCGAATTGTTCTCAAGCCAGTCCAGAACACTATCGCCGGATCCCTCCGTAGGCTTTGTACGTAAAATGAGCTCATTTCGCAGGGTATCGGGGACGAGGTTTATTGCTCGCCGTTGGATACCGCCTGCGCTCGCCCTGAGATCCGCACCGGCCTTGATTAGGTAAACGGGCTTCTCCGGCATGTTGATCGCGGCGAGCGCGAATTTGTCAGGATCAAGATAGAGGTTTCCGCCGAGCTCCCTCGCCAGCTGATCGCGGATAGCCGTTCGCGTGGTCAGGATCAGGCATGTCCCCACTTCGGACAGGCACTGGCTGTAGCCCGCGATGACGACCGTTTTGCCCGTTCCCGTCGGATGGCAGACGAGCGCGGCACCATTGGTTTCATTGGTGAGGTACGCCTCGCGATAGGCGCGAAGCTTGTCCAGCGCCTCGGACTGGTAGTCGCGAAACTTATCCGAATGGCGAAGTTTTTCACCCATTAAACCTGTCGTAGAGTAAATTCGCCAACAATTTGTGAATACTGCCACCGGTAAGTATTGCGAACGAACTGACTAAGCTGGAAGGAGATGACATCATATGTGCCTCGCCAAGCGGGTTCTCGGCTAACTGCGATCGACGAAATCCGATGTTGTCAACTCAGAAGCAAACGACCCACGCCTTCGCAGAGTGTAATTTGAACTTCAGCAGCTTCCTGGTCGGCTCTTGATGCGCCGATCCCGAACATACGGAAACCAATCGCGCCAATATTCAGGAGTATTCGAATCACCTGGTCCCTTCTCGATGACCAGGCATGAGATCAGTCCGGTGTCCTTATTCCACGCCCCAGCGTCCACGAAATCCGACCTCCGCGCACAACACCCGACACCGCCATCCCGCGCCGCTGCTCCAGTACCTGCCGCCACGGCACAATCGTAAAATCCCGCTGTCTCTCGATCACTGCAAATTTCCCGCTCACCCGCGTCACTGGCTCGCGGTAAGTCCCGTCGACATGACCTCGGTCCGGTGCCGGCGAATACGGCTTATCGATCTCTTCGCTCAATGTTCTCCCCGCCTGCGCAAGATCGCGCTTCATCAACTCCGTCTTCTGTGCCGCAGACAAGCCAATGCCAGCCTCTACCTTCATTCCAATCCCCGCCAGAAATGCCCGTCGCTTCACCTGCGCCTCAGCCACCTCTCTCCCAAATCCGAGCTGCACGCTGGACGGGGCAGGGACATCATCCAGCCAGGTCACACCGAGCGCCGTCTCCTGCTCTCTCAGGCCCAGCTCCGAGCGAACCAGAACCTGCACTGCCCGGAACCGTGCCTGGGTCCGCTCGTACGCTTTTGTCTTGTCGAGATAGTCCGATGGAATCTTCCAGTTCGCATCAACTGACCGTTCCACATGGCCAGCGCGCCGCAAAGCCTCCAGCCGCCGCACATGGGCAGCGATAAATTCCGGACTGGATCGCGGATTATCGGCCTGGTGGAGGCTGGCAGAATATGTCCCGCCATTCGCCCGCGCGATCCGGTCGATCGTGATATCTGATGGCTTTGGCTCAAGGTTCGGTGGAGATACGGTGACGATCGCCGCGCGTTTCACTTCCTCGACTTCGCCCGCGACACCCAGTTCCACAAACACAGCTCGCCCATCCATGCCGTCGATGATGGCGTATGCGCGATCATGCGCCTCACCCGTCAGGCCCGTCTGAAGCACCGCACCTGTCACGCCACGGCCGTCCGGATCAGACTTGTCGAATATTGCGTCCGCATCCAGCCGACGGTCTCCGCGTCCTGCAAGCGCGCGGTTCATCGTCTTGATGATGTCATGACGCTCGGACAAGTCTCGCAACACGCCCCGGAAATTCTCCCGCATCTGCCAGCGTCCGGCACCGAGTTTCTGAGCAAGCCCGAGCCGTTCCAGTGTCCGCAGCCGGGCGGCATGCAGGGTGCGATAGTGCGAAGGACTTTCCTTCAACAGGAACTCCCCCTCAGAATTGATCTGCCGCGCGATGAAATGATCGATCCGCGTCACCCGCTCGGCCGCAACTTCGGCATTGAGTTTTCGCTCCTGTTCGAGCCGGGTTTCCGGGCCAAGCTCAAGTGTCACCAGGTCCACTGCGCGCTCCCGGATCCCGTGGGATATATACGCCCGCTTCATGACAAGATCCGAGCCATCTTCGCGCCGTCCCCGGATCACGAGGTGCGCATGCGGCCGGCCCGTATCATGGTGTACCGCGCCGACCCATTCGAGCCGTGTGTTGAGATCAGTTTCCATCTGCGAAACCAGGTCTCGTACGAAGGGCTTGAGATCGGCCATTTCGGCGCCGTCTTCTGGCGAGACGATGAACCGGAAATGATGTCGGTCGTCGGTAATGGATTTGATGAGATCGGACGCGTTGGAGTCTTCGCTCATGGCGTCAAAAAGCTTCCCGCGATCCTTCTCCTCAAGCGCTGCGTCGCGCCTTATGTATCCGATATGGGCTGCCAGTGCCGCCACGCTCGATGCTGACATGCGCACAATGCGTGCTTTGACGATGACGCGCCTCTGTCCGCTGCGCGGGCCATGTCGAGGCCGGGCGGGCAGGGTAGTTCGGCGGACACCGCCTGCCGAGGACAAGGCTTTCGTCATCCGCGTCAGGTAGGTCTTCGCGCGCTCCCCTGATCCAGCCGACCGAATCCTGCCAGGTCTCGGCGTGAACGGATTGTCCGGCGGCATGCTCATTCGGGTTCATCCGAGGGAAAACAGGCCAGATTACCCTTATGGAGCCATGCCAATCTGTTGTTGCTATTGAGGGTTTCATCAAACCACAGAGCTGTGTCCTGAGGCGTGGAACCATAAAAATCGATGTGCAGACAAGGCGATAGCCTCTCATTGGCTCCATGAGCTTTTATCTTGCAGTCAAATTCGCCATC
>TARA_R110000868_G_scaffold7132_2_pt1 | contig 12230 bp, 8 predicted proteins | sample TARA_R110000868 | Tara Oceans TARA_R110000868 (sample SAMEA4397489) | marine metagenome | biome: Polar Biome; feature: [SRF] surface water layer (ENVO:00010504); material: water (ENVO:00002006), including particulate matter (ENVO:01000060) such as... | depth 5 m | reverse complement strand
TCCGGGATGTGAGGCCGAGACGGATTCAACAAAGCTGTAGGTCAGGGTGCCGTCCGGATTGACCGCGCGCCACATCAGGCCCTGCATGATGCCGTTAACCCACATTGCAACGATGTAGAATACGGTGCCGATAGTGGCCAGCCAGAAGTGCGTATTAATTAACGCAATGGAGTGCATTTCGCCCGCTTTGCGGCCGAACATAATCGGAATCAGGTGGTACATGGCACCGATAGAGACCATGGCAACCCAGCCCAGTGCACCGGAGTGTACGTGGCCAATAGTCCAGTCAGTATCGTGGGAGAGGGCGTTAACGGTCTTGATGGCCATCATCGGGCCTTCAAAAGTCGACATGCCGTAGAACGACAGGGAAACCACCAGGAAGCGCAAAATCGGGTCGGTACGCAGTTTGTGCCAGGCACCAGACAGCGTCATCATACCGTTAATCATACCGCCCCAGCTGGGGGCCAGCAGAATCAGCGACATTACCATGCCGGAGGTTTGTGCCCAGTCTGGCAGAGCAGAGTAATGCAGATGGTGAGCACCAGCCCAGACGTAGATCGAAATCAGTGCCCAGAAATGCACGATGGACAGACGGTAGGAATACACCGGGCGGCCAGCTTGCTTGGGAACGAAGTAGTACATGATGCCGAGGAAGCCTGCTGTAAGGAAGAAACCGACAGCGTTATGACCCCACCACCACTGCACCATGGCGTCAATCGTGCCCGCGTAGATAGAGTAGGATTTGGTCAGGGAAACCGGGATCGCCAGGTTGTTACCAATATACAGAATCGCGATCATGATCATGAAGGCGGCAAAGAACCAGTTGGCCACGTAGATGTGCGTTTCCTTGCGGATAGCCAGCGTACCAAGGAAGTTCACCACATAGGCAACCCAGACAATGGCAACCAGAATATCAATTGGCCATTCCAGTTCGGCGTATTCCTTGGTGGAAGTCAAGCCCATTGGCAGGGTAATGGCTGCCAGCACAATGACCGTGTTCCAGCCCCAGAAAGTGAAACTGGCCAGTGTGTCCGAGAACAGACGGGTACGGCAGGTACGCTGCACAATGTAGTAGGAGCTTGCAAACAGGGCGCTACCGCCGAATGCAAAAATAACCGCGTTGGTGTGCAGCGGGCGCAAGCGTCCGAAAGACAGCCATGGGGTATCAAAGTTGAGTGCGGGCCATGCCAGCTGGGCAGCGATGAATACACCGGCTGTCATGCCAACTATGCCCCACACAACTGTCATGATGGCAAATTGTCTTACCACCTTGTAGTTGTATTCGGGATGGTCGATTGCTGTGCTCATGATTGGATTCCAATAACAGCGTGGGATTGAGGGTTCTAAATTTTGGCGACACATTATCGGGCGGTTATTGCCGCTTTGCAAATAAACGTCCGGCAACTGCCTGATATTTCAGGGATATAGCATTCGGGGAATGCATCCTGTTTGCCCATTGTAATTGAGAATTAATATCAATAAGTGATATGCCTTACTCGACTGTTATTCGGGCTGTTTTCCGTTATAAATACCGGTAATCCGGTGTTTGTAGCGGTGATGGTTATCATAAGGCTGACGTCTTTGTTGACCTTGACCTAACGCAATGAAGCCAAAAACGACATAAATCGAGCGCTTGAAAAGCGCAAATTGCGACCAAAGTGGTAACACCAAATGACAGAGAAAATTTGTTTTCAGACAGAAGCCAATCACCAGAATCCTGACATTATACTGGTTCACGGTGCCGGTGCGGGTCTTGATTCGGATTTTCTGGTCGCGGCAAGAGAGGGATTCGAGGCCAGGGGCGTTACCGTAACCGGGGTGGAATTTAATTATATGGCCCAGTCGCGGGTGTCTGGAAAACGTCGCCCGCCACCGCCAGTTGATCGTTTGGTGGAGGAATTGGGTGAGGCTGTTCGTGCGATGGAGAAGCCGGTGGTGATCGTTGGCAAGTCAATGGGTGGACGCGTTGCCTCGATGCTGGCGTTGCCGGGCCTGGCTCCGGCTAATTTGTCCGGGGTTATTGTATTGGGCTATCCCTTTCATCCACCCGGCAAGGAACACACGCTCAGAGTCGAGCATTTTGACCGTATCTCTGTGCCATTGATGATTTTACAAGGCAGCAGGGATCCGTTTGGCAAGCAGGCTGAGATCTCGGCATTATTTGGCGAGAGGCACTGGCCTGATGAGATTGAATTGCTCTGGCTGGACAGCGGTGATCACGACTTTCAACCGACAAAACGTTCTGGTAAAACCCGCGAATTGTTGCTGGATGAAGCCCTGGATGCTGCGGTGAAGCGGCTGCAGCATCGTTGGCTGAGTAGCGTCTGAGTCTGAATCAGGCAGTCAGTATACTGATACGTTCTTCACGCATCAGAATTGGCTGGATTGCGGCAATGACTTCGCGGCGTTCACTGGATACTGCCCAGCGTTCCCAGTCCTGCAAGCTTTGCCAATTGGTAATAATAATGCGGTGATGGTGATCTCTGGCGTCTTTATAGGAGGCCCCGGAAACGTAACCAGGCGCTTCCAGAATCGCCCGCAGGGTGTGTTTGATGGCATCTTCATAGGTCGATTCCATATCGTCTGCGATACGACGATCGATAATAACCTTGATCATGTGGTGCTATTCCTGAGTCGGTTGGTTGTGCAGACACTAGTGCGATGGATTATACAAATCAAGCTCGTCAGCATGTCTCTTTAGTCGAGCAGGCTGCGTAACGCAGTGACTGCGTTAGTGGTATCCAGCAGCACCTGGCCGAGATTGGCAGACGGTGTGGTCGAGACGGCAAGCACTGCATCCTGACCGATATGCGTCAGTAGCATAACGCCTTGGCTACCCATGACCATCACCTGATTCAGTTCGCCGATATCTACCTCTTGGGAGGCACGCTCTGCCAGTACCAGCAAGGAAGCACTCATGGCTGCAAAAATATCGCTATCAATACCGTCTCCCAGTGCGGAGGCAATAATCAGACCGTCGGTTGTCATGGTGGCAGTGGCCAGTATTGCCCCTTCGGAGTTTGAAATCATGCTACGTAATATGGCAAAAATCCGCGTCGCTTCGGGATGTGTAGAGGTTTCATTCATTACTTGGTTTCCTTTTGGAACAGGCGTCGTGCAATCGGGTCTGGATGCCCGGCAAGGCTGATTTGCCACGTAGCGCCATTACTTCAACCATTATCAACCATGACTGCTGTTAACTATTGCTTCTACTTCAAGCCCAGCTCCAGAATAGAGAGCAGGCTCATCAGCATGACTTCGACGTCTTCTGCCTTGCGGGCATCCACTTCATATACCGGTGCATTGATTCCCATTTCTTGCAGCTTGCTGATGTAGGCTGCCAGCGGCGGATTGGTCGATAGATCCATACGCGTAATACCAACAACCAAAGCATTGTTGTCAATGAATTTACGGAATGCTTCAACATAGGTGACCATATCTTCAACCGGATTGGCTGCGGCATTGTCGATCAGTAGCACCAATCCCAAGCCACCTACGGTCAGGACGTCCCACATAAAGCTGAAGCGGGTCTGGCCCGGAGTGCCAAACAGGTGGACTTTCTCGCCACCAGGAAGATTGATCAGGCCATAGTCCATTGCCACAGTGGTGGTGTCTTTACGCAAGGCAACGTCGTCACTGGCTCTGGCTTCCGTTTTGACTACCGGTACATCGCTGATAGCGGCAATCGCGGTCGTTTTACCAGCGCCTACTTGCCCGCCGAAGATAATCTTGTATTCCATGTTTTCCTTGGCCCGAGTGGGTGAATCGATCTGATAGTCTACTGATCATTTACTTCCAGCAATGAGGTTTCAGCCGCAAATTCGTCAGTTCCTGAGTGATTTGCCCGTGCTTTGGACGCGCGCTGCCTGGAGATCCTCTGAGCTTGGCTGGTGATAGCAAGCGAGTAAAGCTCAGAAGTGTCAATGCCAACAGCGACAGACAAATACCCAGGTAACCGCAGGCTGGCCTTAAAGAGGAACGGCCTGATCCCACCCTGAAATACGAATTTCCTGGTCGCTGATGGTCAGATCGGCAGGCTCCAGCACACTTTCGCCAAAGTGATAGCGTGGACGGGTTGTTCCTGCGGTGGCGTCGCTGTCGTACCGGTGTGCAGTTTCTGCCACAGTTTCATTACGATTCTGGTAGTGACTGAGCTCGCTTGCGCTGTAACGCTGTGCGATCAGCTGGCGGGTTTTGGCCGGTGAAATAATCATGGCGGAAGCATTATTGCCGCCAAAGCCTTTGGCATTAATAAAGGCAACCGGGAGTTCGGCCGGGTCGATCTGCTTGTCCTGCAGGACAAATTCCAGCTGTTGCTGGTGCACATCATCCGCAATCTTGTGGGTTGTTTTGATGCCGGGGATAAACCCCTCGGCCCAGGTTCCCAGTGTGGCGCTGAGTTGATCGGCGGAGGCGGCGGACAGGGAGTGTCCGACATAAGCCTTGACAGCCGTTACCGGCCAATTTTCCAGTTTGAAGGCACTGGCCAGTTGCTGATAGATATGGGATTCCGTTACCCGGTTTTGGGGCGTGCTGCTGCCATGGGCATGGACAAAGGTGCCGTGACGCAAGACATCCTCACCAAGCAGGCGGCGGGCGTTACCAACGACCTTGCCCATGGTCAGGTAATTGCCGATACCAGGGTTGGAGATAGACTTCTTGTAGCCGTCGGCATTGACCTGAACATCGCCAACGCTGCCGTGGATGGTCAGCCCCAGCTCCAGCGCCAGTTTGTCATCCGTCAGAATAAAAAACTGCGCCGATTCTGCAATGGTAAAGCCACAGTTGTCACCGAATGGTCGGCTGGCGCGGCGGAGATCCGCCTCTGCAGTGGCGGGAATATTGTCCAGATCCCGTAGTTTCTGTTCCGACGCCAGTGCCGTCATAGCGTTGTAACCTTCGACGATTTCCGGCACCAAGGGGGCTTCGGAATTGCCCACTACGACCACACGGCGCTTGCCGTTTTCTATGTCTTCTCTGGCGAGGCGCAAATTGTACAAAAAGGTGGCGCAAGCCGCAGACATACAGCCAGTTGTACCAACGTTGCCAAGCACATAGGCGTTAATAAAATCGGCCGGCATCTGGTTCATGCTCATGGCGCATTGCTTGGATGAGGTGCGCTTGCCCAGTAAGGCCGACTGCATCATGCCACCGTTACCATTGCTGTCTTGCTGACCCATGGAAGAGCCAGCATAAACGGCTATTTCATCCGGGCCGACGTGCTGGCACAGGGTTTCCCAGTCGATTCCCAGCGAGCCGAGAGCATCAGATGCGGCATAGACGGCCATTTGCAAACCACGCGGGTGGTGCAGTGAGCGATACAGGGTTGCCGGGTCAAAACCCGCGGGCAGCTGACCGGCGCTTTGTACGGCAAGGCGACGGTGCGTCAGGCGCCAGCAGGGGTTGCCGTCTTCATCCTTGAACGGTTTGTGAAAAGGCACCGCCTTGGCATCCCATGGCACATTGTCCCATTCGCGTACCAGGGTGCCATTCAGAATGGCATCTTCATCCGTGGTTGCCATCAGACTGGCAAGGCTGGCAAGCGTCTGTTCGCGTTTGGCACCGGTGAGTGAGTCGAGAATCATGCGGCGAAACGCATGATGGCCCGAACTGCGGCCTGCGGCATTGATTCCACCAAAACCGGTTATTACTGCCAGATTTTTCATAATCGAGGCCCAAAAAGTATTTTCACTATCTTACGGGCATCAAATTTCCACCTAGTAGGTTGATATGGACAAAAGATAAAATGATATTGTCGTTATGTGAAACATGGGAGAGACACTTTGTTGCAACATGTGACGGTATTGCTGGTTGATCAAATGCTGACTTCCAGTATTGCAATCCCGATCGAAATGCTGGAAGCAGTACGTGCCCGATTAAAAGTAGCGCGGCAGGGTAACGTGAGCTTCAACATTGAAACCGGAGTGGCGGAGCCGGGTGACATATCCAGTCTCGGGGGGCTGAGACTTTGTCCGGATCGAACCCTGGCTGAAATTGAATCCACCAGTCTGGTGGTCGTACCGGCCCTCTGGCGCAACCCTCGGCGAGTGTTACAGACCCATGCCAGCGTTATTGGCTGGATTGCTGAACAATATCGGCAAGGAGCCAGTGTGATCTCGGTGGGTACCGGAGTCTGTTTGTTGGCCGCCAGCGGTATTCTTGACGGCAAGCCAGCAACGACGCATTGGCATTATCAGGATCGTTTTACCGCCGATTACCCACAGGTGCTGTTACAGCGCCAGCATTTGTTGACCCAGGCCGGGCGTATTTATTGTGCTGCCAGCGTTAACTCCGGGGCCGATATGGTGATTCATTTTATTGGTCAGACCTGGGGGCGGGAGATGGCATTGCAAATTGAGCAGCAGTTCTCTCCAGAGGTACGGCAACCGTTCGAAAACAAGGTGTATTCTATTGGTGAGGGTGCACGACACGCGGATGAAGAGATTGCACTGGTGCAGGCTTGGATGCGCCAGTATTTGCGGGAACCTTTTTCACTCGGTCTGCTCGCAGAAAGGGCCGGGTTGAGTGAACGGCAGTTTATGCGCCGCTTCAGACAGGTCGTTGGAGTAACGCCACTGGTGTATCAGCAGACCATTCGCTGTCAGGCCGCCCGAGAATTGTTGCAGCACAGTAACTTGTCTGTTGCGGATGTTGCACAAGAAACGGGTTTTGGCGACAGCAGCTACTTTATCAAGATCTTTCGTCGGTTACAGGGGCAGTCGCCGGGTGAATTCCGGAAAAAGGTACGCGGTAAATTATTTACCAGTGGCTAGGCAAAACGTGCCTGATATTTCCATCGAAAATCGATGCTGGCGTTAAAATCATCCATAGTTTGCAGTGATTCTGGTTATTCTCAGTGCTTATAGTTCAGTGGGAATAGGGTGTGGAGGGCGATATTTGGCTTTTCATTTCTTTGCGTGTTTGACGGGAAATAACGTTGCCTGGTTGTAAAAAAACTACGGGGAGGCGTTGTTTTCTTGTTTGGGACGCGGCAGACTGTCGCCCGTCGTCTGGGCCTGCTACTCCTGACCCTCGGAGTATTACGACCAGAGACCAAGAATTTTTAGCCTATAAAACGGGGTCAGATATTGTCGATTATCGTAAAAAGGATAATCGATAAGACCAGATTTTAGGGGTTACCAGGCTCACAAGGCCTTCACCCGCGCCTGATCCGGGCGCATGTATAAGAAGACTGGGAGTTCCGTATGACACAAGATGTCGATATCTACGAAACACAAGAATGGCTCGATTCACTCCACGCTACCATTCGCCACTCAGGCCCCGAGCGTGCTGCCTTCTTGCTGAAAGCACTGTTTGATCACGCTCTGTCGAAAGGCGTCGACCTGCCCGCCGCCATTACTACACCGTATCGCAACACCATCGCTGTCGATAAGGAACGGCGTATGCCGGGCGACCTGTTTATGGAGCGCCGCATTCGCTCGCTGATTCGCTGGAATGCCTTGGCCATGGTGATGCGCGCTAACGACAATGATGAAGGCCTTGGTGGTCACATTGCATCGTTCTCTTCTGCGGCTACCCTGTATGACATCGGTTTTAACTACTTCTTCCGTGGCAACGATGATGGCCATCTTGGCGATCTGATCTACTTCCAGGGTCACTCTTCACCCGGTATCTACGCCCGTTCCTATCTGGAAGGCCGTTTTGATGAATCCCAACTGGACAACTTCCGTCGCGAAGTTGATGGCGGTGGTCTGTCTTCTTACCCGCATCCGTGGTTGATGCCGGACTACTGGCAGTTCCCGACCGTTTCCATGGGCCTTGGCCCGATCCAGGCGATTTATCAGGCGCACGTGATGCGTTACCTGTCCGCCCGTGATCTGGTCGCTCGTGGTGATCGTAAAGTGTGGGCATTCCTCGGTGACGGCGAGTGTGATGAGCCGGAAACACTGGGCGCTATCTCGTTGGCAGGCCGTGAGCAGCTGGAAAACCTGGTCTTCGTGATTAACTGTAACCTTCAGCGTCTGGATGGTCCTGTGCGTGGTAACGGCAAGATCATGCAAGAGCTGGAAGGTGTCTTCCGTGGTGCTGGCTGGAACACCATCAAGGTGGTCTGGGGTCGTCATTGGGATGTACTGCTGGAAAAAGACAAGTCCGGTCTGCTGCAGAAGCGTATGGACGAGGTGTGTGACGGCGAGTTGCAGAACTACAAGGCCAACGGTGGCGCTTACACCCGTGAGCACTTCTTTGGCAAATATCCAGAACTGCTGGAACTGGTCAAGGATATGTCGGACGACGACATCTTTAATCTGAACCGTGGTGGCCATGACCCATTCAAGGTCTACGCTGCTTACTCGGAAGCCATGGAGAACAAGGGATCACCAACCGTGATTCTGGCTCAGACGGTGAAAGGTTATGGTCTGGGTGAAGCAGGCGAGGCGGTAAACCCGACGCACTCGGTGAAGAAACTGGATAAAGCCGCACTGCGTAAATTCCGTGACCGTTTTGGTATCCCGCTGAGCGACGACGAACTGGAAACGGTTCCTTATTACCGTCCAGCGCCTGACAGCCCTGAAATGCGTTACATGAAGGAACGTCGTGACAAGCTGAACGGCGTTGTGCCTTCCCGTCGTGCCGATTTTGAAGCGTTGAAAACTCCGGCTCTGGAAGCCTTCAAAGGCCAGCTGACCGGTTCCGGTGATCGCGAGCAGTCGTCGACCATGGCATTTGTCCGGGTACTGTCGCAGCTGGTGAAAGACAAAGAAGTCGGCAAGCGTATTGTGCCTATCGTGCCTGACGAAGCCCGTACGTTCGGTATGGAGGGTATGTTCCGCCAACTGGGTATTTACTCCTCAGCCGGTCAGAAATATACCCCGCATGACTCCAATCAGATCATGTACTACAAGGAAGACAAGAAAGGCCAGATCATGGAGGAAGGCATCAACGAAGCCGGTGCCATGTCTGCCTGGGTAGCGTTGGCAACAGCTTACAGTAACAGTGCCTGCCCGATGGTACCGTTCTATGTTTTCTACTCAATGTTTGGTTTCCAGCGTATTGGTGACCTTGCCTGGCTGGCCGGTGATATCCAGGCCCGTGGCTTCCTGATTGGTGCCACTGCCGGTCGTACCACATTGAACGGCGAAGGTCTGCAGCACCAGGATGGCCATAGCCACCTGATGGCGCATACCATTCCAAACTGCAGGTCGTATGACCCTACCTATGGCTTCGAACTGGCGGTGATCATCCAGGATGGTCTCAAGCGTATGTACGAAGACAAGGAAAACTGCTTCTACTACATCACCACCATGAACGAGAACTACGTTCATCCGGAAATGCCAGTAGGTGCTGAAGACAGCATTATCAAAGGCATGTACTTGCTGAAAGAAGGCAAGAAATCCAGCGGGCCTCGTGTTCAGTTGATGGGTGCCGGTACGATTCTGCGTGAAGTGGAAGCCGCTGCGGTTATGTTGCGTGAAGACTATGGTGTTGAATCCGATGTCTGGAGTCTGACCAGTGTTAACGAACTGGCGCGTGATGGACAGGCCTGTGAGCGCTGGAACCTGATCAACTCTGAAGCAGTACAGAAAGTGCCGTACATCACCCAGTGTCTGAGTGAGCAGGACGGCCCGGTTATTCTGTCTACCGACTACATCAAGACCTATGGTGAACAACTGCGCGCCTATGTGCCGGGTGATTTCAAAGTGCTGGGCACCGATGGTTTCGGACGTTCGGATACCCGCAAAAAACTGCGTCACTTCTTTGAAGTCGACCGCAGCTTTGTGGTTCTGGCGGCACTGACCAGCCTGGCCAAGCAGGGCAAGTTCGACACAGCAGAGTTGCCAAAAGTGCGGCAGAAGCTGGGCATCGATGCCAACAAAGCTGATCCGACCACAGTTTGACAGGAGACTGATATGAGCAAAATGACTGTAGAAGTGCCCGATATTGGTGGTGCGGAAAACGTTGATGTAATTGAAGTCTCGGTTGCTGTTGGCGACATGGTGGAAGTCGATCAGGATCTGATTGTGCTGGAAACCGACAAGGCCTCGATGGAAGTACCTTCTCCGGCGGCTGGCAAGGTGATTGAATTGCTGATCAGCGTTGGTGACAAGATCAACGAAGGCGCGCCGATTCTGGTATTGGAAACCGCTGCGGGTGAAACCGCAGTGGTTGCGACACCGGTTGAAGCGCCTGCGCCTGCACCAACTGCTGCGCCAGCTCCTGTAGTAGCTCCTGCAGCTACTGCCAGTGGTGGCAGCAAGCAGATAGAACTGATCATTCCAGACCTGGGTGGTGCCGACGAAGTTACCCTGATCGAACTGTGTGTCGAGCCTGGTACTACAGTTGCCGCAGAGGACTCACTGCTGGTACTTGAAACTGACAAGGCATCGATGGATGTTCCTGCCCCTGAAGCCGGTAAAATTATCGAGTTCAAGGTTGCGGTTGACAGTAAAGTCAAAGAAGGAGATGTCTACGCCATCATGGAAGTTGCTGGTGCAGCTGACGTTGCGGCATCGGTTGTAGAGCCAGCAGCAGCCCCTGTTGCTGCAGCTTCGGCGGCTGTTGCTACGCCTGCCGCAGCGCCTGCTGCCGAAATGGAACTGGCCTTGCCGGATCTGGGCGGTGCTGATGGTGTGACCGTGATTGAATTGTGTGTGGCTCCGGGCACCGCAGTAAAAGCAGAAGATTCACTGATTGTACTGGAAACCGACAAGGCGTCCATGGATGTCCCGGCACCGGAAGACGGTATTCTGGTGGGCTTCAAGGTGAAAGAAGGCGATACCGTCAGCGAAGGTGATCTGTACGCCATCTTCAAACCTGCAAGCGCAGCAGTAGCAGCGCCTGTGGCTGTTGCGGCTCCGGTAGCGCCTGTTGCGGCGGCTCCTGTTGCGGCTCCAGCCCCAGCCCAGGCACCTGTTGCAAAGGCCGGTACTTTGGCCGAAACAGAAGCCAAGCCTACCGACGTATACGCGGGTCCTTCTTCCCGTCGCCTGGCGCGCCAGCTGGGTGTGAATCTGGGCAAGGTGAAAGGCAGCGGTATTCGCGGTCGTATTACCAAGGATGATATTCGCAACTACGTCAAGGAAGCACTGAAGCGGGCCGAGCAAGTACCCGTTGCCAAGGCTGCCGTGACCGGCGGGACTGGTATTCCACCGATCCCGGCAGTCGATTTCAGCCAGTTTGGCGAAATCGAAATGGTCAAGATGAGCAAAATCAAGAAGGTGACGGCGGTTAATATGTCGCGTTCCTGGTTGAACGTGCCTCATGTGACCCAGTTCGACGAAGCTGATATCACCGATCTGGAAGAATTCCGCAAGTCAATGAAAGCGGAATCAGAAAAGGCGGGTGTCAAACTGACGCCGATGCCATTCCTGATCAAGGCGGCAGCGATGGCGCTGCGTGCAGAGCCAAGCTTTAACGTATCGCTGCACCACGACGGTGAGCATATGGTGCACAAGAACTACGTGCACATCGGTATTGCCTGCGATACACCAAACGGCCTGATGGTACCGGTACTGCGTGATGCTGATAAAAAGGGTATCTACCAGATTGCCAAGGAAACCAACGACCTGATCAAGGCCGCTCGAGATGGCAAGCTGAAACCTCGCGATATGCAGGGTGGCTGCTTCACCATCTCCAGTCTGGGTGCCATTGGTGGTACCGGCTTTACACCGATCGTGAATGCGCCAGAAGTGGCCATTCTGGGTGTTTCCAAGGCACAGATGAAACCGGTCTGGAATGGCAAGGAATTTGTTCCGCGCAATTTGCTGCCGCTGGCTGTGTCGTACGATCACCGTGCGATCAACGGTGCTGACTGTGGCCGCTTCTTTACCACGCTGGTGGCGATGATTGCGGATATCCGTCGAGTACTGTTGTAAGTCCTTCACCTCGCGTGTGAAGTAAAAGAGCCAACAATTTGGGGGTTGGCTCTTTTGTGTTCCCGCAGTCCGACGATTGCAGGGAACTGCTTGTTTACCGGCCTTTTGGCCGGTTTTTTGTGTCTCCGATTCACTGCTTTGAACATCTGTTCGTCGCACTTTCCAACGCTTTTCTGCGTTATCTGACACCCTCTTACGTGCGTTAGCGGCACAATAACGGTTCAAAAAAGATTGTTATTCCAGGGTGAATCGATGAATAAATTGGCGGGTGTTGTACTGCTGTTGTGTACGATTAGCGGTTTGGCAATGGCGGATGATAGGGACGGAGAGCGTGGCCAGCATGGTCAGCGACCACCGGCATTCGCTGGTCTGGATAGTAACTCGGATGGTGTGATC
>TARA_R110000868_G_scaffold189179_1_pt1 | contig 12232 bp, 8 predicted proteins | sample TARA_R110000868 | Tara Oceans TARA_R110000868 (sample SAMEA4397489) | marine metagenome | biome: Polar Biome; feature: [SRF] surface water layer (ENVO:00010504); material: water (ENVO:00002006), including particulate matter (ENVO:01000060) such as... | depth 5 m | reverse complement strand
CGCTGATTCAAAAAGAACTTGATTCTAAAAAAATACAGACAAAAAGAAAAACTAGCGACGGCGAGAGTAAGCCCGATTCTAAACTCAAAACGTTCTTAAAAAGGGTTACGGGTTCTGATGACATTGATGCTATGTCAGACACTCAAAGAACTGTTCTTCTTGATGCTGTCTCTGACCTGCCTAGCTTTGAAACAGAAATCCAACTTCCTATTGCAGACAGAGTTCCTTATGACGGCAAGCAGCTTTCAGAAGTTATACGTTCTGTCAGAAACTCTAAGAACAAAGTACTAAATGAAAAGATTGTTGCCCAGGCTTTGGGGGTGGACAAATTAACACGCGGGTCTTTCAAAGCTGTACGAAGAAATCTTTTAGCTCGCAATATAATAGGCTCGAATAATAAACTATTATCGCTGTCTGAATACACGAGTGGGTTCCGTAGCGGAAGGACACCTATATTCAAACCCCCCGTTAAAAACGTAGACGCTTCTGAAATTGACAACCCTAAGTACACCGATGAGTTTAATAGGGTTGCTGCTGAATATAAGAAAGAACTAAAACAACAATTAGATCGGGTAGGTTTAGGCGAGCTTGTTACTTTAGAGGCTGTGCCGGATGTTGAGTACGACGGAGCGGGAGAAGGCCAGACCGTTGAGGGGTCAACTGTTATCCCAGAAAATGTTGGTGAGAAGTACGTCATACAACTCGCCTTGAAGCTCGACCCTAATCAGGGTGAGGACACTCAGAAAAGAGATCTTGCTGGGGTTCTTAATCACGAAGCTTGGCACGTTCTTCAAAGCCTTGCCGGGGGAAGGCCACCGAAAGGCCCACTTAGAAGAAAAGACTTTGCTGTTCTTGATAGGGTTATTGCCAGTGCTGTAAAGCCAGACAGAACAAACGGTGATGGCTACAACAACAGGACTTACTTTGAAGTAGCTAGGGATCAGTATCCCGACCTAACTACCAAGAATGTAAAAGAAGAAGCATACGCAGAACTATTCAGGGATTGGTCTGACGGTGTAAGGACATACAGAACTACGGACGGGAAGAGAGTTGTTCAACCTCGAACAATTTTTGAAAAGGTGTGGCAGTATTTCTTTGCTGTAAAGGGAGCGTTGATAGCTTCTGACATTGATAGCGCGTTTGATGTCTTTTCTAGGATAGGCTCTGACCGAGATCAAGATGGCTCCGTAAAGCAGATTCCGCTTGAAGACGGCAGGTTTGATAACGACGGCACCGAGACGTACCGTGTTGAGGGCGACCGGGTTGTAAAGGCTTCTTTGACTAACAAAGTTAAAAATCTCTTAGACAAATCTGCTAGAGATCTGGTGAGTGGTAGCGCGGCGGTTGACACCAAAGGTGGTGGCACGGGGACCGTTGTATTAAGTGACAGAACCTTACTTTCTACCGAGAAAGTTGATAATGAATTTATTGAACCAGTCCAAGACCCAAACGGCAACGTTAAGGTGGTCGCAAAAAATAGCGTTCCAGAACTTGCTAAAAAACTAAGCAGCGACGTTGTAATAGGTGAGACGGAGGGGAACCTTCCTGTGTTCGCCCGCTTACTGGCTTCCTCATCACTGTCGGCTTTAGGGGATAATAACTCGGCTATTGGCTGGTACGAATCGGTGCTTGGCTCGGCAATGAAAGTTTTAGAAAAAGTTGAACCATCTATTTTAGATTCAGAGAAAAATAAAACGGCTTTCCAATTTGCGTTGGCGGTTACTTCTAACCAAACAAAGGTTGACCAAAATTTTAAAAATGCTTTGAAAGCGTACCGTTCATTTAAAAAGAATGGTTTGTTTTTAGATGACGCTGGCAAACTTCCTGGGTCTGGCAAAACCGCTAAAGTTATGAGGGCTTCATTTAAATTTTATAATGACGTAGCGCAAAACAAATACCCAGGGATGGTTATTGAAAACCCAGCCAAGAATCAAGTTACCTTGCAGGATTTTTTAAATACAGATTTTTATTTAGGCACCCCAAAGAAGTTTGCTAAAGATAACACTTATTACCAACTTGAAGTGGACGGTAAACTTGAAGAAAAAATCTACTCTACACGTACAGAAGTAAACCGTGCAGCTAAAAACACTGGACGCGAAGACTTTAACATTGCGGAAATGTCTAGTGCCACACCAAACCTAACGTCTCTTAGTGAATTTATTAGTGATCTAGGAATCGATCTAAAAGTATCCGACCAAATGCTTGATGGGACAATAGTTAAGGGTAGCTATGTACTCGGCCCTAAAATCGGCAACGGGTTTTATCAGAACATTGGTGGCAACTATGATGCGCTAACGATGGATCTTTGGTGGACTCGCATGTGGCACAGACTAAGGGGAGATCCTTTTGTCCCAGGAAAGGGTAAGGAGTACACACAGAAAAAGCTAACCGAGCTTCAATCCTATCTCGACAACGAGTACGACGCTGACTCTACGGATGGGAAGATTTTAAAAAATATATTTGATGCCGCTGGTTTGTCGGAGAAGGTAGATAATGATAGTTTGGTTAGGGAAGATATTAACTTACTTAACACTCGATGGGAGGGTTATTATAATTTAGATCAAAAAAGATCAAGACTTAACAGCCTTAATAAAAACAACGATCTGCAAGGGCTTGAAAATTATCAGTCTTATGAAGAATACAGGGCTGATATAAACGCTGCGTACAAAGCAAGAGATAAAGCTGGATATAAAAAAGCAGCCGCAACAAATCCAAATAAGTCTTCTTTCTTTACAACGGTAACCACAGCAAAGGCAGCACTTAAAGACGCTGCTGTTGCTCTACCAAAAGACGGAGTCCAGAGAGAATACATGATACGTGCCTCTCAGGACGCAATCGATATTTTATATAAGGACGAAGGCATTGATATTAATATGGCGGATTTCCAAGCGTTGCTTTGGTATCCAGAGAAAAGGCTGTATGAAAGGTTTGGTGCGGGTGCTTCGAGTTCTCTAGAGGAGTCGGGCAACGCCCAAGATTACTTAGAAGCCGCTTTAGAAGTAGCAACAGAGGAAATAACTGATGCAACAACAACAAAAGAAATCGAAAAAATTGCCAGTGATTCCAAAGAATCACGCGCCATACCAAGTATCGGAGGAAGGGGAGGCGATAGTAGAGTATCTAGAGCCGTCACCGAAATGGGAGAGGGCGTTCGCCAAGCTAATGAAACTGGACTCCCCCTAGAGAAAATAATTTCTGTTAGGAAAGGACAGTCTGAAGTAGCCACTTCAACGCCTTTCTTTGAAATAGCCCCTGACCCCAAAGACAAGGCCGCTGTCAAAGCGTGGAATGCGTTAAGCCCCGAGGCTAAAGCGCGTGTTTCTAATTTTGTTATAAACGATATTTCGTCTACATTATTTGGGACATTCAAAGTATCTGGGCGGCTCTCGAACTCTATTGGAAGCTACGGCTCAGATACTAACCCAGCCTATGCCTTAACGATGGTGGATGGCAGCCCAGGAGAAAGTGCTGCAATAGAAGTATCTAAAGCTATTGGGTATGCCTTGCGGCAAGAGTCTATCTTTCTTGTGTCTTCTAAAAAACGGGAGGGTTTTGACGAATCGGGCCTTGTTTATGTTGACGTTGGCAACGTAGACATGAAAACGACTGAAGAGATTTACTTAAAGCTTAGAGAAAATAAAGACCTTGCTATTCAGGGGCAATCTTTAGTGGATGGTCGGATGATGATCCTAAACCAATCTAGTTTAGATCAGAAGACTTGGGAGGATAAAATTGAAGCAGCCTTGCCAACCCAACCGTCTGGGGCTAAGTATCAGGTAGAGTCTGGCACGGCGTATATTAATTTTGTAGAAGAGGATTCATACAACTATGACAGAGTCAACGGTAAAGAAACTGTCTCAGGAGGAGATGGAAAAGCGGCTCGGGTCCGTAACCGCTTTCTTCGGGAGAAAGCAGATGCCATCTTCAAAAGTGCAGTCGGTCAAGAAACCCAAAAAATAAAAGTACGGGGAGACAAGATAAAGGCATCTTTATCTGGCAGGGTTGCGCCCCTTCCCATTAAGTCAGGACTGCTACAAGGGAAGCTTAATGATCTTGAGGCGCTGCTTGTGGCGGCTACCAAAAGGGGAGATCAGAAAGAAACAAGCAGACTTCTTGATACTATCGGCTTGATGTACCTTGGAGAGTACCGTGATGTTGCTAATATAAGAGATAAAGAAGCAACTCTTTTGAATAATCTTAATGCGACCTCTGTTAAAATAGGTTCTTCAATTAATAAATACCTACCAGCCTCGGCAGTTGGCACCCCTGCCAGCACTGGTATGGAGATAGGGATAGATAGCTTTTTAGAAAACGCTCCCACCACCAAACCAAAGGGTGCGCCCGTTGGCACTAAAAAGACTACAGTTAATTTATATAAAAGACGGAAAGCGGGATGGAAGTGGGTTGAGAAGCCGGACGGCTATAGTCCCCCTCAAGATTTTGATGACGATTTAATATCTGTTTCTCACGGGGGGCAGCATTACTACGGTCTGAATGCGGATTTCCCAGCGGGAGCCAAGCTAACAACGTATGCGGGCGTCTCTGGAGGTTCTTTTCAGCAGCCCAGCCTGAAGCCCACCGTCGCCGGAACGGTGGATACTGGCGTTGAGGTTGGCAAGATAGCAATTAGGGGGGTCACTCGGCCCGTCTACGATTCAGTAACCGTCTCGGCTCAGTTCGGTGACCAAGATCCTAAGTACATAGATGAGGTAACTGCTCTAAGCCAAGCTAATGTAGAGACTGATCAGCAACTGATGAACCTAAAGTCTGCCACAAAAGAACAGCTCAGAACGATAGTGGTATCTAATATCACAGAGGTTCCTGATTATAGGGCGATTGCGAAAGAGTATGGGGTTGATCCTGACCTTCAAGTCTTCACGCCTCCACCGGAGGCTGGGATGGGTAGGCGCAAGGCAAGTGTGCGTGAAGCGGCAAAAGAGACAACCGACTCGCAGCGGGCCGTTATAGATCAGGTTACTATGGAAAGCCGTCCTGTATCTCTAGGGCGTAGAATTACTGAATCCTTACAGTCCATCACATCCACGAGTGGTTGGGGAAAGATATTCAGAGAGGCGCGGCGGCAGGTAGCTAATGAGTATCGATATCTTGAGACCCAAGACGCAGAAGTAGCAAAAAAGTTAGGCTCGGAAATCCGTGCTGCGACTAGTGGATTGGCTGCGGCCCTTGATTCAAATAGATCAAAGATATTCCAAAATTCAATGTGGTTTCTCGGCGGTAAAGCTGAGTATGTGGATGGTGGGTTCAGAGTTGTTCCTAAAGAGGACGGTGGTGGTAAGCCACTAATAGAAATCTTTTCTCGACTAACACCGGAGACAATCAGAGCCTTCCAAACATACGTCGCTGGGATTAGGGCACGAAGACTTATCGTTGAAAACCGCGAGCGGTTAATGACGGATGATGACATTGAGGTGGCTCTAACGCTTGGAGAAACCTACCCTGAGTTTGAAGAGATCAGGCTTGAGTGGAATGCGTGGAATGAAAACTTTGTGCGTAATGTTGGTGTGTCTAGTGGGGTTCTCTCACAAGAACAGGCTGACATTTTCTTAGAGAACTCTGATTACATTCCCTTCACAAGAAAGGGCGATGAGGTAAGCAACCATATCAACACAACAATTAATTACCCAACGCTAACTATTGACGGTCTAATTGAAGCGAAAGAAGAGGCGGAAGCAAATCAAAAAAGAATGCGGGAATTAAAAACCCTCACAGGGAACCGTGAAACTTTTAGAGTATTTGTTAACGATAAGGTTATCCCCTACGTGAAACCGTACCGTGACAAAAGGGAAGCAGAAAAAGAAGCGCAAAAATATAAAGACTTAAACCCAGACCAAGATGTCACAGTAAGGGTGACGGGTGTGCCTCTCGATAATTTCTTCGAGAGTCTCATACAGAACATAGATACCATTACTTCTTCGGCTATGAAGAATGTTGCTCACCAAAGAATACTTGCTCAAGGGGAATTGATGGGCACGGCAGAGCGTAGGTCCAGCATGAAGCCTGGGTATTACACTGTGCGAGTTAAAGGTGAAACCCAGTACTATGATGTAATAGATTCTGATATGGCCCAGGCCCTAAGAAGCCTTAACGATGAAACTCGTGTCATGACGCAGGGTGTAGGGAAGTGGCTAACACTTCCAACGTATGTCCTACGTGAAGCCGTCACGAGGATGCCTAACTTTATTATTAAGTCTCTTAACAGAGATAGCGTGGCAGCGTGGCAGACATCTGGCAGAGATATTAGTCCTATTATTTCAGGTTGGGCAGGTTTTGGCGAGGCTCTGGTCGGATCTAAGTCTTCAAGGGCTGTCCGTGGGGCTATGGGGTATGGCGGCTACGACTTCAGGGGCAACTATGAGAATATGGCTGATGTCGTTAAGCGGGGAATAGAGAGGAAAGGCCCAGGGCCGGTTAGTTTTTCTCCCACAAAAAACGTAAAGAGGCTTTGGGACTGGGCGGGCCAAGCATCTAACGCAGCCGATGCCGCTGTACGGATCAAGGTTTATGATAAAGTATTCAAAGAAACGGGGGACTGGGTACAGGCTGCATACGAAGCGCGACAAGTGATTGATTACACGCGGCGTGGTGCAAATAAAAACCTTGTGGCTTTGACCTCAATGCTCACCTTCCTTAACGCGAGGATACAAGGTATTGATCTATTGAGGGTTGGTTTTGGTAGTACAGACACAGCAAACCCCGATTACAAGAGGGTTCTAAAAGCTTTCTGGGCGCGGGGTATGGCAGTCACAAGTGTGACAGCGTTGCTGTGGATGCTTCAGCATGAGGATGAAGACTGGAAGAATCAGAAGTCTCAAGAAAGAGATATGAATTTTATTCTCACGCCAAAAGTATTCGGACTCCCAGCAGACTCGAAGCCATTTAAGTACCCAGTATCTTTTGAACTTGGGACGATGTTTAAGATTCTTCCAGAGAGAACCTTGGAATATGTTTGGGGGCAAGACTCCAACAAAGATATGAAAGAGGCGTTGATTAGGAACCTCACCGCTACGCTTGGTTTAAATCCTATTCCTCAAGCTTTTAAACCTCTTGTCGAAGTGGCTACTAACTACAATATGTTTACAGGCAACCCCATCGTAAACCCGTACATATTAGACCGTGCGCCACGGGATCAGTACGGAGCAGGTACGTCAGAGTTTGCAAGGGTTCTGGGAGATTCTTTAAATATTTCTCCGTTAAAGATAGACCACTTTATAGCTGGTTACACAGGCCCTCTTGGTGCCAGTGCCAACTTGGCTATGAGTGCTATTCTCCGTGAGTTTACCGGGGCACCAGAACCTGCGATGAGAGAGATAGAAAGAAGTATTCTCAACCCCCTGGGAAGAGAAACACTTCTGTCTTCGGAACCGACCGGCACCCTTAATCAATACTACGACTTAAAAGCTGCGATTGATGAGGTTTACAAGGGGGTTAAATTAAAGCCGCTAAGAAAGGTGTCACTTCAAGATGCAGATCTGCTGCGGTATAGGGATTATATATACTCTATCGATAAAGAAATTAAGGATCTTAACCAGACTGCAAGGATTATTAACGATAGCGGAGTATCCTCTATTCAGAAGAGGGACTTCCTTAGAACATTAGCAATAAAGAAGAACGCTTTAACAGCGAAGATACCCGCTATAACCAAGCAAATCTATGGTTAGAAAGTTTAATGAGCTTTATGACGGCAAGCTTCACGCTCAACTTAAAATGCACGAGGGTGTTGAAAGTAGGGTGTACCTTGACACAGAGGGTATAGAAACCATTGGGGTTGGCCGGAATCTAAGAGATAGAGGGTTGTCTAAGAGCGAGATTGATTACCTTCTTGATAGTGACATTCGTATATGTATCAAGGAGTTAAGCGGTTCATTCCCGTGGTTTAAGGAACTAAACACCGTGAGGAAAAGAGTTCTGGTTGACATGATGTTTAATTTAGGGATGCCAAGGCTCAAGAGTTTTGTTAATATGTTAAGTGCGATTGAAAAAGAAGACTGGGCCGAAGCATCAAGTGAGATGTTAAATAGTGTGTGGGCAGAACAAGTTGGTAACAGGTCCGCTAGGCTATCTGAAATGATGGCAAGCGGCGAAGATTATATAGGATAATAGTTATGGGTAGTGGTGGTGGCGGTTCCTTTTCGCCGGTAAATAATTATAGCAACCCTAATTATGGTGGGGGTAGTGGGGTATATGGTGGTGGTCAATCCCAACCCTATTTTGGGGGCTACCAAGGGGGGTATCAACCCCCTTCTTTCTTTGGTGGGGGTCAATACTTTAACAACCCATATGGGCAACCTCCCGCACCAGTTCAGCGGCCTCAATACAACAACCCTTACACGACGGGCTACGGGTATGACAGACCCCAACAGCCTTTTCAAAGCTCCACCAAGCGGCAGTTTTCTAATGTTGACCCCAACACACAGTCATTAAATAACATCAACAAGTCTTATGCTGGAGACTACAACGACTATATTTCTGGCGGCGGAACAGAGAGTTCCTTTATCTCAAGCCCTACGTTTCAAGACTATGAGAGAGATATTATAGATAATATAGGAGGTCTGTCTGACAGAGACAGATTAAATTCAGACCTCACGTATCAAAGGGCACGATCTACTGAAGGCTCTTTGTATAGCCCCTCTGCTGGGAGAATAACGAGTGCTATTGAAAGACGGTTAGACCAACTCGGTCCTGAAGTTATACAGGCCGAACCGCTTCGACGTGGACCTCCTAAATTTGGCAACAGGTTTATGATGGACAACCTTAATCGAGGATTAGGTTCGTATTCTCAGGGTTACGGCAGGTCTCCTGGTGGTGGATTCCAGGGTTACACCCAATCTCCTATGATGAATTATGGGTCATCAATTTTCTCAAGGGTGCCTTCTTACTACGGTATGCAGAGAGAGCTTCCCTACCAACGGTATGGAACAACGCCTGGGGGCTACGACTATATTGGCGGCGTCCCATCTGATGAAGTAAACTACGGTCCTGCGCCTGGCTTCCCTAAGAAGGAAGATGACGGTGATGGTAGCGATGGCGGCGGTAGCGATGGCGGCGGTAGCGATGGCGATGGCGGTGTCCAAAGCTCACCCGACGATTTCTTCAGGAACAGGGGTGGTACGGACGAAAGCTTTTTTGAGAGGGATGGAAAGTGGTACTTTAGTCTACCTTCTGAACTAGGGGGTGGGGAGACTGAGGTGCCGATGACCCCCGCGCTTAAAAGCTACTTAGACAGTATCGGCGCTACAGATCCTTCTGACGGCACTGGTAGCACTGGTAGTACTGGTAGTGCTGGTGACACTGGTAGCACTGGCAACACCGGCAACACTGGTAGCACTACCAAACCTGATGATACTACCAAACCTGACAGTACTACCTTCGATTCTTCAAAGGTTGTAGATTTAGGGAATGCGGATTCCCAAGGGATTAACTCTCAGTATGGGGACTACTACTCTCAAGCGATGAAAAGCGGAATGACAGAGGAGGATTGGGTAAGCTCACCTATGTTTGGTGGTTTTGAAAATGCAATTATTAATGACTATGTAAGATCCTCTTCATCAAGTGATGACCCAACTTCTTTGCTGAAAGAGGCGGATAGGCAGAGTAAAAGAACAGGTGTGTATTCAGCGTCAGCGAAAAGAATATCTAGTGCTTTAACAAAGGCTGCGACAGATATGATTATGGAAAAATTCCGCCTAGGAAGCATGTAATGAAAAGCGCCGTCAATAAGGCGGGTAATTATACAAAGCCCGCGATGCGTAAAAAACTTTTTGCCAAGATAAGGGCTGGCACTACGGGCGGAGGTGCCGGGAAGTGGTCTGCTCGTAAGGCTCAGTTGCTAGCAGTTCAATATAAAAAAGCAGGAGGAGGATACCGTGGCTAAAGGTGTACCGGGATACTTTAAAGATGGGTCAGTTTACAATGGTCCTGCACACAAGATGCCCAATGGAGATCTTCATTCTGGTAAGACCCACACCCAAGGAAGCAAGAAACTTTTCCACCTAAAAGAACTATCTAAGACAACCCAGAAAAAACTTTTTAGTAAGAAAAAATAATGCCTATCACCAGAGCGAGTATGGGAAAACAATTAAAAGATTCCCAGAAAAGCCTAAAGAAATGGACTAAGCAGGAGTGGGGAACCAAGTCTGGAAAACCCTCGACGCAGGGCAAGAAGGCTACAGGTGAACGCTATCTACCAAAGAAAGCTAGAGAAGCTCTGAGTAAGGCTGAGTACGCAGCTACGAGCAGGAAGAAAAAGAAGGACATCAAGAAGGGGAAGCCGGTTTCAAAGCAACCCAAGAAGATTGCAAAGAAAACAAGGAAGTACCGGACATGAGCTTAACTGATGCCGAGAAGGGTAGGCTAAAGAAAGTTGGGTTGACTGGGTTAAACAAACCCAAGATGACTCCGTCTCATAAAAGCAAGAAGGGTGTTGTCGCGGTGAGGGATGGCGGCAAGGTTAAGGTTATTAGGTTTGGTGCCAAGGGTATGGGGCACAACTACAGCCCAGAGGCGAGGAAATCTTTCAAGGCTAGGCACGGGAAAAATATTGCCAAGGGTAAGATATCGGCAGCGTACTGGGCGGATAAGGTTCTCTGGGGTGGTCCAAGTGCGAGAAAGAAGTCTCCACCAAAGTCACAAAAAAATAGGTTCGGATAATGTTTGTCGATAGCTTTGCCCAGTACATACAGAAAGTAACAAACGCTAAGTTAGATGTAACTGGAACGGGCGTTACTACTTTATACACAGCACCAACCGCTGCATCCTTTGTGATCATCAACTCTATCCTTGTGTCCGAAGACACGGGTAATGCTGACACGCTAACGGTGACCCTTACAAACGGGGCGTCTGTGTTTAGTTTGTTTAAGGCGGCGGCTATCGGCGCGAACGGGACCGTTGAATTGTTACTGAAGGATTTAGTATTGCAGCCTACGGAGATATTAAAAGTCACTGCGGCCACAGGGAACAGGCTTCATGTGGTTGCTGGAGTGCAGGAGTTTGTGCGCTCGGTCGCCGGTAGGGTGCCTCAATATAATAATTACTAGGCTAAAGATTTAAGGATCAAATGTCAGCCAAACTGCTTACGCCAGAGATGTTGCAACAAGCGATTGATTTCTTCGTTGTCTACGGCAGCAAGACCGCTGCTGCGCGGGCATCTAAAATACCCAACACCACGTACAATAGTAGATACTCCGAAGCCGTAATGCGGGGGTACACGCCCTCATCTGGTGCGTTAGCTCAGGCTGATGTTTCTTCTAACGATCTTAGAGCGCAGATAGAAAACTTAAAAAGCCAGCTTTCTTCAAACCAAACTCACGTTGAGGTTCCCCCTGTTGTTATCAAGCCGCACTACACAGTCAGAACAGATCGCGGTAGCGGCGAGAAGATCAGGATATGTGCGATTGGCGATGCTCACGATAGCCCTAAGATCCCAAACAAAGAAAGGTTTGAGTGGATAGGGGCACACATTAAAGCCACTAAGCCCGACGTTGTTGTACAGATCGGAGACTTTCTAACGCTAGACAGCTTGAATAACTACGAACCAAACGAGACCTTTGCAGGTAAACTGAAGCCAACTTTTCAAGCGGACGTAGGGTCATTCATAGAGGCTCTTGGTGCGATGGATATTGATGGGCCTGAGCTACATTGCACACTAGGTAATCACGAGCAGCGACTCTTCGCATATGAGAACAACCACCCAGAAGTTTACGGCATGATGCAAATTGAATTGCAGGGTGCGTTTGAAAGGTTCGGATGGACCTTCTCTCCATACAAATTCATTCAGAAATATGGTGGGGTAGGGTTCACACACTCAGCAACAAACTCGATGGGCCGTGCGTATGGCGGTAAGAATAGTGAGAACAGCATCGCTAATGATTCTCTATTTGATCTGGTAATAGGGCACTCCCATCGGAGACGCTTGGTCAGGGTTCCAAAAATAGGGGATGACAACAACCTAGCGGTCTTGAACCTGGGGTGCGCTCTTCCTGATGGGTTCATCGAGTCCTATGCTCGACATTCCAGCACGGGCTGGAGCTTTGGTATATACGATCTAACAATCCAGCACGGTAGCCTTCAATCTGAAAGCTTCATACCTATGTCTGAGTTGGGAAGCCTTTACGGAAGGGTTGGTCGTGGGGGTCGAAAAGACTCCATTAACACAGAAGATAATAACCTAATGGATAACTGAGCTTAATAGGAAGGTTGCGCGATGGCAGATAAT
>TARA_R110000868_G_scaffold25882_5_pt1 | contig 12236 bp, 11 predicted proteins | sample TARA_R110000868 | Tara Oceans TARA_R110000868 (sample SAMEA4397489) | marine metagenome | biome: Polar Biome; feature: [SRF] surface water layer (ENVO:00010504); material: water (ENVO:00002006), including particulate matter (ENVO:01000060) such as... | depth 5 m | reverse complement strand
GATGATCATCTTCACCGCCAGCGCCCAGCATGCCGCGGTCAATTTTCCGCAGCGGACGATCATGACCTTTGCCCCGGCGGTAACCGGGGCGGGCTGGACCGCCGCACCCACCGAGCAAACGGGCCATAACAAGGCCGAATGGATCGACTATATGCCGCCGATGTCGCTCGGACTGTTGCAATTGTCTTCGCTGGAGTTGCTGGGATCGGTCTATTACCGGCCGCTCGGCGATTATTGCACCAACCGTTTCCCCTATGAAAGCTGGTTTCAGGATCCAGCGATTATCGGCGATGAAGGGCCGCTAGCGCGGTTTCAGGCCGGGTTGCGGGCGGTCGAGTCGAGAATTGTCGCACGCAATCAGCGCCGCATGCATCCCTATGTCTATCTGCAGCCGAGCCAGATCCCGACCAGCACCAATATCTAGGTCCTGACCCAAAGAGCGGCAATTTCCAACAGGCTGGCGCAGGCCCGGATCAGTCCGGGCTGCGCGCTGCCAAAATGCGCTTATTTCGTTTCTCTACGGCCAAAAATGCCTTGAAAACGCTCAGATTCGGATCGGTTTTGCCGTTTTTGCCCAGATTTTCCAGCTGTTCGTAGAACCAGTAGATGACGGCGAAGCTGGCGACCGCTTTGACCATTTGAAACCGCATCAGAAAACCCAACCAGCTGGGGAGAAGGTGAAGCCTGTCCTCGAACCGTGGCAATGCTTCCAAATCTTCCAATAAACGCTTCGGCGCATCGGTCATCACGCACATTGGACGTCCGAGGCCGATCAGGTCGGCGGCGCCACTGAAAAGCGCGGATTCCATCGCCGCGCGAGTGCGAAACCCGCCGGTCACCATCAGCGGCACCTTGACCGCATCCTGCATCGCCTTGGCGAAATCGACGAAATAGGCCTCGCGCGCCTTGGTCGATGGCGCGACATTCTGCTCCTCTTTCTCTTCCATCCCGTTGGCACCCATCAGCGCGGGCTGTTCGTAAGTGCCGCCCGAAATCTCGACCAGATCGACGCTGGCCGCTTCCAGCCACTGCACCACCTGCAGGCTGTCCTCGAAATTGAATCCGCCTTTCTGGAAATCGGCGCTGTTCAGCTTGACCGAGATCGGAAAATCCGGGCCGACGGCAGCGCGGGTCTTGGCGACTGCGGCGAGCAGAAAGCGGGCCCGGTTTTCCAGGCTGCCACCATATTTGTCGCTGCGCTGATTGGACCGCGGGCTCAGGAAACTGCTCAGCAGATAGCCGTGAGCGGCATGGATCTGCGCGCCGGTAAAGCCAGCCGCCTGACAGGTTTTGGCCGCCAGCGCAAAGCGGTCGACCAGTTCTTCAATCTCTTCGATGGTCAACGCGACCGGTTCGCCAAACTGTCCGCCGGGCAGGCCGAGCTTGACCGCTGATGGAGCCTTGGGGTGCTGGTTGACATTACTCTGGGTCTGCCTGCCAGCATGGCTGATCTGGGCCCAGAAATGATTTCCATTGCGGGTCGCGGCTTGCGCCCAGCTTTTCAGCGCCGTCATCATCGCTTCATCCGCCGGGCCTTCGATCACCACATTGCCGGGACGCTCGAGATGGTTCCGATCAATCAGGATATTGCCGCTCAGCAGCATACCGGCCCCGCCGTCGGACCAGAGCCCGTAAAGCCGCTCCAGTTCTGCTGTGGGCACACCGTCCGGTGTCGCCATGCCTTCGGTCATGGCGGCCTTGGCAAGCCGGTTGGGCAGGGCGGCTCCACACGGAAGTATCAACGGATCGGAAAGGGAAATGGTCATGTGATTGGCCCCGAATTTGAATTTCGATTAAAAACTGATTCTGTCCCATATTGCAATTTATGGCAAGCGGAAGCGCATATTTCCGACATAAAATGCCGGAAAACCGATTATTTGGCTTTTGCGACAAATAGGTTATAGTGTTGACAGCAAATCGCACGGGGGCAAACTTCCGGTGATCGCTGGAGATGATATTCTGAGGGGAATGGAAATGGTTGCGACAGCGTCTCGAAAATCAGTTAGCAAGCATCACGCGCCACAGGACGTGAAGCATGGCGTCGTCCGGTGGGACAAGAAAATGAGCAACAATTGCGCCGCAGCGTTGCTGGTTTACACCATGATGCAGATTTTCTTCGTACTCGGCTTTATCGAAACCAGAGGCATGTCCATCGCCCCCTATTTCGGGCTGGTCATCCTCGTTGCCGTGATCATTCCCTTTTGTCGTAATTTCGAAAAACGCTGGAGCACCATGAGCAGCAGCGGCCTGTCGGAGCAAAGTCTTGCCGCAAAATTCCGCGCCGATCAGGTGCTTTTGTGGCTATTGGCCCTTGGCCTACCACTGCTTTTTGCCGGTTTGATCAAAACCTTTGCGCCAATGCTCTAACCGTTGGCCCAGAATGGGGTTTTAGAAACGCGCGATCCTTTGTTCACCAATTGACAGCCGATCGTTGACCTTGCTGGGCGCCGCACCTATGTCCGGTGCATGCTAAAACCTTCCGAAGCGCAGGACCGCGCTGATGCCCTCATTTCGCAAGCCAAAAAAGCCGGCGCCGATGCCGCCGACGCTATCTATGTTTGCGATGCCGCTACCCAGGTGCAGATGCGCCTTGGCAATCTCGAAGATGTCGAGCGTTCCGAAGGCGAAGAGATTGGACTCCGGGTGTTTGTCGGCAAACGTTCGGCAACCGTGTCCTCATCCGACATGGACCCGCAGATATTGTCCGCTCTGGTCGGCCGCGCCCTCGACATGGCGAGGGAAGCGCCAGAAGACCAATATGCCGGTCTTGCTCCAGAAGAATTGCTGCTCAAGACAGAACCCCATGCGATCGAAGGCGATGACGGGCAGGACCCCGATCCCGAATTTCTGCGCGAACTGGCGCTCAAGGCAGAAGACGCCGCGCGAGCAGTCGAGGGCGTCTCCAACAGCGAAGGCGGCGGCGCCAGCGCCGGACGCAGCATCGTTGCCCTCGCCACCAGCCATGGTTTTTCCGGTGCCTATTCGACCAGCGGCTATAGCCTGTCCGCGAGCGTGATCGCCGGTGCGGGCGATGGCATGGAACGCGACTATGCCTATGACAGCGTGCGTTTTCTGGAGGATCTCGACGACCCCGAAAAAATTGGTCGCGAAGCCGGAGAGCGAGCCGTATCGAGGCTTGGTCCGGTCAGTTTCAAATCGGGCGCGATGCCCGTCGTTTACGATCCCCGCGTCGGCAACAGCCTGCTCGGTCATTTTATCAGCGCCATTGCCGGCAGCAGCATCGCCCGCAAAACCAGCTTCCTGCTGGATGCGCTGGACACGCAGGTGTTTGACAGCGCCCTGACGGTCATCGACTGCCCGCATCGCAAGCGCGGCCTCCGGTCCAAGGCGTTTGATGGTGAAGGCCTGCCGACCAGCAAAACCAAATTGATCGACAACGGTCGGCTCACCCAGTGGATCATGGAAAGCGCATCCGCGCGCCAGCTGGGGCTACAACCGACTGGCCATGCCTCGCGCGGCGTCGGCGGCGCGCCCGGCGTCAGCGTGACCAACCTGCACATGGGCAATGGCTCGATTAGCCAGGCGGAATTAATAAAAGATATCAAGCATGGGGTCTTTATCACCGAACTGATCGGCATGGGCGTCAATCCGGTGACTGGCGATTATAGCCGGGGTGCAGGCGGATTCCTGATTACCGACGGTGAGATCGGACCACCGGTGTCGGAAATAACCATTGCCGGCAATCTGAAAGACATGTTCAAGAGCCTGATTGCTGCAAATGATCTGGAATATCGCTATAGCGTGAATGTGCCCAGCCTGCGCACCGACAGCATGACGGTGGCGGGCGGTTGAGCAAATCCGTTAGTGGTGCGCCTGTCGAACCACGCCTATCGGATCACAAGCGCCCTTCACAGGCTCAGGGCTGACGGAGACACTCGTGGCTGACATAGATTTTGACCGGGTTATAGCGATCGCCAAAGCAGGCGGCGCGCTTGCCATGCGCCACTGGGCTCTGGGCAAGAAGGAAGCCAATATCTGGGAGAAATCTCCGGGACAGATTGTCAGCGACGCCGATCTGGCGGTGGACCGTTTCTTGCGCAGCGAACTGGAAAAGCTGGTGCCATCCGCCGGCTGGCTCTCCGAAGAAACCCATATCGATCACAGCGGCGCCGGCGATGAACTGACCTGGGTGGTCGATCCGATTGATGGCACCAAGGATTATGTCGCCGGCAAGACCGGCTGGTGCGTGTCGATCGCGCTGGTGCAGAATGATGCCCCGATATTCGGGGTGCTGGACGCACCGGCGATGAAGGAAACCTGGGTGGCCAAGGCGGGCAGCCATAGCGAGGTCAATGGCCGGGCCGTCGTCGCCAGCTTGCGATCCCAATATGAAGGGTGCCGTATCCCCGCCGAAAGCCTGCCGCCGGAAATGAAGTTCACCGTCGTGCCAAAGCCGAACAGCATCGCGCTCAGAATGGCGATGGTCGCCGATGACCGGGCCGATGTCGTCGCTTCCACGCGCTGGGGTCATGAATGGGATATTGCGGCGGCCCATGTGATTGCCGCCGAAGCGGGGGCCAGCGTGACCAACGCGCTTGGCGAAAACCTGGTCTACAACGGCACCCACGGCAAGGCGCTTGGCGTGCTGTGCTGTTCGCCCAATCTATTTGGCGATGCGGTTGAGCGGATCGGCAAATATGTCACCGAAAATGGCGCCAGCCATTAGCCGGCTAAACCGCGCGCGCTCGCGTCCACAAGCCGTGACGGTCGCGACGGGCTGAGTTTATCACCGCCTGTCCCAGGGCTTTCACTATCCAGCTGAGCTTTTTGCCCTTGCTCGTATAGATGCGTTGATCAAGCGAAGCGCCGTCACTCTTCCTGATTTCCCGGGCAATGTCGCCGTAGATGCCGGCCGCTGCCAGTACTGCCCAGCGCGACCGGAACGGCAGCTTTGCGGCACCGACGCGCGCCGAAGCTTCATATTCTCCGGCCAGATCGCACAGCCGGTTGACCAGCATGACCAGGGCTTCCCGACGGTCCGGGTCCAGGATATGCTGTGGATCAATATCAGCTTCGGCAATCCATGATTGCGGCAGATAGCATCGGCCGGCCTGTGCATCCTCGGCGACGTCGCGAGCAATATTGGCCAGCTGAAACGCCAGCCCGAGATCACAGGCGCGGTCGAGCAGCTCGTGATCGCGCGCGGAAGCCCCCATCACGATCGCCATCATGCAGCCGACGGCGCCCGCGACATGATAGCAATATTGCAGCAAATCATCTTCGCTCTCTGGTCGCCATCCGCGCGCATCGAGGGCAAAGCCGTCGATCATGTCATCCGCCAGCTTCTTGGGAATGCCGCATTCCTGCGCCACCACGCCGAACGCGTCGAACGGCGGATTACCGGTTTGTTCGCCGCCATGCGCCCGCGCCGTCATCATCCGCATTGCCGCAATGGTTTTCTCCGGATTGGCGATGGCTGACATGCCGTGACCATGATCCTGACCGTCGGCCAGATCATCACAGGCGCGACACCAAAAATAGAGCAGCCACGCCCGTTCGCGGGTTTGCCGGGCAAAGAGTTTCGAGGCGCGGGCAAAGGATTTTGAACCGCGCTCGATACTGGTTCTGGCGTGAATGACGAGATTAGCCCGATTCATGAAATTATACCGTTCGTCCTGAGCTTGTCGAAGGGCGTTGCTCGGCAAGGCGGATCGGTTTGACAGATTTGCAAATGCGGAATTGTTTCACGCCATGTCCTCAAGCATCAGTTCGGCGGTCGCCTTGGCGCTGCCGACGACACCCGGAATCCCGGCACCGGGATGGGTGCCGGCACCAACAAAATAGAGATTGTCGATGACATCGTCGCGGTTGTGCACCCGGAACCAGGCGCTTTGCGTCAGCAGCGGCTCGAGGCTGAAGGCGCTGCCCAGATGCGCATTGAGGTCGGAACCGAAATCCTGCGGCGTATAGTGAAAGCTGGTGACAATGCGGTCATGAATGTCGGGGATCAGCCGGTGGCCGATTTCATCGAGTATCCGCTTTTTGTAAATCGGTCCCATTTCTTCCCAGTCGATCGGCAACTTGCCCTGATGGGGTACCGGCGCCAGCACGTAGAAGGTGCTATGGCCTTCCGGCGCCATTTCCGGGTCTGTGATCGTCGGATGGTGCAGATAGAGCGAGAAATCGCTGGGCAGCACGCCATTGTCATAAATGTCTTCGAGCAGCCCTTTGTAGCGCGGTCCGAACAGGATCATATGGTGCGGGATGCCTGGCCAGCTGCCCTTCAGGCCAAAATGGACGACGAACAGGGATGGCGAATATTTCTTCTTCAGCAGTTTTTCGCTGACCGTGTCGCTGCGATGCTTGTGGCCGAGCAGATCCCGATAGCTGTGGACAACATCGGCGTTGGAAGCGACGGCATCAAATTTTTCGCTCCAGCCGGATTTACAGGTCACGCCCGACGCCCGGTCGCCAATCGTGTCAATCTTGGTCACCGGGTCGTCCAGCCGGATCACCCCGCCGATCCGTTCGAAATGCTTGACCATGGCGGCGACCAGCATATTGGTCCCGCCCTTGGCAAACCACACCCCGCCGAGCCGCTCAAGCTTGTGGATCAGGCCATAAATCGCGCTGGTTTTCATCGGATTGCCGCCGACCAGCAAGGACTGGAAGGACAGAAACTCGCGCAGTTTCTCGTTTTTCACAAAGCTCGAAACCTTGGCGTAAACCGAACGATAGGCTTCATATTTCATCAGCGCGGGAGCGGCCTTGATCATCGACTTGAAATCGAGAAACGCCTTGGTGCCGAGCTTGACATAACCTTCTTCATACAGCCCGCCGCTATATTCGAGGAATTTCTTGTAGCCTTCGACATCACCGGGCTCGATCGCTGCGATATTGGCGTAAAGCTCCTCGGGATCATTGACATAGTCGAAATTCGTGCCGTCCGGCCAGTTCAGCCGGTAGAAAGGCGATACCGGCATCAGTTCGATATCCTTGGCCATGTCATGGCCGGTCAGGTCCCACAATTGCGACAGGCAATCGGGATCAGTGATCACGGTCGGACCGCCGTCGAAGATAAAGCCTTCCTTCTCCCAGTAATAAGCCCGCCCACCCGGCTTGTCGCGACTCTCCAATATCGTCGTCTGGATGCCGGCCGACTGCAGCCGGATGGCAAGCGCCAAACCACCGAAGCCGGAACCGATCACGGCGGCTTTCTTGAACAATTCACTCTGGGATTTTGCAAGGTCACTCATCGGAAAATCATACTCATCTATATTTCAACAAAAGCGGGATGGCGCGGGAAATGGGAATGGGCGGCCTGCCGGTCAGCAGACTGGCCTGATCCATCCGGGTCGACTTGCCTGCGTAAAAGCGGGCGAGCAATTTTTCGTCCTTGGTATAGGTATGCTCCAGCGTCTTGTAACGCTTGTCGGGGTCAGCGCCAAGAAACAGGAAGGCGCAAAGCATACGATAAAATTTTCCGTTCTTCCAATGTTTTCGGGCCAGAGTGCGCAGCATCTTGTCCAGCTTCTGCTGGCTGATGTCTGGCATTTCGGCAATCATGATCGCGGTCTTGACCGCCATCGGCAGCGAGTAGCTGGTGATCGGCTGGATCAGCGCGGCCCGCGCACCGGCCCGCGCATCAACGCCTGTATTGGCTCGCCAGAACGCCTCGAAATCGCCGCCATAGATCACCGGGAGCTGACCTTTCTCTTCGCTCAGCACCGCTTCGATCGTCCATCCCTGTTCCGCAGCATAATCTGCAATACGGCCGTGGGAAGTGGCGCTGTCGAGATCGGCTGTATCGGCATAATATGTATCTTCGACAAAAATTTCGGTGTCGCTGAACGGCAGGCAATAGATGAACCGATAGCCATCAATCTGCTCGACCGTCGCATCCATGATCACCGGCCGCTCGAGCCTGTGCGGTTCTGCCAGCTTGAGCATCTGGCCGCAGAATTTCTGCCAGCCGATATCCAGCGCAGACACATCGCCGCTGCCGCGCACATCCAGCACCGCCTGCGCCGCAATCTCCGCCCCATCCGCCAGCGTCACCAGCCCGTTCGTGACGCCTTTGGCCTTCTGCCCCGTTTTCAGAGCCTGAGACGGCAACCGCTTGCGCAACTCCGTGTCGAGATTTTGCGATTCAATCGAAAAATAGCCGTTGCTCAGGCTTCGGCTATATTTCGGAAAATGCACGTCATAGCTGTCCCAGTGACGCGAAATCAGCGGGTCGACCAGCCAGCGATGTGCCGGTTCGACATCGCTTTCGAAAAAGGACCAGATATGATTGCCACCGAAATGATCTTCTGCCTCGATCAGCGCAATATCCAGATCAGGCCGCAATTTTGCCAGCGCCAGCGCCACCAGACCGCCGACCAGACCGCCGCCAGCGATAGCCAGATCAAACTGGTTGGAAGAACGGGGTGGCTTCGGCATCATTTCGCCTTAGCCGATGGTTGGGGCAGGGGAAAGCCTGTCTGAAAGTATGTAGCCAGTTCTTGCATTACCCCTTGCTCCCCGGCGCTCCGCGCCATATTCCCCTGCCATGGAATATGCCCTCGCTATCCTGATCTCCGCTGTTGCGATGACGCTGATCGTCGGTGGTCGCTACCTGCTCAGCAGCGGCTTTTTCGCATGGCTGACCGATCGGGTGCGGCCGGGCCAATATGACCAGCTGAAACCCCAGATCGGCCGCGAAATCCGCTGGTCGCTGCTTTCTGCCGCCATCTATGGTATCCCTGCCGGAATCGTCGCATGGGGCTGGCAAAATGCGGGCTGGACAAAAATCTATACCGATGCAGATCTGTACCCATTGTGGTATTTGCCAGTCTCGCTTTTTCTTTATCTGTTTCTGCACGACACATGGTTCTACTGGACCCACCGGCTGTTCCACCGGCCAAAATGGTTCAGGGTCGCCCATGCGGTTCACCATGACAGCCGGCCGCCAACCGCCTGGGCAGCGATGAGTTTTCATCCGGTCGAGGCGATCAGCGGGGCGATCGTGATCCCGGCTCTGGTCATCGCGATACCGATTCATGTAGCCGTTTTGGGTTTGGTTTTGCTGGTGATGACGGTTATGGGCGTCTCCAATCACATGGGTTGGGAAATGTTTCCACGCTGGCTTGTTCAGGGCAGGTTAGGAACGTGGCTCATAACCGCGACCCATCATGAAAAACATCATGAATTGTACAGAGGTAATTATGGCTTATATTTTCGCTTTTGGGACTGGATCTGCGGCACGGATATCGGGCTTGCCGATCTTCGGGGCGGTTTCGGCGCTGCTTCTCGGAGCAAGCGCGTCCGCGAGTGAAGCACCAGTGGCGGTGGCTCCTGCGGTTGCTGCTTCGATCGACCTGGCCATCACCGGCTTGCGATCGGAAAAGGGCGATGTGCTGGTCTGCCTGAGCGCAAATCCGAAATATTTCCCTGACTGTGGCAAGGATGCAAAGGCGCGGAAAATCAAGGTTGCCGCGGCTGACGCCGGCAATATCCAGATCGCCGGGGTAAAGCCTGGCACTTATGCGGTGGCGCTGATCCACGACGAAAATGGCAACGGGAAAATGGATATGCGGCTGTTCCTGCCACGCGAAGGTTTTGGCTTTTCCCGCAACCCCAAAATTGGCATGGGCCCACCAAAATTCAAATCCGCGCAATTCACCGTCGGCGCGCTGGATGCCCATTATGCCGTGCGCATGAATTATATCCTTTAATCTGGCTGAAGTTAACCGTTTACTAGTATTCTGGCTGCATTTCAGAGCCAAATAGTAGGAGCAACAGTCAATGTATCAAGCCAGATATTCCGATTTTCATCAGATTGACAGCTCGGAACAATTGCGACTGTCCGAAATTCTTGGTGCCTTCTCCTACGCGCTGGATCTGACCGAAGGACAGCCCGCTGGTCACAGTATCCGCGCCTGCTGGATCGGCACCCAAATCGCAATGGCCCTGGGCATGAAAGGCGACGCCTTGCGTGACGTCTATTACGCGGTTCTGCTCAAGGATCTTGGTTGCAGCAGCAACGCTGCCCGGGTCAGCAAGATGTTTGTCGGCGACGACCGCAAGCTGAAGCATGAATTCAAACTGCTTGGCCCGCAGCCGGAAGATTTCGGCGCGTTTATCGGCAGCGCTGTCGGCGTTAACGCCGACCCCGAAACCCGCGATCAGGCATTGGCTAATCTGGTCGAAAATGCCGGCGAGATCATGACCGATATCATGGCAACCCGCTGTTCACGCGGTGCCGATATCGCGCGGCAATTGCGATTTTCAGACGATGTCGCTCAGGCGATTGCGCATCTTGACGAACATTGGGATGGTGGCGGCTTGCCGCTCGGCATAGCCGGCTCCGATATACATCTGGGCGGCCGGATCGCTCTGCTGGCTCAGATTGCCGATGTCTTCTACACGGCTCGCGGCAAGGACGCCGCGCTCGCGGAGATTCGCAACCGGTCTGGCAGCTGGCTCGACCCGGAACTCTGCATGCTGTTCGGGAAATTGTCCGATTCCATCGGCTTCTGGGAAGAACTGGCGCTCGACGATCTGCCCGAACAATTGTGGGCGCTGGAACCGGCCGACCAGTATATTGCCGTTGACGAGGATTATCTCGACGATATCAGCTTTGCCTTTGGCCGGGTCATCGACGCCAAAAGCCCCTATACCGCTGGCCATAGCGAACGGGTCGGGATGATCGCTGACAAGATTGCCGAAAAACTGGGCATGGACGATCATCGCCGCCGGGTGCTGCGCCGTGCCGCAACCTTGCACGATGTTGGCAAGCTGGGGGTCAGCAGCGCGATTCTGGAAAAGCCGGACAAGCTGGATGCCGAGGAATGGCAAGTGATGCAAAGCCATGCCGTCCACACCACCGATATTCTCGGGCAGATCGGGGTGATGAGCGATATGGCGATGATCGCTGGTTCGCATCATGAACGGCTGGATGGCAAAGGATATCCGCTTGGCCTGGACGAACGCAGCATCGCCATGGAATCCCGGATCATCACGGTCGCCGACATTTATGACGCGCTGACCACCGACCGGCCCTATCGGTCGGCGATGACATCCGGCAAGGCGATGTCCATTCTGCACGACGAACTGGATGTGGCGGTTGATCGGCAATGTTATTCAGCCTTGCAGGAACTGGTCGAACAGGGTCAGGTGACATAGCGGCGCGACACGGCGGCATTTTGCCAAAAGCCGATCGATTCTCTATACTGCTGTTGGAACCGCAGCGCCGAACGTGCGTTTACCGGTTACACAACCAGTTGGGAATCAGTCTTGAAAAATCCGATCATATTTCGCCGTGCCGTTCTATACTCTCTCGGCCTTGGCCTGTCTTCGCCGCTAATGGCGCAGGAAGACCCGGCGTCGGTGCCGGTCGAACGGTCGGTCTTTGACGGCGACTATCTGACCGCCGGTCTCGGAGTGGCGGTTGGTCCCAGTTATGAGGGGTCGGATGACTATACCATTTCTCCGCTGCCAGTTATTCTGGGCAGTATCGGCGGCATCGATTTTCAGCCGCGCGGTCCCGGCATCGCGCTCGATTTCATTCCCGACAAAAAAGACGCTAAGGTTGATTTTATTTTCGGCCCGGTTGTGCGCGCGCGATTTGACCGGCAAAATTCGATCAAGGACCCGGTGGTCCGCTCTCTCGGCAAGCTCGATTTTGCCGTCGAAGTCGGTCCGTTCGCCGGCATTCAGGTCAATCGCGTGCTCAATCCCTATGACTCGCTGACCGCACAGGTGGATTTGCGCTGGGATGTTGCCGGCGCGCATGACGGCATGGTGGTTTTCCCCAGCCTGACCTATTTCACTCCGCTCAGCCGCAGTGTCGTGACCAGTCTGGCGGTCAGCGGCGAATATGTCGACGATGATTATGCCGATTATTATTTCAGCATTTCGCCAGCTGGCTCGGCGGCCAGTGGCCTGCCAACCTTCACCGCGACAAGCGGCTGGAAAAATGTCGGAGCGACCATGCTCACCGCTGTCGATCTCGATGGCGACGTGACCAACGGTGGCTGGGGCCTGATTTTCCTCGGCAGCTATTCCCGGATGCTGGGTGATCCGAAACGATCGCCGGTGACATCAATCCGCGGCAGCGCCAATCAGTTTTTTGCTGCGGTGGGCGTCGGCTACACCTTCTGAGGGTCATGTGAACGGGTCAGCCCCTGATCAGCAGCCCTGCTCTTCATTCCATCAATGAATATCCGGGTGGCTGGCAAACTGCGCCTGGCGCCCTCGAATAGCAGGTTTATCGGCAAGAGTTTCGGTTTCGC
>TARA_R110000868_G_scaffold134793_2_pt1 | contig 12250 bp, 9 predicted proteins | sample TARA_R110000868 | Tara Oceans TARA_R110000868 (sample SAMEA4397489) | marine metagenome | biome: Polar Biome; feature: [SRF] surface water layer (ENVO:00010504); material: water (ENVO:00002006), including particulate matter (ENVO:01000060) such as... | depth 5 m | reverse complement strand
TTCATCGCCTCGGAGGTGATGTTCTTCGTCGCCTGGTTCTGGGCCTATTTCAACGCTTCGCTGTTCCCGTCAATCCAGATCGAGGGCAAATGGCCGCCGCCCGGCGTCCAGACCTTCGATACCTGGGACCTTCCGTTTCTCAACACCCTGATCCTGCTGACGTCGGGCATCACGGTGACCTGGGCACATCACGCCCTGCGCGAAGGCAACCGCAAACACTTCCTGCAGGGACTGCTGCTGACGATCTTCCTCGGCGTCTGCTTTACCTGCGTCCAGGCGTTCGAATACAGCCATGCGGCCTTCGGTTTCCGCGAAGGCATCTATTCGTCGACCTTCTACATGGCGACCGGTTTCCACGGTTTCCACGTCCTGGTCGGCACGATCTTCCTGATCGTCTGCTTCTTCCGCGGACGGGCGGGGCACTTCACGCCGAACCATCATTTCGGATTCGAAGCAGCCGCCTGGTACTGGCATTTCGTCGATGTCGTCTGGCTGTTCCTGTTCGTCAGTATCTACTGGTGGGGCAGGTAACGCTTCCCCCGGCCGAGAATTGCGGGGCGCGGTGAACGTGCCCCGCACCTGGCCGCCGCTGTCGCCGCTCGGCACCGGTCTGGGCTGCAAATGCCCGCGCTGCGGCCGCGGCAGTCTGTTCACGGGCCTTCTCGGTGTCCGCGAACGATGCTCCCACTGCGATCTCGATCTTTCCCCCCATGATACCGGCGACGGTGCCACGGTTTTCGTCATCCTGATCCTCGGCGCAATTGCAGTCGGTCTCGCGATATGGCTGGAAACCGCTCTCGAGCCGCCGATCTGGGTGCATCTCGTTGTCTGGACCCCGGTAATCTCGATCATGTCGATCGTGTTATTGCGGCCCTTCAAAGGCATCCTGATCGGGATGCACTACAAGAATCTTCGCCACAAATACGAACACCGCGATGATTGCTGAACAGCGACCGTTTCGGCTGAATTTCTGGATGACGGTCTGCGCGGTGCCTGCTTTGATGATCCTGCTCGGGCTCGGCTTCTGGCAGGTCCAGCGCCTCGAATGGAAACAGGCGATCATCGCCGAGCGCGCCGAGCGGCTGGCGGCGCCGCCGATCGATATCGCGGCGGTACCCGCCGCCGGCTGGCGGTCCCTCGAACACCGCCGGGTGAAGATCGCGGGAACCTATCTGCACGACCGGGAAATTCTTGTGCTCAACAGCGTGCGAAACGGGCAGACCGGCGTCGACCTGATTACCCCGATGGCGCTTCAAAGCGGTGGTACGGTTCTCGTCAACCGGGGCTGGGTGCCGCGGGACTGGCCGCGGGGCGAATTGCGCGACGATCCGCAGATGCGGCGTCCTGCCGGGACAGTGAAACGGACGGGCATCCTGCGGGCGGGCGGCAAGGGCGGCAATCCCTGGATACCGGATAACGAACCTGCACGGGACCAGTGGTACCATGTCGATGTTGCGCAGATGGCGGCGAAGGCGGGCCTTGCCGATACCAGGCCCTATATCGTCAAACTCGCGCCCGGCGACGACCGCCCGGGCTACCCCAGGGGGCCGCATGCCGATTCCGGGATCCGCAACAAGCATCTCGAATACGCGATCACCTGGTTCGGACTTGCCGCGACGCTGGTCGTGATCTACGTCCTCTATCACATACGCCGGCGAGATTAGGAAACCGATTTGTCAGCTTACCAGGAACTCGAGACCCGTTTTCAGCGGATGGCCGCGCTTGGCGAAGCGGCCGGCATGCTGCATTGGGACATGTCTGTCCTGATGCCTCCCAGCGGCGCAAATGCGCGGGTAGAACAGCTTTCCGCCCTGCAGCTGACCACCCATGAAATGAAGACCGACCCCCGGCTGGCCGACCTGCTCGATGCGGCAGAGGCCGAACCCGAGACCGATCCGTGGCGCGCCGCGAACCTGCGCGAGATGCGCCGCAGCTGGGTTCACGCGAATGCAGTCGATGCCGGCCTTGTGGATGCGATGACCCGGGCCGGTTCCGCCTGCGAAATGGTCTGGCGCGAAGCCCGTCCCGAAAACGATTTCGCGCGGGTGCTGCCCTATCTGGAAGAGGTCCTGAATCTCAGCATCCAGACCGCCGCCGCGAAGGCCGACGCCCTCGGCCGCGACCCTTACGAAGCGCTGCTCGACCAGTACGAACCCGACGGCAGTACCGACCGGATCGATGAGCTGTTTGCCGATCTGTCTGCATTTCTGCCGGATTTCCTCGACACGGCGCTGAGCCGCCAGGCGGACCGCGGCGAGGGCGTACTGCCCGAAGGCCCGTTCCCGACCGACCGGCAGCGCGACCTCGGCGAACGCCTGATGCGCACGCTCGGCTTCGATTTCGACGCAGGGCGTCTCGACGTCAGCCTGCATCCGTTCTGCGGCGGCGTTCCCGGCGATGTCCGCATCACCACGCGCTATACCGAGGACGATTTCACGCAGAGCCTGATGGGGGTCCTGCACGAGACCGGCCACGCCCTCTACGAAATGGGCCTGCCCGCCGACTGGCGCTACCAGCCTGTCGGCGCGGCGCGCGGCATGGCATTGCACGAAAGCCAGTCCCTGCTGATCGAAATGCAGGCCTGCCGCAGCCGGGAGTACCTCGAATTCGCCGCGCCGCTGATGCGGGAGACCTTTGACGGCAGCGGCCCGGTCTGGGATGTCGACAACCTCTATCGCCTTTATACCCGGGTCGGCCGCAGCTATATCCGCGTCGATGCGGACGAAGTGACCTATCCGGCGCATGTCATCCTGCGTTACCGGCTCGAACGCGCGCTGATCGGCGGCGATATGAAACTGGCCGATCTGCCTGGCGCGTGGAATGACGGCATGGAGGACCTGCTCGGCATCCGCCCGCCGGACGACCGTCTCGGCTGCCTTCAGGATATTCACTGGTATAGCGGCGCCTGGGGCTATTTCCCGACCTATACGATGGGGGCCATGGCGGCCGCGCAGCTTTTTGCGGCGGCGAAGGAAGCGCACCCGGACATACCCGATGGCATCGCGCAGGGCGATTTCGCGCCGCTGGTCGGCTGGATGCGGAAAAACCTGCATGCCCGGGCGTCTTCCGGCTCGACCGACCAACTGATGGAAGCCGCGACCGGCGAAAAGCTCGGTACGAAAGCCTTCAAGGCCCATTTGCAGGCGCGCTACGGGTGATCCGCCGTTGGCCCGCTCGCTTACATTCCCGTTTGACTTGGCCGCCGGCGGCTCTAAATTCCGCGCGGCATTGAGGAATAACCTTTGAAATACGTGTCCACCCGTGGCGAGGCGCCGGTCCTCGCCTTTGACGATGTACTGCTCGCCGGTCTGGCCGACGACGGCGGACTGTATGTGCCGTCCGAATGGCCGCAGTTTTCGGCTGCCAACCTGACCGCAATGGCCGGGCTGTCCTATGCCGAAATCGCCTATCGGGTCATTCATCCGTTTGTCGACGGTACCATTGCCGATGCCGATCTCGAACGCATGATCGACGAAACTTATGCCGGGTTCGGCCACAAGGCGGTCGCGCCGCTGAAACAACTCGACGGCAATGACTGGCTGATGGAACTGTTCCACGGCCCGACGCTGGCATTCAAGGATTTCGCCCTGCAACTGGTCGGGCGGATGTTTGCCCATGTGCTGGCGGCGCGCGGCGAACGGGTGACCATCGTCGGGGCGACGTCGGGCGATACCGGATCGGCCGCGATCGAAGCCTGCCGCGACCGCGACAATATCGACGTGTTCATCCTGTTCCCCGAAGGCCGCGTATCGCCCGTCCAGCAGCGCCAGATGACCACCGTGGACAGCCCCAACGTGCATGCGATTGCGGTCGGCGGCACGTTCGACGACTGCCAGGATTTGGTAAAGGGGATGTTCAACGATTCCCAGTTCCGCATCGCGCAAAATCTGTCGGCGGTGAATTCGATCAACTGGGCACGGGTCATGGTGCAGATCGTCTATTATTTCGCCGCGGCGACACGTCTCGGGGCGCCGCAGCGCCCGATCAGTTTCGCCGTCCCGACGGGCAATTTCGGCAACGTGCTTGCCGGCTGGGCCGCGTGGAAATGCGGACTGCCGGTGGACCGCCTCGCGATCGGCACCAACAGCAACGATATCCTGTTCCGGTTTTTCGAAACGGGCGAGATGAAGATGGCGGGGGTCGCGCCGACCCTGTCGCCGAGCATGGACATTCAGGTATCGAGCAATTTCGAACGCCTGCTGTTCGATATGCTGGGCGGCGACGGCGCTGCTGTCCGCCGGTGGATAGACGATTTCCGCGCCACCGGGGCGGTGTCGGTGGACGACGAAAGACTGTCCGCCGCGCGGGCGAAATTCGCCGCCGCAAGGCTGGACGACGAAGGCACCAAACGGGTCATCCGCGAAACCTACGAAACCACCGGCGAATTGCTCGACCCGCATAGCGCTATCGGGGTTTATGCCGCGCAGCAATGCCGCGGCGACCGGGCCGTCCCCATGGTGTCGCTGGCCACTGCGCATCCCGCCAAATTCCCCGATGCCGTGTCGGCGGCGACGGGCGTTCACCCGGCCCTGCCGGAGCGCATGGCGGAGCTGTTCGACCGCGACGAGAAATTCGCCACCCTGCCGAACGACATTGCGGCCGTGCAGGACTTTGTCCGGCGCAGGACGGGCGGCGTCGCATGACGATCCAACATGCGACCCTGCCGGGCGGCATGCGTTTGGTGACGGACAGCATGGACTCGGTGGAAACCGTGTCTTTGGGGGTCTGGGTCAATGCCGGCGCGCGCAACGAAACCGCCGATATAAACGGCGTCTCGCACCTGCTCGAACATATGGCGTTCAAGGGCACGGCGCGGCGGACGTCGATGGATATTGCGGTCGAGATCGAGAATGTCGGCGGTCACCTGAACGCCTATACGTCCCGGGAATCAACGGTTTATTACGCTACCGTCCTCAAGGAAGACGCCGATCTGGCGCTCGATATCGTATCCGATATCCTGGTGAATTCGACTTTTGACGAGGACGAACTGGCGCGCGAACGCACGGTGGTGCTCCAGGAAATCGGCCAGGCGAACGACACCCCCGACGACATCATTTTCGATACCTTCCAGGAAACGGCCTATCCCGACCAGCCGCTCGGGCGGGCCATCCTGGGGCCGGCAGAAATCGTCCGGCAGATGCCCCGGGAAACGCTGGTGAACTATATCGGCGAACAATACGGCGCCGAGCGCATGGTGCTGTCCGCCGCGGGCAATCTCGATCACGACATGCTTGCCGGACTTGCGGAAAAGGCATTTTCGGGCTCCCTGCCGTCGGCCGCGGGTACGATTGAGCCCGGTCGTTACAGCGGCGGCGACAGCCGGGAAATCCGCGACCTCGAACAGGCGCATCTGGTCATGGGGTTCGAAGGCGTCAGCTTCGATGACGACGACTATTATCCGCTCGCCGTATTATCGACCGCGCTCGGTGGCGGCATGTCGTCGCGTCTGTTCCAGGAAGTGCGCGAAAAACGCGGGCTGGTCTATTCGATCTACACGTTTTCGTCTTCGTACCAGGATGGCGGGTTGTTCGGCCTGTATGCCGGAACCGGCGAGGACGAGGTCGCGGAACTGATCGCCGTCGTGTGCGACGAACTGATCAAGGTCGCCGCCGATCCGCTGGCGGATGACGAAATCACCCGCGCCCGGGCGCAGATCAAGGCCGGTGTCCTGATGTCGCTGGAAAGCACGTCGTCCCGCGCCGAACGGCTGGCCCGTCACCTGCAGGTTTACGATCGGATTATCCCCGTCGACGAAATCGCCGCACGCATCGATTCGGTCTCGGCGGAGGACATACGCCGGGTCGCTGCCCGGCTCCTGTCATCGCCGCCGACGATCGCGGCGCTCGGCCCGGTTGCGCGGCTTGAAGATTATGACAGCGTGAAAGCCCGGCTGGCGTCCTGACGTTTCGTAGTGCGGAGGTACTGTTTCCTAGGCGTGTCCGGCGTCTCCCGAAAGCATGGATACGTCGATGCCCATCTTCGCGAGTGCGCCCTGCCAGATCGTTTTGGGATCGGTCCCGAAAATCAGCGTGTCGTCGGCGTCGACCGACAGCCAGCCATTGGCCTGGATCTCGGTGTCGAGCTGCCCCGGACCCCAGCCGGCATATCCGAGCGCGAGCAGGCTGTTGCGTGGGCCTTCGCCTTCGGCGATATCGCGCAGGATATCGGTTGTCGCCGTCATGGCGATGTGGTCGTCGATGACCATGGTCGCATCCTGAACGTAATCGGATGAGTGCAGTACGAACCCGCGCCCCGATTCTACCGGGCCGCCGAAATGAACGCGGATATCGTTGCCGCGCGGGGTCGGTTCCAGCCCGAGCTGGTCGAGAAGATCGGGGAAATCGATATTCTCCATCACCTTGTTGACAACCAGTCCCATCGCGCCGTCTTCGGTATGGGCGCACATGTAGATCACGGTTTTTGCGAATCTCTCGTCGAGCATCTGCGGCATTGCGACCAGAAGCTGGCCGGCGAGATATCCTTCCTTTTCGGTCGTATTGTCTGAGCTATCGGTCATTTCGCACCTGTGCAGTCGTTTTGCCCGTAAAAGAGCTGTTTTGCGCCGTTTTATCGTCATCTGACGGGCTATATCGTGGCGTCAGGCGATACACGCAAAGTTTACGCACCGCCTCCGATGATTGATCCGGGAATGCTGGTTCGGGCGTTACGTTGCCCTATATTATAGAACAAGATTGTACGAAGGGTGAATGCCAAGATGTTCCCGGCGGTTGTGAAGCTGACGAAGTTACTCCGCGTCTGTGCCCTGGCGCTGGCGGGGCTGTGTGTCATGGCGATCCCGTCGCTTGGCGCGTCCTCCGAATGGTTCGACCATGACCACGGCGCCGTCCGTCTGATTGCCGGACAGGCAAATGCCGGCACTGGCGAGAAGATCGAGCTCGGCCTGCAGTTCCGGATGAAGCCGGGCTGGAAGGTGTACTGGCGCACGCCCGGCGACGCCGGTTTTCCGCCGGAGGTGAACTGGGCCGGGTCCGCAAATTTCGCAGGAGCGGCCGTCGCCTGGCCGGCGCCGCAACGGTTTTCCGTGCTGGGTCTCGAAACCCTCGGCTACAAGGACGAGGTCGTTTTTCCCATCGACGCGACGGTTTTCGAGCCCGGCAAGCCGGTCGAGTTGAAAGCCCGGGTGCGGTTTCTGACCTGCGACGATATCTGTGTGCCCTACGAGACGAACCTTGAACTGGCCCTGCCGGCTGGGCCCGACCTGAACACGATTGAATTGGGCACGATAAGCACCTGGCGGGGCAGGGTACCGAGTTCTGCTTCACCGGCGGCGCTGACCATTGCGCGGGCCGAGGTCGCCGGCAGCGGCAAGGACCAGGCATTGATCGTGCGGATCACCGGTACGGATGCCCTGACGAATCCGGATCTGTTCGTCGAAGGTCCGCCCGATTACGGCTTCCAGAAGCCGGTTGTCCAGATCGCGTCGAATGGCAACGAAGCGTTGATGCGGGTCGGCGTACAGGCGCCCAAACGCCCCGATGCCCGTCTTGCGGGCGAGGCCGTGACCCTGACGCTGGTCGACGGCGACCGGGCGATCGAACGCCGTCTGACACTGAACCGCGCGGCATCGACCGGTGCGGCAGGCGCAGCGGGCCCGGCGGCGTTGGCGGGCGGCACGGCGGATGTGAGCACCGGGTACGGGTTTCTTGCCATTCTCGGTCTCGCCCTGCTCGGCGGGCTGATCCTTAATCTTATGCCCTGCGTGCTGCCGGTGCTGTCGATCAAGCTGTTAACCGTCGTCAGCCATGGCGGCGAGGCGCCGGGCCGCATCCGGGCGGGGTTCCTTGCCTCCGCCGCCGGTATCCTTGCCTGTTTCGCGCTGCTCGGCACGGTAGCGGTCGGCCTGCAGGCGGCGGGGCTTGCGGCGGGGTGGGGCATTCAGTTCCAGCAACCGGCATTCCTCGCCTTCATGATCGCGGTGATCACCCTGTTCGCCTGCAATATGTGGGGCCTGTTCGATATCCGCCTGCCGGGCGCTGTCGCCGATGCGGCGGCGAATTCCGGCCGGGAAAGCGGCGGTCTCGGCGGTCACTTTCTGACCGGCGCCTTTGCGACCCTGCTGGCGACACCGTGCAGCGCGCCATTTCTCGGTACGGCTGTCGGGTTTGCGTTGTCCCGCGGGCCGCTGGAAATTTACGCGGTGTTTATCGTGCTCGGGATCGGGCTGGCGTTGCCGTGGATCGTCGTCGCAGCGTTCCCGGCGCTTGCCAATCGGCTGCCCAGGCCCGGTCACTGGATGATCACGTTGAAACGGTTCCTGTCGATTGCGCTGATCGGTACCGCGGTCTGGTTGCTCAGCGTTCTGTGGTTCCAGATCGGCAGCGCCGCGACCGGCATAATCGTGACCCTGATGATCGCAATTGCGTTTTCGGTCTGGCAGTACCGGCATCTCGGCGAGAAAGCGCGGTTCGCGACGTGGATCGTGGTCGGGCTGTTGACGGCGATCTCCATGGTCGGGGCCAACAGCTTCATCGGCGCAGGCGCCGACAGGGTTGTCGCCGCCGAAGACGACACCTGGCGCAAATTCGATCCGGCCGCCATCGGTACGGAGGTCGCGAAAGGCAACACGGTGTTCGTCGACGTGACCGCCGACTGGTGCCTGACCTGCCAGGTCAATAAATCCCTGGTGCTGAACCGGGGCCGGGTCGGCGAAATACTGGGCGCCGGGCGCATCGTTGCGATGAAGGCGGACTGGACCAAACCCGACCCCGCGATCGCCGACTATCTGAAAAGTTTCGGCCGCTTCGGCATTCCGTTTAACGTGGTTTACGGACCCGCCATGCCCGGCGGCGTGCCGTTGCCGGAAATCCTGACCGAATCGGCGGTGCTCGCGGCCTTCGAGAAGGCCGGCGGCAAGGCGGTACTGGCCGGGCGGTAGCGTTTTCGGGGCTTTCGGAAAATTACCCCCCTGTCTTTCCCGGCAGGTGACAAACGCGCGCGGGTGTTCTATTTCACTCTTCTGGTTTTTGGGTCCCAAACGGCCCTTTTTTAAATGGGAGAGCGAAATGGCTATTGGTGTAGGTGACAAGATTCCGTCGGGCGCATTGGCGACAATGGGCGCGGACGGGCCCGGTCCGGTTACGACCGACGAATTGTTCAGCGGCAAAAAAGTGGTTCTTTTCGCGGTGCCGGGGGCGTTTACGCCGACCTGCTCGGCCAAGCACCTGCCGGGCTTCATCGAGAAGGCCGATGCGATCAAGGCAAAGGGCGTCGATACCATCGCCTGCCTGTCCGTGAACGACGTTTTCGTCATGGATGCCTGGGGCAAGAATCAGAACGCCGCCGGCAAGGTGCAGATGCTCGCCGATGGCAGCGCCGCACTGACCAAGCAGATGGGCACCGTTCTTGACCTTACCGACAAAGGCCTCGGCGTCCGGTCCAGCCGCTATTCGATGATCGTCGATGACGGTACCGTTACGCAGATCAACCAGGAAGAAGGCGGCGGGTTCGAAGTCAGCGACGCTGACACGATTCTCAGCCAGCTCTAGGCGCACCGCCAGTCGACATCCGCCCCGGCCCCAATGGCCGGGGCGTTTTCATTTCAAGTTCGGAGGTCGGGCACGATGGAAAAATTCGGAATAGGGCAGGGTGTAACGCGCGAGGAAGACCCGCGACTGCTGCGCGGGCGCGGCCTGTTCGTCAACGATGTCGACCTGCCCCATCAGGCCCATGCGATCGTCCTGCGATCGCCCCATGCCCATGCCGATATCCTGTCCATCGATGTAACTGCCGCAGCGGCCCTGCCCGGCGTGCTCGCGGTTTATACCGGCGAGGATGTCGCCGCCGACAATCTCGGCGTTCCCGGCATGCCGGCAAAGTGGCTGCGCCCGGACGGCGAGCCGATGAAATACCGGCCGCAGCCGCCGCTGGCGATCGGCCGGGTGCGCTATGTCGGCGATCCGGTCGCGCTGATCGTCGCCGATACGCTCGACCAGGCGCGCGACGCCGCCGAGGCGGTGGAGATCGACTATGCGCCGCTGCCATCCGTTACAGATACCGCGCGCACTGTCGATGCCGATGCGCCCCTGGTGTGGGACGATTTTTCCGACAACGTGTCAGGCCTTTACCAGGCGGGCGATGCCGCTGCGACCGAGGCGGCCTTCGCGACGGCGGATAAAATCGTCAGCAGGCGTTTCGTAATTTCGCGGGTCTTTGCCCAGTACATGGAAGCGCGTGGTGCGATCGGCGTTTATGACGAACGCGAAGACCGTTATCTGCTTCATGCCGATGTTCAGTACCCGCACCGGGTGCGCCAGCTTCTGGCGGAAAAGATTTTCCGGGTCCCGGAACAGAGTGTCCGCGTGATCGCCCGCGATGTCGGCGGCGGGTTCGGTACCAAGGGCTGGCAATATGCCGAACACCGGCTGGTGCTGTGGGCGGCGCGGAAAGTCGGCCGTCCGGTTAAATGGGCCTGCGAACGATCGGAAGCCGTGCAGGCGGACGAGCATGGCCGCGACAACGTGACGGATGCCGAACTGGCCTTCGACGCCGCCGGCAAGGTGGTCGGCCTGCGGGTGAAGACGGTCGCCAATATCGGCGCCTACCTGTCGGCGATCCGCAACCTGCTGGCGGCCTATACCAATGTCGGCACATTGATCGGCGTTTACGATATCCCGGCGGCCCATGCCGCGGTGCGCACGGTGCATTCGAACACCAACCCGACGGCGCCCTATCGCGGCGCGGGGCGGCCCGAAGCCACCTATGTGATCGAGCGCATGTTCGACGAAGCGGCGCGCGAACTGGGGATCGACCCGACGGAGTTGCGCGCCCGCAACATGATCGCGCCCGAAGACATGCCGGTGAAAACGGCGCTCGGCCTGACCTACGATTGCGGTGAATTTGCGAAGAACCAGGCCGCCGTCCTGGAAATGGCGGATTACGGGGGTTTCCCAGCCCGCCGGGACGACGCCCGTGCGCGCGGGAAACTGCGCGGTATTGGCACCGCCAACCCGATCGAACGCTCGGCTTCGCCGTCGCCCGATTACGCGGAAATCCGCTTCAGCACGGACGGCACCGTCTCGATCCTGATGGGCACCAAGAGCCAGGGCCAGGGGCATGAAACGGTCTACAAGCAGATCGTAAACGAACGGCTGGGGCTCGACCCCGCACATATGCGGGTTATCGACGGGGATACCGACCGGGTGGCGTTCGGCATCGGCACCATGGGATCGCGCTCCACCGTCATCGGCGGTTCGGCGCTGTATTTTGCGGCGGAAAAGATCGTCGACAAGGCGAAGAAGATCGCCGCCCATATGCTGGAAGCCAGCGACGTGGACATGGAATTCGCTGATGGCACTTTCACCGTGGCCGGCACCGACCGCAGCGTGAGCCTGACAGAGGTGGCGAAGGCCTCGTTCACGCCGGCGCGCCTGCCGCCAGGCGTGGAACCGGGACTGTTCGAATCCGCGACCTTTGCGCCCGATGACGACACCTATCCGAATGGCAGCCATGTCTGCGAGGTCGAAATCGATCCCGATACCGGCGCGACCGAGGTGGTCGGCTACTGGGTGGTCGATGACGTCGGCACCATGGTGAACCCGGTGATCGTCAAGGGCCAGATTCACGGCGGGATCGCCCAGGGTGTCGGCCAGGCACTGGCCGAGCAGGTCGCCTACGATCCCGACAGCGGACAGTTGCTCAGCGGCTCGTTCATGGATTACGCCATGCCGCGCGCCCAGGATTTTCCCGATATCGCCATTGCCGCCAACGAGGTGCCTACCAAGCGCAATCCGCTCGGCGTCAAGGGAGCGGGCGAAGCGGGTACCGTCGGCGCGCTGCCGGCAACCATGAACGCGGTGCTGAATGCGCTGTCTCAGGTCGGCGTAACCGCACTGGACATGCCGGCGACCCCGAACCGGGTTTGGCAGGCCATCCGGGACGCGCAGTGACGGAAAAATACACCCGACGTTTCGGGGCGGGCGCGCGCTGGGCGGAAATCCTGTATCACACTGTCTATCTGCCGCCGATGGATGCCACTTCGGTGGTTCTTGACCTCGGCGCGTCGCTGGCGATTTTTTCCCGCGAAATGAACAGGCTTTTTAGTTGTTCCTGTCATGCTGTGGAAGCGCTGCCCGAGAATTTCGCGCTTATCGAAGGAACCCCGTCGATTACGCCGCATCACCTGGCCATTTGCGATGCCGAGGGGCCGGTGTCCATTCATTCCGTCGCCGGGGCTTATGCCAGTGCGTCGATCGATCTGATGCCCGGGCAGAATTCCTCCGACACGGTGCAG
>TARA_R110000868_G_scaffold125769_1_pt1 | contig 12250 bp, 10 predicted proteins | sample TARA_R110000868 | Tara Oceans TARA_R110000868 (sample SAMEA4397489) | marine metagenome | biome: Polar Biome; feature: [SRF] surface water layer (ENVO:00010504); material: water (ENVO:00002006), including particulate matter (ENVO:01000060) such as... | depth 5 m | reverse complement strand
GATCGAGGCGCGCCACAGCTGCATGACCGCCCGCGGCGTGCGCACGCCGGGTGTTTCGATGACCACCAGCCGTCTGCTGGGTTGTTTCCTTGACGATGCCCGCAGCCGTGAAGAAGTGATGAGCCTGATGGGCTATTGATCAATGCGGCGGATTGTTCCGCATGATGAAGGACATCGATGCCTCCAGCATTTTCAGCCGCGTATCGGCGCTCGACAGCCAGTGATCCTCACCCTCGAGTCCGAGGAATTCAAACGGCTTTCCGGCATCTTTGAGCGCATCGGCCATGGTCTGGCTCTGGTTATAAAGCACGACGGTATCGTCCTTCCCGTGGATCAGCAGGATCGGCGCGTCGGCCTGGTCGGCGAGGCGGGCCGGTGATATTTCGGTCAGCGAACGGCCCTTGCCGATTTCGGATCGCAGCGATCGAATGAGGGTCTTGTTGCGGCCGCTTATCTTGACATCATCGCGATACATAAGATTGAGATCGCTGATCCCGGCCACCGACACGGCGCAGCGATAAAGCCCCTGTTGCAGGGTTACCCCCGCCAGGGCGGCATATCCGCCATAGCTTGCGCCCATGATGCAGACCCGCTTGGGGTCGATTATCCCGCTTTTCACCAGTTCCGCCATGCCGTCGGAAATATCGGTCTGCATCTTGCGGCCCCATTCGCCTTCGCTGGCCTTCTGGAAGGTCGCACCGCGGTTTGTCGACCCTCTGAAATTTGGCTGAAACACGGCATAGCCGCTCGCAGCAAAGGCCTGTGCCCACCAGTCGAAGCGAATGTCGTCATGCGCAGCAGGGCCACCATGGGGCAACATGATTGCCGGCAGATTCTTTGCCTCACGTCCCGGAGGCAAGGTCAAAACGCCGTCCATTTTCAGGCCGTCTTGCGCGGTGTAGGAAATCATTTCCATTTTTCCGACATCCTCGATCCGGACCTGCGGATATTCCGAACCCAGTTGCTCGGCTCGCATATTGGTCAGATCGACCAGCCACCAGCTTCCGGCGTCCCCGTTGCCCCTGGTGGAGACGACGACTTTGGTAAAATCCTGGTTCCAGTCTTCCAGGCGCATATGATATTTTGAAAAGGCGCGGCGGATATTGGTTGCCGCTTTGGTCAGTCTGGGATCAAAGAAGACCATTTGATCAGCCCCGGATTTTTTGCGGTAGCCAAGCAGCTGGTTGCTGCGAGGATCAATATACCAGCGATCGATGGAGTCATTCTGGAACCGGCGCACCGACTCGCCACCGGCCAGAGCCACTTCGTAAACCGTATGGGCTTCATTGTCGCCTTCGCTGCGATAGTAGAAAACCGATGCGCCATCGCTGCCCAATGCGATCAGGCCGATTTCGCCGTTCGGATTGCTCGCATCGGCGATCGATTGCCCACCACTATTTTCGATCGACCATTTGCCGCTGTCGCCTTGATAATTGAGTTTGGCTGCCACGGACCCCTGTGCATCTAGCAACCAGTCACTATAGGCATTGGCTCCCGGCTTTTGCTTGTCGACCTGTCGGTCATACATTTTTTCGAGATCGATCTGGAAAACCGTCTCGCTATTGTCACCCAGTTCAAAGCTGGTCCCCCGCGCATCGCGATCAAGCGACATGCCGCCAAAATAGCCTTTCCATTTCCCGTCGAGCAACCGGGTGCCATAGCGGCCGATGATCGTGTTCGCGATGCTCTTCTGTTTCCGGAAAACCCACTCGGTTTTGTTGTTGCTTATCCCATGCACCAGAATTTGGGTCAATTCCGCCTTGTCTGCGGTAAACCCGAATCCAAGCGCTTCGGTCTGGCTGATAACAATCAGGATATATTCGTCACCGGCCCATTCAATGTCTCTGACTTTGAAATTGTCCAGTTCGATGATCCTGAGCGGTTTGGTTGCGCCTTCCAGAATCATCAGCTGTTTCTTGCCGTTCAGCGTGCCGATGATCGCGACATATTTGCCCGATCTGGAAATTGCCGCTGTTTCGAAACCGGGCAGTTTTCCATAAGCGCTGAGCGGTGGCTGGGCGATTGAAATGGCTGGATCGATCAGCAGAAGGCCGATCAACATGATGGCACGGCTTAGCAATTTGATCATGAATAACCCCCGATTCACAACATCCTATCCGCAATTGTCGGTCAGGAAAAGACGGGCGGCGGATTAGTCAAATTGGCGCCAGGTCAGCGCACCCATTTCCGCATCAGATTATATTGCACCGCCTGCAGGCGGGTATAATTTTCGTAGGCCATGTTGAGCCCCTCGAGCGCCGCCACTTCGTTCAGTTCGTACATCAGATTGCGGTTCATCACATCGGGGATCTTGCTCTGGATGAAGGTGATCGCGACCATGCGTTCGCCTTCAGTGACCGGTTCCACCTCGTGCAGCGTGTAGGAAGGATAGACGATCGCCGTGCCCGGAATGCCCTTGAAGCGCATGCCGGCTTCGCCCTGGGTAACGTGGAGGGCGCCGCCCTTGCAGTCATTGACGTCGCTCAGGAATATGGTGCAGCTCAGGTCGGAGCGGAGCGGGCCGTCGGGCAGGGGGATGATCGCGCTGTCGGCGTGCAACCCGTAATTCATGCCCGGCTTGTAACGCGTGATCAGCGGCGGCGCGACCCGTTCGGGGAACGCGAAGTCGACAAATTCGCGATTGGCCATCAGCGCGTCGTGCAGGATTTTCGAGGATTTCTTGTAACCCTCGACATCATGCAGTTGCAGATTATTCTTCACCTTGCTGTGCGGATTGCTGATCTTGCCATCAACAAATTGCGCCTGGTCGGCGATGTTTTTCAGTTCCCTGACCTGGGCCTGATCCAGTAAGCTGAGTTGCTTGAACATTATCGTCTCGATTCCGCTGTTGCTAATGCGGCGGCCACTATCGGAAAGCGCCGCGCCAATTGATCGACCCATAGCAGTGTCTGCCTGATATCGTCAGCATGAATTTGTGCTGCTTCGGCCAGGAGCTGTTCCCGCAGCGATGCGCTATAATCAAATTCGGGCGCCTTGGAATAGCTGGTCATGATCGGGCCGGCGATGAGGCTCTCGACATGCTCCGGAGAAATATCCCATCCGAAATGCCCGGCTGCCAGCTGCAATTGCTCGTCGGGCCGGAGCAAAAACTGATCGAAATCCAGCCACCCGATCCTTGCCTGGGGACAATTGCGTTCGGCATCCGTGAGCGTGACCATCTCGCACAACCACCCCAGCGCGGCGGTCTGGGCCAGCGACAGATTGTCTTTCCGGTCCAGGGGTTCGCCGCAATGCTGCTCCAGCCGGAGCAGCCGGAGATCGGTCAGCGCGGCTGCTTCCTGCTTCGAGGCATCGCCGGCCAATATGGTTTGCAGATAGCGCTCCAGCGAAGTGTACAGAAACAGCGCCGTCGCCTCGGAGGCGAGCAGGGTCTTGGCCAGTGGGCTGACAAAACTGCTCGCCTTGATCATCACCCGCTGGTCAGCGTGAAATACACGCGAAAGCCAGCTTTCGACCTGCTGCAAGCGTTGGGTCCGCTCGCTGACCGTCCAGCCGATGTCCACTGGCCGGTTCACATGTTCATCGGCCAATTGCCGCAATATTGCAGGCTCCCGCAACGCCAATACGCAATCCAGCTCACCCAGAAGCCGGGAAATCAGGGTCGAGCCGACATGACCGACATGAAAAATATAATGCGGCTTTTCCAGCGGGGGCAATGGCACCGAGGCGACATCCGACCAGGAAACCACCTGCCGCGGCAGGTCGGGCGTGAAAAGTCTTTGATCGAGGAAACTGGCTTGCCGAAAGCGGGGCTCGCTCATCGTCGACAGCAGAACCTGATCCTTTTGCAGATCGGCCAGATGCGGAAAGAGCGTCGCATCCTTCGCGAATGTGGATTGCCAATCTTCGTTCAATCCCGCCTCCAAAGAAAAAGCCCGGATCGCGAGCACCGTCTTGCGACGATCCGGATCCGGGCTTTCGATAGCAAAGTCAGAATAGGACTATTCCTTGGTTTCGGTGTCGTCCTGTTCTTCTGTTTCATCAGCTTCCGCGGCAACTTCAGCAACTTCTTCGCCGGTTTCCGGGGCAGCATCTTCGTCACCCAGGTCTTCGCTGTCAGGCGAAAGCGCAGCAGCAGCCAGCTCGGCCTGATCTTCTTCGAACATCTGCTGGATGACATCGACGCCGTCCTTCTGCAGATCGGCTTCGTCATCCGAACGGGCGACATTGGCCTGAATGTTGACGTTGACTTCCGGGTGGAGACGAACGCGGACATCGAAAACGCCGAGTGTCTTGATCGGCTTTTCCAGGATGACCATGCTCTTCTCAACGACGGAGCTCTTGCCGTCGGCGTTCAGGGCTTCGACAATGTCGCGAACCGACACGGAACCATAAAGCTGGCCGCTGGCAGACGATGCACGGATCAATACGATCTGCTTGCCATCGATGCTGCCGGATGCTGCTTCTGCTTCCTTGCGCTTGGTTTCATTGTCCGCTTCGATCTGCTGACGATTGGCTTCGAAAACTTTCTTGTTCGCCTCGTTGGCGCGCAGGGCTTTCTTGTTTGGCAGCAGGAAATTGCGGGCATAGCCGTTCTTGACAGTGACGATATCGCCAATGTTGCCGAGCTTCTCTACTCGTTCGAGCAAAATAATATCCATTGTTTCGCTCCTACTTCACGAGATAAGGCAGCAGGCCGAGATGGCGGGCGCGTTTGATAGCTTTGGAAAGCTCGCGCTGCTTCTTGGCGGAAACTGCGGTGATACGACTTGGTACGATCTTGCCGCGTTCGGAAATGAATCCCTGCAGCGTCTTCACGTCTTTATAGTCGATGGGCTTTGCGTTCTTGCCGGAAAAGGGGCAGCTTTTGCGGCGACGGAAAAATGGACGTCCCATGTTTTAACTCCTTCTCTGGCTTAATTGTCGTCGCGGCGCGGTTTGCGTTCACGCTCGCGTTCGGGTTTGCGCATCATCACGGACGGGCCTTCTTCATGCTCGTCGACGCGGATGGTCAGGAAACGGATGATATCTTCGTTGATCCGGGTCTGGCGCTCGAGTTCCAGAACAACGCTGCCTGGTGCATCGAGACGCAGCATGACATAATGTGCCTTGCGGTTCTTCTGGATCTTGTAGGCGAGCGTACGCAGGCCCCAGGTTTCGGTCAGGACGACCTTGCCTTCATTCGATTCAACAATTTTGGTGGCTTCCTGCGCAAGAGCATCAACCTGAGACTGGCTCAGATCCTGTCGCGCAAGGAAGACATGCTCATACATTGGCATGCAATCATTCCTTCATTTACCGCCGATCGCTGACGCCGCACCATGCAGACACGCCCCTCCGGCTTTCTTCGTTTTCCGGGTGATTCGGACGGACCTGATCACGCGGAAGCGGCGCCTATGGCGGAATTGATGGTGGAATGCAAGGATGGTTTTGCAGCGACCGGGGTCCGGAAAACCACCCGGCATGCCGGAAAATAGAATTAGTAACGGCTGCAGGTATTTACCTCTCTGCAATGTTTCTGACGTAACGTCATGTACGGAACAGTAAAGCGAGAAGAATTATCGAATGGGAGTCAATCCATCCTTTGAAGGCGATAGCGTTGATGCATCGGTAACGCTCGACGATGCGCGTGGCTTTTTTAACAAGATCAGCTCGCGTATCAGTTCGCAGACACCGGCTGGATCATGCAATATCAAACCGACCGAGGCACTTCTGCTGCTGCAGAATTATGAGGAAAGTAGGCAGGGTTGGTTCTGGTCGACGGACGCCTTGGGGAATCTCACTTACATTACCGATTCTATCGCCCATGTGCTTGGCGCAAAACCGGCTGAGCTGATCGGAAAACCGATGATTTCGCTATTTCGCAAGCCGGTCGATAGCAATGCCAGTTCCCGGACACTGCCATTCATTCTCACAAAAAAAATGAAATTCAGCAGCCTGGAAGTGCAAGCCGCGAACTCGACCGAGGAATGTTGGTTATCTATTTCGGGTAGACCCTATCAGGACAAATTTGGTAATTTTCAAGGCTTCCGCGGCAGTGGCAATGATGTAACCGCCCAACGAAGATTGTCGATTGATACGTCCCGCCTGGCAATGTTCGATTCACTGACCGGACTTGCGAACCGAGCCAGCATGTCAAAGAAATTGGAAACCACGCTGCTGGCCTACCAAGTGCAGAAACGGGCCTGTGCCGTGATGCTGGTAGACCTTGATCGTTTCAAACAGATCAATGACACATTGGGTCATCCTGCGGGTGATGCCTTGCTGAAACAGGTAGCGGAGCGCCTTCTGAAAGTGGTTGGGCAAAGCGGTGAAGTCTGCCGACTGGGTGGTGACGAATTTCAGATCATGTTGCCAGATACGGATGACCGGGGCGTGCTGGGAGACCTGGCCAGCAAGATCATAAGCAGCTTATCCCAGCCCTATTCGGTCGAAGGGAATCGATGCATCATTGGTGCGTCGATCGGTGTTTCGATCAGTCCGTTTGACGGGCTGACGAGCGAAGATATCGTGAAAAGTGCCGATCTCGCTCTCTATGAGGCGAAAGGCAATGGTCGCGGACGTTTCCGTTTTTATTCAAGCGGTCTGCAACAAGCCGCCGAAGACCGGCGCTTGCTGGAAGAACATTTGCGAGATGCGATCGGAAAGGGCGAACTGGAACTCGCCTATCAGCCGATCGTCAATGCGAAGACCAACATAGTGGAGGGTTTCGAAGCGCTGATGCGCTGGAATCACCCCGAACGGGGCCAGATTTCCCCGGCTCTGTTCATTCCGATTGCCGAAGAAGCCAATCTTATTTGGGATCTTGGACGTTGGGCAATTCAGCAAGCCTGTGAAGATGCGGTGAAATGGCCAGGAAAGGCCAGAGTTGCAGTCAATGTCTCACCCAGCCAATTTGCCAATGATCTGTTCCCAGCAGTGGTGGATGACGCGCTTGGCGCATCAGGATTGCGCGCCGAGCGGCTTGAACTGGAGATTACTGAAGGCGTCTTCATGGCAGAAAATAATGAAACCCACGCCATGTTCAATTCTCTCAAAAAGAGAGGGGTGCGTTTGGCTCTGGACGATTTTGGAACGGGCTATTCGTCGCTCAGCTATTTGCAGAAGGCGCCGTTTGACAAGATCAAGATTGATCAAAATTTTGTTAGAGGGGCTACCGAGGCGGGTTCTCGCAATGGCGCGATTATTGCGGCGATCGTCGCCCTTGCCGAAGCCCTCGGGATGGATACGACGGCCGAAGGAATTGAAACGCTTGACGAATTTGAACTGATCAAAAAGATGAACGTCAGCCATGTTCAGGGCTTCGTCTACAGTAAGGCTGTCAGCAACAAGGAGCTGGTCGAAAATCTGGAAGGTGGCCACTGGGTGATTGAGCCCGCCGGTCCGGCACATCATCGCAATGAGCGGCTTTCCATGTACCGCAAGGTCCGGATGATCCATGAAAACCATGTTTATTCAATTGTCATCCGGAACTTGTCCAAGACTGGTGCGCTCGTTGACGGATTGTTCAATGTGCCGGTTGGCACCAATTTTGTGATCGACTTTGGGGATGGTCAACTTGCTGTCGCGACCGTCAGCCGCTCCAGCGGTAATCAACAGGGTATTAAATTTGAGACGCCCTTGGTCAGTGACGGCAATGGCGGACTGTGCACGAGCAGGCGCGTTTCGCCTTATCTGATCGCGGAAGCCGGGCTCGAGGTCCCCAATTTGCCCGCAGGATATGTTCCGACCAAAAAGATCGAAAAAGATTCTCTATCCTTACCGGCGTTCAGCACCGTCGCAGACTGGGAAGCGACCAAGATCAAACCAAAATAGTAGTGATGTCATTGTCAGGACGATGACCGGCAAAAAGGGCGCTCCCCGATCGGAAAGCGCCCTTCGCATCAATGGTAGTCTGCGATCGGGTCGCAATTATCGCAAGTCTTCCACCGAAACCCATCCTTTTGTACCGTAATTGTCGCTGACTTCGACAAACAGCCCATTCTTGCCGCCGGTTGGCGTCAATTCCGTGTCTGCCCGCAACGTTCGCACCGCGGCAGCTTTCGCATTCGCACTGGCATATAGCTTTGTATCTACTGCGACCGTGTAGGTTGCGCTCGCTTTGGCTGCCGGAGCGGCTGTCTGGACCGCAGACAATGCGCCCGCCTGGGAGACAACGCTGTTATAGGCGATGATGAAAGCCTCGGTCAGCATCTTGCCATCTTTCGAAGCCGCATAGCCCGATGCATCTGCACCTGCGATCCAGGGCGTACCGCCAGCAAAGGACAAGGTTGATTTTTTTACTTCGCCTGTGCCCGCTATCAGGGTTTGCCCATTGGTCGGGCTGACCACGCGAATGCCTGCGGCAACGACCTTTTTCTTGCCGCCGAGTCCACCAAACATACCCATTAGCGCGCCGGCGCCGGGAACTCTGCCCAGCACCTGTCCCGCTGCGCCGGAACGGACAAATGCATCGGTCGCGAGGCCCTTGGCTGCATTAACACCTTGATCGACTTCTTCCTTGTCGCCGGCGATCACATTCACCAGAAAATTTGCCGGTGCCGGGCTTGCGGCACTATGGACTTCAAAGCATCCGGATTCACGGGCAATCGCTGCCACCAGTTCACGCGGGCTGCCAAGACCGAATTTGCTCCAACCCTGGGTGTCTCCATCGACCACGGCAATCGTGCCATAGCTCGCATCGCAATGCGTGAGTTCGACCGGTGGGCTCTTGGCCGCTTGGGCCGGAGAACCAATGGCGATCATCGCGGCAAAGGCGATTGCGGACGTGGAAAAAAATTGTGACTTGATCATGATATTCTTGCTCCCATTGCGATTGAAACAGTTTTTCAAGTTAAAAACATGGTTCCCCGACGAGGAACCGTGAGACTGTTTATGTGCTGGGATAAAAGGCGTTTCATCATTCAAATGAATGATAGCCGGTAATTTTCTTGAAAATCTGAAAGCAGTTTCCGCAGTGAGCGCTTGCCTTCACGCCTCCGGCAGTTGTCTAGTTTTTCTGGGGCTGTTCGCTTTGACCAAGCGCAATATTGGCCAGCAAGCCAACCAGCTCGGCCTGGCGGCTACAGCCTGTTTTTTCGAGTACACTGCTGAATTGCGATCGGACCGTGGCGATGGATACGCTGCCGTCTGCTGCGATCTCCTTCAGCGTCTGGCCTTTCATCAGGCCTTTGGCAATTCGGGTTTCCGCCATCGTCATGTCGAACAGGCTTCTCATCAACGCGGTCGACGGTGGCCGATTTTGATCGAGCGGTGTAAAGAACAGCAATGCATAGCTATTGGCAAAAATATCATGGGCAGCCAGCTTTATCGGCATCACATGGCCGACGAATATCGCGTTGCCATCCTGGTTGCGGACCGGGAAGGAAAGACTGTCTGTGGAGACAACCCTGTCCAGCGTTTCCAGTGCGCTGGTCAGGAAAGCCCCGGCCCGCCGATCTGAAAATGACACATGCCGACCAACGTCGTTGAATTTCACGTGGTCGGAGATGGATTGCGCCCGTTCATTGGCTTCGACAAACTTGCCCTGGGCGTCCAGCACGAGCGCTGGCATGCCGAACTTGGAAAGGGTTTCGCTGGCCCCTTGCGCGCGTTGCAGGCCGAGTCTGGTCGATACGAACGCACTGCGCAACAGATGCGGACGCAGTTCGTTCAGCCGGTCGACATGATTGCGCTCTATTGGCCCCTGTTCGAGATGGCGTTCGATGCTGAAGACGATATTGTCTCCCGTTGGCATTTGCAGAAGCGTTCCCGCCGACCAGCCGAGATTCCTTGGATGAAAGAAATCCCGATAAAAAGGATTATTGGCGAGTTCCTCTTCGCTGAAGAAATCCTGCTCGACAAAGAATGTAGGTTCGGATTTGCCCATCATGCAGGTCCGGCGGGGGCATTTTTCAAACCAGCCATCTTTGACATAGGTATCAAATGCGTCGAACACACTTTCCGTGGCAGTCCAGTTGACTGCTTTGCGGGCAGAAAACAGCATGCCACCGATCGAGTCGGTTAACTTAGCCAGTTCGTCGAGCACATCGGGCCAGAGCTCCGGCACGACAGAACATTCATAGATACGATCGATCAACTCTTCTTGCATCGTCTCAACTACCTGATTTACTGACAGACTCTAAACAAGTATTGCCAAATCAATGTAACGATAGAATATCAGATTACTACTATTTCTTTCGTCCCAGAAACCCGAACATGTCGCCACCGATCTTGCGCATCTGGATTTCTTCTGCGCCCTCGGTAATCCGGTAGCGGCGGTGATGGCGATAGATATGCTCGAACGGCTTGTGGCGCGAATAGCCCATGCCGCCATGGACCTGCATCGCCCGGTCGGCGGCATCGCAACACAGCCGGTTCGCGCGATAGTTGCACATCGACACCTGGGCGGACAAATATTTGGCAACATCAGGTTTGGGCATGGTGTCCATCTTGGCTGCGGTGGCGTAGATCAACTGACGCAACATCGCCGCCTCGGTATGCAGTTCCACCAAAGGAAACTGAATGCCCTGATTGACCGATAACGGCTTGCCGAACGGCTTGCGTTCACCGGCATATTTCACCGACTCGTCGATGCAATATTGCGCCGCGCCAAGCGAAGAGGCCGCCTGCCGGATGCGGTTTTCATGGACAAAATGCTGCGCGCAGGCGAGCCCCATGTCGAGATCGCCGAGCACCGCGTCGGCCGGAATCCAGACATTGGTATAGGAACATTTCGGATGATCGGTGGGCATATTGAATGTCCACATATATTCGCCGACTTCAAAGCCCTCGGCATCCACCGGCACGATGAAACAGCCGATACCGCGCGCATCGCCATCCTTGCCGCTGTGCCGGGCAAAGGTCATCACATGCGAGGCCTTGTGCAGTCCGGTGGTCCACATCTTGTTGCCGTTGATCAGCCAGCCATCAACCCCGTCGCGGGTTTCCGGCACCGCGGTGGTATCCATCCAGGTGGCGTCCGAGCCATGATGCTCTTCCGTCAGACCGAAACACCAGCCCATCTTGCCCGCCAGCATCGCCGGAATATAATCGCGCTTTTGCTGCTCGGTGCCAAAGTCGCGCAGCATCAGCGGCTGGACCAGATTGCCGACGATCGAATTTTCATTCTGCAGGTCGTTGTGCAGTCCCAGACCCTTGTGCGCCAGATGTTCGCGGATCCGCGCCATGCCGAGATTGGTGCCGTTCTGGCCGCCAAATTCCTCCGGCAAAGCATAGCGATAATGGCCGGCAGCATCGGCGATCTGCCGCATTTCCACCAGCAATGCTTCCCATTCCTCGGTCGGCAGGCCCTGATTTTCCCAATTGGTCCGCGCGTCTTCCCGGCGATGGTCAAAGAAACGGATATTGTCATCGCGCTGCTCCAACGGCTTGATCTCGGCCTCGATGAACGCATCCAACACGTCCAGATAGTCTTCGATGTCCTGCGGGATTTCAAAATTGGTCATGATGGACTCCATTTGTTGAGCGCGACCTTCAGGCCGGCATATTTGGGTTGGTCGATCGACAGTCGTTCCAGCGCGGACAGGCGCAGATGGTCCCAAACAGCCGAATTTGTAATCTCGATGTCACCTTGTGAAAGGCCCTGGCAAAGCTGTCGATGATCATAACCGATAGCGGCGAGTCTGGCTCCGGCGGCATCGCGGTAACCGGATCCCCATTCCGCCTGGCGACGCGCGATGCCAAGGGCATTGCCAGCGACTCGTGACTGGAACTTGTCATGCCCTTTCAGGCCTGGCAGCACCTGCTTTGCGTTCCATTCGTCCAGCGCCATCAGCAGTTCGCCATAGCTGGTCTCGCCGGTCACGTTCTGCTGATCGGTAACCGACCAGTCGAGCGACGTCGACAAGGCATCGGGCATGATTTCTTCGAACAGCAGTGCCAGATCTATCTCGACCTCGGATACCCGGCGACCGATCACCGTCCGTTCCAGCGAGCGGTCACCATGGCTGCGCCAGATCTGTCCCATCACCATGCAGGCGACACCCCACCACAGGGTGGAATAGACCAGCCAGAAGCGAAACCGGTCCGGATCGACTTCCGCGCCACTGGCATCGGCATAGGCTGCGAGGAAGGATTCGGCGCTGTCGAAGCCGCCCGCTTCCTTCTCGTAATGGCCAAATCGCCAGCTCGGCGTGCACAGATAGGCAAGGTCCTGCACCGGATCGCCAAGCCGGACCAGTTCCCAGTCGAGTACCGCCGACAGGCCTTGCCCGTCGATCATCAGATTGCCCATCCGGAAATCGCCGTGCACCAGATATTGGTCGCTGGCATCGGGTGCATTCTGCTC
>TARA_R110000868_G_scaffold222065_1_pt1 | contig 12254 bp, 12 predicted proteins | sample TARA_R110000868 | Tara Oceans TARA_R110000868 (sample SAMEA4397489) | marine metagenome | biome: Polar Biome; feature: [SRF] surface water layer (ENVO:00010504); material: water (ENVO:00002006), including particulate matter (ENVO:01000060) such as... | depth 5 m | reverse complement strand
TGGCGAGACCCTGGTGACCGGCTTTGCCCGGCTCTACGGCATGCCGGTCGGGATTATCGCCAATAATGGCATCCTGTTCTCGGAAAGCGCGCAGAAGGGTGCGCATTTCATCGAGCTCTGCGCCCAGCGCGGTATTCCGCTGGTTTTCCTGCAGAATATCACCGGCTTCATGGTCGGCTCGAAGGCCGAGCATGGCGGCATCGCCAAGGATGGCGCCAAGCTGGTCACGGCCGTGTCGACCTTCAAGGGACCGAAATTCACCATCATTATCGGTGGCTCCTATGGCGCCGGCAATTACGGCATGTGTGGCCGCGCCTATAGCCCGCGCTTCCTCTTCATGTGGCCCAATGCCCGCATCTCGGTGATGGGCGGCGAACAGGCCGCTGCCGTGCTGGCGACGGTCAAGCGCGACTCGATGGAGCATCGCGGCGAGGAGTGGGCGCTTGAGGACGAGGCCGCCTTCAAGGCCCCGATCCGCGAGAGCTATGAAGCCGAGGGTAATCCCTATTTCTCCACCGCGCGGATGTGGGATGACGGCATTATCGCCCCGTCCGACACGCGCCGCGTGCTCGGCCTGGCCCTGTCGGCGGCGCTCAATGCGCCAATCGAGAGGACGACTTTCGGCCTGTTCCGGATGTAGGCGTTGCCGGCTGCGGCTCCGTGCCGCGCCGCTGAAACGTTGCAGCCTTGCTAGAGTGTGGGCGAGGAGGCGCGCTCATGCCGAAATCCGTCTGCATCATCAATGGCCATCCTGACCCGGCCAAGGGTCATTTCGTTGAAGCGCTCGCCGACGCCTATGCGCATGGTGCCGGCGAAGGCGACCACACCGTCAGCCGGATCGATATCGCCAAGCTGCCGATCGAATTTCTGCGCAATGCCGCCGAATTCGGCCAGCCCCCCGGTGAGGCCATCGCCAGCGAGCGTGCCAAGATCGCCGCCGCCGACCATGTTGTCCTCGTCTACCCGCTCTGGATGGGTTCGATGCCGGCCATTGACAAGGCCTTCCTTGAACAGATCAGCCGCGGCGAATTCCTGATGGACACAGCCGGTGATTCCAGCAAATGGCCGGTCCAGAAGATGAAGGGCAAATCCGTGCGCCTGATCGTCACCATGGGCATGCCCGGCCTTGCCTACCGCGTGATGTTCGGCGCCCACAGCGTCAAAGCACTCGAGCAGGGCATATTCCGGATCGTTGGCTTCAAACCGGTGCGGCACACGATTTTGGGCATGGTCGAAGCTGTCGGCGCAGAAGGGCGGGCGCGAATGATTGAACGCGTCCGCGCGCTCGGGCAGCGGGCCCTGTAAGGCAGACTGATCCGCCGGTGCCGCGCCTGCGTATAGCTTCATACACATGGAGTTTGAACCGATGCGATACCTGATTATGTCCGCCTTTCTGACCCTGAGCACCGCCCCGATGGCCGCCGCCGCCGCCGATGAACCGGCCCACCGTGTGATCCGCTCCGAGGGCGCGATCGAGATCCGTGATTACGATCCAGTGATCGAAGCGCATGTCGAGGTCGAGGGCGACCGGCAGGGCGCGGTCAATTCCGGCTTCCGGCCACTCGCGGGCTATATTTTCGGCGGCAATCAATCGCGCACGGAGAGCGGAGCCGAGGAAATTGCGATGACGACGCCGGTCATCCAGTCGCAGTCGCAGCGCATAGCCATGACCAGCCCGGTGACCCAGGAAGTGTCGGAGGAGGGGCGTTGGCGCGTCGCCTTCATCATGCCGCCGCAATGGTCGATGGAGACGCTGCCCGTGCCCGATAATGCCGATGTGCGCCTCGTCGAGATCCCGGCCCGCCGGATGGCCGCGATCCGGTTTTCCGGCCGCGCCCGCGATTCCATGATGGCGGACAAGCTTGATGAATTGCGCGAATTTCTTGCCGCCAATGGCTATCGCGAGATCGGCGAGCCGCAATTTGCCTATTACAACCCGCCCTGGACGCTGGGGCCCTTCCGCCGCAATGAAGTGATGATCGAAATCGAGCGATCCGACTGATCCGTCCCCCGCTTGGCGCGCCGGGACCGGCGTGACACAATCAGCCCGGGACGAGGCGGCGGCGCATTGATGGCGTCGCCCGAGGGCGGGAGGCGTGAATTGCCGGAATTCTTGCAAACGATTCTGATCTATGCGCGTGAGGGATTTGCCGAGGTCAACGCGGTGCAAGGGCTTGTTATCGCTCTGATCGCAACCCTGATGATGACTCGCTGGTCGCGAATTCTTTTCGTGGTTGCAGGCGCAGTTGTGGCGAATATTGCTGTCGATCTGCTGCAACCCGTCATGTTTGAGCAGGCCGAGTTTAGGCTTCCACCCGTGCTGGAGATAGGCTGGTGGAACCATTTGCTTTTGCTGTTTGCCGGCTTTCTGGTGGTGATCGGAATTATGTTCTCGATAAAACGGGTTGTGACAAAAGGTTAATAAAATTCGCCTGTGAGGAGAAGGGGCTTTCCAAATCGTAAATTTGTGAACATCGTTAGCCTAATGGGCGCGATTTGGGGTAAGCTCAGTGTCGTCTTTAATGGCGGGAGGGGAAAGCAATATGGAATTTTTGGACCCAGTAATGGGCTATTTTAATCAGGCACTCGACTTTTTCATGCCGGGGCTTCTGGCTCATGCAGGGGACGGCACCGTCGTCAACTGGATGCCGCTGGGTATCCAGCTGGGTGTGATTGCGCTCGTATTGGCACTGCTGATGCGGGAAATGGGTGCGATCATCATCTTCACCGTCGTCGGTGTAATCATTCACGTCATTGTTGACGTTGTGATGCCGATGGTACGTGGTGGTGGTGGCGAAGGCTTCGACATGACGGCCTTCATCTCACAATTCACACAGATGGATTACCTGCTGTATCTGGGCGCTCTGGCGATCGGTTACTTCTTTGGCATCATCGTGTTGTCCATTCTCAAAGGCCTGATCTTCCGCGGCGACTGACGCTGACGGAGTATCGGCTTGAAATTCGGGCTGCCGGCATTCGTGCCGGTGGCCCTTTTTTTATTTGCCATCCGGGCAGGCAGCGGCAATCCGCCCCTTGGCCCGCGCTCGCGCTGGGGCTAAGTCTGGTGGGTCAGTTTCACAATGAGGAAATCCGATGAGCGACGCAGCCGTCCTGCTTGATGTCAGCCCTGCCGGCGTGGCCGTGGTCACGATCAACCGTCCCGAGAAGCACAATGCCTTCAATGCCGAGGTGATTGCCGCGCTGTCGGAAATCTTCGAGACACTGCGCGCCAATCCGGGCAATGTCCGCATGGTGTTGCTGCGCGGCGCCGGGCCGAGCTTCTCCGCCGGTGCCGATCTGGAATGGATGCAGTCGGCAGCCCATTTCGACGAGATCGACAATGAGCAGGACGCGATGGCCCTCGCCACCATGCTCAAGCGCCTCTATGACCTGCCACAGATGACCGTGGCGATGGTGCAGGGCGCTGCGATGGGCGGCGGTGCCGGCCTGCTGGCGGCCTGTGATGTCGGTGTCGTGATGGCCGACGCCAAGATCCGCTTCTCCGAAGTACGCCTTGGCCTGACCCCGGCGACGATTTCACCCTATGTGATCCGTGCGATCGGCCCGAAATGGAGCCGCGCCCTGTTTGCCTCCGGCGAGAGCTTCGATGGCAATTTCGCCTACCATATGGGTCTGGCCCAATACGTCGTCGCCAATATGGAAGAGATGACCCAGATCGAGGAACATCTCGCCAAGCTGGCCTTCGCCACCGCGCCGGGCGCTGTCGCCGATGCCAAGCAATTGGTCGATGAGGTCACCGGACGCGAAATCGATCACGGCCTCGCCGTCCACACCGCCAAGGCGATCGCCAAACGCCGCGTCTCCGAAGAGGGCCGCGAAGGCCTCGCCGCCTTCCTCGAACGCCGCAAGCCAAGCTGGGCTGAATAGGTCCGGACCGCCGGATGGTCCGGCTCCCGGATCCGCGCGCATTCCTGCATGCGCGCCGTGAGGCGTTGCGGACCTGGTTCGTGCGCGGACCCTGGACCCAGGGCGTGTTCGAATTTGTCGCGTTTGGCATCAAACAGGCCTGGGCCTGTCTGTTTGGCGGGCTGATGCTGGCCCTGCTGCTGGGGACCTTTCTCTACTATCCCGCCGGCTGGGCGCTGGCGCGTTTTGATTTTCTGACCCTGGCGGCGCTGTCGATTCAGGTCATGCTGATCGCGACGCGGCTGGAGACCTGGGAGGAGGCGAAGGTGATCGCCGCCTTCCATGTCGTCGGCACGGTGATGGAAATCTTCAAGACCTATGCCGGCAGCTGGGAATATCCCGAGGCCAGCCTGCTGCGCATTGCCGGCGTGCCGCTCTTCTCCGGCTTCATGTATGCGGCGGTCGGATCCTATATCGCGCGGGTCTGGCGAATCTTTGATTTCCGCTTCGACCGATTCCCGAAGTTGCACTGGCAAATCGCTTTGGCTGTCGCGGTTTACGTCAACTTCTTCGCGCATCACTACGGGCCCGATTTCCGCCTTTTTCTCTTCCTCGCGACCGGGATTGTCTATGGCCGCTGCGTCGTCTGGTTCCGGCCCGATGCGGCGCACCGGCCGATGCCGCTGGTGGTCGGTTTTCTGCTGGTGGCGCTCTTCATCTGGTTCGCCGAGAACCTGGGCACCTTCGCCCGCGCCTGGGCCTATCCAGGCCAGGAGGCGGGCTGGCACATGGTCTCGCTGGCCAAGCTCGGCTCATGGTATCTGCTGATGATCATCAGCTTCGTGCTGGTCGCGGCGGTACAATCACGGTCGGCAAAGCCGGAGCCCGACCCGGGCGGTTGAAGCGCGGCCCGTCCGGCGTCTACTGGTCCGCGTCAGCGCGAACGGCTGCGCCGATCACGGCGTGGAAAAAAGCCGCCATGCGTTCGAGATCCTCGACCGCGATGCGTTCGTCATCGCCATGGATACGCGCGACATCCTCCATCGCGGCCCGGACCGGTGCATAGCGATAGAGGTTTTCCGATACATCCGCGAAGGCGCGGGCGTCCGTCGTCGCCGTCAGCATCATCGGCACGGCGGGCGTCCCTTCGGGCGCGAAGGCGAGGGCGGCGCCGGCGATCAGATCCCAGGCCGGCCCCTCGGTTGCCGCCACGGGCGGCGCATTATTGATCGCGCCCCAGGGCTCGATCGTGACGCCGTCGAGATCCGCGACGCTGGCGCGCAGATGCGCGAGGGCACTGTCGATCGTATCGCGTGGATGCAGGCGCAGATTGACCAGGGCACGGGATTCCTGTGGCAGGACATTATCCTTGATCCCGCCTTGCACGATGGTCGGCGCGATCGTTGTGCCGAGCAGCGCGCGGCTGGCATCATCGGCCATGAAGCGCGCGGTCAGGATCGGGCCGAACAGGCCGGGATGGCTCATGGCGAAACCGGCCACCCCCGTCGCTTGCGGTGCCAGCGCGGTGATCATGGCGCGGGTCGGGCCGCCATCGAGCCCGTGATCGAACGGCGCGTCCTCGATCTGCACCAGCGCCCGGGCCAATAGCCCGACCGAGGTGTGTTCCGGCGGGGTCGAAGAGTGGCCGCCGCGGGCGCGGGCCGTGATCTCGACGGTCATATAGCCCTTTTCCGCCACGGCAATCATCGCTGCCGGCGTGCCGGAGACCGGGTTTTCCATGATCGTGAAACCGCCCTCATCGAGGGTGAACCAGGCGCGCTGACCGGTTTGGGCAATATGGTCCGCCGCGGCGCGGGCACCGGCGCCGCCGACTTCTTCATCGGCGCCAAGCACGAGATAGACCGTGCGCGCGGGCTCTGTGCCCTCGGCCAGATGGCGCTCGACGGCGCTGAGCAGGGTGATGAGGTGGCCTTTCATGTCCATCGTGCCGCGGCCCCAGACCTGCCCCTCGGCGATGACGCCGTCAAAGGCCGGATAGGTCCAGCGGTCTTCCGTGCCCGGCTCGACCGGCACGACATCCTGGTGGGCCAGGAAAATGACCGGCGCGAGCGAGGCATCGCTGCCGCGCCAGGTGAAAATGACTGAATGGGCGCCCAGTTCGCTGTGCTCCAGCCGGGCGTGGATCAGCGGGAAACGTTCGGCGAGAAATGCGCGGAAGGCGTCGAAATCATCTGCGCTCTCAGCCTCGAAGCCGGGGGCAGAGATGGTGCGGAAGCGGATCGCCTCGGCCAGGGTCTGTGACAGTTGGCCGGCGTCGAAGGCGGCCGGCGTGATGTCCAGCGCATGTGGGGCATCGTTGGCGGCATTGCCGCTGCAACCGGCCAGCGCCAGGCTGGCCATCCAGGCGATCAGGCCTCGTTTCATCGTCCATTCTCCCCTGTGTCGCCGGCAGAGAGAGGGCCGCCAGGCAGGCCCATAGCTTCGGACCCGACCCTAGCGGCAGGAGCGGCTCCTCGCCAAGCGTCGAGCACTGCGGGCCGGGGCCCGGCGGCGGCAAATCAGCATCTGTCATTTCCTCCGGCATCGGGCTGTGCGATACCGGCGACCGGAAGCGAACCTTGAGCCGGACACGTCATGATCAAAACCCTGCTGATTGCCAATCGCGGCGAAATTGCCTGCCGCATCATGCGCACCGCCCAGCGGATGGGGATTCGCTGCGTCGCCGTCTATTCCGAGGCCGATAGTGAAGCGCTGCATGTCCGCATGGCCGATGAAGCCATCCTGATCGGGCCCGCACCGGCGGCCGAAAGCTATTTGCGCGCCGACAAGATCATCGCGGCCGCAATCCGCACCGGCGCCGATGCGATCCATCCCGGCTATGGCTTCCTGTCGGAAAATGCCGCCTTCGCCGAAGCCTGTGCCGCCAGCGAGATTATTTTCGTCGGCCCGTCGGCGGACTCGATCCGCGCCATGGGTCTGAAGGATCGCGCCAAGGCGCTGATGGAAACCGCCGGTGTGCCGGTCACGCCCGGCTATCATGGTGAGAACCAGGAACCCGAACTGCTCAAGGATGCCGCCGGGGCGATTGGCTATCCGGTGCTGATCAAGGCCGTCGCGGGCGGCGGCGGCAAGGGCATGCGCAAGGTCGAGCATGAGCGCGATTTCCTCGCCGATCTGGAGAGCTGCAAGCGCGAGGCCCTGAAGAGCTTTGGCGATGAGCGGGTTTTGATCGAGAAATTCATCACCAATCCGCGCCATATCGAGGTCCAGGTATTCGGCGATAGCCGCGGCCGTGTCGTGCACATGTATGAGCGCGATTGCTCGCTGCAGCGCCGACACCAGAAAGTGATCGAGGAAGCGCCGGCACCGGGCATGACACCTGCCGTGCGCACCGCGATGTGCTCCGCCGCGATCAATGCTGCCAAGGCGGTCGACTATGTCGGCGCCGGCACGGTGGAATTCATCGTCGATGGTTCCGGCCCGCTCAGCGAGGACGGCTTCTTCTTCATGGAGATGAATACGCGGCTGCAGGTCGAGCATCCGGTCACCGAAATGGTCACCGGCCTTGATCTGGTCGAGCTGCAGCTCAACGTCGCGGCCGGCGGTTCAGTGCCCGAGCAGGACATGATCGGCCTGCACGGTCACGCGATCGAGGCGCGGCTCTATGCCGAAGACCCGGTCAATGGCTTCCTTCCCTCGATCGGGATGCTGCATCGGCTTGGCCTGCCCGATGACAGCGCCGATGAGCGCATCGAAACCGGGGTGGAAGAGGGCGGCGAGGTTTCGCTCCATTACGACCCAATGATCGCCAAGCTCATTGCCCATGGCGAGACGCGCCGCGAAGCCGCGCTGCGCCTGGCCGGCATGCTCGACGAGCTCGTGGTCTGGCCGGTCAAGACCAATGCCGGCTTCCTGCGTCGCACCGTGCTGCATCCGGACTTCCTCGCCGCCAAGCTCAATACCAGCTTCATCGAGGCCCATATCGACGATCTCGTGCCGGCGGCGCTCAGCCTCGCCGATGCCGGCTTTGCCGTGCTCGGCGCGCTCGATCTGCGCCCGCTATTGGCCGATCTGTCCGATCCGTTCGATGTCGCCGATGGCTGGCGCATGAATGGCGCACCGCGGATCTCGCACCGTTTTGAACTCGATGGCGAGCCGGTCGATATCGCGCTGGCGATCGAGGGCGACAGTGTCTCCGTCTTCGCCGGCACTGAGATCGCGGTCCTGCACGGGCTCGAGATCGAGGCGCTGGATGAGGGTTTCCTGTTCCAGGCCCGGATCGATGGCGAAACCCGCATGGCGCAATATGAGGCGATGGATGCTGGCTATCTGGTCTCCTCATGTGGCCGCACCAGCTTCTTCGCCATCCCGCATCCCGATGCCGCCGTTGGCGCGCTGGAAGCCGGCGATACGATCAAGGCGCCGATGCCGGGCAAGGTGCTCGCCGTCAATGTCGCCGCCGGGGACGCGGTTGTGCGCGGCCAGGCCCTGGTCGTGCTCGAAGCGATGAAAATGGAACACGCCCTTGCGGCACCGCGCGACGGCGTCATCGCCGAGCTGCGCGTTGAGGCCGGCGTCCAGGTCGCTGACGGCGATATTCTGGTGCTTCTGGTCGAGGTAGAGGTCGAGGCGGCGTAATCCAAATCCGGATTCCCGTCTGACGCGAAACTGGCATCATTCCTGCTCATCACTGGTAGGAGCACAGGGAGCCGGTTCAATGCGTGACACTTTCATGGAGCGTTTTGCGAGCGAATGGTCAGTCGAGGCACGGCAGAAGTTTCGCCGCGAGCCCACGATTGTGCGCCACAATTATCATGAGCATCATCTGTTTTCGGATATGGCGCTGGCGGCTCTGATCGAGCGGCATCCGCGCGATCTGATCGATTTTTGCACCATGGGCGAGGACGCGACCGATCATGACAGCTGGCGTGCCGGCGATCCCGGGGCGTTGACCGGAATGGAATTGATCGAGGCTGTGCGCCGCGGCAAGCTATGGCTCAATTTGCGCCATGCGATGGATCTCGACGAGCAATACCGGCCCATATTCGAGGCCATGCTCGGCGACATGAAACGCGCCAATCCGGATTTCCGGCCCTTGCTCGCGGAAGCAGGAATTCTGATCTCCTCGCCGAGAGCCCAGGTTTTCCTGCATTCGGACGTGTCGGAAACCATGCTCTGGCACATGCGCGGTGTGAAGCGTTTCCGCACCTATCCGCCGAAGCTGCCCTATCTCAATACCGATGATGTCGAGGCCGTGCTGCATCGGGACAAGACCGAGGATATCCCCTTCAATCCCGCCTGGGACAAGGACGCCTTCACCGTTGATCTGCATCCGGGGATGGCGATCAACTGGCCGCTGCACGGGACGCACCGGATCGAGAACCAGTCGGGCATCAATGTCTCGGTCCCGTTTGAGATCTCGACTCCGCAATCGCGCCGCAAGAATGCGATCCTCTATGCCAATGGGCTTATTCGCCGCCGCTTTGGCTGGGTACCGGCCTCGACGGAAACCGAGGGCCTGGTCGCGCTGGCCAAGCAAGTCCTGACGGCTGTGGTCAAGCTGAAGCTGAAATATTTCCCGGCGCCCGAAAAGCCGATGCCCAAGAGCCAGACGACCTTCGATATCGATCCGGCGGCGCCCAATGGTCTGATCGACCGGCAGGCGGCCTAGGTCAGGCGATCAGGCCTGCCGCCCGCGCAAGGCCGGATTGAGCACCAGCAGGACGAAGGCCGCCAGTTCGAGCGCCAGCGTGACATAGCCTGTTGGGGCGTTGAAATAGGGATTGGCGATAATCGACATCCAGCCAATGATGTGAACGACCAGGCTGAGCGTGAGCCATCGCAGGGTCCAGCCCGGGTGCTTGTAGTGCGTGTAGAGCGCGGCCCCGACCAGTCCGATCCGGAGGAAGGGGGCGATCATGGCCAGCGGCGGCGTTTCCAGGACCATGATCCGCACGCGCGAGGGCGAGACAGTCCAGGCATCGGCCCCGGCCAGGACCAGCGCGATCTGGCTGGCAAAGAAGAGCGGCAGCGTCAGCAGAGCGAGTAGCAATGCCGTGACGAGATGATGGGTCAGACGCGTGGGTTCGAGCTTGGATGGCGTTGTCATGGGCCATGAATAGCCGGATTTTCAGGGGCCGCCTAGCGTGCTCCTGCCTTGCAGAACGAGCAAGGCCGGCTGTTCAACCCTTTGACCGCGGTGCGGATTCGCCCTAGATCCCATGCATGGTGATGCACCTGATCAAACTCTGCGTAGGCGTGAAGGAAGTCGATCAGCTCGAGGCCTCGATCCAGCGCGAAACCGCGGCGCGGCGTGAAGCTGGCGAGCCGGAAGTGACGATGCATGTCACGCGCATGATGCCCTCACGCAAGGATGAGATCGAGGCGGGCGGTTCGCTCTACTGGGTTATCAATGGCGCGGTGCAATGCCGTTCCGAGATTATTGCGCTGGAACAGGTCCAGGGCGAGGACGGGATCAAGCGCTGCGCGATCATCATGTCGCCGACGGTGATCCGCACTTCGCCAACGCCGAAGCGCCCGTTTCAGGGTTGGCGCTACCTCAAGCCGGAAGATGCGCCGCGCGACCTCTCAGGGCCCGGCCAGGGCGGCGAAGGTCTCTCCGACGAGCTGCGGGCCAGATTGATGGAAATCGGCGCCTGGTAGCGCCTATTCGTCTTCGGCGGGCAGGCGGATCTCGTACAGGACCGGCCAAAGCTTGCCGGTGATGTAGATCTGGCCGGTTTCGCGATTGACCGCAATGCCATTGGCAACCGCGTCACGTGGATCCTGCAGGCCGGTGGGGATCAATGCCGTCAGATCAATCATCCCAAGCACGTTCCCGGTTTCTGCGTCGATGCGGACAATGCTGCGCGTCTGCCAGATATTGGCCCAAATCTCGCCATCCACCCACTCCAGCTCATTGATCCGGCGCACGGGACGCCCATTTAGGGTGACGTCGAGCGTGCCGGTCTGCTCTCCGGTGGCCGGATCGAGGAAGCGCAATTGCGGCGATCCATCGCTGAGGATGAGCCGGTTGCCGTCGGTGGTCAGGCCCCAGCCTTCGCCGGGATAGGAGAATTGTCTGATCAGTTCGAAACTGCTCGCATCAAATACGAAGCCGGCTTCGGAGACCCAGCTGAGCATGAAAATCTCGTCGCCGACCTGGGTGCTGCCCTCGCCGAAAATGGGCGGGTTGATATTGACCTGTTGCAGCACATTGCCGGTTTCGAGATCGACACGGCGCAGATTGGAATCGCCGACCTCGCCCGTGCTCTCGAACAATTGCCCGTCATGAATGAACAGGCCCTGGGTGAAGGCCATTGCGTCATGGGGATAGGTGGCGACGAGCTCGGGCCGTTGCACCTCGAGCGCCGCCGGTTGCGCACAGGCGGTCAGCGGGTTGGCCAGCCAAGCAAACAGGGCAAGCGGAAGAAGAGATTTCATATCGCAGCGTCCAGACCGTCAAACGAGGCGCCAGCTTAGCGCCAAATCGGGCGTCAGGAAGGCGATGCTGCACAATTATCGATCAGCCGGGTCGTGCCAAGCCGGACGGCGGCCAGCACCCGGGCCGGGATTTCCAGCCGGCCGGCGGGCAGGGGCGCGAGGCTTGCGGCACAGCGCGCCTCGACATAATCGACGCCGTCAAAGGCGTCCTGGCATTCCTCGTATGCTGCCAGACGGGCCTGTTCGACGCTGTCGCCGGCCTTCAGCGCGGCGGCGAATTGTTTCAGGATCAGGTTCAGCCGCCCGGCGCGCTGGCGCTCATCGGCGGTGAGATAGGCATTGCGCGAGGACAGGGCGAGCCCGTCACGTTCGCGTACCGTCTCGCCGGCGATGATGTCGACGCCGAGATCCAGGTCACGCACCAGCTGCCGGATCACCAGCAATTGCTGATAATCCTTCTCTCCGAACACCGCGATATCGGGCCGGACCTGGTTCAGCAGCTTGGCGACGACAGTCGCGACGCCGTTGAAAAAATGCGGCCGCGCATCGCTTTCCAGTCCGGTGGCCGGTCCGGCCATCGAAATCGTGGTGGCGAATCCGTCCGGATAGACCAGATCGGTCGTCGGCAGATAAACCAGATCGCAGCGCGCTTCGGTCAGTTTCTGCGAATCATCAATGATCGTGCGCGGATAGGCCTCGAAATCCTCGCCCGGCGCGAATTGGGCCGGGTTGACGAATATGCTCGCCACGACGCGGTCGCACTGGGCCTTGGCCAGCTGGACGAGGGCGAGATGGCCGTCGTGCAAGGCACCCATGGTCGGCACAAAGCCGACGCTCAGCCGGTCTTCACGCCAGCTGCGAATGCGCGTGCGCAGGGCGGAAATCGTTGTGGCATGAGGGATTTGAAGGTTGAGCATGGTGGCACCGGAAAACTGATCGCCATCGGCATAATCATAAGCGATGAGGGAGGCAAGCGCGCCGAC
>TARA_R110000868_G_scaffold63877_11_pt1 | contig 12259 bp, 9 predicted proteins | sample TARA_R110000868 | Tara Oceans TARA_R110000868 (sample SAMEA4397489) | marine metagenome | biome: Polar Biome; feature: [SRF] surface water layer (ENVO:00010504); material: water (ENVO:00002006), including particulate matter (ENVO:01000060) such as... | depth 5 m | reverse complement strand
GCAAACTGTTGCGCTTTCTGGTTGAGTACAAACTGTCCGGTAACAGTGTCCCGCTGAAGAGCTATACAATTGCTACGGATGCGCTTGGTCGTGATGCGAATTTTGATTCACAGACAGACAGTTATCCGCGTGTGCAAATGGGGCGATTGCGACGGCTGCTCGACAATTTTTACTTGCGTAAAGGCGGCGAAAACCGGCTGACCATCGCCCCGAACAAATATGAAATCATTCTGGAACCGAACCGGACGGATTTGCAGATTGGCACCGACTTGATTGGCGAATCCAGAGATTTGGACGGCAAGGAAAAGCAGCCGTCGAAACAGCCAGAAACGGAATCGCGCCCGGACATGGAGATGCGTACCGCCGGTCAACGTCGTTCGCATCGACGGTTTGTGAGTTTCCTGGGAATTGCCATTCTAATGACCTTGATTGCGATTCTGGGTTATCTGCTTTGGCCGACGCCGGCTGTCGACAATGATGTGAATGAAATTGCCTACCCTGGAATTGCACTTGATTTGCCGGATGATGCTCTGGGCGCTCCTGCAAATCAGCTTTCCGAAGCCATCGGGAACCATTTGATTCGTGGTTTGAACGGCTTTGGCGGGATCCGGATATTCGATATCGGGTCCAGCGAGCGGGAGAAGTCCGGTTTCATCATAAAGCTGCGCTTTCTGGATTCGAATGCAGAGGCGATAGATTTGCGATTGCTGGATCGTACCAGCGGCGAAATTCTCTGGTCGGAAGAAATCAATACGACAGATGAAGAGGCCTGGAAGCTTGAACTGGACAAGGCCATCGTCGCACTGGCGGGCCATTACGGGGAAATTGCCCAGGCAGAGATGTCGAAAGTGGGGGACAATTATTCCGCCGGACATCCATGTTTGCTGCAATTCGACATTTACATCCGCTACCGGGAAGAAGAGAAATTGAAGCCGTTGCGCGACTGTCTGCAAAAATCGGTCGAACGCTTCCCCCAGGATGCCCATCTTTTGAGCGTATCAGCCTTTGCACAAAATATGTCGGATCGCTCCGATCCAAAGTCTAAGGTGACGGGGCTCGGCATGCTCCTCGCCCGAAAGGCCGAAGCGCTGGATCGCAATAATGCCGGCGCCAATTTTGCCATTGCGCAGTCGGCCTTTTTTGCCGGCGATTGCGCGACTGGCGTCGCCTGGGGCAAGAAGGCTGTCGAACTCAATTCCTTGAATTCCCGGATTTCCGGATATCTCGGTCTCTATATGATTGCATGTAATATGCCCGAAGGCGAAAGCTATGCTGCGCGCGCGCTCCAACTCGATCCGAACGCCGATTTGTCGATTGCTGCTGCGGTAGCCTTTCAAATGCTGAAACGCGGCGATGCCAAGTCGGCCCGGCAATTGTCGTCCACATATATGGCCTCGTCACCCAGAGACGAACCAGCGCTTGAATTGACCTATATTCTGTCGTCTGCGATGTTGAATGACAAGAAAGACGCACGACGGGTGTGGAAGGTTCTGGCAGAACGTTATGGGTTATCGGAAACGACGCCACCCCGGGAGGTGCTTGGTCGATGGATTGCCAGTCCAGCCCTGCTCGATGAAATCATGAAGGTCGTGGTTCGCTCCGGAATGTTCAACCGATAATATCTGCCCACCAATTCTGAATTTCAAGCAAAGGCTGCCATCGGTGAGTGCCACATTCTGAACTTGGCGCTCCGGCTGGTTGAACGCTAGTCAGACCGATCGCCGCTGCGCCGTGCCATTCTTCCTAAAAAATGAATCGGTATTATGCTATCGATTTGCTACTAGTTCCCGCGCATCAGATTTATATTGGGCAACGATCGTATAGGGCGTGAGCTCCTCGCGAAAAACAGGGATGTATTGGCGATCATGATATTAGACTATCTTGCGTATCTTCTGGCATTGGCCGTCATAGTGGCGTGCGGATATTTGATTGTTCGGCTGCGGAAACTGCAGGCTGAACTGCTGATCGCAAGGCTTGAGCTCGATCGTTGCCAACTCACTCTGGAAATTTCGGAAGATGTTGGGCGATTTGGATCCTGGCATCTGGATGCGAGAACAAATGGCGTAAAATGGTCAAACTATGTTTTCGATATGCATGAACGGCGCCATTCGCTCGGGCATCCCCCGCTCGAAAATGCGGTTCTTTATTATCATCCGGATGACCGTCCGATGGTTCAAGCAGCAGTGGCGCGGGCGCTGGAAGAGGGTGTGGATTTTGAGTTTCGCGCGCGAATTCTCACCGAAAACGGCAACGAGCTTCCGGTCCTGGCGCGAGGCACTTGCCAGTTTGGTGGAGATGGCGAGGTCTTGGGAATTTTTGGCTGTTTTGTCGATCTGAGCAAACCCGAGGAACGAAAATTCGGATGATTTTAGGCATTTATTTGCTGCCATCCGGCAACCATCTCATTTCTTGATCGTTTACGGAATCGATACGTCGTGCTTGCTTTACTGAATAAATAGGGCACACCATTGTATCAGATGGAGGGACCTTGCCCATTTTGACCGAAGCAGAAAAGCTTCAGCTTTGTTTGGAGCGCGATCGCCTGCTGTGCAGTTCTGAATTCGCACGCTCTCCGACCATGAGCAAGCTTCTTCGGTTTTTGGTTGATCACAAGCTGCTGGAAGAAACCACGCCTCTGACGGCTTATGCCGTCGCGGTCGATGGACTAGGTCGCGACGATAGTTTTGATACGCAAATCGATAGCTATCCGCGGGTCCAGATCGGGCGTTTGCGCCGAATGCTCGACCATTTTTATCTTCGCGAGAAAAGTGAGAGCCGGCTGTTCATTCCGTATCAGCATTACGAAATCATTCTCGGAGAAAACGAGTCGGCGAGCGCTACCGAGGATGTACCTGACGAAGCTTTGGTGTCTGTTGAAGGACCTGCCGCCCGGCCGGTCGAGCTTGATGGAGCAAGCAGTAGCCTTGGCGGCCAGACGAGGCGAGTCCGTCCTGTTTATGTGCTGGCGGTTCTTGCCGCTGTGGTGCTGCTCGCCGCCGGGACTTTTTATTATCTGCAAAAAAACGATGGCGTTACTGCAGCCGCATCTGCAACAACAATTGCCTACCCGGCAATTGTTGTGAAAGAAACTGAAGGCATTGTCGATGCTGAATCCCGTGCCAAAATTGCAATGGCTCACAGTTATCTCGTCGGGACTCTGGAAAAATTCGATCAGGTCCGGATTTTTGAGGAAGATGCAGGCCAAGCCCATCCATCGCAATATTTTCTCGAATCCTCGATTTTGAATGACTCGGCTGATCGGGTCCAACTGCGCCTCGTCGCTAGCGATACCCGAGAAGTGATCTGGTCGAGTAGAATTGAGATGACGCCGACGGCAAGTAGGGAGGCGGAACTGGATCAGGCCGTGATCGACATTGCCGGTTCCCACGGAAAAATTGCCCAGCATGAATTGTCCAAATATCGGGATGACTTTGCGCCGGGCTACCCATGTTTGCTGCAGTTCCATCAATATATGCGCTATCGTGATTCCGCGAATTTGGAGCCTGTTTTGCTATGCATGGACTCCTCGGCACAACGATTTCCCAATGATGCCTATTTGATGAGCATGCTGGCGATCGCCAAAAATGTCGCCGAACAATTTGGCGTTGAGGATAAAATCGCTGGTTCAGGCAAGGACTTTGCGGTGAGAGCAGCAAAGCTGGATAATAATAGTGCGTCGGCGACATTTGCGATTGCGCAAAGTGCTTTTTATGAAGGTGACTGTCGCAGGGGCGTGTCTTGGGGTGAACGGGCTGTCAGTCTCAATCCGCTGAATTCCCGGATCATGGGTTATCTGGGTATATATATGTTGACCTGCGGAATGCCGGAAGGTGAAGCCTATGCGACCAAGGCTTTGCAAATGGATAGCAACGCGGATCTGGCGGTCGCCGCCGTGGTGGCGATGCAGAAACTGCGGCGGGGAGAAGCCAAGGCCGCGCAAGAATTGTCGTCAAAATATATGGATTCTGTCCCGGGGTCAGCGGTCGGGCTGGAGATAAGCTATATATTGTCCTCAGCGATGCTGGGTGAAAAAGAGGAAGCGCGAAAAGCCTGGCGGCTATTGGCAGAACGATCGGGATTTCCGGAAACGGCAGAACCTCGGGTCGTGCTGAACAAATGGATCGGTAATCCGCGCCTCAGGCGCGAGTTGGAAGCAGATTTCAAAAAAGCCAAGCTTTACTAGCAGATTGAGACCGAAAATTTATTCGGATGAGCATGTCCGGTTCCCCACAATTTCAGGCGAAATCGCCGCATCATGCTTTCCAGCGAACCATATATTCTTATGCTTTGATGAGAGTTTGCCTGTCGCCCACGTCAAAATAGCAGCAGATTCAGTTCGCACTTTCCAGCGCGCGTTTGAGCGCGGCCAGAATTTTTTCCCGGTCCTGATTGGTGCGCTGTTGCGACAGTTTCTCTTCCATATCCTGGCGCAGCATCGTCAGCTTGGAAATCCAATCGCGCGAAGCTGTCAGATCGCTGGCGTCGGAGCGACCGGCAGCGAGCAGCGTAGCCTTTTTGCCAGGCTGCAATGCCCATTGCTCACCCAGCGCCGGAATGACCGCGGCTGGCAAATCGGCAACGGCGGTCAGGGCTTCGGCAAGCCCCGAAAGTGCGTCTCTTTCTCCGTGGGCCAGGAAGACGGTCCCTCTGATTGGTGTACGATCCTTGATCCAGGCCACCAGTCCGCTGCGATCGGCATGGTTGGAATAGCCGTCAAGCGTCGCAACTTGAGCCTTCACCAAAACATCGTTGCCGGAAATACGGACGCGCTTTGCCCCGTCTCTGAGTACCGAGCCCAAAGTTCCGGCTACCTGATAGCCCGATAGCAACAGTCGCGATTTTCGGTTCGGCAAATTGCGGATCAAATGATGCCTGATCCGGCCACCCTCGCACATGCCCGATCCCGCGATGATCACTACACCGGACATACGATTGAGCTTCTTCGATTCCGCCGTATTCTGGGTGAACCGGATATTGGTCCGCTTCAACATGTCGGTTCCGCTGTCCCGATAGCGCATTACCGCCATCGTTACTTTCTGAGCCAGAGGGGAATCAAGAAACACATTTACCGGAGCCAGACGTTTGGATTCGAACAAAGCGTCGAAATCCTCGAGTATTGCCTGCGTGCGCTCCAGAGCAAATGCCGGAATCAGCAGGTTGCCCCCCGCCGCCATGACTTCCTCGACATGACGGGCCAGTGTTTCGCGGCGCTCGCTGACCAGAACCAGATCTCGGTCCCGGTCACCATATGTGGATTCGCAGATGATATGGTCGTAGCCTCCGATTTCGGACGCGGTACAATTTATCGCTCGACCGGGCCCGATGTCGCCGGAAAAGAGCAGCCGCTGACCGGCAATATTGATTTCGATCGATGCAGAGCCGATGATATGGCGCGCATTCCAGAAGCGAAAGGACACGCCATTGTCGAGATGATTTTCCTCGCAATAGGAAACGGTGCGGACATTCTTGTGCAGCTTCGCGATGTCCTTGCTGTCATATAGCGGTGTAAAGGGTGGCAATCCCGACCGGTCTGCCCGGCGGTTCCGGCGCTCGACATCGGCGGCCTGCAACTTTGCCGCGTCCTGCAGCAATGGTTTGATAATATCCGCGCTCGGGGCCGTGCAATAGGTTTTGGCCTTGCATCCACTGCCGTAGAGATAGGCCAGCCTGCCACTATGATCGAGATGCGCATGGGTCAGCAGCACCGCATCGATTTTTTTCGGGTCAAAGGGCAGTTTTTCATGGTTCAGCGCTTCAAGTGAACGCGTGCCCTGAAACATGCCGCAATCGACCAATATCGTCTGGCCAGCTCCGGTGATTTCAAAGCAGGAGCCAGTGACCGTTCCCGCCGCACCATGAAATTTTAAGGTTACACCACTCATTCACGTCTTCCTTAAGGAAAGTCAGGGATCGCGATTAACGCGCTACCACCAGCGGCACCGGGCAATCTTTCAAAAGGTCGCGGGTTACGCCGCCGAAAAAAAACTCGCGGGCCCGACTATGGCCATAGGCTCCCATCACCATGTAGCTGGCACCCAGCGTATCGATGGTGGAGAGCAGCACCGCCTGCACGGAGGATTTGTCGGCCGCAAGATCGTGGATCTGCGACTGTATCCCATATCTCGACAGATATTCCGATGCTTCCAGAGGCGGCAGGTCGTGGTCCTTGTCTTCCTCCACGACGACGATATGGACATCGCTGGCCAGCTTGAGCAGCGGCACTGCGGCGCGAAGCGCATTGCCTGCCTCGAAACTGCCGTTCCAGGCGACCACGGCGGGACCAGCGGCCTCGAATTTCTTGACGCTGTCCGGCTGCACGACAACCGGAAGGCTGGTGTTGAAAATTACGTCACCCAGAAGGCGCAAGGGCACGCTATTGTCTTTCACGCCGCTGCAAGAACTGAGCACCATCACATCGGCCAGTGCCGAGTTTCGCGATAACCCTCTCGCCGGTTCTGCGTTGGCTTCCTGATAATCCCACGGCACGTCTTCGTCTGCCAGCCGCTTCTCGAGTTCGGCTTTCAATTGCGTATCGACTTCGCTTGCATATTTGCTGATGTCGTAGATGACGGACATGCCGGAGACACCGTCAAAAGCCACTTGCGGCTGGTATGAACTGACCCGAAGGCAATGCAGGTGTCCTTCCACCGCGCGAGAAATATCCAGTGCTGCCTGATAGCGGGCGTCCAGTCCGGAATCATCATTCACATAAAGAAGCACCGATTTCATGTTTTCTCTCCCATTCCAAACTCTTGGTGCAAGCGACTTCGGCAAAACCAATTCGTTCACCCGACAGCATTGGCTACAATATCGACTTTGAGGATGCCGCAACCGAAATCGGCAGACCATCCGTAGTATTACCTATTCGGGGTATGAAATTCCTCGCCGAGGTATAGATGGCGCACGACCTTGTCTTCCAGCATCGCGGCAGGCGTTCCGTTGAACACGATCCGGCCTTCGTGGAGGACATAGACCCGGTCCAATATGCCGACCATTTCCCGAACGTTCTGGTCGGTAATCAGGATGCCGACGTCATGGCTTTCCAGATTTGCAATCATCGCCTTGATGTCTCTGACCGAAAGCGGATCAATCCCGGCAAACGGCTCGTCGAACAGCATGATAGTGGGATTGGCGGCCATTGCCCGGGCAATTTCACAGCGGCGTCTTTCACCGCCGGACAGGGCACGTGCCGGCACATGCCGGACATATGCAATATGAAATTCATCCAGCAGTGCATCAAGCTTTTGCACTCTCAATGCTGGATCGGGTACGAACAACTCGAGTACCGTCATGATATTTTGCTCTACCGTGAGTCCCCGGAAGATAGAGGATTCTTGCGGCAAATATCCGAGGCCGCGAAGGGCGCGCCGATCAAGGGGTAGTCCCGATATATCTTCACCGTCGAGAAAAATATGACCGGAGTTCACCCGTAACAAGCCGAGTATCGAATAGAAGGTTACGGTTTTCCCCGCGCCGTCCCGACCCAGCAGACCGACTACCTCTGACGGTCTCACCTCGATCGACACGTCGTTCAGGACGGTCTTCTTGCCAAATTTCTTGGTGATCGAAACCACCGAGAGCCCGGTGTGTTCCAGCGCTGCCGGTGCCACGAAATGCGGAATTGCTGGAAGAATGATATGCTTCAATGGTCGCATCGCCCTGATCGGAGACCTAGCATGCTAAATGGCAATTGACCGCAACAATATTAGGGAGTTTACGTATATTGCGATCCCCAAGGGCCGATCTAGGTTGAGCCATGACCAATATACTGCGAGCCGGTTTTTTCTACTTCCTCGGTGTATTCACGATGGGATTCATTCTGGGGGCGTTGCGCCAGTTTTTTCTGGTGCCATATACAGGGCCGGTGATCGCGGTTCTGATCGAACTGCCGCTGATACTGGTTTTTGCCTGGTATCTCTGCCGATGGCTGACCAGCCGGTTGAAAATCTCGCCCGACCACTACGGACGTCTGGTGATGGGGCTTGTCGCATTTTCTTGTCTGATAATCGGCGAGCTGCTGATTTCCGTTCTGTTGCAAGCTGGCGGCTTGGCAGATTTTTTCCTGACCTTTGACTTGCCGGAAAATCGTATTGGCCTTGGCGGACAAATTGCTTTTGCGCTGTTCCCGCTGATTCAGGGATATGCTGAGACCACGGCCAGGCGATAGGGTCCGACGCTTCTGCGGTTCCGGTGGCGCGGATCGGTCGCACCAGATCGGTTGTCACAAACCATTGGCCAGTTCATCCCGGAATTTGGGGTGCGCAAGTCCGATCAGGGCGTCGGCGCGCTGGCTCAGCGATTTGCCTTTCAGATCAGCCCAGCCATATTCGGTCACCACAATATGGGTATCGTTGCGCGGGGTTGTGACCGGTCCATCCAGACGCGGGACAATGCGCGAGACGGTGCCGTGGCGTGCGGTGGACTGGCAGGCGATGATCGACTTGCCGCCTTTCGATGCGTTGGCGCCCCGGACAAAGTCGAGTTGACCACCCGAGCCGCTATATTGCCGTCCCAGCAGATGTTCCGAATTGCAGGCGCCGCCGAGATCGACCTGCAGCGTGGCGTTGACCGAAACGACATTTCTGTTTTTGGCTATGTGGCGCGGATCGTTGACGATATCGACCGGCGCGCTGTGCATCGCCGGATTGTCGTCGAGAAAATCGTAAAAAGCCCTGTCGCCCATGGCGAAAGTGAAGACGCTGCGGCCGCGATAAGTGGTCTTCGCCTGGTTGGTAACCGCACCGCACTGGATGAGGCTGGCGAGGGCAGGGGTCATCAGTTCGGTATGGATACCCAGATCCCGGCGGTCGTTCAGCAAGGCGCAAACCGCACCGGGAAGCGCGCCAATCCCCATTTGCAGACAGGACCGGTCATCAATCATGCCGGCGATGGTCGCGGCGACCGTGGCTTCCTCGGGTGAAGTGTCAGGTGCGTGAACCTCGGCGAGCGGTATATCATTTTCAATAATCGCATCGATTTCCGAGACATGCAGCAGCGAGGCACCGAATACGCGCGGCATGTTCGGGTTCACCTCGACCACCAGCTTTTTCGCGCTGCGCGCGGCGGTGGTGGAATAGTCGTTGCTGGTACCAAAGGTGAACCAGCCATGCTTGTCCATCGGTGAAACGGTCGTAACAAATAGATCCAGCGACACCTGCTCCGAAAATAATCGGGGGGAATCGCTGAACGCGACCGGAACAAATTCAATCGGGCTTTTTGTTCCGGCCTTTTGCGCGCCGAGCAATTTTCGTTCAATGGTACTGAGAAACATGCAGCGTGGTCGGATACGGCCGAGCAGGTCGGACCGCAATACTGTCTCGCCGGCATGATCCATCGAATGAAAATACCATAGCTTGAGATCGTCGATGGCGCCCTTTTCGGCCATGTCGGCTAGCGCTCCGAGCAATGCAGGCGGCTCAGCCGTCGCCATGCCCATCGCAATATGCGCTCCGGACTTCAAGCCTCGCACCGCCTCTTCTGCGGTTTTCAGGCGGGAACGATATGCGTCAATATGTGTCATTGCCAAAGCCTCGGGTGAAGGGAAAACTGGTCAAAGGTTGCTGCCGACACAGACCGGGAAAAGGACTGCTGAGTCAATAAGCAGCAATACGTATATGGGCTGGATACGGTGGTTTACGGATAGCCGGCGCGTTAGAGTTCAGGCTATTTTCGTTGCTCCTCAAGCCAATTCCCCCAGATTTTCCAAAGGAAGTCCGATGACCGAAGCAAAATCACCCGTTGAACCGATCAGTCTGGATCATGCCGTGATTGTTAGCGGCAGTATGCCGCTCACCACCCGGACGGGTTTTGAATTTCATGTCCGTCCGGTTGAGCCCTCGGACAAGGATGCGCTGGCTGAGTTTTTCACCCATGTGTCGCGCGACGATTTGCGGTTCCGCTTTCTGTCGCCGATCCCGGAGGTTCGGGATTCCCGGCTCGATGATCTCGTGAATGTCGACCATGATCACAAGGAGGATTATCTCGCTTTCGATATTGACGACAAGACCGTCATTGCCAGTGCGATGGTGGGAGCCAATGATGACAAGTCGGAAGCAGAAGTCGCGATCGTGGTGCGCAGTGACTACAAGCATCGCGGGATGAGCTGGACCTTCCTGAAATATGTGATCGAACAAGCGCGGCAAAGCGGGATCAAGAAGCTTCAGTCGATCGAAAGCCGTCAGAATCATGCAGCCATCGAGCTTGAAAAGGAAATGGGTTTTTCGGCGCGGTCCTGTCCCGGTGACGCCACGCTGATGCTGCTGGAATTTGACCTTACGAGCCATCCGCCCGCACCCTGATCCGGGTGCCATCGTCGATCTTTTCGCTCGGGTGCAGAATGACCTCTTCACCGGTCTGCAAGCCCTTCAATATTTGCGCCTGCTCGTCGTTCATCCGGCCAGTCTCGACCGGGGCAATCACTGCCTTGCCGCCGCGCATGACAAACACCGACCACTGGCCCTTGTCCCGGAACAGGGCGCTGATCGGAGCCTGCACAATATTCCGTCCCTCCCATTCCACAATCTTTACGATGACTCGATAGCCGTGGCCCAATCGCTGTCTGGCGGCGAGCGGATCGGCAAAATCAATGATGACATTCACGCGCTGTTCTTCCACGCCCAGCGCTGAAATCTTGGTGAAGCCGAACGGCTCGATCCGCTGCACCTTGCCGGTGAGTGGCTTTTCTCCACCCCAATTTTCGATCAACACCCGGCTGCCAGGCTTGATTTTTACCGCATCGCTGGAGAGCAGGTCGGTGACAATCTCGATATCGGCAGGATTGCCGATCTCGACGACTGGTGTGCCGGCGCTGATCGGGGTTTCGCTTTCATGAGTGAGGCGCAGCACGGATCCGCTTTCCGGGGAATAGACCGACAGGATATTGCCGCTGCTGCTGGAGGATGGGGCCATCAGCCGCGCCTGCGCCGCGCGCAGTTCGAACCGGGCTGATTCCGCTGCTCCTCGCGCTTCCATCAGCCGGGCAGCGCTGCCATCACGGGCAGCGCGGGCGGCATCCTGTGCGGTCTTGGTGGCGAAACCGCGGCCATGGAGCGCGTCGATCCGCTCGAAATTGGCAGCCGCCAGTTTGCGGTCTGCCTCCGCCTGAGTAACCCGGGCAGCGGAAGATTGCACCGCAGCTTCCAGCGACTTTATCTGCGCCCGCGTTTCCGCCTCGTTGCGCGCATTGAGGAAATCCGGCTGTGCTGGCCTGATCCGTGCGACCACCGTCTTGCCCGCGATCACCGGATCTCCAGCGTCCAGTTTGATCCGCATCAACCGGCCATTTATCGGTGCCGATATGACAAACATGTTACGGACGCGGGTTTCCCCTTCGTCATTGATTGTCACCAGCATCGGCCCCTTGGTGACCGCCGCGACGTCCACATCAATTGGCGGTGAGCGCATGGAAAAAAAGATAGCCATCGCTAGAACGACGATGATCAGCCCGATCAATATTCGCGGGCCGAGCCGGTTCAGATGTTTTGTCGCCATCGCCTTACTCCCTGGTTTTCAATACATTGACGAGATTGAGCCGGTCCAGCCGGGAGCGGACAAAAAATGCTGAGACCGCCGCCGTGAGAAGCACGACCAAAATGGCGAAGGCCACGGTTGCGGCGGAAAGGCCGAAGGGGATGATGAACAGGTCACCGCCGATCGACTCGGTGAGATTTCTCGACAGTAAATAGCCGAAGAGCGCACCCAGGGGCAGGCCGGCGATGACCAGCAGCGCCAATTCTCCCAGCAATATATAGGACACTTCGGACCGGCGATAGCCCAGCACTCGAAGCGACACGAGGTCGCGCGCCCGTTCGGCCAGATTGATCCGGGCATTGTTGTACACCACTCCAAAAACGATCAGCGCCGAAAATGCCGTGTTGAAAAGCTGAACAATGCCCATGGTTTCCCCTATCGATTCTTCAATGCCGCGCAGCGCTGCATCCCGACCGGAGAAGCCGGCGACAATCGGCATGTCCTTCAACCGTTGATAAACCGCATCAATCTGTGCCGGATCAACGCTGATAAAGGCACCGGATGATAAAGGTGCTTCCTGAAGCAACGGTCCGATAAGGTCAAAATCGATATAGACCGGGCTGGCCACGGGGCTGCGCAAAATATGCGTGACAGGCAGTGTGAAGCTGGGGCGCTTGCCATTGGTCACCTGGATGTGCAGCGGATCGCCTGGCTTAAGATCCAGCTCTCTGGACAGGCCATGGGAAATCATAACGCCGCGCGCAGGCGGCGCCAAAATACCAACATCCAT
>TARA_R110000868_G_scaffold358487_1_pt1 | contig 12260 bp, 2 predicted proteins | sample TARA_R110000868 | Tara Oceans TARA_R110000868 (sample SAMEA4397489) | marine metagenome | biome: Polar Biome; feature: [SRF] surface water layer (ENVO:00010504); material: water (ENVO:00002006), including particulate matter (ENVO:01000060) such as... | depth 5 m | reverse complement strand
ATATGCTATTGGTATTGCTGCTGTAAACCAAACTAATCATTCATTGAATCAAAGACAACTAGTATTTATAGATCCTAATAAATTGAAAAAACTTAGTGACAATGATCAATACTGGTTAGGCAATGGTGAGCTTAAGTTTGAAAAATTCAATACAGTAAAAATTGGAAACAAAGAGTACACTACATTATCAAAGATCAAAAATGCTGATGGTAAAGATATATCAAACATCTTAGGACAGTTCATTGATGGATATGTGGATATTTCTGGTGGACCTTGGATTATGGAGATGGGTGCCACACCAAACGTAGCTTCTACATTTATGTTCTTGGCTAAAGCAGGTGTGCCTATAGACACTGTTGTTTATTTTATGAACCAGCCTATTGTTAAAGATTACTTACGCTCTGTTGAGAATGAGGGGTATTCATATTTATTTATGGATACATACGTTAAATCTACATTTGAGCAATATGCTAACAAGAAATCTGATAGACACACTTCTCCTGAGTTTATTGCTGAACAAAATAATTTTAGAATTCCTTCTAAAGAATCTTTAAAAGAAACTGTAGGTAAAAATAAAAAGGATATGTCTCCTGCAGAAAGAGAAGCCCAGACACATATATTGATTGAGTTTATGAAATATGCTAAAATGTCTGAGCAATTATTCCATGTAACTCAAGGATCCAACTTTGATACAACAGGATTTAATGATCCTTATTTGGTAACTAGAAAATTAGCACAGTTGAATAAAGCACAGCAAACTCTTTTTGCTTCTTTTGATGAGAAAGGAAAAAGTATTCCAGCTGTGGATGCCATATTAAAAAATTCATTCCTAGGAACTCTTGTTACTTCTATCACTGAATACAGAGATGCTTTGGCCACTATACTAACATCAGATCAAAAAAGAGTTAGAAAAGTGTTAGAGAAAGTTTTAGCACCATACACTGATCTTAGTGATAGAGATTTTATTAAAATATCACAAAAAGCTGTTGCAGATTTATTTGACTTCTTGGTACAAACAGAAGGAGGACCAGCAGCATTAAACAAATCAATCAATAAACTTCTAATTGATGATCAAGGTATTCTTCCTAAGATTACAAAGTTTGTTGAAGAGATGAGAAATGTAGAAGAAGGACATCCTCTATATGGTAACGAAGTTATAAAACTTATTGAGATACTTCCTTCTCCACTTGCTGCAGAAGGCACAGTTAACAATATTTCAGTTAAGGGAACAGACAATAAAGTTTTTGATCAGAATAACATCATATATGGATTCAGAGCTATCAAAAAGTATTTGAAAGAGTATGACGATGGTGAATATAAGAATCTTTATAAAAACTTAGTAAAGGTTGCTATTTTACAATCAGGACTATCTAATTCAAAAATATCTTATAGCTCTGTACTACCTTATAAAGACTTCCAGGATATATACAACAATGTTATTGGAAGACTAGGTACTATTAATAACTTAGATGTTTTTTATGAATTAGGTGTTTTACAAAGAAACAACTGGAACAATGATGATATTGTGCCTTCAAAGAAAGCTATCTACTTGGCAAATGTTTATAATAAATATGGATCGTTAGGAGTGTACAATCCTTCTATGCATTTCTTAGCAGACAATATTAAAATAGCTGTACAGAAAGAAGTTATTCCTCCTATAATTACACAAACTGTAAATGACAGAGAAGCTAAGTATGATTATATTACATACTCTTGGGAGATAGATATTCCAGGAGTGCCTTCAGGATTACAAGGAGAAGCTAAAGCAAAAATGCGTAAGGATGGGGATTATTCTTTTGTTAAAAAAGGATTGTTTCAAAAAGTGTATGATGACTATGGAAACCCTTACATGCATAAATATACAAATAAAGATGGAGGAGTTAGACAGTATTTTGTATTCAAAGCAATTAATGCTTGGGGAGATTCTTTTAGAGCTAATGAGTTCTATGCTGAGGAAAGACAATCTGTTATTGAAAATGGTTTTATTAAGATTAATGATGTAAAAGATGATGTAATCATCTCTGCATTTCAAGGAGCTGGTGTTAAATCTTTAAGTGAAATGGTTGGAGAAGTTCCAAGCAAACCTGTTACTAAGAAAACACTTAAGTCTTCTGTTTCATCAAAACCTAGTTCTGTTGACACTTCTTCTGATGATTTCTATAATTCTTATGAGTCTGTGAGCTATGATGAAAGTGGATATGATCCATATGCTGCATATGATCTTGCACCAGAAGAATTCTTAGAAGACTATTCTCAAAAAACAGGAGAGACTATTGGTGGTAAATCTACACAAGCTGTAAGTGGAAAAGTAAAAGGAACAATTCAATTAGAGCTTATAGAAGATCTTGTCCAAAAAGGTAAAGCTAAAACTACTATTAGAAATTATGATAAAGTTTCTGGTATATACACATCTACTAAAACAGGAAAACCCTATCAAGTTACTAATCGTGGTAAGGTAAAAATGGTTGGTAATAAAATTATAGGTCCTAATGCTTCTTATACATTAGATGAATTTGGTGCAGCTGAAGGATTTAATAATTGGGCAGGGTTTGTTAAAGCTGCTAAATATGCTGGTATAGATCTTCAAAAAGGTAAAGAAGTTTATTTGTATGATATTAAATCAGTATCTTTACCTTCAGAAAAAAATAGTCCTAAAGGATTACCTTCTATCAATAGAACTAACAAAAAATGTCGACCATTATAAATTAAAAAATTATGCCTTGTAAAATACAAATAAAAAAGAATATTACAAACACAGTTGAGTCAATGACTGATGAAGCTTTTGATATGTCTCTTGGTGCTGCTAAATATTTAGCACTAGATGTGAACAGACAATTTGATACAAAGATTGTAGAGTTTTCTAGAGACAGTGTTGGAAATATTTCAAGAACCATAACTGTGCCTCAAGGACTTATTGATGTTTATTATAATCATGAGCTTGGTTTAGAAACAAAACAAGCTAGAGATACACAACAAACTGATGCTGCTAGAGCTGGTGAAGAGTATTCAGACGACTATTTGTTTCAAACTAAAAGTATTTTTTCAGCAGTTAATGAAATTGAAAGTAAACTTAAACCTGTAAACAAAACAATTAACTCTATGGGTTCTGAAAAGAACATAGATGATGTTTTGAAAAAAGCAGGACTTGAGTCAGAGCTAAGAAAACAATTCATCCAATTAGTAAACAATAATCCTTCATTGAAATCTTTAAAGGTTTCAGAAGTTTTAGGTACATACCTGAGAGAGTTTGTAAAAGATTCTGATAGACAATACTATAAAGCTATTGATGAACCCATCTCTAATAAATTGGAAGATGTACTTATTGAGTACTTTGATAAGTTTAAAATAAGAAGAGAAGAACTTGATAACTTAAAAGAAAAGTTTGGTGTAGACTCTGTTGGTGTATTTGATGTATTAGCTAAGACAGTATATTATGCTAAGAATAGAAACCTACTAACTCTTCCTGAAGAATATGGACATGTGTTTGTTGAGCTATTGGGAAGTATAGGTAACAAAAAAGCTGACAACCCATTGTTCAAATATATGTTTGACAACATTGATAAGTGGGATGGGTACCAACGTGTATTGAGAGATTACAAAGATCTTTATGTTACTAAAGAAGGTAACATGGATATTTATAAAATTAAAAAAGAAGCTATTGGTCAAGCTATTGGTATAGCTTTGGTTAGAAATTATAAAGTCCAAGAAGGAGACAAAGACTTCTGGGCAAAAATTCAAGGCATTATAGATTACATCCTAGACCTTATTAAAGGAGTGGATTATGTATCTTTAAACACAACTGTTGATTCTGTTGCAAAAGATATATTGAATAAGAATTATGATAAGCTAGATAGGATGAGGAAGGACACTTCCAATTACAATCTGCTCACATATTCTGAAACCATAAAGAATCAAAACAAAATAGATGGTGGTAAGGCATTAAGGTTTATGCAATGGTTTTCCCAAAAAGGAATGCTCATCACAGGCTCATTAGCTTATAGACTTCAAGGAACAACTTACAGACCAGAGATTGATGCTCTTCATGATATAGATAATATTGTACCATCTGACGTACATAAAGTTAGTCTTAATAAACAAGACTATTTAACTCCAGAACAATTAGAGAGTAGTAGATTATACTACAAGTATATATCAGAAGGAAATTATAGAGAAGCTAAAAAACATAAGCTACAAGGAAACATCAGATTAAATATTGATGAGATAGTTGATAGCGTAGAAGTTTTAGAAGATTTCAAGAAACAGTTTCCTGATACAGACTTCTTATACTCTTTCTATAATGAGAAAGCAAATGCTTTTTACATTACAATAAATGCTATTTGGAGTGAGAATCAAGAACTAAAAGATAGGTTTAAATCTTATACAGGATCTTTTAATAATAGATTGGAAAACTTTACTAAAGAAGAACTTGAGCAAATTTATTTGTTTGATTTCTTTTTACGTCCAGAAACATCAGACCAGTATAAAAAAATAGAAGAGCCTGAATATGGTCTTTCATTAGCTCATTTTAATTATGCTTTTTACGAGAAGCTTAATATGATGGGAAGAGCTAAGGATGCATATGATTATCAGATGTGGGACTATTATGAAGATGACTCTATTCTTGCTCCTGATTTTAATGACAGACTTACTTACTTTCAAATAAACAAATCTAAAGAAGAATCTACTGAAGAAGAAACTGTAACAGAAGAATCAAATGTAATGCAACAGAAAGCAGAAATGCCTGCTTCTAGAGCATCTAATGAAACTCTAGCAAAACTAAAACAAATCATTGCTAAGATGGGTGTTAAAATTGATACCCTTGAAAATTATTTAAAAGGTAACCCTAATGTAAAAGCAAAAGGAGCTAATGCTTTAGCTGATCTTGTTCAAGGAATTATTGCTATAGCTGAAGGAAAAGAAAATGTTGCTCTTACAGAAGAGATGATTCACATTGCTACAGCAATGATTGAGCAAGTAGATCCTAAGATTGTAACAGAAATGATTTCTAAGATTACTAGATTCAAAATCTATAAACAAGTTTTGGCTGCATACAGTGAAGATCCTAATTACCAGTTACCAAATGGTAAACCAGACATCAGAAAGATTAAAAAGGAAGCAGTAGATAAACTTATAGCTGAAGTTATTATTAGACAATCTGAAGGCTCTACAGAGTTCCCAGAACTAATGGAAGAAGAACCTAGAACTATGGTTGCCAAAATGTGGCAGACTATTTTGGATTGGTTTAGAGGTCAATACAAGAAAGCTAACATTGATATATTTGAACAGACAGCAGAAAGAATAACTGAATCTCCTGAAGCATTCACACCTATTGAAGGTGGTGGTATCTTTCTACAAAAAAATCAACAATATTCTGATGCACAATTAGCTGCTCAAAAAAGAATCCTTGAAGACCAAGATAGAATTGAAAAAGTAGAAGACACTACAACTCCTGTAGATCCATTGTTAATGGATACAGAAGAGGCTTCTAACTATTATAACATAAAAAATCCTGATGGTACTAGAACTAAAATAACCAAAAGGGTTACAGATCTTGTTAAACAATGGTATGTAGACAGATTTGGTAAAGATAAAAAGTTCACAGAGGCAGAGAAAAAATTTAATGAACTAAAAAGAAAATATGGTGTGGAGTTTCACAACCTATTTGAATTAGTGCATGGAAGATATTTTGAACTTGATGGTACAAGAAAAGATAGTATTTCTTCTCGACATAAAATTGTTGATCCTACTATATCTAGAATTTACACAGAAATAGAAAACTACTATGTAGACCTTATTGATAGTTTTTCTAAAGATGGTAAAAATCCTTTAGTGTTTTCTGAGGTGAAAATATTTGATCCTAAAGAACAACGAGCAGGAACTATTGACCTTTTGATAATTGATGAGACTGGTAAAGGTCACATCTTTGACTGGAAGTTCATGAGTGTGGCACCTACACAAGATGATGTTCCTTGGTTTAAACAAGGAGCTTATAATGTGCAGCTTGGTAAGTATAAAGAGATGTTGATGAAAAACTATGGTATCAAAGAGTTTGGTAACATAAGAGCCATCCCTATTCTTATGGATTTTCAATATGACACTAGAAAAAAGGAGTCTACATTAGTTATTGCTGGAATTAAAATTGGTTCTGTAGATGCTACTAAGATTGAAGACATGCGTCTTGTTCCTGTATCAGAAGAATCAGAAAGCACTGGCGTGGAACTACTTGATAATTTAATATTACAGCTTAATAGTGTTCTTCGTCAAGTTGGTAAAACAAAAGTAGCTTCAGATGAAGATCGTGAGTTTAAAAAAGAGAGACTGAATATTCTTAGAAAAGCTATTCGTGCTGCTCAGACTACACAGGATATTGCACCACTTGTAAACGTTATTAAGATAATGAGAAGAGAGGGAGATAGATTGGTAAATGACTGGAACATGGTTTATGATAAAAAATCTGCTTCTAGTGATGATATTGATAATCCTGAACTATCTAAGTTTGCTGCAGACATAAGAGAGTACATTGCTATTGCTGAAGTATTTAAAAATATTGATAGACTTATTGGAGATCTTATTTATAATTCAGAAATGGAGAAAGAGGTTAAAACAAAAGCCCAGAAAAAAGAAATTAGACAAAGACTCCAGGATAGACAATATATCTCTGAAGAATCTACAGCCATTTTTAACTCTCTTGAGGATGTTAAAAAGATGGGAGGTAAGTTTGCAAACAAATTTATGGGAGAAAGAAACTTAGTGAGAGGTCTTCTTAAACCAGAAGCTGTTTGGAAATCTTTAAGTGGTAGATTTAGAGGAGCTATAGATTCTCCTTTAGCATCTATTCAGATATTAACTAAATTAGTTACTAATTCTAAAGGTAGAGCTTCTAAAGAAGCAGTTAAAGAAGTTGAAGAGTTAATGAGTATAAGAGAACTTCTTGCTAAAAAAGGAGGAAACCTTAGAGAATTGATTCAACAAATCTATCAAAAAGATGACAAGGGTGGCCTTGTTAATAAACTTATTCGTAAATATCAAAAAGACTTTTATGAGAGAGTAGATGAGAATGCTGGAGAAGATCAACAAAGTAAAAAGTGGTTAATGAATAACATTGATGTTGAAGCTTATAAAAAAGAAGCAACAGAGATGTTAAAATCTAGAATAAGAATTATAAAAAATAATCATGAAGATGATATTGATCTACAGGAAAAACTTATTGAACAAGAAAGAGACAAATGGGATATAACTAGTAAAACTTTTAATGGTTGGAATAATTACATTATTAAAAGACATCCTTTAAACAAATGGCATACAGAAGAATATACTGAGTTAGAAAAAAATGAAGACCTTCATAAACTTTATTTGTTCATAGAAAAAATGAACAATAAAGCAAATGATATGGGATATATAGAAAATGCAGCAAAGTCCACTTTCATTCCTTTTGTTAGAAAGTCTATGGCTGAAAGTCTTTCTTGGGATTTTAGTCTTTCTGCTATTACTAACTTTGGTGATAATCTCAAACTTAGAGCTGATGATGTAGGACATGGATCTATTAATGAACTTACAAAAGAATTAGAACATGCTATTCCTAAATATTACACTTATGATTTTTCTGTAAAAGAAGATAAAGAGGGTAATATAACAAATGATTATAGTGATGTAAGTGAAGATCTTTTCAAAAATATGATTTTGTATATTAATCATATGAATAACTATAAGTATTTGTCTGAAGTGGAAGACCAATTACAGTTGGTTAAAACTGTAGAGACATTCAAAAAACATTTGAACTCTAATACTACTGGAGATGTTATTTTTGAATATGGTAAACCTCAAGAGCTTGAAGGCAATAAAGAGAATACTAAAATATTTGATGATTTTATGCGTGCTATTCTATATGAAGAAAAATATCCATTATCTGATGGTGACACTCCATTAAATATTTCTACAAGAGACGCTGTAAAAAAACTTATAAATAAAGTGGCTGGAAAAGAAGTTTACCCTATTGAAGAAAACCCTGATGCTAAATCTCTAACTAAAACTTTAGATGCAGCAAATAGAGCTTTTCAATTAAAAACTTTAGGGTTTGAACCTATCTCTGGTCTTGTTAACTGGTTTGGTAATAATATTCAGTTGGCTACACAGTCAGGTATATATTTTAGAACAAGAGAAATTATTAAAAATGAGTTTAAACTTTTTGGAAATAAGTTTAAAAATGATGATGAAAGAGAAATGTTTATACAACTTATAAATCATTTCATGCCATTAAAAGATGATCCTAATTACGAGGAACTTAAAAAGGCTGGTATCTCTACACTTACAAGACAAAATTTCTCAGACATGCTTATGTGGTTTATGCGTGAGCCTGAACAACATATGGAAAAAACTATATTCTTAACACTACTTGATAACACAATGGTAGTAGATGGAAAGCTAGTTAACATACGTGAGTTTGTAAAAAATAAATATAAAAATCGCTATGACTCTGCAGAAGCTTATAGAGAAGGAGCACCTAACATTGAAAAAGAAATTGAAGAACTACAAAAAACTAGTTCACTAAGTGCTACTAAAGAACTAGTTGATGGCAAGGTGAGTATTCCTGGATTTGATTTTGACAACTTAAGAGAAGTACAAAGACTATCTACACTATCAAAACGTATAGCTAGAAATGCTACTGGGGGTATGACAAAAGAAGACATTAACAAAATGAACATGAATGTTTGGACTAAATCCATGATGGTATTTAAAGGATGGATTCCTAAACTTCTTGATACACGTTTTGGTGAATTTAGAAAAGTGTCAGATGATTTCTCTGTAGTGATAGATGATAATGGATTAACTACAGGAGAGAAGTATGACATAGGACGTGTGAGATTGTTTGGTCAGTTTTTACATTTAAACCCTTTGTTAATAATAAAAGATATCAATGATGTACTTTCTGTTAATGAAGCTGGTCTTTCAAAAATAGATGCTTTATATGTAAAATATGCAGAGTCTTATAGAAAACAAACAGGTGAAGATCTTGAAATGGATAGAGCAGAATTTGCTGATCTTATAAGAACTAACTTGAGAAACCAAATCAAAGAACTTGCCACTTTATTTGCACTTATAGGATTGGGAATGTCTTTAGGATTCTTTGCACCTGATGATGATGATGATAAAGCAACTAAGAATAGATTTAGATGGACTCAAAAAGTAGTGGATAAATTTACTGGTGAGCTTTCCTTTTTCTACAATCCTGCAGAAATTGAAAAATTGTTAAGTGGTAATGCATTTCCAGCAATAAGTTTGTTTGCTGATGCTGGTAGATTTATAAACAATCTTGGTATGGAAATGACAGGATTAGATTGGTCAGATCATACTAAAACAATAGAGGAAGTTAGAAAAGATGCACAGCCAATTAAGTACTTAGCTAAAATGTTACCTGTAACTAAATCATTGTTTACATATGGTGCAATCTTTAGTGAAGATTTTGCAAAAGAGTTTGATGTAACAATCCAAAAAGAAAGTAGAAGATAAGAACGCTATATTATAACAGTTATTTACTATACACCCTTTTAAAATACATAATTAATAATTAAATTTGCTCACATGAGAACAGCTGCAATTTGCCCAACCTGTGCCACATATGAAAATGCTAAATGCATTGTATACAATGGCCTTTATTTAACCAATATAAAAGTGAATCCTTTAGAGGATCTTGAATCTATATTAGGTAAAATAAATACTAATTTAGTACCATTATCTGGTATTATTGCTCCTAGTAGTTCTGCTACATATTTAGGACAAACTTATTTAAATACAGCTAAGTCTATGTTGTATTTTGCTAAAGCTGTAGGTACAGGAGCTTCTGATTGGAGTCTTATATTAACTACACCTATTGCCACTCCTGAATATGCTAACAATTCTGCTGCATTGTTTGCTGGCTTAGTTGCTGGTCAAATATATCGTACAGGAGATCTTCTTAAAATTGTTCATTAATAATCCCTATTCTTTATAATGAGTGTAATCTGTGCTGCTAATCCTTGCCCAATATTATTAAGTGCGTCCTGTGTATTTTACGAAGGACCTAACTTGGTATGTGTTGGTATTAATACTAATGAAACTCTTGAATCTGCATTAAAGAAAATTAATGATAAGATTTGTTCTGGTTCTGGTGCTGATGGGACTAGTGGTACTTCTGGTACCAGTGGAACATCAGGTATTACAGGAACTAGTGGTACTTCTGCCACTTCAGGCACTTCTGGTACCACTGGTACTAGTGGAAGTTCTGGAACTAGTGGCACCTCTAGTACTAGTGGCACTTCAGGAACTAGTGGTACATCTGCTACAGCTGGAACTAGTGGAACATCAGGAATACATGGTGATCTTTATAGAACAAGCTCAACTGATTGTCTTACATTAGGTGATGATGGAACATTTACTGTTGCTACAGAATTAGCATACACTCCTGGTCAATCTATTGTTATTTCATATAATGCATTCAATTATCAAGAATGTATTGTTATTACATACGATCCTCTTACAGGAATATTAGTTTTCAGTGTTCCTACATTAGTTGTAGGCAGTGGGGAATATTGTATATGGGATGTGAACTTAGATGGGGCAACAGGAGGAGATGGAAGTAATGGTACTTCTGGAACAAGTGGCACTGCTGGAACAAGTGGTACAACAGGTACTAGCGGTACTACAGGTACTAGTGGGTCTAGTGGAACATCTGGAAGTACAGGTACCTCTGGTACATCAGGCACAGCTGGTAGTTCAGGAACAAGTGGAACCACAGGAACCTCAGGTACAACTGGTACAAGTGGTAGCTCAGGAACTAGTGCAATAAATGGTTCTTCAGGAGCTGCTATAGCTAACTGGTTTGCAAGTTATTCTGATAACGGAAATCAACCTATAATTGCAGCTAACACTCCCACACCAGTTACATACAACACAACAGAAATAGCAAATGGTATTGTCTTAGATGTTAATCAACAGATTAGATATCCACATGCTGGTATATATGAATTTGGATACTCTCTACAAGTAGAGAAGACAGGTGGAATAAGTACAGACTTAGAGATATGGATTAGCAAGAATGGTTTTGATATTGTTAGAACAGATTCATATTTAACTATTACAACAGATGGTGTATTACAACTGCCATATGTATCCTTTATATTAGAGCTACAAGCTAATGATTATTTAGAGATTGTATTTTCTTCTTCAAATCCAAATGTTCAATTAACAGCTAAAGCATCTAAATCTTCTCCTTATACAGCACCTGCTGCACCTTCTGTTATTGTTGTAACAAAACAAATAGGTGTAGCTATAGGAAGTACATCAGGTTCAAGTGGAACTAGTGCTACATCAGGTACCACTGGAACATCAGGAACTTCAGCAACATCAGGTACATCAGCAACAAGTGGTTCTTCTGGAACTGCTGGTACATCAGCAACAAGTGGAACTGCAGGTACATCAGGAACTACAGGTACTGGAGGAACATCTGGTACAAGTGGAACTTCAGCTACTAGTGGAACCTCAGGCACATCAGGAAGTTCTGGATCCTCTTCTACATCAGGAACATCAGGATATTCAGGAGATAAATATGCAACAACATCAGGTACATGTTATACTATTCAAGCACCTGGTGGAACAGGTACTATTACTGTTGGTACATTACTTTCTTATACATTAGGACAAAGTATAATCATAACTTATTCAGGTGATCCTTTTATACATAATGAAGCTATTGTTACAGCATATAACCCAGCCACTGGTGTTTTAAGTTTCCAAGTGACAGGTCAAACTGGTTCAGGATTCTATTGTTCATGGTTTATTAACCTTGATGGTGCAACAGGTGGTGATGGGTCTAATGGTACATCAGGTACTAGCGGTTCATCAGCTACTAGTGGTACTGCAGGTACTTCAGGTATATCATCAACTAATGGTACGTCAGGTACCAGTGGTACTTCAGGAATTGATGGAACAACTGGTACATCAGGTACCTCTGGCTCAAGTGGTACAACAGGTACATCTGGAAGTACTGGGACTAGTGGAACAAGTGGTTCTAGTGGCTCTAGTGGAACTTCTGGTAGCTCTGGTACAACAGGTACATCTGGAACTTCTGGATCTAGTGGAAATACAGGAACATCAGGAACATCAGGTATATCCTCAACTAATGGAACTTCAGGTTCAAGTGGAACATCAGGTGGTGGAGGATCAAATCAAGTAAAACTTTCATCTCAAACACTAGCGTTTGCTTCGTGGACATTAGTAGGGAGTTT
>TARA_R110000868_G_scaffold132315_1_pt1 | contig 12262 bp, 14 predicted proteins | sample TARA_R110000868 | Tara Oceans TARA_R110000868 (sample SAMEA4397489) | marine metagenome | biome: Polar Biome; feature: [SRF] surface water layer (ENVO:00010504); material: water (ENVO:00002006), including particulate matter (ENVO:01000060) such as... | depth 5 m | reverse complement strand
AGTATTAAATCTAGAGTCGGCAATATTACCAGCAAACCAAAGACTATTGATAGATTGAAATTCGTGTTGACGTTTGCGATAATCAATCTTAGCTAAGTATATACTACGATCAGAATATTTTGGATCTTCAATATATGTAAATGCTGAAGTATTTACGCCATTGGGAGTCACAAATAATCTTTCTTCAGGAACATTCATCAAAATTTTATAAATGTTTTTGATCCCATCAGAAAGACAGAAGACATTTGGTTTTATTTGAGAAAAAGCATTTGCAATATTTGCATATCCCCCAAACATTTCGGGTCTTTCAAGATACCCAAAATGACTTGTGATTGCTTTTGGATATTGAATATATGGATAGATACTAATAAGTTCATCATAATGAACGTGAACAAAATCTGGTCTAAAAGAATTAATCTCTGCAATGATTTGATTTTGATCTCTGGTATTTACGATTTGAACAGTATGACCAAGTTTCTCCAATGCATTTTTCGTATCCCACACAAGAATCTCAACCGCACCCCAACCAGTAGGTGGAATTGGCATAATACCAGGTCCAACTAATGTAATTTTCATTTCACTCTCCAAATGCTTAAATTTTCTCTCCAATGACTATAAAAATTTCTATAGTTAAATGATTTCTTTAAAAACTTATCAGTTATTTCTTGATCAAATTCAAATCCCCAGAATTCCATTAATTTTTTAACGTCGTCAAGATATAAACAACTAACATGTTGTGGTGGAGCATCTAAACTTTCGGGATAAACACTGCTCCAAGTGAGGATTAAATATTTTCCTGTGATTTTTTTTAAATTATCCAAAAAAATATCTAGAAACTTAGGATCAATATGTTCAGCAACTTCTGCACAATTTACAAGATCGAATTTTATATCCTCTTGTATTTTATCACGAATATCAAAAATATTGATACATTCTTTTACATCTTCATTTGCATTATCTTTATGGTACTGAAAGTTTTCAATACCACAAGAATCACAATCATTTAGCATATTTTCAACTAAATGTCCAGTAGCACATCCAACATCACAAAAACTATCAATTTCATTTAATGAAAATGTAGATTTCAAACACTGATAATATTCATCATATGGAGATGAATCTTTTCTAACTTCCTCTCTAGAAGAATAAATTCTATCCAAATCAATTTTACCATCTTTAGTAAAAGAAAGTTGGGGATTTCTCTTTAAGATTAAATCATCAATATGGGAATGTTGTTTTCCGATTACATTTGAAATTCTTTCATTCCAACAAAGATTTTCTTTATAAAAATTTTCAATCATAAAATTCTCTCCAATAAAATATGTTTACCTTTATGCTCATACCCAAGATAATCTAAATGATCATAAAGTTCATGTTCATTAATTTGATAGTTAGTCCAATCACCAAAATACGGTCTCCCCACATCAATTACACCAGCAAGTGCATCAATTGCAGATCCCACATCAAGAAATACTGCATCAGTATATTCCTTAAGTCTATGTATAAGAGCAGATTTAACATGCCCCATACCCATCAAAAATATTTTTGATGATGAATTTTTAAGTTGTTCCCCTATCATTTTCTCTGTTGTTTCAAAATCATCACAAGCATACTTTTGTGGTAAAGAAATATAATCTTCAAATTTTTCAATACCAAGATATTCTTGATATTGAGATGATTCCATCAAATTTTTAATTAAATTTATTTTTACATCTGCACCAATAAGACCCACTTTTCCAGAAAAAGTTTTCAGAATCCATTTATTCGCAACTAAAGCATACCCATATTCAGCTGGAAAATGTATTTGTTGATTTGGAATTACTTCTCTAAAAAACTCTCTATTGTGAGTATAGATTTCACAGGTATAATAATCACACATTTTAGAACCATCAACAAAAAGTTGATGATTTATATCTTCATAACTTTTACTGAGTGCTCTACGACCAGGAGTGGCACTTCCAGAAGGAACTTTTTTTAAAAACCAATAATCACCATCACCAAATTTGTAAAAAGTTTTACTTTCATTATTTTCAACAAGTTCAATTAAGAGATTTTTAAATTTGACTAGATCTTCTTGAAAATTGGGGCAACACTCTTCTCTTTCAAAAAAAGGTTCCATGTCAATGTTAATACACCCATCTATTTTATAGATATCTAAAAATTTTTCTGGATAGTTTACTTGGTCATTCATTATTACACCTTGTAGATAATTTACTGAATAAAACTTTTATAATTATTATAGTATAGTATAATATAATAAAGAATAATATTCTCTTTCTCCTGGAGGACAGAATTCTAAAGCAAGCAATGGTTTATGTTTACATTCAATATACGATTTTACTGGATATCCACCCCATTGACCCATTATTAAATCATCTTCATTTAGATATCCTAAACTAATGCATTTCTCAATGTCTTCTATATGATTACCAAAAACATTTACTTGCCCAGGATGTCTACTTGATAAAGAAGATGGTTCAGGATATCTAAGAGGCATATTAAGAGATCCTATAACTTTTCTATCTGTTTGATTTGAAATATAAGAAGATCCTTCACCTTCAAACTCCCAAGGAGAAGATATTTTATATAAAACTTCTATAAGAAACTTTCTATCCCAAATATTATACTGAGTTGTAGCAGAATACTCAGCAGTTTTCTTTAATAAAAATAAATCTCCAGAGTAAGTATCATAATCATTAACTCTATATGTGGGACTTATTCCCAACTTTGAAGATCCTATTGATAAATCGTTTTTCATCTCATCCAAAAGAATATTAAACTTATTTTTATCAAGAGGTTTGCTAAGTAAATAATCATCTAAGGAAAACACAATAAACTTATCTTTCAAAGAAGAAAGATATTCAATAAGATACTTTGACCAAGAACTAAATCCTCCTTTTTGTTCAGTATCCAGTTCAATATAAGATCCATTAATTAGGTCTCCTTCATATTTGCCATAATTTAAAAAGTAAACATCAAATTCTTTTGGTAAATATTTATTGATAAGGTATGAAGAAGCAGAGATAATTTTTTTACTTCCTTCATATCCAACTAAACAAACTTTCATTTTAAATTTTTCTCTCTAATCATATCAATTTGAAAATTTCTTCAACGGTAAATCTTCCAACCTCAGAAGAACTAGGTCCTTCCTCTAAAATCATTTCATGAAGATTTTCTCCAGGTTGAAGTCCAATCTCTTTAACTTTAGCAGTTTTTCCCTCAGGAAGATACTTGCGAATCATTGCTTCTAGAAGATCACCAACAGACATTGATTTCATTTCTGGAACATATGGTTTAGAATCTTGAGCGTTCTCCAAACAATTGAAAATAAGATCAATTGCCTGATCTACCGTCCAATAAAAACGAGTTGCATTAGGATCAGTAATAATCACCTCTTCATCGTTTTGTAAACGATCTTTCCACTTACAAAGAACCGAACCAGTCGAGTATAAAACATTTCCATAACGAACTGTTCTATATGTTGTGTTTGAATTTATTCTTTCATAGTCACTAAACAATCTTTCATGAAGAAGTTTACTAGCACCATAAACACCACTTACTTGCGCTGCTTTATCAGTACTGATACCAAGAATAAATTCAATAGGATACTTACGAGTCATCTCAAGAATATTCAGTGTTCCCGTAACATTTCCAAGAACACACTCTCTTACATTCTGTTCAGCTAACCCAACATGCTTAAATGCAGCAAGATGAAAGATTGCATCTACACCTTGCACTACTTTTTCAGTACAATAAGAATCTGAGATATCCCCAGGAATAATCTCAATAAAAGGAAACTTTTCTTTCAAAGCAACAAGTTTTCCTTCATTTCTTGAAATTGTTCTAATATTTTTGATTCCCATTTTTTCAAGTCTAGCAATCAACGAATTGCCTAAAAATCCTGCACCACCTGTAATAAGGTAAGTTTTTTTCAAGTCTAATTTCATTTCATTTCAGTCCTTTAGTAAGATTTGGTTTTGTATTCTATTAAATTAAAATAACTACCAAGTTTTAGTTGAGTTTTCGTATTTACAGTTTTTTTAACATCATCCTCATTATAATCTTTATATGGAAGAATTCTAAAATCAACACTTATCCTTGTTAAATCATGAGTATTTATTTTACTTCCATGATTTAAATTGGCACCGTCCCAAAGATAATACTCCCCATAATTTGCTTCCATAGGTGCATAATCACCAAGATCTTCAATGCTTTCTGACCAGACAGTATAAGTATCTTTAGCGTAAGTAATAGGAAGAAAAATATTAACTTCATAAGGACTATGACTATAAGTTTTATCCTTATGAAATTCTGCTACAGAAATATTATTTGGAACTTGAATTCTAAATGTAGGAATTTTTTGATATAGAATATCCTGTTGAAATTGTGGAAGAATTACTTCTTCTATAAAAGATTTGTAAATAGTTAAGAAATTACATTCTTGGATTTTATCATAAAAAATTTTGTGAAAGTTAGTACTTTGATCAGTTTCAAATGTAAGAGTGTCAAAATCACATTTTTGTTCTTTATGAATGTCACTTAAGTCTGCAATATTAAAAATTTTTTCTAGTTCTTCTTTAAATTGATATTTAAAAATATCATAAGATTTTTTTTCCTTTACAAACATCACCATCCACTCTTAATACAATCGACAATATATTGTCTGTCTTCGGGTGTAATCCACCAACCAACAGGAATACAAATCATTTCTTTTACCAATTTATCTAGGTTGGGAAGATGACAACGATATTTAGAAACACAACTATGGATGTCATTTCTCTCATGAACACGACTCACCATAATATTACATTCTTTCATTTTATTCATAAAATCAGTTTGACGATCAACTTTGATTGTATAGACCCAATAAGTTGATTGACGATCCGATTTATTTTCAAGAAGAGTTATTCCAGGTACATCACTCAACTCTTTATTATAAAAGTTGGCATTATCAATCGTTGTTTTAAGATTTTTTTCCACAACTATAGGAAAGTTTTCAATACCAATGGTGGCATTAATATCATTCATATGCATTTTAAATCCAAACTCTGAAATATTGCTCTCGCATCTAAAATCTTTACGGTTATCATTCCTATCAATACCATACCATCGAAGTAATTTTGCTCTTTGAACTTGATCATTATGAGGAAAAACAATGCATCCACCATCACCCGATGTTAGGTGTTTAATTGCTTGAAAACTAAAGGTACAGATATTTCCATGCGAACCGATCTTCGTTCCCTCATAAGTAGAACCAAAAGCATGAGCGCAGTCTTCAATTACTACTGGTTTAAACCCATAAAGTTGCTGAGTCTTCAATTGAATTTCACTTATACGATTAAGATCAACTGGATATCCACCCCAGTGAACTACCATAATTGCTTTTGTTTTAGGAGTTATCTTCCGTTCTAAATCATCCAGATCCATATTACATGTATTTGGATCTATATCAACCCACTTAATGTTTAAGTCATTAGCAAGAATTGGCCAATTAGTGGCAGTACAAGTTAAAGGTGTTGTAAGAATTTCATCTCCAGTATTTATACCTTCCCATTGTTGATTAATAAAACAAACTCCATGATAACTTAAAGTATGTTGTTCTGGTCTCTTTAGCATATGTAAAACAAGATGTTCAGCAGAAGTTGCTGAATTTACAGTAACAACATTATCATTTGTAAAATAATTTTTTAGTAACTTTTCAAATTTTTCTACTCTAGGTCCTTGCCCAATATATCCAGACATTAAAATTTTAGAAGTTTCTACTGCGGCTTGCTCAGACATAAAAACTTTAAATAAAGGGATTATATCGTGTTCCATTTTTATTTTCTAATTAAAGTAAGTGAAGGAAAAGGTTCCAATACTTCTATTATAACACTATTGGAGTATTTTTGCAATATCGGTCTAATTTTAGGTTTATTGTATTTAACCATCCATTCAACACAATCTCTCTCTTCAGATCCACCCTCCAATATCATTATGCCCCTAACTTTAGATATGTAATTTTGAATAGCAAAATCAAATGTTTCTCCATTATTAGCAATATCAATATGTAAAATATCTATTGAATCATTTTCATAATCATTTACAGAACAATAAAAATTTTTTTTGTAAATTTTTACATTAGAATTTTTTTGATATTTATTCATAACAAAATTACAATCCGCAGCATTGTGAGGAAAATCGTCAAATAAATCATTAGATTCTATCAAAGCATTTTTTCCATATTTTATAAAAGAATCTAAAGAGTATCCTTCAAGAACTCCAAATTCAACTATTTTTTTAGGATTCAAACTAAAACAAATAGATTGGAATACTATATCATAATTATTCATTTTATACGAAGATTTAATATCTCCCATATCCAAACCCTCCAGAGTTATCATACCATCTTCTAATGCAATATTTAGTGTCTTCTTGAAAATCAGTATCTTTTTTTTCAAAAAAGGATCTCATACTATTTTCTATATTAATTCCATCATCTGCAAATTTTTTCAAATCTATACTATCACAATATTCTTTTAAATCTTTTACTTTTACACCAAAATATCCAGTTTTAACTGCCGGAAATGGAGTATTATCTTCTATACAAAAATAATTTCTAGGATTATCTAAAAAAGATTGAAGAAACGAAGGATCTTCCAAAATCATTCTAGGTTCATAATAAAAAAAATAATCATATTCAGAAATTTGATCCAAATATTCTTTCCACATTTCTATTATTCCCCCACCCTTATTAATTTTTCCATAATCATTTTTGCTTTTTACAAACAAAAATGTACCCTCTGGAATCACATCAAGAATTTCTTTTGGGAGATCATTTTCATTGGCATATGTATTTTCTACAAAAACTACATCACACTTTTTATTATCTCCTAACTTATCAAAAAAAGATTGTAATCCTTTGACATAATCATTTATTCTATTTTCAACATAATCTTTAGCAAAAATATAATCATCTATCCTTATACATGCTCTAAGTTCAATAAGAATAGACTTTTTCATTTTTGAAGTTCCGCAATAATTTCATACTGTCGGTGTAAATGGGCATAGTTTTCAAAAACTGTAAACATATCAGAATTCATTTTATACACATATGCCATTACGATTTGTTCATTATTAATCATTCCTTGTCTAATTAATTTTTCGTTGAGAACAACATCAATCATATCACAAAATTTAGAAAGAACTTCAGATCCACCACCCCATAGTCCTGCCATTACCCAAGATCTAGCATTCCAAAAATATTCATCACTATACTCATCGGCATTAACTAAATCCGGATAAAAACTCATTGACGCTTGAATTAGAACACTATCTTTATTGTCTAAAAGAGATTCTATTGCAGATTCTGAAGGATAAGGTTGATTAATATTAACTTGATGTGGTTCAAAAAATCTAGATAATCCTGCATCCATCCACATAAAATATTCCGATCCAAATGGATTTTCCTCAATAACTCTTTTAACCCAAGGAAATTTAGAAAATATAATGACATTATAAAGACACATTTTACATTCTATTCTAGATGGAACACTAATTTTTTTCTTATAGATTTCACTGTCTAAAATTTCATGTATCTCAGAATTTAAATGATAATATGGAATTTTATCCAATGATTGAACAATAATTTTTGTTGGTAAATTTTTTCTATGTTTCTGCACAAATTGTTTTAGAGAATCCTCGACAAAGATCACCATAGGAGATTTAACTTTTAAAGTTTCTGCAAACCAAGACAAATACTCGTCAAAAGATCTACCATCACCTAAACCTTTTCGATCAATATCATATAGAGCCGTTACTAAAGTTAAAGACATATTTTTCAAACCTCCCGGTTAAAGATTCTAATTAGTGCATTTGCACGATTAATAAAAGTATGATTTTGTTGGATATGTTTCATAGCATCAAAAACAAGATCATAATTTGGTTTTTTTTCAAAATCTAAACAATTAATTGGTAATTCAGATTCATCATCATTGTAAATAACGTAATCTCCTAAAAGTTCTTTAACTGCTATAGAATTAGTTCCAGACATTCTACCATAACTAATTTGCTTAAGCAATCTGCACGGTATATATCCGATTTTTTTATGATTACCACCAGTTACAGATTTTCCATTAAGTTCCAATTTACCATCAGAATTTGTATGATAAGCATCGCTTCCACGAACATCCAAAGAAATTATGGAACTCTTCATCAGTTCCATATTTTCTTCAAATGTGCAAGGATTTTGCCAAGGATTGATATTAATCCACTCAATATTCAATCTCTGCAATGTGTCAACTACTTTTTGCATTTCAAGTGCAGGACTTCCTCCAAGAGTTCCAATAAAATAAAATTTATCTCCTCTTTTTAAAAATCTATCATCAAAATTGAATTCCTCAGGAAGAAGATTGGTAGCCCACATCATATAAACAGATTCATAACCAGATATATTTTTTCGTTTTGCATCTGCTAAAACAGTATCATCAGCATTTGGGTCATATAAAGTTACAGAATCAATACTTTTTAATTTGCTTTTATCTAAAACAAAACTATAGTTAAGATCGTTTATTTCTTTTACATTAAATCTTATATCAACAAGTCTCAATCCATTATTAACATATTTTGAAGGATCTATACTATTATGAATAAAATAAGTTGCAGATTGAACTAAAGGGATAATATCATCAGCATAACCCTCAGAAAAAAATAAAACATTTGAATAATCAAATATAGATGGATCGGGATAATTGCCCGAATGAAACCAATAGGTTTCACATCCAAGATGTTCAAAAGCTTTATAAAAACTTGCGTGAATAAATGAATGCGTATGCGTATATAGAGGCAGTCCCCAAATAACAACTTTTAATTTAGACATAATTAAAATCTAGGTACAGTAACAATAAATTGATGTGCTTGATGACCTATATCAAATAGATCTAATGCTTTTCTATGTATCATCTCATTAGACCATGCTCCCCCAAACTCTTCTTGACACTTTTCCATTAATATTTTCATATAATTAAATGTGCTCATAAAAATATCCATACATCTAGATCCACCAAAATTTAACCAATCATTTATCATTCCATCAGGTTGGTTTAACCACCCAGAATAGTTAACGACAGAATTATCATATTTCTCATAATAAATTTTTTCTCTCGGTTCACAGTCACTTCTTATCTTTACAACCCAATCATATTTAAAATCATGAGCATATTCATATTCTTTCCTCAATAAATTTACCTGATTTAGACTATAATGATATGACATCCAGTTATTAACCATCCTATTGATATAATCAGGTTCATCAGATTCATGCCAATGTGCAGACCAAGGAACTAATCTTGCTGTTTTTGGATAATATGCATAATCAGTATGTAATGTAGAATCTTTAAAAACTTTACTTTTTTCAACCTTATAAAGTTTTGGATTATATATTTTTAAAGCGTCTTCAATAGCAGAGGGGGAAATTCTCTGATTTTCCCATCCACCATCTCCCCCATATTTATAAGATTGAGTTTGAAGTTTTTCATCAAACCAAAAATGAAAAAAAACGTCCACATCATAACACTCGCACATATTCTTTAGAATATATGAAGCGCATTGTGGAATAAGTCTAGGTTGACCATGAATACATAATGCAATTTTCATTTTAACTTCTCCGGATAATCAGTACAAATTCCATAACAATTAACAACTTTTAAAGTATCCCAATTTTGATTATCCAACTCAGGCATAACAATTACAGTATTATTAGTATAAATTTTTCCAGGATAAGACCAAATATTATTTTTACTTGTTAAAGTATAATCGTCATTTTGATGCCAAAAATAATTATATTCACTTGTATTTGTGGAAAATTCATGAAAAGTTGTAATATCTTTACAATGAATCCATAGATTTGAAGATTTTCCCGCTAACCACCACCAAGTAATCATGTACTGTAGTTCATCATGACCCAACCAAAGTGTACTAGTTTCAGTATCATATCGAATATCAATTTCAACATCATACCCAAGTTCAATACACTTAACAATTTGATCGGGGCTATTCTCGGTCTCTGTGTTAGATCCATTTAAATTAGCCCTATGTGCAATTATTTTCATTTTATTATGTATGAAGTTGGCGCTTTAATATTTGTACTATACATTTTTAAATCTCTTTCTTCGATAAACCTATCCACAGCATTAGATTCAGTCCATCTATGGTAAGCATATTCATCAAAAACAATTATGCCACCTGGAACAATACGATCCCAAAGATTTGTTAATGTTGCATAGGTTGGTTCATCTATATCCAAATCCATATAAAGAATACTAATTCTAAATCCAGGTCTATCCTTCAAAATTTTCTTTGTAGTGTGACTTATATCTCCAGGTATTAATTCATATTTTGAAGAAGAAAATCCAGCAGAAATAATTTTGGAATTAATACCTTCTAAAGATATATCATTATTTTCAAGATTTTCACATCTATCAAAAACTTGTTTCATAGTTTCACGATCAACATCATCTTCTAGTTGATTAACAAAATTTGAATCAAAGAAATCAAATCCTAAAACTTTTTTAATACTATTTGGTTCATTCATTTCTAAAATTTTTAACCAAGAAAAAACTCCAGATCCTTTAAATACACCACATTCAACAATATCTCCAAGAAGATTTTTAGTTTTTTCATAAAAGAAAAATCTACTATAAAGTTTGTTAAAAATATTCCTATCATTACTAAAAATGAATTGATTATATGAATCGTATATTTCTTGATTGGCAGAAATATTCAAATTATTATTATATAAATTTACCATAATTTATTAAACCTTTCCATTGTAATGTTCTATAAAATAATTTAAGTCTTCAGGAGTTCCAATACCCCACATACCATCATTTTCAATCTCTCTAATGCGGATTTTTTTACCATCAGAAATTGCTTCATTAAATACTGGACAAACATAAAACTCATTGTTTACACGGATGTTTTTTTCAATCATTTGTTCTGCATACTTTACATAATCAGAACCTTTCTTCCAATAGTAGATACCTACAGTAGCATGTTGGGAGATTGGTTTCTTCTCAGCAACTTCAGAAACATATCCATCTTCTCCAAGTTTAGCATAAGACCACTTGGGATGTGTTGAAGGAAAGGTTATAATACCACCATCAACTTCACCATTCTGGAATACATAAAGTGTTTCATTACTATCCCACTCAACAAATTGATCTGAGTTTGCCATTATAAGAGGTTCACTATTATTGATAAATTCTTTAGCAAGTAAGGTTGTACAGCAAGCACCCTCAGTAAGACCATCAACCTGAACAATATTACATCCAGGAGCAATCAGAGGAAGCAGATAGTTAAGATTATACTTTTCATAATGTTCTTTTTGGACAATGAAGGTATAGTTTGCTCTGATATTCAAGTTCTCCACAACAACTTGAATCATTGGTTTACCTTTAACTTCAATCAAAGGTTTTGGGAAGGTATAACCCCGACTAGCGAATCTACTACCAGCACCTGCCATAGGAATAAGAACATTCATAGTTTTACTCTCCCATGCCACTTTTTGTTTTGTACCATTTAGAATTTTTTTAATACGATCAATTTTTGCTTGATTGAGATCTTTACGATCCTCAACAGGAACAAGATGTGCCTTACTATCCAGAGCACCTTGCCTACCAATATGACTATCTTCAATAATCACAGTATCTGCGGGAAGAGCACCAAGAGCAGTCATACACTTCCAATACATTGCTGGGAATGGTTTGTTCCTGACTACATCTTCATTAGACACATACATGTCTACAAACTCTAATACTCCTAATCTTAATAAAATAATTTTAACAGTATTCCTAATAGAATTAGATGCTACTGCAATCTTATATCCAGCATCTACAAGTTGTTGAAAGTATCCCATCAATTCATAATCTTTTGATACATAATCATTAAAGATCTTAAGTGTTGCTTCTTGCTTTTCTTGCCAGATCTGATCATAGAGTTCTACAGGAAATCCTTTGTTCTTGGTAAGAAGTTCTAGTTTTGCTCTAGTAGGAAGACCATCATAAATGCTAACATGATCTTCTCTACTAATAGCATACTTTTTCCCAAGTGCCTGATTTAGTGCTTCGTAGTGATAGTCTTTACTATCAATAAGAACACCATCTAAATCAAAAATTACTAATTTATTCATATTTTTTTATATCTCATATAATTATACCAAAAAAGAGGAGTTTGTGCAACTCCTCTAGGTCTTCCAGGCTCGCCACTTATTCTTTGACCGGAAATA
>TARA_R110000868_G_scaffold401514_1_pt1 | contig 12267 bp, 18 predicted proteins | sample TARA_R110000868 | Tara Oceans TARA_R110000868 (sample SAMEA4397489) | marine metagenome | biome: Polar Biome; feature: [SRF] surface water layer (ENVO:00010504); material: water (ENVO:00002006), including particulate matter (ENVO:01000060) such as... | depth 5 m | reverse complement strand
TGTGTGTTTTTTGTCGTCGCCTTCTTTCTGTACGCTCTCAGGCCATCCGCGGTTCTTCTCCTTGGTCTTGGCGGATGCGGTCTTCATCACCTCTGTTCGACGCGCAGGCGATAGGGACCGCATACCAGCGCCATTGTATTCCTGCTTCTTATTCTGATCTTTTGGATAGCCTACGGGCATCAGCGTTCTCCTACGGGGCACGGATACCCGCACTCTTGATACTCAACGATACCTTCAAAAGCGAACAGCCAAACGACAATGGCAAAGGCTATCGTCATAACTGTCAGCAGCATGGCTGACGCTACGGTGTGTAAAATATCACTCATCTTCCATCTCCTCTTTGATCCTGTCCAGAGCCAGACAGAAGCCGGGGTTGCCGCCATCCATATCCAGCAGTCGGCAAGATGTTTCTAAACCGGTGTCCGTGTAATACTCTTGCGTGAAATACTCACAGCTATGACACTCAGTGGCGTGAGCATAGAAAGCCTCGCCAACCATGTCCCACTCTACCTGTGGATCAAACATCAGCCGCTCTCCTCTTACGCTCCGCGTGTATCATGTTGATAGTCTCAGCGTACCCTTTAATATCATCAACGCTGTCTTGGTGGTCGGGTGTCTCTATGAGGCGTGTGACTTTAAGCCAGATCATCTTTAGCGCATGACGCACAGCGATATCTGCACACTTATTGAGTACCTCATCCACAACAACAATGTCAGGGAAGTTATCAAGCGGGTGCCCGTAATGTTTACCCCGTTGCATGACTAGCTTCTCCTCGACACGCGGGGGGGAATAGCGTGGCTTGAGATGATTAGGCTTTGCCATGGAGCATCTCCCATGCTGCGCTCGGTGTGACACCGTGCAAACGTAACCAGTTGAGGGCTTCGGTTACCGTCACCTCCCCCTTGTTTAAACGCGCTTTCAAAATTTCTGTATATAACATCTCTAACTCCCTTTCATTTGATTGACTTCACGTATGTATTACATTATATACGGTATGTCAAATCATAAATGGAGTTGATATTATGGGCGCTAAAGAAACGGTATTGATCGAACTTGAAGCCGTTATTAAGGAATTTGGTCTAGCACCATCTATGGTCGGGCGCGCGCTGACGGGTGATCCGGGCTTCATGGAGCGTATGCGTAACCCCGCAAAAACAATTACAACAGACACACTTGACAAGGTATGGCACTTCATACTAAGTAAGAGGGGTGAATTGGATTTGGACTTGGATTTGGACTTGGATAGGAAAAAGAAATGAAGCACCTAACTTATGGCGGTTCCACCGCATCACGCACACTCGGTTGCCCGGGGTGGGTAAAAAAATCAGAAAACATCGCACGTCGTCCCGTTGGTCAAGCTGCCATCGACGGGTCTATGCACCATGAGGTCATGGAGATGTGTCAGAAGTCAGGCACAGAGCCGACAGACCATATAGGTTTCGTCTATGAAGAGGACGGGACCACGCGTGAGTTCACCGAGGATGACTTAACCCTCTCCGAGATCGCGTTCAACGCAACCAACAACTTGTTAGATGAACTCGATATCGACATCATCGCGGTTGAGCCGTTTGTTGAGTTTGTGCCTGATGTTGCTGGCGGGTCTATTGACCTGCTCGGATTGTCGGCTGACGAGAAGACCCTCCTCATACTAGATTATAAGTTTGGCTCACAGAAGGTGCATCCAAAGGAGAGCGCTCAAGCTGGCGTGTACGGCATCAGCGCAATGGCTGACAAGACCACCGCGGACCTATTCTCTAAGGTCGAGAAGGTTGTCTTCGCCATCGTGCAGCCGCAGGTGAAAGGTGTTGTGTTCACTTGGGAGACAGACCTCAAGTGGTTGAAGAAATTTGAGAAGACTTTCCGCGCAGCTATGAAGGCTGACAAACTCAACCCCGGCTCACATTGTAAGTATTGCCCTGCTGAGCCGTACTGTGAAGCTAAGCGTTTAAACGTTATGGCGTCAGCGCTGCTCGATCCTAAGAATGCGAAAAACTTACAGACCGCAGCGGATGCGGTTGAAGCCGTAGAGAATTGGGTGAAGGCGGTGCATGAGGAGTTGTATATGCAGCTCAGCCGTGGCGTACCACTCGAAGGGTGGAAGGTTGTTGAGAAACGCCACACCCGCAGGTGGATCGATGAGGCCACTGTGTACCCCGCAGTCAAAACCATGATACCGCGGGTTGACTGTTTTAAGACGACATTACTGACACCGCCTCAACTTGAGAAGGTGTTAAAACAGCATAAGGTCGAGTTCGACCTTAACGAGTTCATTGTATCATCAAGCACTGGCACAACACTGGCGAAGGCTGACGACAGCCGCGAAGCTGTGGTCGTGTCCGACGTGCAGGGCCATCTTGCGGATATGATGAAGTAAGCGGGCATAATGCCCTAATTTGGAAAACCACTTGGATTGGAAAACAAACTATGACTACAAACTTCCCTACAGTTATGAATGCTACCGACCTCTCCTCGGCACTCGCCGGGAGTAAGGTCAACGAAACTCAAGCCGCTGGTGGTAACGGAGACTTCCTGAAAATGGACTTCGATACTGGCGAGTGGTTGTTGGGTCAAGAGAACGATATCGTCACCGGGGATGAAATCTTGGTGAACACGCCCACCTTCTCACATGGTTGGATTTTATGGAGTGGTGGTCGCCCGAAGAAGGTGATGACATCTTTCGTGAATGACCTACCTGAAGCGCCCCCGGCCATTAAGACGGTCAACAAACGGGGTGAAGAGGAGTGGGATGAGCCAAGCGAAGCACGGTCAATGCAAGCCGCGCTCGTGGACGACGCGACACCTATTATGTTCGATACCAACTCGTATGGTGGACGTAAAGGTATGGACGTTCTGTTGGGTAAGATTAAAGCCCACGCCGCAGAAGGCTCACAGTTCCTATACCCGAAGGTTAAGCTGGCTAACGAGAGTTATCCCGGCACAGGTAAACGTTCCGGTAAGACAAACCACAACCCAGTTTTCGAACTGGTTGCATGGTGTGACGTGGACGGTAACGAGGAAGGTGGTAAAGCCGCAGCGGTTGAAGATAAAACCGATGAGGTTGAAGAAGACGCACCTGAAGAACAGGCTGAAGCGCCAACGCGCCAACGCCGTAAGCGTAAGAGCGCTGCTTAACTTACCCTAAGCGGTGTTCGGGGCCACGGGCTGTTAATCCCTTTTCAGTTCGTGGCCTTTTTTCTTCAGGGGGTTGAGTATGTTGTATTTAGATTTAGAGACACGCAGCGAGTGCGACCTGATATTTCACGGGCTACGCCGCTACGCTGAAGACTTATCCACCGAAGTCATCTGTATGGCCTACGTCTTTGATGATGGTGAGATTAGGTTCTGGTGGGCTGCCGAGGAATTTCCTCAGGAAGTTATCGACCATTTTATTTCCGGTGGTTTAATCACCGCGCACAACGCCGAGTTTGAGCGGCACCTATTCGATCATGTAATCTCCAAGGCTTACGGCTTCACAGCCCCTGCCCGAGAGCAGTGGCGCTGTTCCATGGCCATGAGCCTGACCAACGGTTATGCGGGTGGCCTAGACGCGGCGGCGGCGGGTGTGGGCCTCCCATATCGTAAGCACAGCCAAGGCACGCGGCTGATCCGTGAGTATTGCGCGCCCGGGCATGACAAGACGTTTAAACCGGGTGATGCTGACCTGATGCGGGACTACAACATCTCTGATGTTGAGATCATGCGCGCGCTGGTGAAGTGTGTGCGTGACCTGACCGACGATGAGTGGGAGGAGTATCACCTGACCAGTAAGATCAACGAGCGTGGTATCCCTATCGATGTGGCGTTCTGTGAGGCCGCGCTCAGCTACACGCACGAGGTCGCAGACGACGCTAACCGCCAGATCAGTGAGCTGACAGGTGGCCTGATGACGAAGGCTACCCAACGTAAAACCCGTGACGCGTGGCTATTCCCCAAGCTGACACCGCAACAGATGAAGCTGTTGGAGGTGTATAAGAAGGGTGAGAAGAAGATTAGCCTAGACTATGACCATCGTAGGTATCTCTTAGAGCGTGAGGATTTGGACCATGATGCCAGACGATTGCTGGAGTATATTGACAATGCCGGAAGCTCGGCTCTTAAGAAGTTTGCTGTTGCGGCCCATCAACACGTTAGAGGCCGTGTGCACAACACCTTCCTTTACAATGGTGCGGGACGTACCGGGAGGTTTTCAGGTAAAGGTCTTCAGCCTCATAACATCCGACGTGATGTCTTCGGTGACAATCAGGCTGAAGCTCTCATCCACGACATCTTAGCGGGCTACGAGATAGACAAACCAGCCGACACGATGGCGCGGCTTCTCCGGGCGATGATTACGCATGACGACGGGCTGTATTGGGTCGATTGGTCGAGTATTGAAGGCCGTGTTGCGCCTTGGTTATCCGTTACACCGTCAGGTGACAGGAAGCTGGACCTGTTTAAACAAGGTAAAGACATCTACGTGGTGACTGCGGCTGATATGTTCAGCGTCACTGAGGATAGTGTGGACGCGACGTTTAGACAGTCGGGTAAGATCGCGGAGCTGTCCCTACAGTTCGGGGGTGGTCACAACGCGCTGATCGGTATGGCGAAGAACTACGGTGTCACGTTCGAGGAACACGAGGCGCGGGACATCGTCATTAAGTGGCGTCGGGCTAACCCGTGGGCTGAGCAGATATGGGCGGAGTACGACCACGCTATCAGTAACGCTGTCAGGAACCTCGGGCAGGATTTCCCCGCGGGCCGTGTCACCTATCACTGTGATGCGAATAACCTGTGGTGCCAGCTACCATCTGAGCGTCTGCTGGCCTACCCAAAGCCACGCTTTGAGCCATACGAGACACCGTGGGGTGAGGAGCGTATCGGTGCCACATTCCAGACACACTTTAAACCAGCCGCAGGTGAGGAGCCATTACGTATCCATGCGAGGGGTGCGCTACTGTTTCAGAATAGTGTTCAAGCTGTCGCGGCTGACGTGTTACGTGAGGCGCTGCTGCTGGCAGATGATGCGGGGCTTGATATCGTGGGCCACGTGCATGATGAGGTCATCGGTGTTGGCTCACATGAGGACGGTGAACGTTTAAACGAGATCATGCGGTCAGTGCCATGGTGGGCCGCGGGTCTGCCGCTGAACACTGGCGGTGTTTCAACAGGTAAGAGGTATGGGAAATGAAGGGGGATAAGTACGATTTTATAAATTACCGAAACGAGCCGACACTTATGCGCCGTGCGTTTGAACGTGTTGAGGAAAAGTATGGTGTTAAGTTAGGCGCGCCTACGTACAGCACCAGATCAACCGCGGGGGGGTTAGTTCACATATACACCGCCGAAGTCATCGAGGATGTTGTCGATGGCTGAAGGCCACCTTGAGAAGTACCTCATCAACCGCTGTAACGACGCGGGGGTGTTCCAGCGTAAGATCAAGTGTGCTGGTCGTCGGGGTTTTCCTGACAGGTTCTTAGCCAAGAACGGTCGGCTTATCCTCATAGAGCTGAAGCATGACGGTGGTACGGGGGTTTTGTCCGTCTTGCAGGAGCGTGAGATTGCTAGGTTGAGGGCCGTGGGTGTAGATGTCAGGGTCATAGATAACAAAAGGGAGATTGATGATGCTATCGAGCGCCTTATTAAGTGAAGACCAACAGGCCGCGATAACGCGGCTATATAGTCACGACGCGACGGTCCTAGTGGCTGCGACAGGTGTAGGTAAGACCGTGATCTGTCTGACGGCAATCAATGAGTTGATCGCGGATACCCCGCTGAACAAATTCATCGTCGCTGCGCCAGCCAAGGTCGTTGAGAACTCTGTGTGGTTCAACGAGGCTGCGAAGTGGGAACACTTGTGTCATCTGACCGTGTGCGAGTTGAAGGGTGACGCTGCTGAGCGCGCTGAATTGCTGAAACTAGATGCTGACATCTTCGTGGTCAGTTTAAACAACCTCGACTGGCTGCTGCAACAAGACCATGGCTGCGACGGTATCATCGTTGATGAGTTGTCGAAGGCCGCAGGTAAGCAGACCGCCAAGCTCAAGTCTAAGAAGTACGGCGGGTATTTCCAGTGGCGCGTCGGCATGACAGCGACACCTGTCTCTCAGAATTTTGAAAAATTATATCCCATGTGCCGCATCATAGATGGTGGTGCTGCGCTCGGTACGAGTAAACAGCGTTACCTAGAGCAATACTTTTATTCAGATTATATGGGTTACAACTGGACGCTAAAAGATGGTGCCGAGGCTGAAATCACCAAAAAGATAGCGCCTCTCGTCCACCTCGTCACGGATAACAAGGCCGATACCCTACCAGAGTTACGTGAGACGCTGATATATTTCGATATGCCGACATCAACCCGGGCTGTCTACGATGAGATGCGTAAGCACATGGTCGCGGGTGACGTTGAGGCTGCGAACGAGGCTGTTAAGTCTGGGAAGCTGCGCCAGATCGCGTCGGGGTTCCTGTACGAGGATGAGGAAGTTCATCATCTCGACGGCGCGCGTGTAAACGCTGCGGTGAAGTGGTGTGGGTCGCTCGGTGGTAGGCCGGGGTTGATCTTCTACGAGTTTGTGGAGCATGGTCATCGCCTGTCAAACTTCGTCGGGTCGAATATCCGATTGGCTCAGATCAATTCGATGAGCCATGGTGTCGATGGGCTGCAACACGAGTTCGCTGACCTGTTGTTCTATCACCCTGTGTGGTCCCGTGATGCGTATGAGCAAGCCATCGGGCGTGTGTGGCGGCAGGGTCAGAAGAAACTGGTCAACGTGACCACGCTGGTCTGTAACGACACGCTTGATGACATGGTGTTATCGCGGGTCGATGACCGGGGTGAGTGGATGAAATTGTTTAAACAACACTTGAAGGGAGAGTAAGCTATGGGACCGGAACTTAGGAAGTTTGTCGAATATGATAGAGACAATCCCCACGTCTACGATTGGTTTAAGAAGTTTACCACCACGGCGTTAGCGCGGGGGCATGATCGTTTATCCGCTTGGTTGATAATGAACCGGGTGCGGTGGGAGACTACCATTGAGACTATCTCAGTGGACGGTTTCAAGATCAGTAACCATCACTTCGCCTATTACGCCCGGATGTATATGTATGAAAACCCGGAGTACGCCGGGTTCTTTCGCACAAAACACATGAGAAACGAAAACGAGATACAAGAATGGTTAGAAACCCAATTCGAGGTGGTCCCATGAAAGCGCAGAATTTTTTAGATACGGTCTTCGCGGACCTAGAAGAAGGTGAACACGTGTGCCTGACACGTGCCACGCCGAAGGATGACGGCGACGGTGCTTGGTTCACGAATTACCTCACGTCGGCGCGCCAGTGGCGTAAGTTCGACGCGGTTAAACAAGCTCAAGCGTGGTACTTCTGCGTATCGACAATCGATGGAGAGTTAAATGATAAAGGAAGTATGGTTAAGAGAGGAAGAGCCAACCTTAGAAGATACCATTGTTTGGTGCTTGATGACATCGGAACAAAGGCATCAAGTCCGCCAGTATCTCCTTCGTGGAAACTGGAAAGTAGTGATGGAAACTTCCAGTATGGATACTGTCTTGATCCCGGTTCAGACTGGGGACGTTATGAAGCCTTGGTTGAGTATTGCCATCAACAAGGGTGGGGCGACGCGGGTGCTGGGGGGTCCTACCGCGTGATGCGTGTCCCCGGGTCCGCCAACACCAAACCCGGGCGCGGTAACTTCAGGTCCATCCTGCACGAGTGGTCGGGTGACGTGTGGTCGTTAGACGAGTTGGCTGACGAGTTGGGTTGTGACTTCGATACTGTTGAAGTTAAAGACCCTAGCGTCGTGTCCAAGGCCGGGGGCGCATCCGCCATGGATGGCATCGATCCTATGCTCGACTGGTTGAGCGATAACGGTCACGTCGTCAGCGACACCGGCGAGTGGGTTGCTGTCATCTGCCCATGGGCTGACGCCCACACGTCAGGTGCCAACACCGCAGGTTACTCGCCGCTTGGGCGTGGTGCGGGCGACTGGGTGCAGACCCGGGCGTTCAAGTGTCTCCATGAGCATTGTAAGGAGCGCAATCTTAGCCAGTTCGTCAAGTGGGCTGAGAAACTAGGCGGTCCATACGTGTCGGGTTACGATCCGTTGCCGTGGATGCAGGAGCGTTACGCTTACGTTGGGATGGACATGAAGGTCGCTGATATGCACCAACGAGTGCGTGGGGGTGCAGTTGATACATGGGTGTGGGATTTTTTGCCATGGTCAAAAAGACACCCCGGTAAGATCGCGGTGCCGGGGAGTGACATGAAGATCAAGGTCGCTGACGCGTTCGTCGCGTCAAGTAAGACCCGTCATGTTGATTACACGTTCTACGAACCCGTGACCAGTGAGGAGGATACCGGTATCGTCGCGGTTAATGGTCAGCTCGCGCTGAACGTTTACACACCGCCGAACTGGCCCGAGATCAATCAACCGCCTGAGATGTTCCTAGAGCATATGGATTATCTGTTACCTGACGCGGTGGAGCGTGAACTGTTCATCGATTGGCTGGCGTTCAAGTTTCAGAACCCTAAAAAGCGATCCTACGCGATGGTGATGGTGGCTGATGAGGTCTACGGCACTGGTCGGTCGTGGCTCAAGGACATCTTGCGTCTAGCGTTGCAGGGGAAGGTCAAGACCGCGTCACTCGCTCAGTTAATCGGCAGGGGGACATCGGCAGAGCAGAACTATAATGATTGGATGAGTGGGTGCCAGTTCCTTATTGTCGAAGAGGCCAAGGAAACCATTGACCGTGATATCTTCTATCACGGCTACGAGGTGTTTAAACAGAATGTTGACACCCGTGTAGGCTCGGAGCGTATCAATGAGAAGTTCGGTCGGACGCGTGATGAGCGGATTTATTTTAATGCGCTGATCTTCACCAATCACTCTGACGCGTTGGCGTTGCCTGATAATGATCGCCGCGTCTGTGTCCTGACGAACGCATCGACGATGAATACAGCCGAATACTATGAGCGTTTGGAGGCCGCGACGACGGATAAAGAAGCCGCGCGATTGTATTGGTATCTGATGCACCGGGATATCGCAGCATATGACCACGTCTACCCAGCCCGGACGCCAGCCAAAGACGCGATGATTGAGAATAATCGTTCACCCGCTGACGTGTTGCTGGAGTATTTTGCGGACATCCACTGGTCTGACTTAATTACTAAAAAGGGACTAAGGGACTTAGTAAGGATGGGCGCAGCAAAGTTTGACATGGACGCAATATCGCTCAAGCCGGGGCCTGTTACGAATGTCATTTGGAGTAAATTAGGCACCCTAAAAGACGTTAAAAATGGTCTTCGTGTTGCCGTTAATGGTGAGCAAGAGGGTGTCCGCGCGTTAAGGAATAAAAACGATTGGCGTAGGATTGCCGCGTGCGGTGACTTTGAAAAGGTGAGAAATGAGCTTTTGAAGCCTAATAAGGGATTGCAGTCCCTTATTCCGTAATGTGTCCCTTTTTGCTTTTTGTTTAAATACAATAGCTTAACTACTATATAAGGGAATAAGGGAATAAGGGATAGTCTCTAGGAGTATATATAAATAGTAGTAGTAGTAGTATTCTAGTCGTATAGGAGAGAACTCCCTTGTCCCTTTAGTCACTTATTGTAGGTGTTGGCCGCGGGGTCAAAATGTCGGCGTAAAAATACCGCCCGGACTTTAAAAGTCGGGCGGTATTTTTTGCGGGGTGGGGTTTGTTTAAACGAACCCTTTTTTGCGGGTTCAGTTAAAACGAACCCTTTTTTGCCGAGTGGTCAAAACGAACCCTTTTTTGCGAACGCTGGCGCTATTACCATTTTGGGATTTTGCGCGTTGTCAGGATGGTCAAGATTATCTCAACGGTTTTCGGTATCGGCGTTGTGCCATTTTCATATCGGATTATTTGACGCGGTGAGACGCCAAGGAAATCAGCAACATTTTGTTGCGTCATTTTAAGCGTGCCACGCGCGCACGCCATTTGTTCGGGTGCCATAGGTGCGGGCCTTTCATAGTTGAGGCCCTAGACCGCCTTAAATGGAAGCCTAGGGCCTATTGAAAATGTTAGATTACGTCGTCGGTTAAGATAGCCAGCTCGCGGTTTAATTGCTCGATTTCATCGGCGGCATTTGAAAGGTCGATTTTCAGATCGTTCAATTCATCCTGAAAATTCTCAGTGATCAACTCTACATCGATTTCCGCGTCCGCAAGCGCGTTTTCGACCGCTTCGTTTATTAGGTTGATCGTTTCTTCGTCTAAGGTGTGCGCGTAGGTTGATTTGATATACTTTGTTGCGTTGTCCACGGTGTCATATCCCTTTGGTTGGTTGTTTCACGTTCTAGGTTAATGCCTAGCCATTGGCCCCGCGTTTAAACGGAACCAAGGCGCTAAAGATTAATCGTTTTCAGCGTTTGCTTCTTTTTCATTGTGAAGCCACGTCCAAAAATAATCACCATCAAAACATAGCGGGCGTTTGCTGGCTACATTACCTTTATTGAATTTATCTAAAAAAGTTTGTGCCGCCGCATGATGGTTTTCGTCGGCGTTCATGCCGTATTCATAGTGCACGTAAACCTTTTCGGATGGAATATCTGACCAGCCTTCACGGTATGCGCTGATCCGCGCGCCGCGCGTGTTAGTTGGACCGTGAAACCGTGTGCGAATTGCAGCGCGCGCTTGGATATGATTTTCGTTTGTCATTTTTAGATTTTCCCTTTGTTAATACGTTTTGTGTTTGGGCAATTTTCCCGTGATGCAGTGAGCGTTTAAACACTCACTGCATAGGCGTGAAGATTAACCAATGGTTGTTGGCGCGTGGCATATAGGGCAATCAAAATAATACCCTGATAATTCCACCCATTTATTTGACGTTCGGAAAACCATTTCGCACTCGTGATTTTGACAAGTGACTTTATGCATCCGCGTGGTTTGTTTTTTGCGGTTACTGAAATCGATAGAACCGTGCGGATAGGTATTTAGATTTGATGCTATCGCTTCCAGTTGCAGTTTTAATTTATCGCCCGCGTGGGTGCTGGTCATTTTACCCTCAAGGCCGATTGCCAACGCCATTTTGCGGAACGGTCCCTTGTGACCATTTTGACAATCATCGATTACGTGGATTAATTCATGGATTAAGACTTCTAAAACCTCGACAGGGTTGTCGAGTGACATTGAGATAATCACTTCATTCACGTTGTTTTTGGAAGCACCACGCGGCCAACACTCACCAATGCGTTGTTTGGATGAACGTCCCGCGCTTTTTGAAGGCCATCCGCACGTCACCTGAACATCAGATGGTAGGGAATAACCTTCCACTCTAAAGATATCAGCAAGCGCGAGGTTTGCAGCGTGCAACCATTCTTCGCGTGTTTTGAAATTGTGCATTATCTTATACTCCGAAAAAAAGGCGCGTGATCATGGCGAACATGATAGCAGCGATTAAAATGCCGAACGTCTCGAAAGGTGTGATTTTCATTAGATTGTTTTCCATTCGCCGGATTTCTCCAAGTACTGAATTTCAGTGCACCCTGCGTTATACATTCCCCAGTCTAGAGGTGCGAAGATTGCGTTCTCAGAACCATCATGCAGACAAATACCTGAATAGTATAAAATACCATCATCATCTAATAGTCTGAACTGTTGGCCTTTCGCTTTGACCGTTTCAGGTGTTGCAAGGCCCTCATGGTACTCTTCAACACCATCAAGATGATCTTCAGTTATAACAAATGAACCATCCATCATCTCCGGGTAAACCTCTTGCAGGTGTTCTTGTGTCAGTTCAGCGTCTGAAACTTCAATTTTAAGACCTTTATAAGCGCGCTTATTATCTTCGGTGTACTCTTCGCGAACGGCCTCTTTTTCATATTCAACGTCATCTCGATTAAATGACCCGAAAATGATTTCCCTTACGCTGTCACTATTAGAATGAATACCTGTTAGTGTGTAATACTTAGCCATATGATTAATTCCCTTTGTTTGTTTAAACGATGCAAGAACCTTATCATGTCATAATGTCACTATACAACCCCCTAATTGCAAATAATTTGATACGGTACTATGATACCATCTATCAGGTAGTTAATATCTAAAAGGTGTCATATGCCACAGAAGAAAACTCGCGGCCCTGCCAAAATCAGTAAAGATATGAAAGAAATCCTTCACCTAGCATTTCAACGTGCCGGTGGTATTGATTATCTTGTGAAACAATCCGTTGAAGAACCGAAAGCATTTATGGGCTTACTAGCCAGAATAGTACCTGCCACTGTCGCTGTCTCTATCACTCACGATATCA
>TARA_R110000868_G_scaffold72133_5_pt1 | contig 12275 bp, 14 predicted proteins | sample TARA_R110000868 | Tara Oceans TARA_R110000868 (sample SAMEA4397489) | marine metagenome | biome: Polar Biome; feature: [SRF] surface water layer (ENVO:00010504); material: water (ENVO:00002006), including particulate matter (ENVO:01000060) such as... | depth 5 m | reverse complement strand
TAATGCCCAAGAAGCATTTGAAATGGGGATGGTGAATAAAGTCATACCTCATCAAGAGCTTGAAAAAGTAGCACTTGAGTGGGCCGCGACCATGAATAGTAAATCCCCTACTGCAATGAGAATGCTCAAGTTCGGCTTTAATATGTGTGACGATGGAATGGTTGGTCAGCAATTATTTGCTGGTGAAGCAACTCGTCTAGCTTACGGAACGGCTGAAGCAAAAGAAGGGCGCGATGCTTTCTTAGAAAAGCGTGATCAAAACTATTCTGAATTTCCTTGGCATTATTAATTGCTGGATCAGACTTATCCTGAGCTAAACTTTGAAGCACTCAATACTCCACAAGAGGATTGGCATGCTCTTTTTAATTACATGCTCAAAAATGGTTACCAAACACTTTTTGATGCTGGAGCAGGTAATGCTCTAAGCGCGCAAGTCGCGCAAAAGCATTATCCAGCACTAAAAGTCTATGCCTATGAATTACTTGAGCAAAGACTCGAAGGGATTGATTGTCCAGACCAAGTGGTTAAAGTCGCAGATCTTATGCAAGTTCCAATCCCCCATTGTGATATAACATTTTTGTATCTTCCCACCGGTCCTTTATTAGAGAAAATATTATTACAACTGCCAACTGATGCAGTCGTTGCCGCAGTGGAGTCTCACGGTGATTTATTTGATCGTCTGGATGAATGCTGCTCATTCATGAGTGAGATTGAAATAACTGCCAAACGACATCATTCAAAAATGCGATTTTATCGCTATCAAAGTCAAGCTGACGATCTTCGATTTAAAATCAGAGAATTATCTACCCACAATAGTCTGACTCAAATTATTGTAAAAGATCGAGACCCTTTATTAGGTGAGTATTTATGGAGTGCTGATGTACAGGACTGCATTGTCGAAAGTAGTGGTATAATAGAGACTTACTGGCCCAAGCGAAGATTTGAGTTATCAATGGTAGATTCGATACAAGAAGCAAAATGGCCTCAGCTTGTGAAAGAAAGGCGACAGGGGTTATGGCGAAAGCTCATTGTCTCGCCAGTCACGCTTAAAGAAACTCCAGAAGGGAAAAGGATGAGTATTCATGAAGATTAATTCTATATTGAATAAAGTCCAAAGCAATATCAAGCATATTGGAAAGGATCTTGTCTCCCAAGTGCTACTGCTCTACTACGCCTATCCAAAGGCTCCAAAAAAAGTTAAGGCCGTCATCGCCTCTTCAATTGCCTACTTCATTCTACCGATTGATGCAGTACCAGACCCTATTCCATTTATTGGTTTTCTCGATGATGCCACCGTTTTGGCCACAGCACTGCTCATCGTAAGATTCTATGTCGATGATGAAGTTAAAGAAAAAACAGACGTAACTCTAAAGAAGATCTTTAAGTCTAAGCCCGACGCCAAATAATAATTGCAAGAGCGGGGGCTCCAAGCGCCGTTGTGACGACCCCAACTGGAAGACCTAATCCGGAAAAGAGCAATCGGTTAATAAAGTCGGCCAAGACTAAAGCAGTTGCACCTAAAATAATATTTCCCAGTACTTGCTTTCTTAGGTCACTTTTAAATATTCGCTTTGAAATATGTGGAATCACTAAACCAATAAAGCCGATGGGACCAAGTTTAGTAACCAAACAGGCGATCGCGACAGTTGAAAATATTAAGAGCACAAAGCGCACGCGATTGGGATTAAATCCGCGTGTCACCGCGAAGTCCCCTTCAATCGAAATGATCGAAAGCTCTCTTGTGTAATAAAAAGTCAAAAAGCTGATTATGAGTGCTGGGGCGCTGAAGAATAAGAGCGCATCGTAACCCACCACTGAAACACTTCCCATAATCCAGCCTAGAAACATTGAGAGATCTAATTTACCCGAAACAACCTGTAAGACAGAAATGCTACTGGCGCAAAAAAGATTAAGCGAGATTCCTAGCAACAGCATAGTCATTGGGCTAACTCTTTTAAGACTATATGCTAATGTTAGTATTCCGATGCCAATGAGAGAGAAGCTTAGAGCACTAAAGCTGACCAGACTCCAACTAAGTCCTAAACTCATGGCAAGTAGAGCGCCTAGACTCGCAGAAGAGGCAACTCCTAGAGTGTAGGGTGTCGCCAAGGGGTTTCGAAATAGGATCTGTGTGATCTGGCCGCAAAGAGCTAAGGTCGATCCGGCCACAACCGCCGTTAGAGTTCGGGGTAAGCGCAATTGCCAAAAGATATCAGATGAGAAAAGGCTAGTAAGCTCAAGCGAGGCACTTCCCATCAGTAGGTTTAACAAACAAAAAATTAATAAAAAAATGAGACTTATTAACATAAGACCCACTTTTCTTGATTGATTTGAGTCCAGGTAAATTCTAATCCATATAAGTGATCTAGTTTTCGATCAATTCTTAGTTGATCGAGACTTGTATCGAAAATCAAGTTTTCGTTATGAATTCCAATAAATCGTGTCCCAGTATTGATCGCAAAGTTTAAATCGTGGGATACCACTATAGATGACTTTGTAAAACCTCTAATCTGTTGAAGTAGAGTTGAAAGATTTTTAATTGGTAATGGGTCTAGAGAATTAGTCGGCTCATCGAGGAGATAATAGCTGGAGTCCTGTATTAAAGTGGCCGTTAATCGAATGCGTTGCTGCTCTCCCCCACTCAATAAATGCATAGGCCTGTGCAACAGACTTCTTACTTCAAGTAGATCAAGCGCCAAATCAAAAATATCAGAATGTTTTGGCGATATTAAGTCGAGATAGGTTTTAACCAACAGGTCGCTTTGTTCTATATTCGTTTGCGCACAATAAGAAATAATTCGTGCACGCTCAAGGTAGGAGTTAGCTAGATGGGGCAATTCACCTGAGAGAGGCTCTATAGCGCCACCCAGAGTTTGCAAAAGACAGCTCTTCCCAATTCCATTAGAACCGAGAACAAAGACTGTCTCCGAATTATCGATTTCAAAGTTGATGCTATTAAGAATCGACTTATTTCTTGAAAAGCCACACTCAAGTTCTTTAACCCTCAGTTTTGTCATGGCGTCACCTGATTATTAAACAGCTCTATGATACTTTCCACCATGGCAGGCCCTGGATAAGCAGCTCTCGCATCAACCCAATTAACGATTTTACATTTAGAACAAAATCTCTGCCAATCAGACGCGTGCCACAATCGATCTTGCTGAGTTGCAATTTCAACGATCCTAGTATTTGTGTCGACAATACTTCTAAGTTCCTCTGACGAAAGACTAGGCCAACCAGAACTCTTACTAGCGTACTGTCCACCAAGTTGTTGAATCAAATCAGCGTAAAAAGAGTCTGATCCGGCAATCAAGACAGACTGCTTTGGAGCCCCACCGAGCTTAAATAATATATTCCCAGGCATCTTAGTTTTTATTATTTTGGATTGTATCTTTATAATTTCTGACTCATCTTTATTTAACGTTTTAGCAATCACTCTCCAGCCTTCAAACAGATCACTAAGAGATACAATTTTTATAACGATAGTTTTTAGCCCTAACGCCTTCAAATCCTTGGATGTTTTTCCCGGAGTATTTTCCTGAATAATCACAAGATCTGGCTTAAGCGAGATAACTTTTTCATAGTCCAACTGAAGTGCAGTTCCAACTTTGGCCGCATTCTTTGCATCTAGACAATATGGTGTTCGCCCAACAATCTGAGCTTCAGCCCCTAATCGAGTGATCATTTCGCTAATAGCAGGCGATGTAGAGACAATTCGTAATGCATAAGCCTTAGTTGAGATAAGAAATATGAAAAGCCATAACTTCATTTTTTCTCTCTTAGTTTAAAATTAAGGGCTATTTCAATATCCTCAGAAACTTCATCTTCAATTTTGTACTCTGCTAAGGCTATCGCCGCGACAGCAGACTCATCTAAACGCTTATAACCTGAACTGCTTGAGATTCTAATATTATAGGGCTTACCGTCCCTTGAGAGTTTAAAGACAGCTTTTACTTCTCCCTCTTCTCCAAGAACTCTTGAGCGCCACGGATACTCTGGATTGAGTGGCTTTAATAACTCAGGGCTTGATTCTTCTACCACTCCAGAACTGTGATTTTTCTGAACTTCTGATTTTTGATGATTTGCACCGTCATTAGATTGCTTCGTAGGCATCATCACGACACTAATTGAGCTTACAGAGTTTTTTAATGGCACTGAAAAACCGGGAGGCTGTCTAAATGACCACAGCACTAGAGCATGCAAAAGCACAGAGATCCCCAGAGATATTAAGGTTGTCCCTAATTTCATAGGCTCCAACTCGCAGCGAGAGTTATAGTTCTTCCGGCCGGGGCATAGTAGCGAACGGATTCATATTCTCGATCAAAGATATTCTTTAAAGATAAATTAAAAAGTGCTTTGTTGTGAGACCAGTTAGCCTGGAGGTTATAGGTGTCATAATAAGGCAATTTTCCACTGTCATCGCGCTTAGAGACAGCTTCATGACTAAAATCTAAACTCAGGTCTTGTGCAACTTCATAACCGATTCCAAACGTTCCAAACCATCTTGGCTGCCTTGCCAGATCAGCGCCATTAAGTTCGTTTCTTGCCCGTTGCCATGTATAGTTTGTTAGAAGTTTTATCTTTTCGATAGTCCATGTATTAGAAATTTCGATCCCATAGGTATTTGTTTTACCAATATTTTTATAGCTTGAAGTAGTTAAATCATAATCAATGGCATTTCTTACGTCATTATTAAACACAGTTGCTTCGCTGATTAAACCTTCTACATTTCGAGAGTAGCTCAATTGAGTCGATAAGCTTTTCGTGGCCCTAAGATCTTGATCTCCGCCATAACTGCTAAATCTTTGGTACAAAGTAGGGGCCTTAAATCCAGTAGCTATCTGCAGTTTAACTGTTTGGTTTTGATCAATGTTTTTCCCCAGTCCTAGTCTACCACTTAATTTAGAAGCATAGGCCTGGGCTTTATCAATTCTGAGCGACTGGTCAAAGAAGAAAGTCTTGTGAGAGTGATGGTGGGTTAAACCTAGTCCAAATGATTCTTGATTTTTATCGCTAAACTCAGAGCTCGCTTGCATTTCATCTGCTGTATAGTCGCTATAGACTACTAACGCTTGGTTTTCAGAGTACAGCAGTTTGGCTTCAATTTTTGCTTGAAGTGTCTCGCCTTCAAAATGATTGGTTTGTACATCGCGCTCGATTGTTGAATAAGCGATATCTGTTTTCACTAACCATAAACCATCTCGAAGTGGAGCTTCATGACCAATACTATAAATCATATGGTCATAGCGAGAGAGATCTCCGTTTACAATATCACCGCTAAGACTGCTATCGATATCGGCCTTGGCATTAACGGATTTAACATTGAAATTTAAACCTACCGAAGGATTAGCTAATCCTAAGTTAAGTAAGCTTCGTTTATAAAAATCCTTTTCGGCATTCCCGCTGACTCTTGCACTATTATAGGCAGAGATGCCTTCGCTACTGACAAGATCTCCACTAGCGCGAATTCTCCAGTCACCTTGTTTTGCGCTGGTATAAAAGCCGCCCCCCCAGGTCTCATGGGAACCATAGCTAGCACTTAAAGTTGAAGTTAAGTCCTTTTTGGTTGTGATGAGAATGACTCCTCCACTTGAGTCCGCACCATAAAGTGCACCACTCGCACCTTTGAGCACTTCAATTCGCTCAATATTCGAGACGGCAAAATGCTGTAACTGCACAGAGCGATCAATATCAGTGGGATCGTTGATCTCAATGCCATCGATAAGAACTTTGACCTGACCGCGACCAAGGCCACGCATAAAATAAGTTGTATTGCCACCGTAAGCACCAGATTGAGAAATGAATAGACCTGGGACTTTTGATAATGCCTGGTTAATCGTTCCACTAGATTGTAATTCTTCACCCTCAAGCACATAGCTTTGAGTGGTTGATTTGTCGTAAGGAAGCTCAACTCGATCGCCTAAGACTGTGTATCTTTTCGAAAAGGCTAAACTAGGGAGAAGAAATAAAAGACATAAAAGAGAAATTCTAGGCATGGTTTCCTCCGCGGGATAAGACTTGGGGGGCTCGGACTATAACCGTTGCGCGACAGTGCCGGAATTTCACCGGTCTTCACCTTGTCCAAATCATGTTTAGGTACTTAAACTACTCTTTTTTGTCGCCACTCGTCAATTCTCGCCAAAGACTTCGAAGATCAACGCGCTCACTTTCTCCCCCGCTCTTTTCGAAACCAATCTGTAACGTGCTCAGCACGGTATCGGCGGTTTTTGAGGACAACCAATCTTCTTTAGGTGGTAGCTCATCTGTAAAGTTCAGCTCGCAATGAGAAACTCCTGATTCAGTCATAAGCACAAGCCCGTGACTGCGACAAATACTCGGCCTGGCCTCATAGATAGAGCAGCGCCCATCGTACAAGAAAGCACATTGGCCCATTGGGTTCTCCTTCCTAGCGGGAAGGGTTTTATAAGCGCTGCGAATTAGCTCGGCCTCAATGGGAAAGACTGAGCGCTCGACATTACAACAGGCAAAACAACCATCGGCGCACTTCATTTTAGACTTATTCTTATCAAAGCTAGCATTGAAAAATGCCGACAGCTTCCCGTGCCACTGTACTAGATTAGTTAAAAGCTGCTGTTTAATCTGGGAATTACTCATTAGAGGTATATACATAATTTACGGTGGTTGACCAAGCTCCCCTGTCACAGCTACAACGTCTTTCTATGTCTAAACCGTTAAAACACCAAAGTATTGTGGGCGCTGATGAGCCCCGAATCCTCATCGATTATCTTGCCCTAAAACTTGGCGAGTCCAAGGCCATGCTTAAGCGCGCCTTAACCCAGGGCTGCTGCCAGATTAAGCGTAAAAACTATAAAGGCTTAAAGCGAGTTAGACGCTCTAAATTCGATCTTTTTGCAGGTGATCGAGTTGAATTTAACTACGATCCAAATCTCGTTCCGGCCGATACGTCAGGCTGCCGCCTGCTCTATGAAGAGAATTCTTTTGGTATCTGGTACAAGCCTGCAGGAGTGCTGTCACAGGGAACAAAGTGGGGCGATGATGGTTCAATTATCAGACATATTGAAAAGATTAAACCTCATGTCCATCTGATACATCGTCTCGACTTTGAAACTTCTGGAGTCATGGTTTTCTCTTATACCGATATAGCAGCACAGAAACTCTCTCGCCTTTGGCAGGGAAAGTCGGTTGAAAAGGTTTATCTAGCAGAAGTCCTCGGGGATATCGAGGGCGATGAAGGTCAAATCGAACTAGACATTGATGGAAAGTACTGTCGAACTCATTGGCGAGTGCTTGAGCGCCTAGGCGATATCACTAGAGTTGAAGCCAAATTGGCCACAGGAAGAAAGCACCAAATCAGAATTCACTTTGAGGCTTTTGGACATCCAGTTATTGGTGATCCTAAGTACGGTAAAGGCAATAAAAACCGCGAGGGCCTAAGACTTCAAGCTTATCGCCTAGCCTATGATTGCCCAATGTCTAAAAAGCGAGTCAATATCTGCGTTCCTGACGAACTAAAACTTTTTTAAAACTTAAGCACCAATTTTCCAACAGTCTTACCTGATTCAAGATCAGCATGGGCTTGGCCTACATTCTTTGCCTCATACTCTGAAACCTTAGCGACTTTAATCTCGCCTCGCTCTAACATGGGTAGCATCGCCTGCATGGCCTCGCCCAATAAATCCATTCGATCAAATAGAAATGATAAGTTGAAAGTCACCACAGACTTATTATCAGTTGTCATTTTAAGTGGACTAAAGCGTGGAGTTTTTAAAAAATTTATGGCCAGCTTTAACCAGTTGATGCGACCACCTTGTTTGGGCAACATAGTGTGAAAACCATAACAGATCAGTTTTCCGGTGGGCCTTAGATTCTTATAACTATCACCTAGAGTTTCAACTCCATTCGCATCTAAAATAATATCGTACCCCTCGGGGCAAATCTGTCTCGCTTTTTGCCATAAGCGCTCACTCGACTTATCAATAACAAAATCAGCTCCCAGCTCTTTTACTAAATCGACCTTGGCACTTCTTCCAACCACTGCTGTTACTTCAAGCTTAGCCTGTTTACAAAGCTGAACCAGTGAACTCCCCACCCCGCCTGCGGCAGAATGAATCATGACTTTCATACCAGGACGAATAACGATATTTTGAAAAAGCGCGTGATAGGCAGTCATAAAAACGGCAGGAAAAGCTGCCGCTTGGCTAAAGCTTAAGCTTTGCGGCTTATGGTAGAGCTGATGTTCCGGAGCGACAATCTCCGAGGCATAGCCGCCAAAAAGAGTGATTCCAAAAACTTCATCCCCGGGTTTAAATTTTTCACTTTTACTCTCAAGCACAGTTCCTGAATATTCAAAGCCTGGAGTGATGGGCCAACCAATGAATTTCTTGGCCGACTCGTAAATCCCCCAACGAACAGTTATATCCGCGTAGTTGATCCCAGCAAAGGCAACTTTTACCTTAACCGATCCCTCTTCACATTTTGGTGAGGAATGCTCTTCAAGACACAGCTTTTCATAGCCGCCTGGTGAGTGAATAACGACTTTTTGCATAATATCCGCCTGGTATGCTCTAGTATTTATCTAAAATAAAAATCTGCCGATAAGTGACCTATGAAGCTTATCCTCTTGGCCATATTTATTCCATTTTCTTTATCTGCTGAAGTGATTGATATCAATCAACTTGAAAGCGTAACCCAAGAAATTGAAAGAGCTATTTCCTCTCCGGCCGAAAACTGCGAGACCTGCTCAGGTGAACTCGATCAAGAAACCATTAATAAATCAGTTGTTCTGACTCAACCAGAGATCGATATCGTCTCTAATTACACTGGTGGTGAGGACTTTGTTATTGCACTTAAGCGAACCAGTGCAACTCCAAAAAAAGTTAAGATCAAAGTCGAGTATGGCGAAAAAGTTTGCGCTAGAACAATCATGCATCAGAACCCACTCTCTGGTCAGTTGGGCTTTAGCTGTCTGATCTACACTACTGAGAAGCGCTCAAAAACAATTCCTATCAATTTTGAAAACGCTAGCGTGCTCGATGGTGATGAATTCCAAAGCTTAAGACTCGTCATCTCTAAAACCAGAGAAGCGGCAAAACTAGATTACAAGCTTTCAATTACAAATGGCATGTTCGATACAGTTGAAGAAAAACATGGTTTTCTAGGTATGGGCTCTGCCCGCTATGAAATAAAACGTCGCTCTGGCTCTCGCGCCCCTGCTGTTATTCCTGATTCGGAATAAGCAGACACAACACTTCCCAGTGCTCGGTCATGGGAAACATTTCAAAAGCTTTAATTTTGTCTATTTTATAATTTAAAATATCTAAATCTCGCTTAAGCGTTTGAGGATTGCAACTAGAGTAAAGGATACTTTTTGGTGAAAGTTGATTGAGCTTTTGACAGATTTCTTGTCCAAGACCACGTCTTGGAGGATTAACCACAATAGTCTCGAAGTACTCACTGCTTTCTACAAATTGCCAGGCATCCTGAGCAAAAAAAGATGCTCCACTAATGGCTTGTGTTGCCGACTCGATCGCTTCGCTTGAAAGCTCTACTCCAACGACTTGACGAGAAGGACTTACTAAGTGAGCGGCAAAACCGCCAACACCGCAAAACAAATCAAGTACTCGACCTTCCTGAGAGCTTAGCCAATCAGCAGCACATTGATACAATTTTCCAGCAATCTCAAGATTGGTTTGGCTAAAACTCTTTGGCCCAAGAAGAAGTTGATGATCACCAATTGTGACTGGCAAAAACTTTTCTTTTGATAAAACAATTTCTTCATCGCCTTCAAGTACGGCCTTATGCTCAGGCTGGATATTGGCCGTAATAACCTTAAAACGAGAATTTGAAGAGTTCTCAGCTGCAAATTTTTTCAAGCGATCTATCGATTCCTTTGAGCGAACAATAAAGCGAATCATGAACGTATTATTATCACCTAGCTGCACGATGATATGCTTGAGCTCGCCTTTTTGCGCTCCGATATCGTATGGAACTAAACGATACTCTTTAATAATTTTAAAAAGTTCAGGCGCTAACGCCACGATACGTGCATCGTGTAGTTGGCATTCGCTTAAATCGACAACACTACCATCTTTCGTAGTGCGCCCAATGATCGGAGTCTCGAGTGTTCCGCCAATGGAGAATTTGGCCTTAGTTCGTGAACCAAAGATCTGACTAGACCAAGTAGGCTCTAACCAATTTTCATCGATGAATAGATTCTTTAATGTACTAGCTTGCTTTTCACGCCAGGACTGTGGCTCTAATGCCAGTCCGCTACAGGAGCGGCAAGCCAGGGAATCGAAGTAATCACACTGCAGTTTCATGGCGCCACTTTAGACGCTGAGATGGCTGTGCGTCAACTCGTAAACCTAGACTAAAAGAGGCAAATCTCATAGATTCGCAGCATGATTAAGACCGTTCAATTAGTGAAAAATTTTGTCAGCTACAAGAAGAAGCCAGGTGTTTTAGGTTCTATTGAGTCCTTATGGCACCGTGAAGCTGTCACCAAGAATGCTGTTGACCATTTTGACTTAGAAATACCAAGTGGCCAAATTGTGGGATTGCTTGGGCCAAATGGTGCAGGCAAGACGACACTGATGAAAATGTTCACAGGAATTATTGTACCAACTGATGGTGAGGTTGAAGTACTTGGTCATAGACCGTTTAATCGCGATAAAGACTTTAGAAGAAAGATTGCTCTCGTCATGGGACAAAAGTCACAGCTTTGGTGGGATATTCCCGCTATGGACTCCCTGCTTTTAATTAAGGCCTATTACGAAATATCTGATAGTGACTTTAAAAGCCGCGTTGAGGAAATGGCCGAACTACTCAGCGTAAAAGACTTGCTTCATATTCACGTCAGGCGCTTGTCTTTGGGTGAGAGGATGAAACTCGAACTTATGGCGTCACTACTGCATAAGCCGGAAGTCCTCTTTCTTGATGAGCCAACCATTGGTCTTGATTTGATTGCACAAGATGCGATTAGAGATTTTATCAAGCGCTATCACGCCAGATATAAGCCCACAGTCATTTTGACCTCACACTATATGCAAGATGTTCAGGCCCTATGTTCAAGACTTGTTCTTATCATGGGTGGCAAGAAGTCTTTCGACGGACCTATCGGCGAATTTGAGCGCTTACTTGGTTCAGATAAAATTGTGTCCTTTAATTTTTCAACTGCACCACAAGAGAAAGCTCTCTTTGATGCCTACCAACCGAAATGGAGCAGCAACGGTCTGCAGGTTGAAGTTGCTCTTTCTAAAGAACAACTAAGACCCTTTAGTACTGAGGTTCTAGAGAAGTTTGATGTCTGTGATTTTCAGACAGAAAAATTACCAATTGAGCGAATCATGAAGGAATTGATGCTTCGACCGGAACTTTTAAATGATCGCTAATCTAGCTAAGTGGTGGCAAACCATGAAGATAGGCTGGACGACTTTAATGGCCTATCGCTTAAACTTCGTTCTCTTAGTTCTTGGCCCCGCCCTCGTTTTCTATTTTGTTAAGATAAGCTTGTGGCAGGCACTCTACGTGGATGACTCCATCGTCCTACAGGGCTTTAACTTAAAAGAGATGCTTCATTATCAGAGCTGGTCTTTAGTCATTGTATTGCTAGCTCAATCATCCAACGGAGTAAATCTGTCTGAAGACATTCGTCTAGGCCGCATCTCTAAGTATATGGTCTACCCATTTAATTTTTGGGAATTTCACACGGCCAGTTTCCTATCATTTCAAACCCTGCAAATTGTGATCGCTGGCATATGTCTAAGTTTGCTATTCGTTCTCGATATTGTAGTCGTAGATAACTATTCTCACTTAATTATTGGTATCGCTTACTCTCTTTTTGTGGGCTTCTTTTGGTTTAGCGTGCAGTATTTCACCGGACTGATGGCCTTTTGGCTTGATGAGACATGGACCATGCGTGCAGTCTTCCAAATTATCGTCAACTTTCTCTCCGGCGCCGTTATTCCTCTTCCTTTTTTTCCTACATGGGCACAAGACATTCTGGTCTACACTCCCTTCCCGTCTCTAACTTACACACCCATTAGAATTTTTATGGGTGACCTAAGCGGTCTCTACCAAGGTGTGGCCACGCTAGCGATCTCGATCATATGTATGGCCGTGATCAATACACTCGTTTGGAAAAAAGGTGTACGACTCTTCAGTGCGGCGGGCATGTGAGAACGATTAAGCATTATTTTGATATTTATAGAAACTTCGTCGCGACCTCAACGGCAGAGGCTTTGTCCTTTCGCCTGAATTTTTTGATGATCACTATTGTTGATACCTTCTTTTTG
>TARA_R110000868_G_scaffold36969_2_pt1 | contig 12278 bp, 17 predicted proteins | sample TARA_R110000868 | Tara Oceans TARA_R110000868 (sample SAMEA4397489) | marine metagenome | biome: Polar Biome; feature: [SRF] surface water layer (ENVO:00010504); material: water (ENVO:00002006), including particulate matter (ENVO:01000060) such as... | depth 5 m | reverse complement strand
CGATAGTGACAAAGAAGTCAGCATTTATGATCGTCTTGGTAAGATACAGAATGTTAAGATGACAGATGATGGTGTGTTTGGTGACTTCCATTTTCTTAAGAGTCATCCGATGGCAGAACGAGTTCTTGAAGCTGCTGACAAGATGCCAGAGTTATTTGGTTTTAGTCACAGAGCGCAGGGAACTGTTAAGAGTAATAAAAGTGGACCTGAAGAAGTTAGCAAAATCAGCAATGTTTTGAGTGTTGACCTTGTAAGCGATCCAGCGACTACACGATCATTATCTGAGGCTATTTCAAATAAAGGAGATAATAAAATGGACGATAAAGAAAAAGAAGTCGAAAAAGACACCATGCAAGAAGAATATGATGACATGAAGAAAAAGATGAGCGACATGAAAGATGTCTGTGAATCTGACGATATGTCACCAGAAGACAAGCTTAAGAAACTTCACGATTTGCTTGGCGTTGACATGGATGAAGAAGAAGAAAAAGATGATGAAGAAAAATCAGATGAGAAGAAGGAATCTGTCAAACATAATACAAATAATAAAATAAACGCCAAGCTACTTTTAGAAGCAGCAGGTCTAAATAACGATGATGAACTCGTTAGAGATCTTGAAAAATTAGATGTTGAATCAGCTAGTAAAATGGTTCGCAGACTCGCTGAATCCAAGTTCAAATCAGCTACAAAGAATTTTATTCCTTCAAAGCAGGATAATAAAATGAGTAGCAATGATCTCGCAAGATTTTTACTAAGCTAACAAATATAGGAGATTCAAAAAATGGCAAGTAATTTTAATGGTAACCGTTTCGTTCTTCCTAATGACATCCGCACTGTCAACCTTGCTGCTAAAGCTTCAACAGCTATTAGTGTAGGTGATTTGGTGTGTTGGAATTCAGCAACAGGGGAACTGATTCCAATCGATGTGAGTGTTGCCAATGTCACCGACAGTACCTTTGCAATTGCAAATACTTTCGCAGGCGTTGCATCACAGACCCACTTAGTAGTTGATACTAGTGGTGGCTATCCAGTTTTCCCACCTCCTTATGTGGGTATTGCTGTACAAACTGATTGCATTTATGATGCAAATATCGCTAGTGGCACTTATGCTGCTGGTACTCCAGTTAAAGCTGTTGTTGGCGCAACTGGTGTTTTCACTGTGGCATCAACTACAGCGGGATCAGATGTAATCGGCTATGTTATGGCTGAGTACGATGTCGCTACAACTCGTGTTCGTGTGCGATTGATTTCAAAGTTGTTCAGCCCATTTAGCTATGGCACCGTCATTGCTAATCCAACTGCACCTTTTGTTCTTAACACAGCAACACAAACATTAACTTCACAACATGCCAATGTTCCTCTTGTGTTTACAAGAGCGGCTGGTGTTGTAGTAACTTTACCAGCAGCGACTGGTACTGGAAGAAAGTATGAATTCGCTGTCAACACTACTGTAACTAGTAACAGTTACAAAGTTCAAGTTGCCAATATCACTGATATTATTCAAGGTCTTGCATTTGGTAAAGATGGAGATGGTGAACCAGCAAATGGTTGGTCAACTACTTCTACCACAGACACCATTACTTTGGATGGAAGCACAACTGGTGGTATTAAGGGAGACAGCATTATAATTCAAGATATTGCGTCTGGTCTTTTCAGTTGCAGAGTATTCATCACCCAGTCTGGAACCGAAGCAACTCCATTCAGTGCAGCCGTATAACATTTAACTCAATAAAGGGAGATATTAAAAATGATAAATTCTAGGAAATTAAGAAGTCTATACGAAAGCAAGGGCAAGTCCGCCGCTGGTGCGCTTTCTTTCGTCAATGAAGTCCATAACCTTCTCGGTCTTTGCGATGAGAACGGTAACAAGTATCGTGATGCCGCTGGCAATCCAATCATCAAAGAAGCTAAAGTAAGAGCCGAAGATTTTAATCTTCATGAAGTTGCTCAAGCTGTTCTTGGCGAAAATTGGGCTGAAATTGTCGAAGGTCGTACTCAGTCTAGCTTCGCTGCTCTCACTAAAAGAGCCGAAATGGAACGATCTGGTAGTGCAAGCAAAGACATCTTTGAAAGTGGTGTAGGCGTTGGGGTTGACCCATCTGCTGGCATTAACATCAACGCATTCTCAGGTCTTACTTCTGGTTTGATCGAAAGAAGAATTTTGGAATCTTTCCAAAATCCAATGTTCATCGCTAATGAACTTATGCCAGATGAAGCTTTCAAAGCATCAGGTCAGAAATACATCCAAAGTTCACCTCTTGGAGATAGGGCTGCTCGCAGAAATGCTGGCGAACCTCACGCCAGAGCTAACACTTATGGTCGTTTCGTTCGTCTACCTGAAAGCTATGAAAATGCTCTTGCTATCGATGTAACAGCAGAAGCTATCTTTTATTCACTTGATAATAGCTTGATGTCAGTTGCATCTTCAGTGGGAACTGAATTGGCATATCGTAAAGAGCTTGAAAATCTCAATACAATTGTCAATGCTACAACCAATTTCAAATGGAATGATGTTGCATATGACACTTATGCTGATTATTCTGCATCACTTGGTTACAATAACCTTATTGGAAGCAATGCTCTTCTTGACTGGACATCAATCCAGACAGATGTTGTAGCTTTCTCACGATTTACCGATCCTGACACCAAGAAGCGTATTCTTGTTCAGCCAACTGTATTGCTTGTTCCTCCAGCCCTTCTTGAGACTGCAAAGTTGATTGTTGGCGCAACTGGTGGTGAGCGCAGAACTGATAAAGGTCTTACTCAGGCTAACGCAACTTCTTTGAATGTTGCTAACACTGATTACTTCCCATACGGTGGACAGTTCAAAGTGGTTAGTTCACCACTTCTTGAACAGGTTCTTGTTGACAGTGGCACTGCTACTGATAATGCAGATGCTAGTAAGTTCTGGTTCATGATTGATCCATCTAAGGCATTCCGATTTATCAGTAATATGCCTTTGACTGTATCTCAATCTACTGGTTCTTATCAGCAGCTTGACAATAAGATTGCAATTTCTTACTTTGCTAGCTATAGGGGCACGCCCGCAGTGATTTCCCCGTGGCACGCAATTCGCAACAAGGGATGAAATTAATGGCTTATTATTTTTTCGGATAGTATGCCATAATTGATTAAATTATGATCCTCGCTCTTAAAAAAGCGAGGATTTTTTAATATTTAATTAAACTCTCGATAATTACCATGTAGTTTTTATAAATAAGGACAAACAATATGGCTAAAAGTAAGAAAGAATCACTTGATGAAGAAGTCTCCACATTTGGTTTTTACAATGTCAGAAGGGGTTTATTGCCGCAGCGTGGCTATTGGTGTGAGCATCCTATGATTGCTGTGACAAATTATATTAGTGATATGAGATTGGCTAAAAACTTAGATAAGAAATTATTTACAGTTGAAAGATTGGATAATAAAGATACAGGAGAATAATATGAGCGCACAAAGTAATGTAGCTGATTCAATTACACAATTGACTGTATTGATTAAAGAAATTACTGTTAATCCTAAACCAAGTTACAGTATCAATGGTCAAAGTGTTGATTGGGCATCATATTTGTCTACTTTGACACAACAATTAAGCATGATGTTGGAAATCCAGCAGAAAATTGCTGTTCCTTATATAGTTCAAACACGAGGCGGTTCAATATGATTAGTAGTGCCGTTATTAACATAAATACTGCTGCACAAAATCTAATTGTTGCCGCCGTTGCTGGTGCTTCTATTGAAGTGATCCAGTATACACTTGTCTGTGTGCCTGATAATACAGTAACTTTTTATTCGGGTAATGGAACAACCGCTATAACTGGTCCCATGCAGTTCAGCACAAATGAATCAATCATTAGTGTTAGTGCCCCATCAAGTTACCAGACTGTCAATGGTTTGTTTGTTACTGCTGTTGGTGAAGGATTATACATTCTTCTTTCTGCTGGAACTCAAGTGTCTGGTCATTTGACATATCGTATAAATTATGCATAATTAGGAGAAAAAAATGATTGGATATGCTGTTATAAATGCAAGCTCATTAGGAGCTAATACTATTGTTGCTGCTGTGGCTGGTGCTTCTATTGAAGTTATTCAGTACACACTTATTGCTCCAAGTAACAATATTGTCACATGGAAATCAAACACAACGGCTCTTTCTGGACCGATGGAGTTTAGCACAGGTGAGAATATTACTGCTGTTAGTGGTGCTTCAAGTTACCAGACAATCAATTTTCTTTTCAAGACTGCTGCTTCAGAAGCTTTGATTCTAACTCTTGGATCAGCAGCACAAGTATCTGGTCATTTAACTTATCGTATTATTAGATCTTAATTGGAGGAACTGTGGCTAAAAAACATGATCCCAAAAAGGTTAAAAAAGCGTTATATAAAAAAGACCCTAAGACTGGTGGCAATATAAAGAAGAGAACTGTGCAAGACACATATGATCTTGCTACAAAATTAGTAAAAGAATTTAGTAAAAAGATTGACAAGAAGTTTCCACCAGCAAGTAAAGTTGGACAATATCCACGCAGAAGGACTGGTCAATACAGCAATAGTGTCGAAGCAAGGGTCAAGGGAAGAACCATTAGTATTGGTAGTTATGCTCCTCATGCTAAGTACTTGGCTGCTATGGGTAGAAAAACATCTCAAGATTTTGCAGCAGAAATGCAAGCTAAATTACCAAAGTATTTAAGTGATCTTAAGATCGTTGGATTAATAAACATGAGGAAAACTTCATGACTCTTGATTTAACACTTGATTATCTTGTTTTTGATAACTTGATAACAACGATAACACTTAAAAGACTGGACAATAGTACAGTCACGATTAATAATGTACAGTTGATGCCTCAGAACAATGAAAACAGTGAGTTGGGTATTAGTCCTACAGGCATTCAGTCAGTTTTGACCACCTTTTGTGTCTTTACAACAGAATATGATGGACCATTGCAAACTAATGCAAGAATTACTGCAAATGGGAAAAATTACCGTATTCAGGCAGTAGAGGAATTTGCCCTTAAGACCGCACGAAATGCTGTATGTGTGATTGAGGCTGGGGAGAACATATGAGTGTATCATACGACATTCTGAACGCCTTAAAAACGAGGTTACAAGCCGTGAATGGTTTGCCTAATGTCGTAGTTCGTAAACGATTGATGCTTTTGGAAACAGATCCTTTGCCTCTTGTTGTTATTGCTTTGCTTGAACAAAGTCAAGATATTAGGTTTAGGGTATTTGGTAAAGTTGCGTATAAATACAATGTTGGAATTGCGTTAGTTGAGGCTGGTAACAGGGAATTTGAGACTGGTTTGAGTAGTTCATCTACACTTGAGCAAAGAATTAGAGATGCATTGCAGGGTGTTTTGTTAAGTGGTACTGAGGTTTGGGACACTGATATAACGACGAATGAAACTACTTGGATGCCATTGAGTGGAAATGCACAGAACTATCAGATTAGTACATTTATGGCGGTCTATTCAACCTTAGAAAGTGTAACGAGCGTATAATGCCAGCAATAAGTGGACACAGATTTGATCTGTACATTACAAGATTACCTTTGCCTAACGAGGTTAGGTTGTGGTGTATTAAGTCATTTAGTATTCAAAGAACTAACGGAATAAACGACACGACAACATTTGTTGATGACACAGTAGAATTTTTTCTAGGGCAACAAGATAATACTATTGGGATTACAAGGGTAACATACAATATAACGGCATATGTTTTAGCTGATGTGTTTTGGGAGTTAGCGGCACCTGTTGTTGGTGAAAGACTTTTATTTGAGTTTACAGTGACACCAGAAGATGTTGTTATATTTCAAGATAATGTTGTTGTGAAGTCAATAACAAATACTTTAGATGTTAATGGAGCTTATCAAATTGATGTAGTTGCTGAACGAGATATTGACGAATATTTTTGAATTAAAGGAGACATAAAATGGCTATTTCAGGAAAAAGTGGTTATATTACATATGATGCAACGAGTTTATGCATTGAAAGATGGAGTGTGACGACTCAAGTGCCTGCCGTTGATACTACAAACACATGCACTGCTGGTTTGCAGGATAATGTTGGTGGAGTATTCACTGGTCAAATTACTGCATCTGGTCCAGTATTGCTTTCAGGAACTGCATTGCCTACTATTGGTAGCATTGTGGTTTTTGAACTTGGATATATTGCAACGGGTCCAACCAATGTTCCTATTGCTACATTTAGTGGCATTGTTAGCTCAATTAGAAACACTCTCGATGTATCTGGCAGATATGAATATGAATTATCTGCACAATCTGTTCATACGCCAGCATAATTTAATTTAATTAAAAAGGAGAATTTCAATGCCAACATCTAGTGGTATATCAGGTAAGGGTGGAAGTGTAAGAGTAGCATCTGCGGCTGCTGCGATTGCAGAAATTCCAATGAAATCTTGGACTGTGACAAGCACAGACAATATTGTTGAAGTCACCAATTTCACGACTCGTAATGCTGCTGACACAACAGTTGCGGTTGCAAGTTATGTAAGTGGAATTCGCAAATTTGATATTGAGTGTAGTGGTTATCCAGACACTAATCTTGATCCAAATGTTGTTATTGGATCAGCAGCAACATTCTATTTAGGAATTGTTGGTGGTGACACTCCATCAACATCATATCCAACAACTGTTGTTGCTCGTATTACCGATCTAAGTTTCAACTTGGATGTGAATGGTGCGCTTGAGTGTTCAATAACAGCGACCAGTCTTACAAGTGTAGCGGTAACTGCTCCGTAATGAGTTTTTATAAAAATAACTAAGGGTGTTTTATCACCCTTAGTTATGAACAAAGTTATAATTTATAAAGGTATAATATGGCAACAACATTATCTTCTTCAGGTATTCAACAATTATCTTGGACTTATACCAAAACCGTAACGGGTTTTCAAGCTGTTCAGCAAGGACCAGATAGCTTAAGTGGCTTATTTGGTTTTGCTGATGCTAATGTAATTTTCACTGACACCAGAACATTGGCTGCAAATGGAACTTATACTTATGACTTAACTAACTTAACAGATTTCTTTAATGATACTGTTGTTTTTGGAACAGTATTGGGAATCATGATTCAAGTGAGTGATGGTACTATTTTTGCATTTGGTGCAGCTACTAATGCATTTGAATGGTTTTTATCTGCTCCGTCAGAAAGACTTCATATACAAACTGGTGCAACTTTAATGTTTGCCAATGATACATTAGCAAATGGTGGCACTGTTGATAGTGGGCATAAGAACATTTTAATTGAAGAAATAAGTGGAGTCGATCCTGCTACTTATAAAATCATTATTATAGGAAAACTAGACTAATGGCAACAGCCAGAATTGCTGCTGGTGTATACACTACTCTTACTTTTTCAAGAGGTACGACTATACCTCCATTTGGCGAAGAAGCTTTGCCAAATCCTAACATTGGCAGAAATGTATTAGATCCTAATTCTTCTTTTCTTACAATCAGAGAAATAAGTTTTGACACAGAGGTTGAAACTTGGGATCGTAGCAATGCTTTTACCTATTTTAAGATGCTTTCACCTGCACAATTGACAGGTAATTGTACATTTAGCGGTTACATTCCTGTGACAAATGATATGAATCTTCAAATTGGTCTATATTACAATGCTCGTATTCAATATGATGAACCAGATTTTAACAGTTTTGAATATAATTTTTCTTTTTTAATCAATAAAATTGATTTTGGTATTGCAGTCGATGGAGCATATAAAGTAGATATATCAGGTAGTATTTTCCCAATCAAAGAAGTTCAACTTGTTAAAGATAAATACCTTGTTCCCAAAACTGAGAAACTTGATAATAATTCAAAAAATAGAAGCTATAGACCCATATATATGCCAGCAATAGAGCAGCCTATTACAAACATATACAAGGCATAACATGATAAAAAAACTAGATGGTCTTTTGGAAGTTAATGAAGGAAAGCCGTTAAACACATTACCAGAAGCTTATGACGAATTTGCAATTGGTGTTGTTGCAGTAGGAACAAAGTTTTATGTGATTTATGACACATCATTAATCATTGAGAATTTAATTAGTAATGCTGGAATGACAGAAGATCAGGCAGAAGAATTGTTTATTACAACTGTTGGAACCAATATTGATGTTGCATTTACAGTTATGGACTTAAAAAGTGAATAAATTTTTCAAATAATTAGATGACTTCCGACAATTATAATGAGTTAACCATTATTTTACGGAGTCATCATGCAACCTAACGCCAATGTAACAGCCAATTTAGGCAATTTCGGACCTCCTTTTGAACACCAAATTAGTGGTAAAACCATTAAATTTAAGTATATCGATCAATCAGTCAAAGCAGCACTTGAGCAAAAGCTTATCGGCAAAGCAAAAATGCTTCTGAAAAATGAGAAGAATCAACTTACAGATGACGAATTTAAGCTTGCATATGAGAGTCATGCTGAAGCTTGCGTTTCAGGAAAGTATAGTTTCGGTTCTAAGACCATGCAGAACTTTTTGCAAACACCAAATGGTATAGCAATGTTGCTTTCAATTTGTAGTGGTGAAACAGAAGACTACTGGCAGTATACTTTAACAGATGATCCCCTTGAGTGTTCACTTTTGATCAAAAAATTATTGGATTTAAGTTTTCCTTCGCTAAAAAAAATTCAACAGCAGCAGGAACAGGACCAGAACGGCTAAAACAGCACACCTGTTATTGTCCAGCTAACATATATGCTGCACTTGTTGAAGAGCCATTTTCTTTAACAATGCAGCATATTTCTTTATTGACAGACTATCAAATTTATGTTCTTTATTTTGGTGAAAGAGATAAAAATGGTAGGAAAGAACAATTAGATAATATTCCAACTCGTAAATTATGGGTTCCTCAGATTGAAAAACAAAACTTCATCAATATGGGTATGCAGTTTGGACGAAAACGAGCCGATTTGGAAAAAGAATGGGACGCTAGAAACAAGGACATAATATAATGCCATTAGAAATACCAATGCAGTCAAATCAAGGCGGCGATAGTGGAGCAGCAGATGCTTTCAAGCCGTTGGTTGACTCACTTGATTTAGTTTCAAAATACCTAAGTGATGAGTCACCCCTTTTTAAGCGTCAGAATCAGCTTCTACAGCAACTTGTGCAGATCAACCAACGGCAACTAAGGACACAAGCCCAAGCTGGCAGAGGGGCATCTGGTGGTGCTGGTGGCGTAGGCAAACAAACTGAAGCCATAAGTAAAAACATTGCTACTCAAGATACTGCATCATCTGCACTAAAAAGTTTTGAATCAATCGTATCATTAACTACATCTCCACTAAGTAAATTTGCTAAAACAACTGGTTTTGCATCTGTGGCAAATATTGCCTCAATAGCCAGCACTGGTAAAGCGGCATTATCAACTGATTCTCTAAACGATGCATTCAGTAAAACTTCTTTATCAACTGATTCTCTAAACGATGCATTTAACAAAACTTCTTCATCAACTAATTCACTAAACGATGCATTTGCTCAAACAATAAAACCTATTGAAGATCTTAGGAAAGCTTTTGCGTCTGCTGGTGCTGGATTTACAGGAGGAACTGCTAATGCTGCTGCTCCTGCTGCTGCTGCTGCTGGATTTACAGGAGGAACTGCTGCTGCTGCTCCTGCTGTTCCTGCTCCTGTTGCTCCTGTTCCTGTTCCTGCTCCTGTTGCTCCTGCTCCTACTGTTGATCTTGATGCTTTGCAAAAAGAAGTAAATAGCTTAACTGCTGAATTTAATCAGGCTGATATGGATTTGCAAGCCACAACATTCTATTTACAAGAATTTCAAAACAGTTTAGAATCTGCTAATATGCCGATGAATAATTTATCTGAAGTATTTGATAAAATTGCAGATACAGGAGGAATTTTATCACATGATATGAATTCTTTGTTTAATAATGTAAAACAATCTTTTGGCAAAGTCAATTTGAGCGAATTTCAAAATAAATTGTTTGAAGCCGTTGATCTATTTACCATAGCTTCAAATAAATTACTCTCAGATGTTGACTTTGATTCTATGACTGATGCAGACGCTTCTTTTGCAGCGTTCTCACAAAAACTTTCTAACATATCAACTACATTAATGATTGCACACCAAGAATTACTTGATTTAGCATCAGGATCATCAAAAGCTGCATTAAATTTTGATAAAGCTGATGCTGCTGCTAAAAAACTTGCAGATCAATTAAAAATAGCACAAGCAGCATTAATTGCCGCTGGTGGCGCTCCTGTTCCTGCCGTTCCTATTCCTGCTGCTGCTCCTATTCCTGCTGTTCCTGCTGCTGGTGTTCCTGCTGCTGCTCCTATTCCTGCTGCTGGACCTGCTGCTGGACCTGCTGCTGCTGCTCCTGCTGCTGAAGACAAAATGAAACAATTTGCAGATGAGATAAGTGCCGATTTCAAAATGTTGTATGGTGGAATAAAAGACTTAATTAAAGCAACATATACAAAAACAAAAGAAGTGGGAAAAAGTGCAGTAAATGTCGTTAAGGGTGCTGGTAGTGCTGCTGCTAGTCCTGTTGAAACCATGAAAACTGGTTTGGGAATGGGTAGGAATGTTGCAGGGGCAGCATTGAAAGGTGGATATGGTGCCGCAAAGGGCGCAATAAAAGGTGCTGGGTCTGCGTTAAGCACTGGTGTTACTGCTGGATTTAGTACTGCCCTAAAGGGCGCTACAGGTTCATTAGGCGCATTAGCAAAAGCATTTGGTATGGCAGGTGGTCCAGTAACCATGCTTGCAACTACTATTGCCACAGCAACCATCGGAAATATCGTAGCATTTGGTGCAGAACTCACTCATGGCATGGATGTTATGACTGGTTTAACAAAAGCCACAAGTTTTGTAGGAACTTATTTTGGCAAATTAGTTAACGGGGCATTAGCTCCATTCGCTAAAGGTATGAATTATGCCTCTAATGCTTTAGATAGAGCCGCTATGGCAGCAGATTTGTCTGGTATGGCAATGAGAAGACAAGCTGAATTGGCAAAAGCTGCTGGTGAAATTCAAAAAACCGCAACTGCATCAATCATGAATGCAGTAAAAGCACCGCTAACTGGATTGCCAGACCTAATCAAACAAGTTGCTAGTTATGTTGAAGTAGTCGATCCAGCAGCAGCAAAACTTGCTCAAGATTCACTCAGAGGATTTACTGCCGTTATTGGTAAAGTTCTTCAGCCTGCATTAGGAATATTGGTGCAAGGGCTGAATTATGTCGCTGGTCAATTGATGAGCGAAAAAGGATTTAAGGGTTTATCTACTGCTGTAGCCGCTATTGCTACTATGATTGTGGAAAAAGTAAAAGGAATTGACTTTGAGGCTTTTATTGACGATTTGTTAAAATCAGCAGCAACAATGATTGAAGCATTATCCAACATTTCAAGCATTACTATGGGTTTGGCAGAAATGTTCAACGGTTTGATAGGTATTATTTCTGCTTTATGGGATGGATTATCTGCACTAGCATCAGGGGTTTATACTGTCGTTGACTTTTTAGTGATTGCGTTCATGGATGGATTAAAATCAGTTGTAAATGCTTTTATTGCTATTGCTAGGACATTCGGCAGTTCAATGAAATATTTTGAACTTGGCGATGCAGTAAAAACAAAATTTGGTGAAGGACCAGCAAAAGACAAACCTGAAAAACCACAAGCAGCCGCTGCCAACTTAGCCGCTTTACCTGTACAAAATGCCAGTTTTAAGGGTCTTGCCGATGTTGGTAAAGAAATGCAGACTCGTTCATTCAGTGCTGGTGTGTCTTTAGAAAAAATGCAAATGGAAATGGCAACTAATATTAACGATCTGCTTAAAAACCCAACAGCAAGCGCCCTATTCCAAGCATTCAAAAATATGGGTGGCGGATTTATTGCTCCTGACGCAAATGCTCAAGGAGTCTAATCACGATAATTACTACATAAAGGGGTATCACTATGCTTGCTTATCTTTTAGCTTTATCTTTGTTCGCCCAACCTAGTATTGACATAAAGTCAAAACCATCCCAATTTGTCACTATTTCTACAAGTCTATCTGGTGATATAGTAAAATATGTTACTCTAGATGCTGGTTTAAGTGTGTTTCCAAGTGAATTATTGGCGGATAAAAAGAAAACAGTTGTTGTTGCAGCAAAGAATGGTGTCTATAAGATTTTGGCATATACAGCAAAAGATAATATTCCAAGTGACCCCGTCATTATAAATTTAATTATTTCTGATAATGACAATCCACCTGATGTTAATATTTTTGATGAATATGTAGTT
>TARA_R110000868_G_scaffold334233_2_pt1 | contig 12281 bp, 16 predicted proteins | sample TARA_R110000868 | Tara Oceans TARA_R110000868 (sample SAMEA4397489) | marine metagenome | biome: Polar Biome; feature: [SRF] surface water layer (ENVO:00010504); material: water (ENVO:00002006), including particulate matter (ENVO:01000060) such as... | depth 5 m | reverse complement strand
TTGACTTGGTTAGCGACTTTTAGTCTCTTTCTACTTGTCTCATGTTCTACTGCTGAAAAGCCTAAAGTAGATCCCGGCTATTCAGAAGCAACAGAGAGCGCATTTGAAGAAATCGAACGAACACGCGTACTCGATTATTACCGTCAGCTTCGCGCCAAGGGTAACCCGGACCTTCCCAGTACACGACCAAGAGTTGTTAGACCTAAACGCTATGAAGAGCCTCGCCCAAGAGTTAGGGCCACGCCAAGACCAAAGCCTATTATGACGGCAGAGCAAAAAGAAGCAGTTGAAAGAGAACTATCTCAAAACCTCTCTTATTTCTGTATGCTCAATCGTAAGGACTCTCGTTTTTCTGACGAGGCTGACTGCACCGCTTACTCACAAAATGTTCTGCATGATTGTAGACAAAGAATTGATGAGAATGATGGCAAGAAACTTATTCGTTGTGTGAAGTCTGAATTGAAACTATGACTTTGCGAGAGTCTTGATTTTAAGTTCGTACTCTTCAAAATCGACCATCACATTTTTTCCACCACGGGCTTTATATTCGGCTAAAGTCTTATCAACGCCTTTAAAATTCCATGGAAAAAACTTCTTTTCGTCTTCTGGGAAACAAAAGTCGATCTGAAGTTTAGTACGAACCATCATAAAGTAATCGAGTGGCACTTTGACTAGCTTCGCTTTTGGCAAGGTTGCCGGATCAAAGAATTTTCGAATGGGATTCGTCATATCTAAAATATATCACGCCCCCCCATACTTCCCAAATGTTGGACGGCCAGGGACGACTTGGTCTAACTGGGATATGATAATGCTATGAATAGTAATGCTTTATGGGATGATATTATCATTGGAGCCGGCTATAGTGGCCTAAGCTTAGCTAGTTTATTAACGCGCCAAAAACGCCGTGTTTGTGTCCTTGAGGCTCACTCATTGCCTGGAGGATGCGCGTCCTACTTTAAACGTGCTGACTTTCACTTTGATGTAGGAGCCACGACTCTTTCTGGTTTGGCCCACGGCATGCCAATCAATAACCTACTAAGACATTTAGAAATATCTCTCGAAACACAAAAACTAAGCGTTCCAATGATTATCACTTTGAATGACGGCACAAAGCTTAAGCGCTACGGTGATGCTAAAAAATGGCTAGAAGAACTGAATGAAAAGTTCCCTAATATCGACCATCGATCATTTTGGAATCAACTCACCAAACTTTCCTCTCGAGCTTGGGCCATGCTGGGCGAGACCTGGAATTTCCCACCAGAAAATTTACAAGAAGCCTTTAAGCTTCTTACACCAAGTCTTTTAAAACAAGCTGATCTGGGATTAGAACTGCTGCGACCTCTTGAGTCCTTGCTGCCCAAAGAATATCAATCGGGACCTCTGCGCCAGTTAATCGACGAGCAATTACTTATTAGTACTCAGTCTTATGCTGATAAAGTTCCTGCCCTCATAGGTGCTTTGGGTCTAACCTATCCTGATGATATGTATTATCCATTTGGAGGAATCACGTCATTGGCCCAAAAACTTGAGAGCTATATAGTCGAAAATGGCGGTAAGGTAGAATACTCAATAAAAGTTAAAAGTATTAACAACAAACTGCAAGTTATCAGTGTTGATGATCAGGTCTTCCAGGCCAAGCGAATCATATCAACGATACCCATATGGAACCTAAGAGTTTTCAATCCGAAGTTAGAAGAATGGGTAAACTCAATGGGCAAAGTTCATCAAGATTCTTGGTCCGCTATAACGATGAATTTTGCCATCAGACCAAAGAAACCTATCGAGAATCTTTACCACCAGATTCATTTAGATGAACCGATCAAAAACGCAGAAAGTAATAGCCTTTTCTTCTCGCTTTCAAAGCCTGAGGATAAAGCACGTGCTCCCACCGGCTGGCAAACAGTCACGGTATCGACCCACACATTTATGAAGAAATTCAGTGACCGAAAAGATAATGACTATAAAAAAGATAAAGAAGTCATTGCAAACCAGATAATTAAAGTCTTTAGAGAGAAAGTTTCGGACTTTGATGAAATTAAATTTAAAAGCGTTGGAACGCCTCATACTTTCGAGCGCTACACTGGACGCTATCAGGGACGCGTTGGCGGTATCGCCCACTCTATTGAGTTTAGGCCATGGCATTGGCCAAGTCATACCACACCATTAGATAATTTCTACCATAGTGGAGATACAGCATTTCCAGGACAGGGTATCGTTGGAGTTATTCAAGGCAGCCTCAATTTTATGCAACGTCATCACTGGCAAAAAGAAGGTCACAAATGAAGCTCTTTTTTGAAACAATTGTTCCCATGAATTATGTTGATGTCTTTAATGGCTTTAATGTCGATCTGTTCAAAACTTTAAAGCCACCCTTACTCAATTTGGAAGTAAAGCGTTTTGATGGCTGTAAAAAAGGCGATGAAGTTCATCTCGGTGTTGGCGCCTTGGGACTATCTATCGACTGGGTCTCAATTATTACTGATCATGGTGAGTCCGAGTCTGAATTTTTCTTTATCGATGAAGGATCTAAACTCCCCCCGCCCCTGTCAAAGTGGAGACATCGTCACTGCGTTCGCAAGATTTCAAAAACTGAAAGTGTCATCATTGATGATATTCAGTTTAGTTGTCACGGCGGATTAGCAGTCGAATTATTAATGAAACCAATTCTTTGGGCACAATTCTCGGCCAGAGCACCTATTTATCGTCAACGATTCTCTGGCGAAAAGTAAGATTTAGGCGCACGCCGATTTGTTTTTTTGTAGCGGCCAATTGATGTTCCCAGTGATGTTGAGTGCGACCACGCATCAACAAAAGTGAGCAGCTCGGCAAAAGGAGATCTACTTTTTCTTTTGTCTCTCGGTGACGAAGTGAAAACTTTCGAACCTCTCCAAAGCTAATCGAGGCAATGGTTGGATTCACTCCAAGTTCAGGTTCATTGTCTCGATGCCAGCCATTTTTGTCCGCACCGCTGCGATAGAGATTGCAAAGAACTGAATTGAAATCAACGCCACATAATTGCTCGAGCTTACGTCTAATATGTAAGAGTTCCGGCGTGAATGTGACGGGCTCTAACCTGATATTGGAATAGGTATAACTTAAGCCCGAATCAGCATACCAAGCCTGAAGCCTTGGAACCGGATGGGTCTTTCCCCAAAGCGTAATCTCATCTTGACGCCACGCCAAATTCTCCAGAAATATCTCCAATTCACTGGCGCAAAAGGCGTTCTCGAGTAAATAAACTTCACCATCTCTTGGCAATAAATTAGCTTTCATCCAGTCCATATGACTTAGCAAAGCGTCTTGGAAGTGATATGTCCAGTCTATGAAACTATTTGTACAACTCCTCATCCTATTTTTGGCCATCACTGGCGCAACCTCTCTTCTCATGGGTCAAGGCGATCTTCATTTTGGCAGCATCGACTACTGGGATAACCATGGTCTTGCTCTACTTTTTTTTCTGACACTTTTCCCAAGGCTCACCTTAGTTTTTTCTTCCATACCCTTTGGTGGATTATTGTGGTGGCTAGGATTTTTCTTTGCCCCCAGATTATTAGTCGCCTGTCTTGCGACACTCGCCTACTGGAATACAAATCCAGCCTTGGTTGTAATCGCTTGGTTTGTTGCCATCAGTGGTGAGAGTGCCGAGAAATGGGGCTTTAATAAACAGTTTCATTTCTCAGTCGGTGGGCGCTCTTTTGGTCAAGGCCAAGCACAACGTCCCCAGCAAAGAAAAACAAAAGTTGAAGAAGGTGTCATCGATGCTGAGTTTCGTCGCATGGACAATGAATGAAAACAAAGAAGTTTCGCCTCACAGTCATCATTACTTTTTTAAGTCTAATTGCTTTAATTATAGCTGGTAGTGTTGTGAGGACAACCGGTAGCGGTCTCGGCTGTCCCGATTGGCCACATTGTTTTGGTCAGTGGATTCCACCAACTGATATTTCACAGCTTCCTGCTGATTATAAAGAACGCTTTGCTGTGGCCGGTAAGCAGATCGCTGACTTTGATGTATTAAAGACTTGGATCGAATACATCAATCGTTTGCTAGGGGTCATTGTCGGAATTGAGATGATGTTCCTCGTGGCCTTTGCCTGGCCTCTTCGTCGCGTAAGACCTCGTCTTTTCTCTGGATCATTAGCTCTTTTTATTTTGACATGTATTCAAGGTGGCATTGGAGCCAAGGTCGTGAGCTCAAGCTTGGCCCCTCATTTAATCACTCTTCATATGGTTATAGCGCTCATCATCGTTATCATGTGTGCCGCTTTATGGATTTTAGTTGAACCCCCAAGAAAAGCACTGACGGTCAGATCAAGTGCACTTGGAAAAATTATATTAGCCTTAGGCTTTATTCAACTCGTACTTGGAACTGAAGTTCGCGAAGGCGTTGATGTCATCACCAACTCTGGAGTGCTCGATCGATCGTTATGGCTTGATCAAGAAAGTATGATCTTCCTTATTCATCGCTCTTTTTCGATTCTATTTTTGCTAACATTCTTATTTTGGATTGGGCAATTATGGAAAGAGGAACGTACAAGTGGAGCCAGGGCCATGATCGTCGCCCTACTTATCGTGACATTTCTGGCCCCGATCTCCGGCGTTATACTCTCATATTTCTCAATGCCGGCCTTCGCGCAGCCACTACATTTACTAGTGGCCACACTTATTCTTAGCGGCGTTTTTGCCCTGATTTATCGTCCGTCCCACGCGGCCCCTTAAAATCTACGGCCGGTCTTGTAGCGCCATAAAATCTTTTGAACATTGATTTATCTGCCATTTCACTTTGATGGGAGCGACGAAATTTATCATCGATCATATTGCGATCGGCGCAAGCGATACAGATCCAATCTTTATCAAATGATGGATGCTGATAGCGTTCAACATCAGGTAGATCGCGTTCACAAACTTCGCAAAAAGTTCTAGCGCGCTGATGGACTTCGCTTTTATTCGCGGGACGACCCTTTACGTGCTGACGTTCATTGGCATTTTTAGTGCCGTGAAGTCCTGCTTTTAAGAGTGCATCTTTTAGTGATTTAGCCATATTTCCTCCAAATTCATCTTTATTGTACCTAAACCCTCAAAATCTGTGGAGAGGGATAATAATTGACTAAAATAGTTTTAAATTGTGCCGATAAGGTTAAATACAATAAAGGACATAATAAATGCTTAAAAATCAAGGCTTTATCTATATCACACACTGCCACTTATCAAGTGCTCCCCTGATTAAGATTAATTATGACCCAAGGCCAACTCTGCCCAATGGATTTATGGAAACTCATAGCGCTCTGGCAGTTTGGCCATTAACTGGCAAGGCCCATGGCCCTCACCGCTTGCTCGATCAACTCCACGCCAATTTGATCCAAATGGGTCTGGCTTTTACTATCCCAAAAGTTTATCAGACAAACTTTATAGAGCTGGTTTCCTTTATTGATGAGTGGCTTGAAGTCGATCGCCACTTTGAAGGAACAAGTGCTGAGTTTAATCATGAAGCTCACGCGCAACCGCTCAAGTCTAACTTCATTCCTGAATCTTCCATTGAGATGAGAAAGCTTGGTGATCACTGGCTGACCAATGATCCGGCCTATGAGTGCAGTGCTAGCGCCGCTTACTACCGCGGTATGTTGCACTCACAAGAAAACTGTCAATTTCAATTGGCCCGCTGCTATGAAGAAGGTGTTGGTGTAGAAATTAATTACACTCGTGCTAAGGAATTACTAACCACACTTAAAGATGACCAGTACACCTACCCTATTTTGCTTAGACTCAGTTATAAAGAGAAAAATAAGAAAGCAATTGAAGAGGTTAAAAATAGTTTTTTCATGCGCGCCCCTTTGCCACTGCCAGGAAAAGGTGATCAATTTGGCGTTTTCCACCAAACACTTCTAGAAATGCTTGTTGTAAGCTTTGATCAAGTTGGCGACTTGGATATTTGGTTTAATAGCTGGGAGCTTGTTTCGCCCTACCGCGAAGAAATTCTTTCTCTTTCAGAAGTTAGAGTGATGGACCATCTCGACGCACCGGATTCTTCACAAACTCGTGCCTTTCATGACATGCTCACTCATATCTTTCAAACCTATCGTTGTAGCGCATAAGCGGAGTATCTATGGCCTTTTTGAAATCATCATTCTCTCGCCCATCGGCGGGTAAATCTCTATGGCAAGAAAATCAAATTTTTATCGCCCACGACAGCAAGAAAATCTTCGCTCAATTAGCGAAGCTCGATATAACTCTATCTGCTGCTGCTCGTGAAAATGTAGAAGCTGGTAAAGCGACGCAGTTTTTTATCGATGAAGGTCAGATCACTCTACTAGTGCTTTCAAAACCTGAGTCAAAACTACAGACCTATGCCCACGCCAGAGATTTCATTGGTTCAAAGCTCAATTTTTTCACTGAAGGCAATCCTAAAAAGACCATCGTAAACTTGATTGGACTTAACGATCATAGTGTCAGCGGCCTCATTGTAGGACTTGATTTAGCCGCCTATCGTTTTGAAGATAAAAACTCTGTAGGCCTTAGTCATGTGGTTTTTCAACTCGATGGTAAGAAGCTTTCGCAAAAACAAATTGATGAAAGTTTAGCCTTAAGTAACTCAATCAATTTCGCTAGGCATTTGGTCAATCTTCCGCCTAATGAACTTCACCCCGTTAACTTTGCGGCTATGATTCAAAAAGGTTTTAAAACGTCAAAAACAATTAAAGTTGAAGTTTGGGATGAAAAAAGATTGGCCAAAGAAAAATGTGGTTTGCATCTTGGCGTGGGAGCGGCTTCTGCCCATCCTCCTCGCCTAGTTAAAATTTCTTATCGCAGCGGCAAAAAAGCTAAGAAAAAAATCGCATTGATTGGTAAAGGTATTACTTTTGATACCGGTGGACTCGATATTAAGCCACCGGCCGGCATGCGCTATATGAAAAAAGATATGGGAGGAGCCGCTACCATTTCAGGTGTTTTTAATTGGCTTGAAAGCAGTGGCTTGGCCGTGGATATTGATGGTTATCTCGCACTAGCAGAAAACTCAATCGATAAAAATGCCACTCGCCCAAGTGATATTCACATTGCCAGAAACGGTCTTAAAGTTGAGATCGATAATACAGACGCCGAGGGCCGATTGGTTTTGGCTGACGCCATCGATGTCGCCTGTGACAAAAAACCTGACCTCATTATTGATGCTGCCACTCTTACTGGAGCGGGCAAGGTCGCCCTTGGTCAAGATATCGCAAGCCTTTTTAGTAATGACGATAAAATAGCTAAGGCCATTCAAGATGCCGGTGATCGCGTCGGCGATCCATGTTGGAGAATGCCACTACACCAAGCCTATGCTAAAGAGCTCAGTTCTTCTTTCGCCGATTGCACCAACTCGTCTTCAACCGGATTTGGTGGCAGCATTACCGCCGCATTATTTTTGCAAAAGTTTGTTCGTGATATTCCTTGGGCCCATCTAGATATCTACTCGTGGACGACAAGTAATCAACCCGCTCTCGTGCAAAAAGGCGGATCGGGTCAAGCCGTTGCGAATTTGGTGGAGTATCTAAAGGGAATCTAACTCGCTTTATCAATTTTTTCTTTGAAAGTAACTTCAATACCAAGCGGCGCTGTTAATTTAGCGAGAGTGTTTAATGTTATATTTGCATCGGGCTTTAATTGATTGAGTAGGTTTGATGCCTTCATCCCATCAGTTAAAGTGGCGTACTCATTCACTCCTATAACCTTAATGACCTTTAGAAGGGCTTCACGCCATTGATAGCCTTCGTCAATTAAGCTTAGGAAAAACTGTTTTCTCCCTTCCTCATCTAGAAATAAGTCTTGTGCGAGTCCTTGCTCCCAATCTTTTGATCTTCTGGCCATGGCTATTCCTCTTCACTTTTTCGACTAATATAGTCTGCCCAATTTCTTTTTGCCTGAAGTATATCTCGCTGTTGAGTAGACTTATCACCGCCGCATAAAAGGATAACTAAATGCTTTCCATCAAGTCCGTAGTAGATACGAACTCCACCACCTAGAGTCCTAAACTTCAGCTCAAAAAGGCAATCACTAAGGCGTTTAGTAAATCCAAAATGTCCATCTTCTTTAAGCTTAAAGATTCTTGCTTGAATCCGGTACTTCAACGTTCCGTCTTGCTTACTCAACCACTTCGAAAATGGAGAATATCCATCTGAACGAATATACTCCTTAACAATAAGCATGCCGCTCCCTTATAATTATAGCAAAATATAATTATATTTCAAGATAATTATACTTCTACGATAACAACACTATATGGGAGGACTTACTCAGGTGAGCTTGACTCAACTACACGATTTTACAAAAGAAAAGAGCTAGTTTGATCAGTTAATTGTTGAGCAATTGCTCAAAAATGGCATCCCCAAGCTTTTTGCCGGCGACGATATCACTTGGATGGTGGACACCACCAATCACACGATTAAGCGCCACTTCATCAGCTCTGTGCATGAATTCATTTTCACGCTCAGGGAAAAAGCCTGAGAGCATGCGGCCAAACACACGAGCGATCATGGTGTGACCACTTGGGTAAGCTTTAGAAGTTGCAAGTGGAATGCAAGGAACAACTGCAGGGTTGGCGTTAAACGGGCGCGGACGATCATAAAGCTTTTTTGAAATGGCACTATTAAGACCAACTGTTGCGTAGGCTTCAATAAAGTGCGGCCATACTCGTCTCATTTCTTTTTTTGTTAACAGATCACCGAACATCGATTTAAGAGTTGGTGTTTTCTCGGCCGCCGCTTCATCACACTCTGCTTGAGTTCGGGTGCTTTGATAATCGAGTAAGACTTGAAAGTCATAAGCTTCTTCAGCGCTTCCAGGTGCCGGGAAGTCTCCAATAATTTCTCTAATTTGATCTTTAGAAAACCAACTAATAGTGAGTTTTTCGTCCGACGCACTTACAGAAGTTGCGATAAATAGAACACTTAGTAGGGCGATCAAGTTTCTCATAAAAAATTCCTCGGCTAAATTCGCTATAAGGCTAACAATTGGATTATCATTTGTCTTCATAACCAAGACTTACAAAATGGGACTAAGTGATGGAAATTATATGGATTACAGGAGCATCTTCTGGAATTGGTGAGGCCTTGGCCAAGGAATTTGCGAGCAAAGGCCATAGGCTCATTCTTTCGGCCAGAAATGAGCAAAAGCTAGTGGCGCTCAAAAATTCATTACCCCGTCCAAATGACGTCTTTGTCTTGCCACTGGATCTGCAAAAAATTGATGAACATGAAGCCAAAATTACAAGTGCCATCAAGGCCTTCGGTCGCGTCGATAAATTAATTCTTAACGCCGGTATTTCTCAACGATCACTGGTGGCCGATACTAAGCTTTCAGTTTATCGCGATCTAATGGAGGTCAATTATTTTGGTAATATCGCTTTGGCCCACGGCCTACTCCCCCATTTAAAAGCGCAACAAAGTGGTCATCTCATTGTCATCACTTCACTTGTCGGAAAGTTTGGAACTCCTTATCGTTCGGGTTACTCAGCATCCAAACATGCCCTACACGGTCACTTCGATTCGCTTCGTGCTGAACTCATGATGGATAAGACCGGAGTCGATGTCACGATCATTTGCCCAGGCTTTGTCAGTACTAATATTTCTTATAATGCGCTTAGCGGTTCAGGTGTAGCCACTAACGAATACGATGACAGCAATGCCAACGGACTGACTCCGGATCAATTCGCCACCAAGGCGTATGAAGTTATTTCCAACAAAGAGTATGAAGCCTTAATCGGTGGCCGTGAAACTTTTGGAGTTTATCTCAAACGCTTCTTGCCCGATGTCTTTGTCAAAGTTATTGCTAAAGCGAAGGTGCGCTAAGCTTTCTCATCTGCAAGGACTTATAGAGCCCATAAAGGCTAATAACGACCCAAACCGACTCGATCAGAAAGCCAGAGAAATTAAAGTCAAAATACAAAGAAAAAAGAATCATGGCCGAGCCAACAGCATTGGCCAAAGAGAATCTTGTTTGTGAACTTTGCCATTTACCAGCTTGTAACAGGAAGTAGGCCAACAAAGTTAGAAGAACACCGAAGGTTCCAATAAAGTTATGATATTCGATATTCATTCGTACTCACTCAAAGAAGTTAGGAAACAATTATATTCCTCTAGGACTTTGTAGCACTATCGAGTGTGTCAATTTTCTTTAGGACTTCTTCAGACTTGAAGGTCAATTGTGCATAAAGCTCAATATTGCCATTTCGCTGGGCCTCAACCGCTTGCTTCATAAGTTTTTCATACTCAAGTTCTAGCTGTTTTTTGGGATCTTTTTTTAAGAAACTAAACATAAATACCTCGTCCTCTTAGTCTAGCACAGTGGAGTTGTTCGACCCTTAGACGAGAATTAGGCAGTCTCTATTTGGGCTGAATCGTTGTTTCCACTTTGCGTTTAAAGCGAGTGCCATGAAAGCGATTGGCATGGGCATGTAGTTTTTTGGGTTCAGGATTCCAGTCCTGCAAGAGATTGAGATCACTCAATGTCAGCAGATCACTCTTTGCAACAAAGCGAACTCCCTCACCATCAAGATAGATCTTTTGATTTGAGTCGGTAGGACAAAGCACCCGTCCACCACAAGAGAGCATGGCCAAAGCATTCTTAGGAAAGGCGCTATCATCAAAACTTATCAATAATTTAGAGCTCGCAAAAATGGGTGCAAGCTCACCTGCGCAGGGAGTTCCAAGAAATAGCGCCGGATCAAGATTTGGAAGCGGGTTACCAAGTAGGCGCACTTTCTCCCCTTCAAGACTCATAAGAAGTTGCTCTATTTCAGAAAAGCTCAAGGTGCCAGGATCAATCAAAATGGCTTCGCGTTTAAAAACTGCAGGTGGAAAAAGTGGGAACTCTTCGACTTTGAAAAAAGGTTCTAGAACTTCACTTTCAATTCCATGGGCTAGTAATTCATCGTGAATGATTTGATTGGCCGCCCAGATTTTCTTAGCTTTTTTAAACTCTTTAAGTGCAAAGTTTTTGGCCTGAGACCAAAAGAGTTTTTGCTTCCATCCTGCTGGTTTTCGAGTGAGCCAAAACAATTCATAGACATAGGTATAAAGCGGTGTCTTTTCACACTTTTTAAAGCCGTGGGAGAGACCGCGTGAAATATTGATAATAGCGTCAGTGCTGCAAGGAATGAATAAACCCTTAAGTGCACTCGGCAGCGCAAAGGCCCAATTAAAAAGCTGATCACTTTCTTGAACTTTATTCGACAAATAAGTGGCGTGGATTGGGCGCTCAACCACAGGGCCTAGTAAACTCTCCGGCTTATAGGCCAGCGTATACAGATCGGCTTCGCGGTAAAGTTCGGCCAACATATCAAGCATTTCAATGGTGTGATCGCGACCGATCACCCAGTCTGTAGAGAGTGCTATTTTCATTTTAAACTTTTGAAATACTCTGCCGTACGTTTAATCCCCTCTTCAAAACTTACCTTCGGCTTATAGTCCGAGATACTTTGCAGTTTATTCAGGTTGGGGCGACGCTTTTTTGGGTCGTCTTCAGGTAAAGGCATATAGATAATTTTTGACTTAGAACCGAGAACTTTAATGATCTCTTCGGCACAGTTTTTAATAGTGTACTCATCAGGATTGCCACAATTAAACGGAGTGTGAATCTCAGAGAATAAAACGTTATGAATAGCATCAACCAAGTCGGTGACATAACAAAAAGAACGAGTCTGAGAGCCATCGCCGTAAACTGTGATGTCTTCACCAGCCATGGCCTGATTAATAAAATTAGGAATCACGCGACCATCGTTGGGGCGCATACGTGGCCCGTATGTATTAAAGATACGAATAATTCGAGTATCGACGTTGTAGCGGCGATGAAAACTCATAGTCATGGCTTCAGCAAAACGCTTACTCTCGTCATAACAAGAGCGTGGACCAATAGGATTCACGCAGCCAACATATTCCTCAACTTGAGGATGAATTTCTGGATCGCCGTAAACCTCTGAGGTTGAAGCCTCAAGGAATCTCGCTTTTTGATCGCGAGCAAGTTCCAAGAGTTTGAGTGTTCCCTCAGAGTTAACACGCATAATCTCTAGTGGGATCTCAGAGAAATCAATGGGTGAAGCTGGAGAAGCTAGCGATAGAATAAAATCGAATTTCAAATCTTTGAAGTTTGGCAGTCCTTCGTAAATATTACATTCAGTGAATTCAAAGTTTTTATATTTTGAAAGTAGTTCGATATTTGATTTCGAGCCGGTGATGAAGTTATCAAGACCTACAACTTTAGCACCAAGGTTTAAGTAAAACTCGGCAATGGTTGAAGGTACAAATCCGGCCGCG
>TARA_R110000868_G_scaffold258137_8_pt1 | contig 12281 bp, 14 predicted proteins | sample TARA_R110000868 | Tara Oceans TARA_R110000868 (sample SAMEA4397489) | marine metagenome | biome: Polar Biome; feature: [SRF] surface water layer (ENVO:00010504); material: water (ENVO:00002006), including particulate matter (ENVO:01000060) such as... | depth 5 m | reverse complement strand
AATGAGTAACAAAATTTATGTCGGTAACCTATCTTTTAACATGGCTGAAGCAGCCCTTTCAGGACTGTTCGCTACATACGGTACAGTATCTTCATGCAAGATCATCACTGATAGAGACAGCGGTCGTAGTAAAGGCTTTGGCTTTGTCGAAATGTCATCAGCTTCAGAAGCTAGAGAAGCAATTACGAACCTAGATGGTAATGAATGTGATGGCCGTAACCTAAAGGTTAATGAAGCTAAGCCACAAGAAAAAAGAGAAAGCTATAGTGGAAGCAACTGGTAGTCTCTAAAACTTATTAAAAATATTAAACAGGAATACATATGCAAAACGGAACAGTTAAGTTTTTTAATGATGAGAAAGGATTTGGTTTTATCACCCCTGAAAACGGTGGTGCTGATCTTTTCGTTCACGTATCAGCAGTCCCACGTGGCACTCTGAACACAGATGACAAAGTCACTTTTGAAACTTCAGAAGGACAACGTGGCCCTTGTGCTACAGACGTTCAACTAGCTTAAGTCTTTAAATAGTTCCAATAGTTTACTTGTTAAGCTATTGGGACTTCTACATTACGGTATGTGCGTCATGGCGAATGACAGCAATTGCACTAGAATTGATATGAATTCAATTAAATGCAAAGGATGCACATATGAGATCTGGAAATCCCACTTTAAGCGATAAAATGTTCCAAGGCACACGTGTCTCTCCTGGACAAGAAGTCATGACTTCTAGTGGTGCGTATCAAAAAACGGCCATTTTATTAGCTCTATGTATTAGTGCCGCGAGCTTCACCTGGTCTGAAGGTGGAATGGGCTTTGCCATGATCGGTTTCATTGCCGGCTTTGTTTTTGCTTTAATTACAATCTTTAAAAAAGAATGGGCGATGATTACCGCGCCTCTTTATGCCATATGTGAAGGTGTTGCCTTGGGCGGAGTTTCATTTGCCTATCAAGCTCAATATCCGGGAATTGTTCTTAATGCCATCATGCTAACTTTCGCAGTGATGACCTTGATGCTCTATCTTTATTCAAGTGGTGTGATCAAAGTCACAGACAAACTTAAAAAAGGAATTGTCGCCGCGACTGGTGCAATCTTCTTAGTTTATCTCGTCGGCTTTATCATGAGTTTCTTTGGTTCAAGTATTCCTATGATTCATGGAGCTGGAATGATTGGCATTGGCTTCAGTCTTCTAGTTGTCGGGATCGCCTCATTTAATCTACTTCTTGATTTTGACTTCATTGAACAAGCTGCCGCCACCAAGTCTGCTCCAAAATACATGGAATGGTTTGCGGCCTTTGGCTTGATGGTTACACTTGTGTGGCTATACCTTGAAATTCTTCGCTTACTCTCTAAGCTAAACGATCGTCGCTAAGATCTGTTTTTTCTGTTTAAAAATTAAGAGAAGCTGCCAATTTAAGAAGCTTCTCTTTATCTTCTGCTCCGCTGAATTTAGTACTATCTCCGTGGACATACTCCGCAGCTACATCAAGGCTCTTGATGCTTTTTGAGATTGAAGCATAGTAGTAATTGAGATCAAAGAATCTACTTTCAGATCTTGATTGGTGGTTATAACCAAGCATGAGCGTGGTTTCATTATCAAGCCTGTAGCCGAGAATCGCTTCAGTCCCATCAGAATGAACGAATTGATTATTAGCTTCGTTTAACTCAAGATCCTTGGCCCTTGTGTAAACTCCATTGAAGAAAAAATCCATAAAGTTTACTTTAAAACCATAGGCAACTGAGAGCTGAGATTCATTGGTGCCATTATTATCAAACATTAAATTTATAGCTGAGACCCCAAGTGTGAAGCGTTCAGTGATATACCTAATCGAAGCAGCTTGAACCTGTTTATAGACGAGTGATGAGTCTGCCGTACCATCACTATTAAAGTCATACTCGATACTTTCTTTACCAGTTAGCTTAGTTTGTAGAGCAAAGTGAAAATCCTCATACTTATAGCGAGCTTGTACAACTTCAGAGGCTCTATAGGTTCCGTCTGTTTCACCTGTTCGAGTATAGACAGAAGAGGCGCGAGCACCATCGGTGTGGAATAGATCTGTAAATTCTGGCACATCGTAAAAGGCTGACCACATCTTTCCGGCAGCGATGGTGAAGTTGTCTTTTCGAAGCCACAGATAACCCAAGCGATTACCAAAAGGGCCATCATTAGAAACCACATCGTATTGTTTGCCATCAAAATTCGCTGAACCAAATCCGCTATTGTTGCGATTGGTGCTAATAGACCATTCACCGCGAAGTCCGATTTTCCAGCCTTCTAGAATATCTGCTCTCTCATATGTAACACCAAGGCGAGATGAATTGTCCCCAAGACCTTGAGAGCCATTTTCAAAATTGGCGGTAGTAACTAAGGCGACTTTGCCGTAGATCGAAAAGTCCTTAAGATCTAGCGCATGTGTAGAAAGTGACGGAAGTAGCAATAATACGACAAGCCATAGATTTTTCATAAGAGCTCCTGATTAAATAAATTATCACTTACTAAAAATGTAAATTCAAGAGCTTAGCAGCATATAAAAATCACTTCTCCCGTTGAGTCTGAAATCCTTTATGTATGTTGGCTAAGATATTTAAAGTGACTTTGGAGCATCTATGAAATCAATTATTTTTTTGGCCATGATGAGTACAAGTGCTTTTGCCCTAAATTGTCCATTTACTGAGCAAAATACTGATTACACGAAAACACTCGCGGTTTGCGAGGATAGTCGTACAAGTGCCGTAGTGTGCTTGGCCGAATATACAAACTCAGGAAATTATAAAATCCAAGTCGAAGACAGCAGTCTTGATGGTCAATACAATATAGGTTTTAGTGGAAAGCAAATTAGAAGTAGTAATGCTAAAAAAATAGTACTGAAAGACAAGCAATTTGGTCTTGGGATTATTGGATATAGGAATATTCAGTTCGAACTTGATCGAGTGAAGGCTACGGCGAAATTTAAATTCAAAACGACTGGTTGTGGCTTCTCAATCGTTAATGATTCTCCCGACCCAACTTGTCTCCCGAATAAGAGTTACAAGTTCGATCGCTGTATTTTTTAGACCTCAATTACTCAGGTTTTAGAAAATGCATATTATATTTAGCACCTATGACAGGAACTTTTTCTAAATCCTCTGGAATGACTTGAACTTCCTTAGCGCAATCTTCAAAAAATCCACCAGCTGTTGATGGTGCATCAAAGACTAAAACTCTTGATTCCGTTTCACTGGCCCCAAAGAATGCGTGAACCGTATTAGCTGGGGCATAGATGAAGTCACCTTTTTCAACAATATGCTCTTCCTTGTCTAAAACAAAACGAACTTTTCCCTCAGTAACAAAATAGGCTTCATCCCATGGGTGATGGTGTGGGGGAGGTCCAGCGTCTAGAGGGAGGCGCACTTCCATGAGGGACCATTTGTTATCAGTCTCTTGTGCCTTACATAAGAATGAAACTTTCGTACCAAGGACGTTTAGTGGCAACTGCTGGCTTGATTTCAATACTTTTGGTGAACTCATTGTAATCCTTTAGTGTTGCTTATTTTGTGTCATATGGTATGACATTTTGACAGGAGATATGTCAATGTTAGAGCAGTTCGAATTTAATAAGACTCAAAAGCTAGTTCTATTGAATTGCTTGGAGCTGATGAAGAGCTACGAGCTTGAAGATATATCGTTAAAAGATATCGCTCATGCTTGTGATATATCAGAGCGAACAATTTTTAGAATTTTTGAGACGCGCGAGGGATTGTTGGATGCCCTGGCCGAAGTTATTACTGGCACTTTAAATACACCTGAAGTTCCACATAGAATTTCTGATCTACCGCAATTTGTTCAGAAATTATTTGAGCGTTTTGAAGAAAATGCAGACTTTATTGAAGCGGCCTTTCAAAAGGAAATCATCCCGAGAATACGAAATACTAGGGCGAAAGAGCGTTGGGAAGATATGCTGGTTTTGGTGTCAAATTCATTTCCTGAAATGAAAAAATCAACTCAACAAATACTTGCAGCTAATCTTAGGTTCCTTCTTTGTGCTTCTAGTTGGCGATATTATAGATGCGAATTAAAATTCTCTAAAAAGATGACCGTTGATGCAGTTAAATTCTCAGTCAATGCCCTCATTCAAGAGGGCATGACCGAGACAAAGAAATATATGGTAGTTTTCTAGAAACGATCAGCATTCATGACTTTATCCCAGGCCGCGATAAAGTCTTTAACAAACTTTCCATTATTATCATCTTGAGCATAGACTTCGCACAGGGCGCGAAGCTCTGAATTAGACCCAAAGGTTAGATCAACTGCAGTGGCCGTCCATTTAATCTTTCCACTTTTGCGATCAAAGCCTTCGTAGATTCCGGACTCAGTACTACTAGGCTTCCACTCAGTTGCCATGTCTAAGACGTTAACGAAAAAGTCGTTTGTTAGTGAGCCAACTTTTTTCGTAAAAACACCATGTTTAGTTTTATTAAAATTTATGCCAAGAACACGAAGTCCACCGAGCAGTACAGTCATCTCTGGTGCAGTTAGGCCTAGTAGCTGCGCTCGATCAATGAGTAGCTCTGGGCCATGCTTTTCGAGCCCTGAGCGAGTGTAGTTTCTAAACCCGTCACCTAAAGGCTTAAGCACTTCAAAGGCCTCTATATCAGTCTGTTCTTCTATAGCGTCTGCTCGTCCAGGTTTGAATGGAACCTTCTCTTTAAGTCCGGCCTTTTTAATAGACTCTTCAATACCGACATTACCTGCAAGAACAATGAGATCTGCAACACTTACTTTCTTTTTAGACTTTGCATTGAACTTGGCTTGAATTTCTTCGAGCTTATTTAAAACTTTGCTAAGCTGCTTTGGTTGATTAACTTCCCAACTGCGTTGTGGCTCTAGGCGAAGGCGAGCTCCATTTGCTCCGCCACGCATGTCCGATCCACGATAAGTTGAGGCCGATGCCCAAGCTGTTGAGACTAACTCTGCAGTTGATAGTCCCGACTTGATAATTAATTTCTTGATTGTCGAAACTTCCTTATCATTAAGTGCAGGTCCCTTTGCTTTTGGAATCGGATCCTGCCAAATCAAGTCCTCACTTGGAACTTCAGGACCAAGATAACGTGTTTTTGGTCCCATATCGCGGTGAGTGAGTTTAAACCATGCTTTTGCAAAAGCTTGCTGGAAGGCTTTGGGATCCTCAAGAAAGCGTCTTGCAATTGGTTCGTAGGCCTTGTCGTAACGTAAAGATAAATCCGCAGTCGTCATCATGGGGCGATTTTTCTTTTTAGGATCATGGGCATCGACTACCATATCTTCTGGAGCTACGTCTTTAGCTAGCCACTGATGTGCACCGGCCGGACTTTTTACAAGCTCCCATTCATATTTAAATAATACTTTTAAATAACCGCTATCCCATTTTGTTGGGTTCGGTTTCCAAGCACCTTCAATCCCACTACTTGTGGTATCAGCGCCTTTGCCTTTTCCATGGCTGTTCTTCCAGCCAAAGCCCATTTGCTCAACCGGTGCTCCTTCTGGTTCTGCACCAACCATTTCTGGTTTACCAGCCCCATGGGCCTTACCAAAAGTATGTCCACCGGCTACAAGAGCTACAGTCTCTTCATCGTTCATCGCCATTCTTGCAAATGTTTCCCGAACATCTTTCCCCGATGCAACAGGGTCTGGCTTTCCATTTGGCCCTTCTGGATTAACGTAGATCAGACCCATTTGTACTGCTGCAAGAGGATTTTCAAGTTCGCGATCACCACTGTATCGAGCATCTTCGAGCCACGCCTTTTCAGCGCCCCAGTAAATATCTTCTTCCGGCTCCCAAATATCGGGACGACCACCGGCAAATCCATAAGTCTTAAAGCCCATAGATTCCAGCGCCACGTTTCCAGCTAGGATCATAAGATCAGCCCAGGATATTTTATTTCCGTATTTTTTCTTGATCGGCCAAAGAAGCCTTCTCGCTTTGTCCAGGTTAACGTTATCTGGCCAGCTATTAAGAGGCGCGAATCTTTGATTGCCAGTTCCGCCGCCCCCGCGTCCATCAAATGTTCTATATGTTCCAGCACTATGCCAAGTCATACGAATAAAGAGTCCGCCGTAATGACCCCAATCAGCTGGCCACCAATCTTGTGATGTCGTCATCAATTTTTTGAGATCTTTCTTTAGGGCTTTAAAATCAAGTTTTTTAAATTCTTTGGCATAGTCGAACTTCGCATCAAGTGGGTTGGATTTTGATGAATGTTGGTGAAGGACTTTTAGGTTAAGTTGGTTCGGCCACCAATCTTTATTTGATTGAGTTCCCTTGGAAACTCGCGCTCCGTGTTCTTTGTTCATAATTACTCCCGTTGTTTTTCGCATACTAACACTTCTAAAAACGGGGTGATACTGATGAAAATCTTGCATCAGTATTGTATAGCAAAATGATTCGCTAGGGATTGACTGAATATGGTGAGTCATTTAAGCTGATCTCCCTTCAAAAGAAAGCCTAAACTCAATATCTGGGCCTCTGTTTTGATTCACCTAGAAATTTAGACGGGAGTTATTATGTGGTATGCCATCGACTTTGGTACCTCGAACTCGTTGCTATCTTTTGTAGAAGATGGACAAAAACCGAGGTTACTCAATTTAGACAACAATGGACCGATATTAAGATCGCTCATTTTTGCCCCTGAGCAGAATAAATTCTACTTTGGTTCGGAAGCGATTGATAAATATCAAGAATCAGCAGGGGATGGTCGTTTTTTTAGATCACTTAAAAAATTCTTACCCGAGCCCGGCTTTAAGGGAACCGAAGTTTTTGGTTCGCGCATGAAGGTTGAAGATCTGATTGCCACTATCTTGCGTGAAATGAAGTCTAGAGCTGACCAGCAAGTTGGTCGGAATGTCGAAAATGTTGTGCTTGGTAGACCGGCTCTATACTCACTCGATTTAGATAATGACAAATTAGCTGAAGATCGCATGCGTCGTGCAGCCGAGATGGTTGGGTTTAAACGAGTTGAGTTTTGTCCAGAGCCAATAGCGGCAGGTCTTAATGTTGAGGCCGATGGTCATCAAAAAACCGTCTTGATCTGCGACTTTGGTGGTGGAACATCTGATTTCACACTCCTTAAAACAGGCACTGAAAGCTTCACTAACGAAAATGTCCTAGGACTTTCTGGCGTGTTTGTCGCGGGTGATGCAATCGACGGTCGTATCATGCGCGACTTCATCTCCGCACACTTTGGTAAAGATATTACTTATCGTGCTCCCATGGGGAGTAATGTCTTACGTTTTCCCAAAATGCTACTTCGAAAACTTTGTAATCCGGCCCACATAGCTTTTTTGAAAGAGCGCGAGAATTGGGAGTTGTTAAAAGAGCTTGAAATGTGGTCCGTCGGTGAAGAAGACCAAAAGTATTTCAACCAACTCTTTGCTCTTATTGAAGAGCAACTGGGCTATCCAGTTTACGCTGAAATTGAAAGAAGCAAGATTGAACTTGGGGAGAAAAGCTCAAGTACTTATAGGTTTAAAAACAGCAGTATTGATATCGAACAACCAATCCATCGCAGTGAGTTTGAAAATGCGGTTGAAGTCGAGCTAGATGATATTTTTGATAGTCTAGAGAAGGTCTTTGCTCAATCAGGAGTTGAACACAAGGATGTGGATCAGGTACGAATTACTGGTGGGACTGGGCAGATGCCATTAGTGCAAAAGCGACTTGTTGCGCTGTTTGGTGAAGACAAAATCGTCAAAAGTGATGTTTTTCAGTCTGTGGTTCAGGGGTTGGGGCTTTATGCCCGCAATTTAACCTGATTAATGTCATAGTATGTGTTCTCGAGCTTAGGTATTCTAGTCATCAAATATAGATAAATTATCAGGTTGAGACTTGAAAGACTTATTCTCCTATTCAACAGTTTTAGGTATTTTCGCCCTTTTTTTCTTGAGCTTTAGTTCAGGGGTGGGCGTCTATACATTCTATTATGCAAAAGGGGCATCATATTTTTCTGATAACCCAAAAGCCTGTGTTAATTGTCATGTTATGCAGGGTCAGTACAATTCTTGGCATAATTCATCTCATAAATCGTTTACGACTTGTAATAGTTGCCACGCCCCTAAAGACTTGCTTGGAAAGTATGCAACGAAAGCGATTAACGGTTTCAATCATAGCTGGGCGTTTACTTTTGACTCTTATATTGAGCCCATTCAGATCAAGCAGTGGAATAAAAACATTGCTCTGAATTCTTGTGTCGGCTGCCATGACAATGTCCAACATCAATCAATTCAAAACGATAAGAGCGTATCATGCCTACATTGCCACGGTAATGTAGGTCACTAAAAATGAGAAAGATTATGAAAAAAAGAAAAATTTCTATTATTGTTGTGATTGTTTTTTTTACGACCATCACTTCAGTCTCACTACTCGTTAATATCTTTGAAAGAAAAATTGAATCAAAGTCGATCTTCTTTAAAGTTGTCGAGTTGAATGACCAAGTCACTGATCCAGCTATATGGGGACAGAACTTTCCATTGCAGTACGAAGACTATAAAAAAACAGTTGACCACGAACGTACCAAGTATGGAGGAAGCGAGGCATTCCCAAGAGAAGTCACTAGTGACGACCCAAGGGAGAGTGTTTCACAGTCAAAAATTGAGGAAGACGTCAGACTTAAAACTATGTGGGCGGGTTATGCTTTTTCTAAAGACTTCAGAGAGGAACGTGGCCATGCCTATATGTTAATTGATCAAAAGTATACTGGTCGCCATGCGGTGGCCCAACCCGGCGCTTGTCTTAATTGCCACGCCTCAACAGTTTCAGTAATGAAAGATCTTGGTGATGGAGACATAACCAAAGGTTTTCATGCTTTAAACAGTATGTCCTATACTGAAGCAGTCAAAAAGGTCGAGCACCCAGTATCTTGTATAGACTGTCATAACCCGAAGACAATGGAACTGCGAATTACCAGGCCTGCTTTTGAAAAGGGAATTGCGGCCTTAAAGAAACATCAAGGGATAAAGAAGTATAGCGTCCATAAAGATGCTACAAGACAGGAGATGAGAACTTTCGTGTGCGCTCAATGCCATGTGGAATACTATTTCAAAGGGAAAGAAAAGGAACTAGTCTACCCATGGTCCAATGGCACTAAAGGGGATGAAATTCTAGACTTTTATATTAAAGAAGCTTTTAGTGATTGGACTCATTCTGAAACTAAGGCTCAAGTCATAAAAGCACAGCATCCGGAGTTTGAACTTTGGTCACAGGGGATACACGCTAAATCTGGTGTGTCGTGTGTTGACTGTCACATGCCATATAAAAAAGTTGGTGCTTCTAAAATTACTGATCACCATGTAAGAAGCCCATTACTAATGGTTAATCAATCCTGCCGAACTTGTCATAAATTATCTGAAAACGAGTTAGTGAGTAGAGTTACTAATATACAAGATAAACATATTGAAATGCGTGATCTCGCTCTCAATGCTCTTGTGGAGCTCATTTCGCAAATGAAGAACTATGAGAGAAAAGACTCGAAAAGCTACAAGATTGCGCAGCAAATGCAGCGAGATGCTCAGTTTCTAATTGATTTTGTTGAAGCTGAAAACTCGTCAGGCTTCCACGCCCCTCAAGAGGCAGCCAGGCTTTTAACCAATGCTTTGGATAAGATTAGGAAAGGTCAGATGGCGCTAACTGTGAACTAGCTGTATAAATTTATTCGAATATTAATTTGCTATTAGTTGAATAAAAACTATCCTACTTATATGACAAAAGTAGACAGCAGAGGATTTGAGTAAATGTTTGTAATAATTCTAGTCGGTTCAGTTTTTATTATTTTTGGAAGTCTGTTACTTGCCATCAATATCCACTTCCTGCGAAATGGAAAAGTTTTAAAAGGTAAAATTGTTGGTATTGAGAAATATCAGTCTTATGAAAGAAATAAAGGCACTCAAGTATTTTACCGACCAGTCGTCGAATATCATTTTAATGGCGCAACAGTTAAGTTTGCATGCTCGTTTGGTTCAAGTGCGATTTCCTATAAGATTGGCGAGCGTGTCAGTCTTTTTTCCTTAAATAAAGGCCCAGAATACGTCAGGTTAAACTCAAAAACTCTTTGGATCTTTCCCTCCATTTTCGTGGTGTTGGGTAGCATCGCTTCTATCGTCTATCTTTTTAATGAACCATCATTGCAAACGAAAGTTGGTGTAATTGCTCTTATTCTTTTGGCAATCCTTTATGGTTATAACTATCTCAAAAAGAAGAATTTGATTGAAATGATTACCGAGAATATGCTCAAGGCAAGCGTGTTAGATAGTGAGCAGCTGGCTAAAAGGGAGATTTACAATTCTCAGAGCGAGATCACTCGTGAAATTAAACGCAGTTATAAATACTCATTACCTATAACAACTATCTTTGCCTGCGCATTAGGCTATGGAGCCTATTTCTTTTATGGCCAATTAAGACCTTCTTCAATGGAGTTTATTGGCGGACTTCTTGAGAACCCTGGATCTGCTGCACAGATTCAGCAATATATGTCTGATAAACCATTACTGGGCTTTCTAATTTGCTGTTTCTTTGGTGTACTAATGATCTATAGTATATTCTATCAGCTCAAAACGAGTGCTGATTGATTTTTCAGTGAGAGCTTATGCCACAGTATAAAGTCGAATTAGTAAAATACGATACTCTTAAAACTAAAAAACGTAAGCGTGAAAACCTTTTGGTTGATGCTAAGAATGAGGCTGCAGTTATTACAAAGCTTGAGCGTATCCATAAGGGCGATAGAGTAGAAACTATTAGCGAAATTATCTGGGGAGATAAAGTCGCTATACGTGGCGAGGCTGAAAGGCTGACTGGTGAAGTTAAGTTCTTCAGCGAAGAGAAGGGCTATGGATTTATTAAGCCGGATGTCGCGATGAAGGATTTATTTTTTCATGCTAGCGCACTTGGTGGTCTGACTGTTTACGACAAAGAGCGTGTTGAGTTTGAAGCCAGTGAAGGGCCAAAAGGGCCAATCGCGATTCACATCAAGAGCCTGGATTAATTATGACTTTATTCAATAAAATTAAGTTGGGATTAGTTCTCAGTCTTCTTGCAGCAATTATCATTTTCTTGGCTCAGAACAATTTTCATCTCGAAGTTAAATTTCTCTTTTTTGATCTTCTTTCAGTAAACTTACTTCTGTTGATAAGTCTCTTTACATTATTAGGGATTATTCTTGGGGTTTTTGGAACGTTTTATTTCTTGAGGAAAGATGAAAAAAACAATTTACCAAATCATTTTTGAGGCAGACACACCGATTGGTAAACTGTTTGATATAATACTGATCCTAATGATTATTTTAAGCATTGGTTTAACCATGCTTGATTCAGTTCAGGACTATAATTTAAGATTTGGGTCATATTTCACTTATCTCGAATATATCATTACGTTTTTTTTCTCACTAGAATATGTCCTTCGAATTTATTGTTCTCCTAAAAGGTCTGGTTATGTTTTAAGCTTTTATGGGCTTATTGATTTAGTGAGTATTTTGCCTTTATTTCTATCTTTCTTTTTTCCGGCAGCTCAAGGCCTTGCTCTAATTCGTGGTTTGCGTGTCCTAAGAATCTTTCGCGTGCTTAAACTGACAATGTATACAAAAGCGAGTAGTCATCTCTACGGCTCACTCAAAAATAGCTGGCCTAAGATTTCGGTCTTTCTTCTCACCATCATGACAGCAGTCTTTATTATTGGTGGCTTGATGTATCTGATTGAAGGCCGCGCAAATGGTTTTACTAGTATTCCTAAATCGATCTACTGGGCCGTAGTGACCATGACCACTGTCGGCTATGGTGATATGGTTCCAAAGACAGATCTTGGTCAATTTGTGTCTATTGTTCTTATGATCTTGGGTTACGGTGTTATTGCTGTTCCCACTGGTATCGTTTCATCAGAGATGCTTAATTATGGAAAATCTGATGATTTAAAAACCTGTGGCACTTGCAGTTCTAGCGGTCACCGCGATGATTCAAGTTTCTGCTTCAAGTGTGGCTCTAAGATATAGACTCCGCCATTTATATTTAATTCTTTAAGATCGCCCTATATATGAGTCAGTCGGATATTGCCAAGCTGCGGAAATCCCGTAAAAATCTTTAAAAATAAGGACTTAGGCTAAACTTACCGATAACAATATGATGTTTAGACTAAAAGCCCTCACCATTTTCGCTAGCTTGATTTTAAGCTTATCAGCATCTTCTCAAGAGAGGCGCTCTCTTGGAGAACAAGCGGTTCGTCGAGTCGCTGGTGCTGTTAATCCAGTCGGTTTAGCACTATACGATTTCATCAATAGTAAGCCCGAA
>TARA_R110000868_G_scaffold200555_5_pt1 | contig 12283 bp, 11 predicted proteins | sample TARA_R110000868 | Tara Oceans TARA_R110000868 (sample SAMEA4397489) | marine metagenome | biome: Polar Biome; feature: [SRF] surface water layer (ENVO:00010504); material: water (ENVO:00002006), including particulate matter (ENVO:01000060) such as... | depth 5 m | reverse complement strand
TTCATCGGAGGAGCTCCAGAGCCTACCGGAGCGCTTGCGAAAGGTGGACTACGCTCAGATGCGCAATAACGTCAGTCAGTTCATTACTCAAAATTTAATGGAGCATAAAATCTCCAGCCTGATTGACCTCTACGGCTTGTCCGATTGAGCATAGACATTCGTGAAGCTCAAAGCCTCAAATACGCTTTATGAACATGACAACGGCTCGATCTTTGGCAATCCGAGCTTGTCGACGCGATTGATGGCGGTTTAGCGTGGTGCCGGTTTTTCTGTGGCGCCATCCTCTGCGATCAAGTGGGATCAACAGTGGCGGGCGGAAGGTGCGCTTGAGCCTGCGCGTCAGGGGCACTTTATTCTCAGCTTGGTGTCCGCCGACAAGGATCTCGCGCTGCATGAGCTCGCCGAGCACTTGTTTGCCAAGCGCAGGGTCCGGGGCGGTCGACCAAGGGCAAAGGGTGTCGCGCATCAATCCCGCGCGGGCACAGGAGAACACGTATATACGGTAGGTTCGCCGCAGGCACTAGATCGGACGCTTCGCGAGGTGATAATTGCTGGCATCAGAAGCATCCGAGGAATCCGCCGCATACAAACCACCTCACCGATCAGTCCCGGATCATCCGACGGAGGGCTGTTGGAAATCTAGTTGGAATAACGACCTTCCTGCTCAAGGGCAGCCAGTCTCTAAACTTCGTGATTTGGGAGGACGAGTTCGCCAGGTAGATATCCGAAAGCCCAGATCAAATGACCGCTTCGGGTCGCTGCCGGGCGAATAGGCTGTCAGGCGCGACGGGGAAGCACTCGCTCGCGGCGAGCCTCCGAAGATACAGCCAACGCCTATGGATTTATCGCGCGATGTCATCCGGAGGTCACATAACAATGTAAAGACCTAACCGGGGACGAGACTGGCTGTCTCGCTCAAGGTAATAGGGGGCTGCATATGAACAGCGAGAAACGCATTGCCGGGATCGGTGCCAGTCTCGGAGCCGTCAATGGCGAACTGGACCGGGTTCGCGCGCAGGCAGATGAGTTGCTGGCATTCGGCGTCGATGTGATGGAGCTTTATGCGTCGTCACTGGGCGTGGTCGCCAACGCCAGACTATTGCCAGCACGTACCACTGAACTCCGCACGCTTTGCGAGGAGCGGCCGTTGATGCCGACCCTGCATGCACCAATCCCGATCGACTTCATGGACCGTGACAACATCACTCTGCATCGCTCCGCCGCACGGGTTTCAGTTGATCTCGCTGCCGAGATAGGCGCGCCGATTGTCGTCATCCATGCCGGACGGGCAGATCCCACCGAGTGGGCCTCGGACCCCGACAGTCTGCTCATCTTTGAGCGCGAGGAATTATCCGCCCTCGGCGATCATGCGGCAAAATCCGGCGTCCGGATCGCCCTTGAGAACATCAGCCCGAACCTGGCTGTTATTGGCGGCAAAGCCACCAGCTACTCACTCGATCCGGCAGCACTGGCACGACAGCTCGGTGCATTGCATCACCCGTCGGTGACTGGCTGCCTCGATTACAGTCACGCCACCCAGGGCGCTGGTCTGCTTGGGCTCGACCCGATCGCCGGTGCGGCAGCGATGGCGCCCTTCACCGGTCATATTCACATCAGTGAGGCATCCGGTTTACCGACAATTCCCTCGATCACCTCTCAGCCGGACTGGATGTATTTCGGTGTGGGCGATATGCACGCGCCTTTGGGAACCGGATGCATGGACCTGACAGCGCTTGCCGACGCATCACCGGTTCTGCCGGGTACGCTCGCCGTGCTGGAGCTTCAGGGTCATGCCCGCGCGATGCTGGCCGACAGCCTCTGCCATTTGCGTGCCTTCGCCGATAGGGTCAATGCCTGCTCCGTCGCGGCATGAGTCCCGCACGCCCCTGGGTGATCGCACATCGCGGTCATTCCGCCGCAGCCGCGGAGAATAGCGTCTCAGCACTGGAGCAGGCCATCGTCGCCCGCGCCGATGCGGTGGAAGCAGACGTTCGCATCTCATCCGATGGCATCGCAGTGGTCTCGCATGATGCACATCTTTCGCGGCTCGCTGGTGATAACGGTGCCGTTGCCGACCTCCCGGCCGAAGAACTTGATGCTCGCGCCAGGCGCGCCGGGGCCGAAATTCCGCGACTTGCCACTTTGATGCGGGCAGCGCGGGGGCGCATACCACTGATGCTCGACGTGAAGGAGCGGAATCCGATCGTGCTCACACATATCGCTTCCGCTGCAGTCGAAGCCGGTTTCCCGGCATCGGCGCTCATTCTCGGCCTGCGGGATGCGGCGCTGGTCCGGCCGAGCCGAACCCAACTACCGGATGCGGATATTCTGGCCCTGCATGGAGAGAGCGATCCACTCCAGTCATTCCGCGAAGCCGGCGTTACCCTTGTCCGGCTATGGGAGGCGCAGGCCGCTCCGGTAACGGTGTCCGGTCTGCGGTCCCAGGGCTGCACAGTCTGGGCGACGACCGGTGGTCCGAAGACCGGACGCGATGTCGGGGACGCAACGCCTGAATCTCTCGGTAACCTGATCGCTGCCGGTATCGGCGGTATCCTGATAAATGATCCCGATCTCGGCCGGCATGCGGTCGACAATCCCTGACGCATTTAACGCTGGGTCGGGTCGAGGCGCGTCCGCAGCCAGTCGCCGAACAGACTCATAGACAAGGTGGTGATGAAGATCACCGCACCCGGTATCACCGCCAGCCACCATGATGTCAGCAGATAATCCCGTCCCTCGCCCAGCATTTGGCCGAGAGAAGTCAGCGGCGGCTGAATGCCGAGTCCCAGAAAGCTGAGCGAGGTTTCCAGCAGGATGGTTTGGGGAAAGTTCAGCGTAAGCTGCACAATCAACGGACCGACCACGTTCGGCAAGATATGATGGGTGTAGAGCCGCCAGGGGCGTGCGCCCAACGCCCGGACCGCCACTGCATATCCCTGCTCCCGCGCCGACAGGACAAGACCTCTGGTCAGCCGGGCATAGGTCTCCCAGCCCGCCAGCCCCATGAGCGCCAGGAACAGATAGAAATTGTTGCCAAAGAATGCCAGCACGGCGAGTGCGATGATCAGGAATGGCATCGCCGCCTGCCAATCGACCAGCATCATGACGATCTCATCGACCAGGTGGCCATAATGTGCGGCAAGGACGCCGAGAACCGTACCGAGAACCGCACCGATCAAGGTTCCCAGCAGGGCAAGCGCGAAGGAAACCTGGGTTGCCACCAGCAGGCGCGACAGCAAATCGCGGCCGAGCTTGTCGGTACCGAGCACGTGCCCTTCGATCGAGAGAGACGACCAGAACGGCGGCTTCAGCCGATAGAGCAGGTTTGTGTCCTCATAGCCGTAAGGGATCAGTACCTGGGCGAATATTGCTATCAACGCGGCCAGGACGAGGAAACCAGCAGCGAACCAGACCAGTGCCGGCATCCGCCAGAATCGTTCACCGCGCGGGCCGGAAGCCCCGGATTCCACCAGAGCATCGGTTTCGGCGCTCATCGTGATTGCCCCCCGCTACCCAGCCGGATCCGGGGGTCAAGCCAGCCATAAGCGAGATCAACCAGGAAATTGGCTGTCACCATGGTGATCGCCACCAGCACCACAATGCCCTGCACGATCGCGAGATCCCGGTCGGCAACAGAACTTGTCAGCAGACGCCCGACTCCCGGCCAGGCAAACACGTTTTCCGTCACCACGGCACCACCAATCATCCCGCCCAGGCTGAAGCCGACAATCGTCACCACAGGCACGGCCGCATTGGGAAAGGCGTGCAGCCAGACCCTACGAGACAGCGACGCACCCTCGGCTTCCGCCGTCCGGATGTAGTCCCGCGACAGCACGTCGAGCATGGCGGAGCGGGTAAAGCGGGCAATCGCACCCGCAAAGGCGGTCGCAAGTGTGAATACCGGCATAACCATATGCGCCCACGTGCCGTAGCCGGAGCTGGGCAGCATGCGCAGATTCATCGCAAACAACAGGATCAGCAGGATTCCCAGAAAGAAGTTTGGCATTGAGAACCCGAACACAGCGAAGGACATGGTCAGACGGTCGATCCAGCTGTCTCGCCAGATTGCCGCCATTACGCCAAGAGGAATACCAAGTGCGAGTGCTGTAACGAACGTTGCCAGACCCAGCTCGACAGTCTTCGGAATTCGCTGCCAGATGAGATCAAGGGCTGGCTGGCTGTTGCGGAATGAAATACCGAAGTCGCCCTGGAACGCCGCTTTGAAATAGAGCAGATACTGCTCCCAGATTGGCCGGTCGAGGCCCCAAAGGGTAAGATAATACTGTCGTATTTCCTCACCTACATCATCAGGCAAAAGTTGCTCGGTAGGGTCCCCTGTGATCCGTAATACGATGAAGACAAAGCTCACCACCAGCCAGAGGGTGAAGATCGCCCGCAGCAGCTTGATCGCGATATAGCGCAGGTTCACGTCAAATTTTCCGCATGATGGCACGCCACGAAACCGCCGCCGGGAAGTGGCCGCAGGTCCGGGCGCTCCTGCCGGCATAGATCGGTGGCGAAGGGACAGCGCGGGTTCAGCGCACAACCCTGTGGAGGAAACAGCGGGCTCGGCGGCTCGCCGTGCAGGGCGACCGGCTGCACTCGTCGGCCATGCCGCGACCGTGCCGCCGGCACCGCTCCGATCAGAGCGCGGCTATAGGGATGAGCGGGTTTTGAAAACAATGCGTCACGGCTTGCGACCTCGACGAACCGGCCGAGATACATGACCGCGACCCGGTCGGCGACGTGGCGCACCACACTGAGGTCGTGGGAGATAAACAGATAGGTCAACCCGTAGGCGCTCTGCAGGTCTTGCAACAGGTTGACGACTTGAGCCTGGACAGACACGTCGAGAGCGGCGACCGGCTCGTCGCAGACCATCAACTTCGGCTCCAGTACCAGCGCCCTCGCGATCACCGCCCGTTGTTGCTGCCCTCCGGACAGCTCGTGCGGGTATCTTCCCATCAAGTTACCGCCGAGCCCCACCGCCCCCAGCATATGACGCGCTCTCTCCAGTCGTTCCGAGGGCGCACCCATGCGGTGGATCTCAAGCCCCTCGGCCACTTGCCGGTCGATGGTCAGACGAGGATCGAGAGCTCCTCGGCTATCCTGGAAGACTAATTGCAGATCCTGGCGCCGGGCGCGCCAGCGGGCCGCATTGGCGCGCGACAGATCCTCGCCCTCGAACGCGATGACACCGGCGCTGGGCTTCAGCAGATTGAGGACCAGATTGCCAACCGTCGACTTGCCGCACCCGCTCTCCCCGACCACAGCCAGTGTTTCCCCGGCGGCAAGATCGAATGACACATCGGCCACTGCCGTCAGCATCGGTCTTGGTCCGAACAGCCGCTCACGCGGCATCGGGAACCGCTTGGCCAACCCCTGAACCTTTAGGATCGGCGCCGTCTGATGCAACGTTGCGCTCATGCTGCCACGGTATCCGTCTTTAAGACGTGATGGCAGGCAACCAGACCGTCACCTGCTGCAAGTAAGTTCGGCGGGGTGGTGCAGACCGGCGACGCCCGCGAGCAGCGCGGAGCAAAGGCACAACCCGGCGGCATCGCATGCATTGGCGGCACCGTTCCCTCGATCGGTGTCAAGCGATCGATATCGTCGTCGAGGAAAGGCAGGGAGGTCAGGAGCCCATGGGTATAGGGATGACGCGGCCGGGAAAAAAGATCTGCGGCAGGTGCCAGCTCCGCAACCCGCCCTGCATACATGACCGCCACCCGGTCGGCGACTTCTGCAACGAGGCCCAAATCGTGGGTCACGAACAGGATGCCCATGCCGATCTCCCGCTGAAGGCGAGCCAACAGATCGAGAATTTGCGCCTGAACTGTTACATCCAGTGCCGTGGTTGGCTCATCAGCGACGAGCAGGGCGGGGCCGCCGGCGATCGCCATGGCGATCATCGCGCGCTGCTGCTGTCCGCCGGAGACCTGATGGGGATAATCGGCGGCGCGACGCTTCGGCTCCGGAATACCAACCAGGTCAAGCAACTCCACCGCTCGCTTCCGTGCAACCCGGCGGCCTTCGCCGGTGCGGATCTGATAGGCCTCGGCAACCTGCCATCCGAGGGTGCGGACCGGGTTCAGGCAGGTCATCGGATTCTGGAAGATCATGCCCATACCGCGTGATCGTCTGCGCCGGTCATCCTTGTCGTCAGGGTCGATCTCGACACCCTGGAAGACCACGCTGCCGCTCTCGATCGAGACGCGACGGCCAAGCAAACCAATCACCGACAAACAGGTCAGCGTTTTGCCGCAACCGCTCTCGCCCACAAGGCCAACGGTTTCGCCTTCTTCAAGACTCAGAGAGACATTGCGCACCGGGAATACCGGTCCATCAGGAAGATCGATGCGAACCGTCAGGTCGCGGATATCAATAAGGGTACTCAATTCAGCAAAGACATCAGCCGGCGCTGCGGTGGGAAACGATTCCCGCCGCAGCGCGCAAGCCGATGTCAGTCTCCGAAGGTCAGATTGTAAGGGCGGAAGTCCATGTAGTAGAGCGCGTAGGGCTTCCAATGGACGCTCGACTTCATCGCATAGGTTTCCAGCGGATTGTAAAGCATGGTCCCCGGCGCCTCATCCATCCAGATATCGAGTGCCTCGCGATAGGCCGCTTTCCGTGCAGTCATATCGGTCTCGGACTCGATTTGGCGATGCAGCTCGTTGAAGCGAGCCGGCGCTTTCCAGGCCCGATCCGGGAACTTCTTGTTGTTCTGCACCGGGCTGAGATCACCCCATTGCGGGACAAACGAGCCCAGCGGGTCCGGCATGCGGTGGGTGTTAGACCAGGGACGGATATGCGTGCCTTCCTGGCCGGTCACCTGCGCGAAGGTTTCCACAGGCTCGACCTTCACGTTGAGGCCGACATCCTTCCACATCTGCTGCATCGCCTGAGCAGCCTCAAGGCTATTCAGATAGTAGTTCAGCGGCAGACGGTACACGATCTCCTCGCCCTTGTAGGACGATGCCTCGACCAGCGCGCGGGCCTTCTCGGGGCTGAATTCGAATCCCGGATAATCCGGCATGTACATTACGTAGGACGGCAGCTGGTGGCTGTTGGGGGTGTAGTTCTTGTCGTCCCAAAGTGCCTTGCGCAGCAGATCCCGGTCTATCGCCATGGACAGAGCTTGACGGACCTTCTTGTCCTTCATGAACGGGGCATCCTGGTAGAAAACCAGCATGTGGGTGTTATCGAGGACGATCTGCTCGACCTGAATATCATCGTAGCCCGCCAGAACCGGAACCTGGTCCGGCGGCACATTGACGATGATATCGAACTCACCGCTGACCAGACCGGCGATCCGCGCCGAGGTCTCCGGAACCACGCGATAGGTAATCGACTTGGCGGTCGGCTTACCTCCGAAATAGTCGTCATTGGCGTCCAGCTTGATGTACTCGCCATCGATGAACTCAGCCAGCTTGTACGGTCCGGTTCCGACCGGGTTGCGCTTGAAGGACTCGTTGCCCTTCAGCACATATTCGCGTGCATTGACGACCCAGCTGGCATAGCCAGCCATCCGCTGCTCAAGCATGACATCCGGTACCTTGCTGACTACGCGAACAGTGTAGCGGTCGACCTTTTCGGCATGGCTGATCGTGTCCATGAACCGCTTGCCGGTTGCGACCACCGGCTGTTCGCCGATCATCCGCCCCATCGTGAAGGTGAACACCACGTCATCGGCGGTCAATTCGTCGCCATTGTGGAACTTGACGCCCTTACGGAGCTTGAACTCAATGGTCTTGTCGTCAATCGCTGTCCAGCTCTCGGCCAGACCTGGCACCAGTTTGGAGCCACCGCCCTGACCGTCGGACAGGAAGTCACGGCGGATCAGCGAGTCGAACATCGAATAGATGAGACGGACATGGATATTCCCCATCCCGTCTGCAGGCTCAAGCGTATCGGGGATATCGTTGACGGCAACGACAAGATCGGGCCGGTCGTCTGCAATTGCGGAACCTGCCGATAGCCCAAGAGCCATCAGCCCAGCCGCAGCAAGACGGGTCAAAATTTTCATGGATCACGCTCCTGTATGACGAGAGGGCGTAAGATCCTTGGTAGGCGTTTAGTATTTATGATCGAATAAAGGTGTATTTACTGTGGTGTTGCGTCAGAGCCGCTACAGATTCATTGCGGATTAATTGCAGTGCTTCCTGTCGCCTGCAGAATTGGTTCAGAGCGATGCATCTAGTTATTTCCCGTTAATCCTAGTTCGGTATGGATATGAAAACTCGATCACGGAAGAGAAAGAAAATTGCCGCATACTGAGCACCTTCAGCTTTGTTGAATTCTCCCCTTTGTGTCTCAGCCATCCAACTCCGAAGGGTTGGGAGGCGGCATCCATTAGTTTCGCTCAGTCTGCAGCTGACAATCCCCGCTGCAGCATGGAACACCGCCCCGTCTCCCGACCCGGTGCTCCACACATCTCACATCCAGATCAAATCTTCTGAACCGTCTCGAACCCCTCGAACTGCGGATGGCCCGCATAGAGCGGTTTCCGGTCGGCGTTGCCGGCGTTGGCGTGGGCCTTGCGGAAATGCTCGGACTTGGTCCAGGCGACGAAGGCGTCGTGGTCTTTCCAGAGCGTGTGCGAGGCGTAGAGGGTGTGGTCTTCGGCTTCGGGGCCCTTGAGCAGGCGGAATTCGACGAAGCCGGGCACCTGGTCGAGCTGGGAATCCCGGGTCTTCCAGACGGTCTCGAAATCCTCTTCGGAGCCCTTGGTGACCTTGAAGCGGTTCATGGCGATATACATTCACTCTCTCCTGGTTTTTTTAAACGTATCGGGTTTCTAAAGGTCCAGTGCTTCTAAAGCTCCGGGTTGGCATGCGCGTCCGGGCTGTAGACGGGGAGGATGCGCGGCGCATGGCCGTCCTCCCGTTCGACGGCGATTTCGGTTTCATAGATGGCACTCAGCCGGTCGGCTGTGAAGACCTCGGCGCCCGTGCCCTCCGCGACCATGCGTCCGTCATGCATCAGCGCCACCCGGTCGGCGAAGGCTGCGGCGAGGTTCAGGTCGTGCAGCACCACCAGCACCCCCGCCCCCTCGCGGGCCGCCCGGCGGGCAATGCGCATGGTGGTGATCTGGTGGGCGATGTCGAGGCTCGATGTCGGCTCGTCCAGCATCAGATAGCCAGTCTCGGGGTTATCCGAGGCGGCGAGCTGCACCAGCACCCGCGCCAGATGGGCCCGGTGGCGCTGGCCGCCGGACAGGATCTGGCAATTGTCGCCGATCCGGTCGGCGAGGCCGACGGAATGCAGTTTCCTGGCGATCAGCGCGTCGGCCCGTTCCGGCGGGACGTCGCGCGGGATGGAGAGGCTCAACAGCTCGCCAACGCTGAACCCGGCGGAGAGCGATGGCGATTGCTCGAGCACCGCGCGGCGGCGTGCCAGCTCCGCCGGCGGCAGGCCGGTGATGATGGCGCCTTCGATGAAAACCTGGCCCCGCTCGGGCTGAAAGTCTCCGGCCATGGCGGCAAGCAGGGTCGACTTGCCGGCCCCGTTCGGGCCGCACAGGGCGACCAGCTCGCCCGGCCGCACCCGCAGGCTGACATCACGCAGGACGGTCGTTTTGCCGAAGCTGACGGTAATTCCCTGGGCTTCAAGCACCCCCGCCTCCCTTTCTCATCCGGCGCATCAGCAGCCAGAGGAAGAACGGGCCGCCGATCATGCTGGTCGCCAGCCCGATGGGCGGCTCGCTGGGCGGGATCGCCAGCCGGACCATCAAGTCCGCGCCGAGGATGAGGGCGCCGCCGATCAGGGCGGCTGCCGGAAGCACATGCCGATGGGCCGGGCCGACGATCAGCCGGGCCATGTGCGGCGCTACCAGACCGATGAAGCCGATCGGCCCCGCCGCCGCCGTGACGGCACCGACGGCGAGCGCGGTCAGCAGCGCGATGCGGCGCTTTTCCCGCTCAATATCGACCCCGGCGTGAAACGCCGCGCGCTCACCAAGCTGGAACAGGTCGAGGGTCCGCCCCATGCAGGCCAGCAACAGTCCGGACAGCACGGCGACCACCGAGGTCACCGTCACCGTCATCCAGTTGCCCGAGGCGATGGAGCCCATCGACCAGAAGGTCAGGTCCCGAAGCTGCTGATCGTTGCTGATGAAGACCATGGCGCCGATCAGCGCCCCGGCGATGGCGTTCACCGCCACCCCGGCAAGAATCAGCATGGCGATATTGGTGCCGCCGCCCCGGCTGGAGAAGGAGAAGACGAACCCGGTGACGATGATGCTGCCGATAAAGGCGCCAAGCGGCAGGGCATAGGGCCGCACGAAGGCCGGCAGGTCGCCGACGAAGAAATTGCCGAGAACGATGACACCGACGGCGCCGACCGCCGCTCCTGCGGTCACACCGATCAGGCCCGGATCGGCCAATGGGTTGCGCAGCACGCCCTGCAAGGCGCAACCGGACAGCGCGAGGCCAATGCCGACGGCAAGGCCGAGCACCATCCGGGGCATCCGGATCTGCAGCAGGATTGCCGTCGGGCCGCGCTCGCCCTCACCGATCAGGACGGAAAACAGATCGGACGGCCCGAGCCGCACCGGCCCCAGAGCGACTTCGGCAAAAGCCACAAGCACAACCAGCGCCACAAGGGCGCTGAAAAGCGGCCGGCGTCCAAGAACGCTCGCCGCCCGTCTCTGCAGGGCCGTCGTCACAGCCACCCGTCAGCCGTCCTTCTGCTGCAATGCCGTCGCCAGCTCCCGGACTGCTTGCGGCAGACGCGGGCCAAAGCTGAACAGCAAGATACCTTCCATGGCAACATAGCGCCGGTTCTTGCCGGCCGGCGTGAGCTGGAACTCCGGACGCGAGAGCATGACGTCGATATTGCCCATCCGGTTCACCGTCTGGCTCATCATCAACAACACATCCGGCGCGGCGGTGATGATCGCCTCCTGGGACATCGGTTTGTAGCCCTCGAAGCCCGAGGCCGCGTTCACGCCCCCGGCCAGCGCGATGATGGCATCCGCGGATGTCTCCGTCCCGCCGACAAGCAGCGCCCCGTCAGCCGTATTCAGAACGAAAATGACGCGCGGACGCTCCTTGTTTGCGTTCGCGATTTCGAGGGAAGCCTTCATTTCGTCCGCGAGCTTGAGCGCGAGCGCTTCCGCCTCTTCCGGCATTTCCAGAACCTTGCCGACGAAGCGGATCTTCTCCTGTACCCCGGCGACGGAATCGCCTTTCGGGGCCAGCTCGACCCGCAGACCGGCAGACCGGAGCTGCTCGAGCGCGGGGGGCGGCCCTGCATCATGCGCGGCAATCAGCAGATCGGGCTGCAGCGAGAGAATGCCCTCGGCCGCCAGTCTCCGGATATAGCCGATCTGCGCTTTTTCGGACGCATCAGCCGGGAAATTCGACGTGCTGTCGAGCCCGATCACCCGGTCTCCGGCACCCAACTGATAGATGATCTCGGTAATGTCCCCACCGGCGGAGACGATACGCTGCGGTCCAGCCGCGCGTGCGTCGCCGGATGCAAGCAGAGCGACAGTGAGCAGTATTGCCGTCAGAAATCTCATGCCGCCACTCCTTCGGCAAAGCCATTGATCAGCGAGAGCCAGGCTTCCGGCTCCTCCTCGCCTCCTCCCCGGACCGGGAAGAACTGGCAGATCACCGTGCCGTCGGCCGCGAAGCAGTCGAGCGAGGTGATGTTCAGGCCCTTTTCGGTCGAGGTCTTGCAGACCGCGTAGCAGGCGTCGATCGCCTCGTCCTTCAGATGCAGGTTGAAGCGCGGATCGAGGATGTTCAGCCACCCGCCCGCGCGCTTGATGCGCTGGATCGGGCCGGAATGAACCTGGATGCAGCCGGGGCCGCGCACGAAGCACATGATCGGCAGCCCGCTTTCGGCAACATTGTTCAGCATGTTTTCAACGGCACTGGCCGGAACGGGATTGGCGAAATCGCTCCCCGCCAGCCGCAAGGCCTGACGGCGGCCGATGCCGAGCTCGGCCAGCATGCGGGTGAACTGGTGCCCGTTACCAAGACGACTCCAGCGGGATCGCAGATCCTCGACATCGATCTGATCGTCGGGTCGTTCGGCTTTTATTTCGTCAGGTTCCTCGTACTGGAGCGGCTCCGGCGTCAGGTTCGTGAAGTCCCGCGCCAGTGCGACGAACTTGTCCATATCGGTGCCGCCAACCGCATAGATCTTGAAGGCGGCGGCGCCTGTCTTGTCGAAGAATTGCAAAGAGTGGCGTGTGAGCTTCGGTGACGGGTCGGTGACGTAGAAACCGGTCTTCCACTGCCCAAGGAACATCCTGAGGTCGATTTCCTTGCCA
>TARA_R110000868_G_scaffold145582_3_pt1 | contig 12295 bp, 10 predicted proteins | sample TARA_R110000868 | Tara Oceans TARA_R110000868 (sample SAMEA4397489) | marine metagenome | biome: Polar Biome; feature: [SRF] surface water layer (ENVO:00010504); material: water (ENVO:00002006), including particulate matter (ENVO:01000060) such as... | depth 5 m | reverse complement strand
TCACGACGACGCCGGCAAAATCCTCGTCGAAACGGCGGAGCGCTGCTCCCGCTTCGGCAAATTCCTCAACCGAAAATCCTTCGAGCGCAAGCGCCTGCGCCGTTGCCTCGCGCAGGGTATCGTCATCCTCGATCAGCATGACAGGAATGTTGGTGCCGGTCATTTCGCGCGTGGGATGGTCATGGTGAAACAGGCTCCTGGACCGCCCGAATCATAGCTCAGCTCGCCGTCGAGCTCGCGCATGATGTCGCGCGAAATCACCAGGCCGAGGCCGAGACCCTGTGGCTTGGTCGTAGCGAATGGCTGAAACAGATCGCTCTCGCCATCAGGGGCCACGCCGGGCCCTGAATCGCGGACGCTCAGCGACAGGCGCTCGTCATCGGGCACGATCGCAATGGTGATGACGCCATCCGTTCCAGTGGCATCAAGTGCATTCTGCAGCAGGTTGACGAGCACTTGTTCTAGCCGGACATGCTCAGCCCGCACATGGAGGGCTTCCAGTTCGGGTGATGGACGGGTCACCTCGGTCCTTGTCTGGGCGATGCGGTCGCGAAGCAACAGCAGCGCACCTTCGATAATCTCGCCAACCGGAATTGATCGGCGCTTGCCGGGCTGGCGGCGGCTGAAGCGGCGCAATTCATCGGTGATGCTGCCCATCCGGTCTGTCAGATCAACGATGCGGCTGAAATTGATGGTGGCCGCAGCCATTTTCCCTGACTTGATCAGCTTTTGACCATTTTCGGCAAAGACTCGCACAGCCGCGATCGGCTGGCTGATTTCGTGACTGACCCCGGCGGTCACCTGTCCCAGCGTGGCGAGTCGGTTGGCCTGCGACAATTGTTCTCGCAGCGTCCTGGTACGTTCGGCGAGAACCGCTTCCGCCGCTGCCGCACGCCGCCGGCGCAGAAACCATGCGGCTGCCCAGATCAGTGCGATTCCGACTGCCAGCAGCAATAGCGCCAGTCGGCCGTTGGCAACTGCCGTGCCGACGAGAGGCGATGGATCGACCAGCAGGTGCAGGGTCCAGCCGTCCAGCGCTACCGGGTGTTGGGTATCCAACAGCGGAGCGGAAACCATATCACCGCGGATCTTGTCAATTTGCAGCAGCTCAAGACGGTCAATCCCGAACTGGCGACGATCAGCGTGGCGATCGCGCTGGCTAAGAGCGCGCTTGTCTGCTGCCCTGAACCGCCAGCGCGGGTTACTGGCGAGCAGCACGACCCCGTCGGCGTCGGTGACATAGACTCCGCCGGTCGTCGTTCGCCAGGCCGCCTCCAGAGCGTCGAACTCCACCTTGACCGCGAGTACCCCGAGCGGCGCATCGGCTGGCCCGACCCTTTTCGCGATATAGAGACCGGGACGGCGACTGACTGTCCCAAGCGCGAACTGCGTCGCCGCTCCATTGATGATCGCATCGTGGAAATAGTGGCGGAAGCCATAATTGGCACCAAGGAAACTGTCGGCCCGGTTCCAGTTGCTGGCCGCCAGGGTCAGGCCGGACGTATCGGTCAGATAAATCGCGGCTGCGTTCGACTGGCGCGCCAATGCTTCTAGCCGGCGGTTGAGCCGCTTGGGTCCCGCTTTGCCCGAGAGCAGTGCGGCAACTTCTGGGTCCTCGGCGAGAATCACTGGCATCAGGCTGAACTTGTCGAGTTCGCTGCGCAGACCGGCGGCGAGGATTGCAGCATCATCCTGCGACAGAATATCTGCTTCTGCCAGCGCCCGTCGCTCCATCACGCGGTCGATTACCAGCACGCCGCCCGCAAGCAGAAGCGCTGCGACGATCGCTACGAGAAACTTGCCGAATCGTTCGAAAGCCGGATTGCCCATGACCAGCGTTGTGCAGATTATCGCACAGAAGGCAAATTATATGAGCGGAAAACCGCACAAATATTGGCGATAATGCTTTTAACTATCTGAAATGTAATAAGTTAATAAATGATTCGTGAAAGTTGGAAAGCGCTTTCCGACGCTTTATGCTCGCCACAAGAAAACAAACCCGAATTACGGGTCGTGACATTGGGGGAGCAGGATCGATGGATCCGACGGAAGCAATAATGAAGAGCGCCGCCGCGCCGGCCCCCAAGCTGCCCCTATATCGCAAGCTCTATTTTCAGGTGGTTGTCGCCATTGGGCTCGGTGCGCTGCTCGGGCATTTTTTCCCCGAAGTAGGGACCGCGCTGAAACCGATCGGTGATGGCTTCATCAACCTGGTGAAGATGATCATCGCCCCGGTGATATTCATTACCGTCGCTACCGGCATCGCCGGGATGCGCGACATGTCCTCGGTTGGCAGCGTGGCCGCCAAGGCGCTGATCTATTTTCTGTTCTTCTCCACCTTGGCACTGGTCATCGGGCTGGTGGTCGCCAACGTCGTTCAACCGGGTGCCGGGCTCAACATCGATCCGGCTTCGCTCGATCCGGCTGCGGTCCAGAACTATGCCGATACCGCGGAACATCAGTCGCTGTCGGGTTTTCTGATCGACATTATCCCGACCACATTGTTCAGCGCGATGACCGACGGCAAAATTCTGCAGGTGCTGCTGGTTGCCGTGCTTGCCGGCTTCGCCCTCGCCGGCACCAGGCCGCACAGTGACCTTGTGCTGGACGTGCTGGGGTCGCTGGGCGAAGTCATCTTCAAGCTTGTCCATATGCTGATGAAGCTGGCTCCGATCGGTGCATTTGGTGCGATCGCTTTCACCATCGGCCAGTTCGGTATTGCCTCGCTTGCCAGCCTGGCCGCGCTCGTCGGTACATTCTACCTCACGTCGCTGCTGTTCGTGATCATCGTGCTCGGTTTCGTCGCCCGTCTGAACGGATTCTCGATCTTCGGACTGATCCGCTATTTGCGCGAGGAGCTGTTGCTGGTGCTTGGCACCTCATCGTCCGAAGCCGCGCTGCCGAGCCTGATGGAGAAAATGGAAATTGCCGGCTGTCGCAAGGCCGTGGTCGGGCTGGTCGTGCCAACCGGCTATTCATTCAATCTTGATGGTACCAACATCTATATGACACTGGCCGCGCTATTCATCGCCCAAGCAGTAGGCATTGACCTGTCGCTGGGAGAGCAGCTGACGCTGGTGTTGGTGGCGATGATAAGTTCGAAGGGCGCGGCCGGGGTAACCGGAGCCGGGTTCGTCATCCTCGCCGCGACGCTATCGGTGGTTCCGACAGTGCCGGTGGCAGGCATGGCGCTGATCCTGGGGATCGACCGTTTCATGAGCGAGTGCCGTGCGCTGACCAATTTCATCGGCAATGCCGTGGCGACGGTCGTGGTCGCGCGCTGGGAAGGCGCGCTAGACCAGGACCGGCTCAAAGCTGCGATGGCCGGAACACCGCTGCCGCTGCCGGAAGAGGATATCGAGCGCCACGAACGGACCAGCCCGCACGACACGTTTGTTGTAGGAGAGACGCTATGATCGCCCGACGCAGCGTCCTGAGCGGTGGTGCAGGATTGGCGCTGGCCCTTGGCCTGACGGGGCTGACTCCAGCGCTGGCTCACGATACCGAGGAAATCATGCTCTGGCCGGGAACACCGCCAGGGAAGGGCGGTGTGTCCGGACCGGAAAAGATCGGCGGCAAAGGCAGCGGGTTTGGCGCGGTATCCAATATTGCAACGCCGCGCATGCGGGTTTACCGGCCGAATGTTGCGAACGGAGCGGCAGTAATCATCTGCGGCGGTGGCGGTTATTTCCGCATCCAGCTGTGGAAGGAAAGCACCCCTGTCGCGAAGTGGCTGCAATTGCGCGGCTATACCGTCTTTGAACTGATCTACCGCCTGCCGAATGACGGTTGGGACGCGACCGCGCCCTTCATAGATGCCCAGCGGGCGATGAAGATCGTTCGTACCCGCGCGACTGAATTCGGCATCAGCCCGCACCGGATCGGGATCATGGGAATGTCAGCTGGCGGGCATTTGGCAGGCTATACGGCGCTGCGTTCGGACCAAAGGTTGTACGAGGGCAGTGACAGCTTCGAACAGGCTTCCGCCCGGCCCGATTTTGCCGTGCTGCTGTTTCCCGTCGTTTCGCTGCGCAAACCCTATGATACCACCCGCACCCGCCGCGAGATCATCGGTAGCGACCCGAACAAGGCTGCGCAGGAGGCGTGGTCGCTTGATACCCACGCATCCAGCGACGCGCCACCGATGATCATATTTTCGGCCGCGGACGATCCGATCACGCCGCCGGGGCATGGCATCGCGCTGTTTCAGGCACTTGTCGCCAAAGGCGCCGCAGCCGAACTGCATATATTTGAAGAAGGAGGCCATGGTTGGGGCCTGGGCACGTCCGACCAGATATTGAGCCAGTGGCCGGAAATCTTCGACACCTGGCTCAACAAGCGAAAACAGGATTGAATTTTAGGGAGGGGAGAAACCCAATGCGTTTATCTACACTTGGCAAACTGGCCTTATTTGGCTCCGTCAGCGTTATCGCCACCACTGCTGGGTACGCCCAGACTGCACCGGCGCAACCGGCAGTGACGATCGATGAAAACGTTATCGTCGTCACCGGCTCACAGATTCAGGGCGCTCAGATCAACGATGTTCTGCCGGTGACTGTGCTTGATGAACTGGCCATCGAGAATACCGGTGCCTCATCGGGTGACGAACTTTTTCGCGCGATCCCGCAAGCGGGTACTGTCGCATTCAACGAACAGAATAATTCGACGCAGAACAGCGCCCGAGGCGATGTTGGCTCGATTAACCTGCGTGATCTCGGCACGGGCAACACGCTGCTACTGATCAATGGCAGACGCATGACGCTCCACCCCGGTTTCCAGACCGAATTGTTGGTGCCCGTGGTGTCGTCCGACACGAACGAAATCGCCCCGGGCAGTGTCAAGCGGCTGGAAGTCCTGCGCGACGGCGCATCAGCCATCTATGGTGCCGATGCGGTGGCCGGTGTTGTCAACACGGTTCTCAAGGGCGGCTTGACAGGGGGCTTCCTCGAAGGCGACATGCGCTTGTCCGATGGAACCGGGCTTTACAACTACAGCATCAGCGGCGGCCTGGGCTTCGATTTCGGTGGGGGCCGCGGGAACATCACGCTCTACGGCGGCTATTTTCACGAGAATGGCTTGGCCGCTTCGAAGCGTGACTATGCCGGTGAAGAAGATCGTCGGCCGCTGGTCGCGGGGACTGACTTCGAGGATGACGCGTCCTTCAACAATCGCAACACATTCGGTCCGTTCGGACAGTTTGATATTCAGGCTCCGTCGAGCAGGACACCCATTGGCGATGATGATTTCTACCTTCAGCCAAGCACCTTTCCCAATTGCGCGATGGATTTTGGCGGCGGTATCTGCGCCCGAGCCGGTACGACCCCTACTACCGCCGTCCGGTACAACACCAATTTCGGAAACAACCTGATCAGCCGTAAAAACCGCTATAATGCACTGGCACTGATTAACTACGACCTGACCGACAATCTGGAGGCCTATTTCGAGGGCAGCTACTATCGGTCGGAAAACCGCCGCAACATCGAAGCTTCGGCCATTCTTAGCGCCGTACCAGTGGGCATTTCGCGCAACGCCTATTATAATCCGTTCGGTCCGACGACCCGCGATGGTCTGCCTAACCCCGAGCGCCTGCCTGGCACGACCATTGCTGCCAGCGGCGCAGACATCATCATGGAGCGCTACCGCTTCGTTGATGTCGGCAATCGTGATGTTTCGGTCGACAAGGACACCTATCGTCTGGTCGGCGGCCTGCGCGGCAATTTCGGCGCGTGGGACTTTGATACCGCATTCCTCTACTCGGAAGCGAACTCGATCGACCTCGCGCGCAATCGCGTGTCGTTGACCCTGATGCAACAGCAGATCAACCTCACCACTCCCGACGCCTACAACCCGTTCAATGGCGGTTGCCTTGGCGATCCGGGTGAGGGCGATTGCACGCCCAACCCGCAAGCCTCGATCGATCCGTTCCGGATCGACGTGTTTCGCAAGGGCGGCACCAGTCTTGCTTTGGCCGATTTCAAAATCAGCCGCGATGATCTGTTCACACTTCCGGGTGGCAATCTGGGCGTTGCCGGAGGCATCGAGTGGCGGCGCGAATCATTCTACGACGATCGTGACCCGCGGCTCGACGGCACGATCACTTTCACCGACAGCGTAACCGGCGAGTTCAACGGCAGCGACGTCGCGGGCACCAGCCCCTCGCCAGATACCAGCGGCAACCGCGAAGTCTATTCGGCCTTCGCCGAACTGTTCGTGCCGTTGGTCAGTCCCGAAATGGACATCCCGCTGGTGGAGGCATTCAACATTCAGCTTGCCGGACGGATCGAGCGCTTCACCGATATCGACGAGACGGCGGCGGTGCCGCGGATCGCGGCATCGTGGACCATGTTCCCCGGGCTGACTTTCCGCGGCGCATGGTCGCAGGGCTTCCGGGCGCCGAACCTGGTCCAGGTCAATGACGCGGGCACGACCCGCTCGAACACCCGCGATGATTTCGTGGTCTGTCAGGCGCAGGTCATCAAGGACCAGATATCCAGCCTCGGCGCCTGTCCAGGCGCCGGCGTCATCAGCTTCCGCTCGGGTTCCGAAAACCTCGTCCCCGAAGACAGCACCAGTATCAATCTGGGCGTGGTGCTCGAGCCGGAATTCATTCCGGGCCTGACATTGACCGCCGACTTCTGGCGCGTGAAACAGACGGGTCTCGTCGGCACGTTCGGCGACGACAACGCGATCGCGCTCGACCTGCTCCGCCGTCTCAACGGCAGCACCAATCCAAACGTGGTCCGTCTTGCGGCGACGGCCGACGACATTGCGCTGTTCGACGGCACGGGTCTGGCGCCGGCGGGCAAGATCGACTTCGTCATCGACGATTACCTCAACCTTGACAGCCGGACCTCAAAGGGCCTTGATTTCGGGCTCTTCTACCGGGTGCCCGATTTCGGAATCGGCAAATTCCGCCTGCGGCTCAACGCAGCGCGGCTGATCAGCTTCGTCCAGGACGCGGGTCCCGACGGGCAGGAGATCCTTGATGCCGTCGCAGCGGGCGACCTGCCGCTCGATGTGACGGTCGGCGGCCTCGGCCAATTGCTCGAGGTGGAAGGGCGGCCCAAATGGCGTGCCAGCGGATCAATCAACTGGGATCTCGGCCCGGTCGATATCGGCCTGTTCGGGCAATATGTCGGAATGGTCTATGATACCAGCGTGGTGCGCGACAATTTGATCGTTTCCGACGATCCCAACGCCAACTTCTTTCCCGTAGACGACTGGTTCACGATGAACTTCTCGATTGCCTATACGATCAAGAATGACACCGCGCTTGACGGGACCCGGTTGCGCTTCGCGATCAACAATCTGTTCGACAAGGATCCACCGCTGGCTGACGAATCCTATGGTTTCTTCAGCGAATTGCACAGCGCTCGCGGTCGTCAATTCGCCGTCGAACTGCGCAAGAAGTTCTGAACTTGAATCGCACATCCGCCCTTGCCGCAACGATCGCGCTAGCGACCGCTGCGGCATTGGGCGGCTGCGCGACCCCGACTATCGAGCCACCTGGAACGACCGCTGCCCAGCCCGCGATCGCCGCGCCATCCTGCGCAACGGCCTCCGCTACCTTGCGCTTCGACTTTGCCGGTGCATCGCCAGCCCGCTGCGTGATCATGGGAGAACGCGAGTTCTCGCTGGTCATCAGTCCCGAGCACGCGCCGCCAATCAATCCCAGCCCGTGGTATGCTTTCCGCTACACCAGTTCAGAACCGGGCGGCATCACCATACATCTCCGCTATCTTGAAGCGCATCATCGCTATTCTCCCAAGTTGACCCGGAACGGCAAAATATCTGGCCTGCCCGTGACCACCGCGACCGACGGGAGCAGCGCCACATTCCTGCTGCCTGCAGGCGAAGGTACGGTTAGCGCCCAGCCGGTTCTGGCGACAAGCCATTATACCGATATCGCCCGGCGGCTAACCACCCGGTTCGACGGCCAACGGCTTGAGCTGGGCCGATCACTGGACCAGCGTCCGGTCGAAGGCTTGCATTTCGGCTCCGCAGACGCACCGCGTTTGGTGGTGATCCTCGGTCGCCAGCATCCGCCGGAAGTGACCGGAGCTTTTGCGCTGGAACCGTTTCTCGAGGAGCTTCTGCTTCGTCTGCAACGCGATTCCCGGCTCCACGCGCGTTATCAGATACTTGCGGTGCCTCTGCTCAATCCCGACGGAGTCGCGATGGGCCACTGGCGGGCAAACCGCGGTGGCACCGACCTGAATCGCGACTGGGGACCATTCACCCAGCCCGAAACCCGAGCGGTCCGTGACTGGCTCAAGCACCTCCCGTCAGCAACCACTCCGGTCGCAATGCTCGATTTCCATTCGACGCAGCGTAATCTTTTCTATGTTCAGGGTGACGAGGCGGATGCGGTCGGAGAAGCATTCCTAACTCGCTGGCTGGTCGGGCGGGAGCGGCAATTGGCCGACTATCCGTTCACGATCGAGCGGCGCAACAATAACCCGGGATCGGGCACGGCGAAAAACTGGTTTTTCGAGCGGTTCGCCATACCCGCCTATACCTACGAAGTCGGCGATGATGCCGATCCGGCTGCGACTGCCGCCGCAGCGCGCATTCTGGCGGCCGAATTTCTGGTCGCGTTGGAAAGCGTCGAAACCCCATGATTTGACGGTCCGCTAGTCTGATTTTCTATGACCATTATTGCGCGTTGCCCAGATTAGCAGCCGAACAAATCCGGTGAGGCAACTGCAGCGCTCCTCACCATTTTCGTAAGGGATGTGGTGCAATCCATGCGTTTTTGGCGCAATCCGCAACGCCGCTATTTTTGGCTGGGTGAGTTCGACTTTGACAGGCCCCGCACATTCGATCTTGTCATGCCGCATGGGATTTCTCCCATTCGGTCGCGTAGAGCGCAAAAAGATCCCGGAAATGAGATTCCATATTCTGGACGCTGTCCGATCTCTCCTGCGCTTGCTTGCCGAGTTCCACGCGTTGGCCGATAAAGCGGACAATGGCTTCGGCGGCCGAGCGTGAATCACCAGAGATATAGGTCAGTCCGGCACCCGCCTTGACCTGATCCGCAGCACCGCCCTGATCCGGTGCGATGATCGGCAGGCCGCAGGCACGTGCTTCGGCCGCGACCATGCAAAAAGTTTCCGCCTCACATCCGTGGATCAGTGCATCGGCACTTGCCAGCATCGCCGCCAGCCCAGATCGATCATCGGTTGGCGGCAGCATTTGGATATGCGGATTGGCCCGCGCCTCGCGCTGCAAGCGGGATGTTTCCCCGCCGCCGCCTATCTGGATCAATCCGACCGCTTGCTGCGGCCACCGTGGTGCGTAATTCACCTGTACAACCGGTTGATCAGAGAAAGTGCGCCACTACAAGGCGTGAAGGCACTGTAACGATGCATCGGGTCAGGACGAGCAAATAAACCGATTGATGGAGGCTGAGATATTCAGCCGAAAACATATCCCATCGAGCTAGCGCATCGCTGCGGCGACCACGGCATCACAGTTCAGCGATTTCGGTTTCTGAATGAAAGCCTGATCCTGCTTTTCGCTGGAACCGATCCCCAAGGCACTGCCGATCGATTTTGTTGCAACTTTCAGGACATCTCCAAGGGAAGGCTTTTCTGCTGCTTCAGCCTTGCCCAGTCCAGCGACCGATAATTCGGGGGCGGTCAGGGTTCCGGAAATCTTGATCGGATCAACGATGCGCAGGGCACTTTCCCCCTTCGCACCGCCGCGCAGAACCAGAGAAATTTTCTCGCCGTCGAGAACGATCCGGCCTTCGCCGCGGCCAATGGAAATTTCCGTATCGACTGCCAGCGGCGCAGGGGTCAAAATACCATTGCTCGCCTGGAAATTGGCAACCAGGCAGCGCAATGGCGCTCGTGCTAGCGGATCATCGATAATTTTCCCAACAGCACCGCTCAGATTTTGACCCAGAACATGCGCGACCGTGGCGCGGACACTGCCGCCGGATGCGACCATTGCCGCCTTGCCGTCTGCTTTTTCCAGCGCTTCCCGGACGGTGTCACCCGAACCCGACAAGCGGACCCGGCCCCTTATATTGGCCGTGATGATATCGCCGTTTCCGATCAGGTCTGAAAGGGAGGCGCCCGTCAATGTCAGGTCTGTCATCAGTTTCGGCGCGCCGCTGCGATGATCGACCTGCACGCTACCGGTCATTTTCCCGCTTTTCAAACCAACCACCAGATTGGTGATCCTGACGACTTTGTGATCAAGCGACAAGCGGCCTTTCAGGGAACGAAAAACCGTCTCGCGGCGGGAGAGCAGGCGGTCGATGGTAAAGTCCATCTGTCCGTCGGTCGGCCCCATTTTTGACAGGTTGATACGGGTATTGGGCAGAATGCGAGGACCGATCCGCTTTTTGAGAGCGGCCGCTCGGGCCAGGCCGGCATCATCGGCGAGATCGTCGAAATCCAGTGTAGCGGCATGTATATCGGCGTTTATTTTGGTGCGGCCATCGCGTTTGAGAATGTCCGCCTTGCCGGATAGTCTCGAGCGTCCAATCGATCCATTCAGCTTTGTGACAAACCAGTCCTTATCCTCGTGGCGGATATTGGCACGCAGATTAATCGGCTGGGTTCCGAACAGGCCTGCTTCGATTATCCGATCCAGGTTTTTCAGCGTTGGCGCACGGGCGGATAAAGAAGCCGTGAACCGGTCCGCGTTCAACACCCCCTGCATCTGTCCTTTTGCGGTCAGCTGCAGAGCCGGTGATTGCAGCGACAATTTGAAAGGATAATCGGCGCTGGGATCTGTGCCAGCGATGGTGCCAGCGGTAATCGACAAGGTGGCTTTGGATTTCAGAAATGTCCCGCTTGCTTCGGCACGAAGCCCGTTCTTGGAATCAACGGAAATCGGTCCATCTAGTGAGAGGTCTCGTTTTCTATCTGTAAAACTGAAATGCGAATTGCTGATGTCGAGATCAGTCAAAACAGGTGCAGGATTTTCGTTTTCATCATCACTGTCCGCGTCGTCATCATCCCAGTTTCTGCGACCCTCCTTGCTCCGGATGAGAGAAATGTCGAGCCCGTCTATCCGGACCCGATCAGGTTTTGCGTTGCCCGCGATCACATCGAGCACTGCCACCCGCGCCGATATTGATTTCACTATCAGGAAATCGCCCTTACCCGCCCAGTCTGGCTGCGCAACCCGCACATCGCGGACGGTGATGACGGGAGAATAGGAAAAGAAACTGTCTCTGCTGACGGCGCCAATTTCCACCTCACGGTCGGATGCGCCTTGTAATTCTTGATGGATCAGGCTTTGCAACAGGCTCGCCGGCACAGCGCCCAATAGCAATATGATTAGAAGCAATACGGCACAAATTGCAGCAATGATCAGGCGTATCCGTCGAGATGCAAATGCGGGGAAGCGACTGTTGGTATCGTTCATGACCTAACAATCAGCCGAAGGGGCGCAGGGGCCATGTGTGGCGGTCGTGCCTGTTCGAGGTTCACCCTGTGGACTTCCTGTGCTGGACACTCGTCATTTCCCGTGTTCTGATTGTCTGAATATCGTTGGCGGGATATCTGGGCAGAATACCGTCTTGCCGGATTTACGATTTGTACGGGAAATGGTTGCACCCGGCCTGAATTCGGGTGACGATAGGCGCAGCAGTTTAAGCGCCGAACAGGTTGCAAAAATTGCTAGAAATCATCGGGATTTAATGTTCCGTTTTGGCTATATCTGATGCATAGCATGAGCTGTTCTGCTCGCAATATTATGTCCGGTTGCGCTGTTTTTGGAGAGTTGCATGAATCTCGATATGGACAGCAAAGTTTTCCATGATGAAGCTGTTATTTTTACCGACATTGAAGACAAAATCGTGATGTTGAACGTCGAAAACGGTGCCTATTATGATTTTGATTCCATTGCTTCCCACATATGGCGGAAGCTGGAGAAGCCGATTTCCGTTGCTCAATTATGTGCCGATCTGTGCGAAGAGTTTGAAGTCGATGCAGATAGTTGTCGAGCGAATTCCCTGGAATTTCTGGATGATCTGATGGCCCGTAATCTGATCATAGCTTGTTGATGCATCTTCCTTCTGCGCTCCCGACCTTGCGGACTGATTTTGGAGCACTCTGAAAAATGGCCGAATTGGGGGGCGTGTTTTTCTCGAATGGGGCTGTTTCCAGCGAACCCATTCTGAAGGTTGCAAATGCTTTTCTGGCCACAGGGCTAATTTACAAGTCCATCTGGCCACACCATCACCGTCTTCCTGATTCCAATCAGCCGTGATTTTTGGAAAGTTACATTCCACCCAGAACTGCCCCTTGTTCAAGGCGTTCGGATGTGCGCCGAT
>TARA_R110000868_G_scaffold82449_3_pt1 | contig 12301 bp, 18 predicted proteins | sample TARA_R110000868 | Tara Oceans TARA_R110000868 (sample SAMEA4397489) | marine metagenome | biome: Polar Biome; feature: [SRF] surface water layer (ENVO:00010504); material: water (ENVO:00002006), including particulate matter (ENVO:01000060) such as... | depth 5 m | reverse complement strand
ATAACTCATCTCCTTTTGTAATGCTTCTAATGTACGATACAGATACGGAGTCAGATCCAATCTTGGATCCGCAGCCATCGGTAAATCCGGCGATTGCGGGTGAGGGGTCTGCATCATGCCACCCACCAGGCGAGAGAAAGAAGAATAAGCATTCTGCAATTCACCCACCATCCTGAACGGGAACCCAGAGAGCATCTCGGCCCGCTCCTCATCCGTTTTTGACGGGAAGAGGTACTTCAGTGCTTCAATGCTATCAACACCTAACTCCTGTAGGTTTCTAACAACAATTGAATTGTTAAGAATATCTTGTGTTGAGTCTTCATAAACAGGTCCTAACCAACGCCATTGGATAGTTACATCACCATCAGGTATGAGTCCAGATACACCAGGAGGAATCTGTTGTGTTTTAAGACAAGCCATCATTAACTTTTTGACTTGATCTTCAAACATCGTCATTGCTTCTTCGTAAGCTGCACTATCTTCTTCGGTAGCTTCTTCAGGAAGTTCCAGGGGTTTCTCAAGTCCTGCAGCAGCCGCTAATGTATTACGAAATAAACTCTCTTCTTGATATAAGATTAATTCTAGACAACGACAAATACCATACGTATAGATAGCTGTTGCTTTACGTTTAGATGTTGCAGATACACGACCGAATAAAGATTTATATTCAGTTGCAGTTACACCAGCAGATATCGAAAGTTCGTCTACACCACCTAATGCGGTACGTATTTCTTCACGATATTGACGTGCAAAACTATTTTGATCACCAGTAATTGAATCTGGAACAATGTAACCTACTCGATCGTTTGGTTCCAAGTTGGCAATAATCCTTGGTACTCGAAGTTGACCATCAACTCCTCTATAAACAGGATCAGATTTAAACCGTGATTGACTTAAAGTACCAGCCCCAGCAAAGCCTGAGTTTGCTGCAATGGAGGGACGCTGAACAACAGCGTCACCACCAGATTCCATTAGGTCTGTTTTAGGACGAGATGAAAGAAGTGTTGGGTTACCAAAGAACTGTACGTTCTTACGCATGGTACGAACTATGTCGTCATGCGTACATATATGATTAGCTAAGCTATCAAACTCACCAACCCCTTCCATTGAGAAGCCTTTAGTATTATTAAAGATTTCAACACAAGGAATGAACCCAAGAGTGTTCTTAAGTGTCTTGGTACGTCCTGGTACCCCTTGGTAATTAGTATCAAAAGATAGTTCAGATTCTGAGTGAGTTTCTTCTATTGTTTTACGTTTAATAGAAAGACGGATATAGCGTTTAGCACCGCCTTGCCCCATACCTGCTGGGCCTGTCAAACTTGATGTAGCAAGATCCTGCTGATATCCAAACCCTTGACGTACCTTATAGCTATAGATGATTACTACTTCATCAAGCTCGCCGTCAATATTATAAAAACTTCGATATTCGTGACGACGAAAAAAGTAAAGACGATAGTTGTTCTGAGTTGGGCGAATGTAAAAAAGACCTTGTCCATCACATAGGAAATAATCCCAGATTGAATCTAGGCGTGTGTCTATTTGATTGAATTTTATTACGCGATCAAGAAAGTCTTTACGTTGGTTACCAAAATTATCTTGCGCAGGAAAAAATTCAACACCTTGACGGGTGCCAAATAATTTCATCTGCGCCAGGTGAGACGCAACAATCCCGGTATCAACAGCAGCTCCACCATCCTTTTCAAGGTAGGAGTCAACAATCTCTTTTAGTCTGGATTTTGCGTCCAACGACATTAACTATCTCCCCTTTTACATCTATTGATCTTAGCAGTATTTGCTAGACCTTGTCACTTCTTCTTTTTGTCAGCAGCTTCTTTTTTCTTGGCGATCATAGCTTTGAATTTATCTTGTGCTCCAAGTTGAGCAGCGCTCATCTTACCTTTTGCAGGTGGCACAGCACCTTTTTTAGCAGGGGGTACCGCACCTTTTTTGGGTGGTACTGCACCTTTCTTAGCAGGTGGCATCTCACCTTTTTTAGCAGCGGCCATAACTAAAAGTTCGTTTAGATTTATTATAGCAAAAAACTACTTTTGTTGAGATTTTTTATATGATCTAGCTGCACGACTTGCAGCTCTAGCTTTCTCAGTATTTGGTACGAATTGCTTACCTTCTTTGCTACCAGCTTTTTTCTTTTCATCTGTTTTAGTACGTTCTTCTTTTGATAAAGAAGCCCATGCTTTCTCTGGTAAGTAACGTTTGGTTTGTCCTTTCTCAATTGCTTTATCTGCCATATTAGTTATTTACTCTCCTTGTATTTTTTAGCAGCAGCTTTAGCTTTGCTGCGTTTCTCATACTCATCTTTAGTTCCCCACTTTTCGTCACCCCACTTCTCTAAAGATTTTTGCTTTTCACCTTTACCTCCCTTGTATCCACCACCTGCTTTTTCGTAGCGTTGTGCAACAAGTTGAGCCTTGCGGGCACTCCATTGACCTGGCTTACCGCCAGAAGATCCTGCCATTACACGATCTTTAATAGACTCACGTAATTCTGGTTTAGTGTATTTTGTATTATCTTGGGCCATTAGGCTAAAGGTGTTTTGGGACGCACTTGACCAAGACGACCTGCTCCTGTATTAGGTAAGTATCCCCCTTGACCTTGGTTCGCATCAGGGTAATATTTAACAGGTGAACTAGGTCCTTGGTTCTGTGCTAAAAGACTTTCAAAGTTAGCATTTGCAAGACCTCCCATATTGCCTATTGCACCTATAAGGTTACTACTTCCGGGAACCTCAGCCTTTAAAAAGTTTGTTGCCTTAGCTCCAGGTAGATACATGTCTTCAATTTCTTTTTTAAATTCTGGATTAGCTTCAAGTAAACGATTTACAGCTGGAACCGTTAAACCTTTTCTTGCGCGACGGGCATCTCCCCCTGGGGTAATCACAAAACTATTTGCTATATCTTCTGTATTTTCAGGCATGCCTCCAATATTCCCTAGTTGTGCACCGTAAAAGCCACCTGGTTGCGATTGGTAATACATTTATCTATTGCTTTAATTTTTTATATTCTACTCTTCTATAACTTCATAGCCAGATGAATCATTTACCTTAGTCAAGATTATGCCACTTCCACGTACATCCCAATCTAGTATGTCGCCTTCGTGCCACCCAAGTTCTTCAACTACTTCATCAGGTAAAACCAAGTACTGGTCACCGTTTTCGTTCTCTTGCACTTCAAGGATGTAGCTCATTTTGATAAAAGCTTTTCCATAAGTTTATCAAGTTTGTCGTTAATCTGTTTAAAATTATCCTGCATTTCTTTTATTTCTCTAAGGAAGTCAACTTTTAAAACGTAATCCAAAGGTAAGCGATTAATATGATCTTCCAAAATATCAATCCGGCGTTTCTGTGCTCCAATATAATCATAGGATTGTTTTATTCGTTCTTGGTTGCGATCTAAAATTTTATTTGCTACCCAAGTACCTCCTGTAAAAGCAGATAAAAAGGAGGTAACAGCAATAGCAATGTATTCAGGACCCACAACAAAAAACGCTTTTCTTCATTATAAGGTCAATAATCAAGATGCAGTTGTCCTTTTCTAGCTAAACCAGTAACAAGCCAAACAAGCGCATCTACACAATCATCGTGGCTACTAATACCAAAATTAGTAAGCTCTTCAAACATGTTTGTAAAGTTCCTATAACGGTTAAAAATAATTTTACGATCTTCAAACATACCCATGATGCCACGAAAACGTGCTAATTTATCTGCTCTAAATCCCTTGACGGGATGCCAGATTAAATTATATAATCCTTCATTGTTAAGACATACTCTTCTAAAATCTGCTTCTAATGAAGCTTGGTATTGCACAGCTTCTGACCAAACATCACATGTCGAGTATGTTGGAAAGTAATTATCATTATCATCTTTACCAAGTATGGACCAATCGTTAAGAAGTTCTTTAAGTGCATCTAATTTCTCTAGGTTACCCATGACGCGAATACGTCTGTAATCAATGATGTGAATACGATCACCTATACGTCCACCAAGGATCATTACGGTGTAATCATTCTTCTCTTTGATGCCAGCAGAAAGGTCAACTCCTACTCCTAACGTATCAAATTCTGTTGCAATTTCAGCTTTAACAATAAGTTCTGGAGCTAGGGATAATTCATTTTGTCGAATAACTTGATTCATATATTGAAAAGAAAAAGCAATAGGTGCTTGTCGTTTCTTTTCTTTTAAGTAATCAATGGACCACATCTCCGGCCAATAGGATTCTTCGTCACCTGTTTCTTCATTATTTTTAATAGCAGAAAGAACTATTTGAATCCAATTGTTTTGTTCATTAAATGTTGTGGAATGAATATCGTCATGTCTAAAGCGTGTGCCAAGACAGATCGCTCTTGCACCTTCAAACATCGTTGGTGCTATAACAGCATTCCAATTCTCTTGCATTTGTTTTCTGATATCCGGGTTAGATATATCTGCGGCTGATTTTATAGCGTCATCAATCATTACCAGGTGAGAACGTTTTGATGTAACAGAACCTTTAAGGCCTGCAGCACAAAGTGTAAATTGTTCATCGCCAGTAGTATCAATACCTGCAAATTTATGATCAATAGACCAGTATTCATTACTGGTTACATTTTTCATTAAGCGAACAGTTGGAAATACTTCTTGATATCTTTTACTTTCAATAATACGTTTAATAGTTGCAGACTTAGACCGTGCAATATCTACCGTATACGATAGGTATAGGACCTGCAAGGGGCGTTTAGCTTGTGTATGGATACCAATAGCCCATGCAGTTAGAAGGCCTAAAATAGTCGATTTAGCTGAACCCCTGGGGGCAAGTAAATCAATGTTGGGACCAGCAATTTTTAAGAGGCAATCACTATCTTGTTCGGTAATAAAGTGTCGGTGCCATTCTTTATGATGTTCTGCAGGTGCTTTGTCAGCTACGTACTTACAAAAGAATGCAAAATCGTCTCTTGCCTGTTCCAGGATTTCTACATTCCGTGGCACACGAATTAATTGTTTACGCGCAGCAGCTTTTGCATTGCGGCGGTAAGCAAGATGTGTATAACTAGGCAAAGTAAAACTCAGGCAAGTACTGAGTCTATCTTATTTTTATTGGTTATTGGTACGTTTTTTATCTTGGTATTTACGCGCCTTATCTAAAGCGGCTTTACGTTTCTCTTTGTCGTTCATTTCAGTACCATCTTCTTTCTTGGCATCTTTCCTTTTTAAATACTCAAGAAATTGAGGTGGCATTTTACCTTTCGCCATTTATCAATTACCTCTTGTCATCCGATCTTGTAGTAGTCTACGTAAATCAACGTCTCCTCTGTTAGACCTACCTGGACCAAAAGCGATACCAGATCCAGGGGTAGGTGTATTTTCTGCACGTTGCTGTTGCATACGCTCAGCCATAGCTTGTTGTTGCATACGCTCATTCATAGTTTGTTCTTGAGCACGTTGCTGTTGCTCACGTCCATAATTATCAATACCTACTTCTTGTTCTTGAGATTCTTCTTGATTGGAACGAGCGTTTTCTCTACGCATTCGAATTCCTTCGTTAACCATCTGACGTTGGCGTGGGTCTTCCATATTGCCTTTAGTTTGGGCACCCATTTGATATTGCTTTAAAGATTTAAAAACAGTCTAACAGAATTATTCTTCTAGTTGCATCCTAGCCCAGACACTCATCGTTGCTTCTTCTAAAGGGATCTCGATTGGATCATCTTTAAATATAAACATTAATTCACGTATCGCTCTATCAGCACCAGCCATTAATAAACCTTTACGATCTTTGGCACTAGCAAACTTTTCAACAACATCAATATGACCACGTATTTCTTTTTGCATTGAAGCAACACGCGCAACACCAGCATCGCGTTTGACAGCACCGTTTTCTACATCTTCACGAAGCTTACGTACATCTTCTTGCATCTCATCGATTTCAAACAAAAGTTTCTTTCGATGATCAGGTTTTTTATAGTTATCTTTAAGCCATAGCTCACATGCAGTTATGCTTCCTTTGTAGCCAAGGAATCGTGCATATAAATAAATTTCTATTACGGAGTAAGTTTCTGCAGCAAAACTACAGAACGATTCTTGGGTTGACGCATCAAGATTATCAACCCAAAAATCAAATACCTCAATATCGATAAGCTCGTTGGGCCTGACCGTAGTCTCTGGCTTCGTCTTTTTCCTTAAGTTGCTGAGACTGCTCAGCGGAAGTACGCTGTTCGGTTGCGCCTTTACCAATGGTTTCTCTTTCTTGAGCACCGGCTTCCTCCATTTTTTTCTTAGAGAATTCAAAAGCAACACCAGCAGCTTGGCGATACTTATCTAGATCAAAATAATCATCATTATCAATTTGACCTGGAGGTACGCTGCTAGTCATGATTTAAAACCTGAAGAAAATTAGAAATTGCTCATCATTGAAGCAAGACCTTGTGCATAAATGTCACGACGGCCTTCGGTAGACTTTTGACGCTGTTGACGACCTTTAGAACCTTCCAAACGTTCTAGCAGTTGTTCAAACTTATTAATATCAAAATAGTCATCAGTGCCACTTTGGCCAGTAGGAGAAGTCATTTTTAATCTTTAGAACTAGTGTAATTATAGCAAAGATACTTTTAATTAAAATTAAAAGCACCTACAAGTTGTTTGTAAATGTCCCCTTGCGCACTAACCTTAGCTACATCCTTGGCACCTTCATTCTTTAATTTCTGAGTTTCTTTATCAATATCTCCTTGCAGATTTGTTAATCCTGCACTATACAAATACTTACGTGTATCTCTAATATTTTGAGTTTGCTCTTCAAGTTCTGCAGGAGTACCACTTAGAGTGTCACCAAATTTTGGTATGGATACACCAGCTTTACCTTCAGTTCCTGCAGCATATGTAGGAAGAAGACTTGAGTCAAATTTAAACGCTCGTTTACCTGTTCGTTTACCTGCCGTATCTCTTTCTTCTTTACCATACATTGTGTCGTAGTAATTACCAAGATAGCTCGTTTGGAATTTATCTTGATACTCAGATCCTTTAAGAAGGGAATCTTTTAAATCTTGGACACTACTGTAATAACCTTGATTAAAACGCTCTGAAGAAGTTTTCTTTTCTTCTTCTGTAGCACTACGTCCAAGAAGTTCTTGATATGCAGCTTCAGTGCCTGTAGCACGTCTACCAGGAAGTAGTTCCTTGGTATATAGATCACTTAAAGTATTTACAGCGTCTTCTGCATTTAACTCATATTTACCGCCATAATCTCGCAACTGACTTGAAGCATCATTATAAGTAATTAAACCTTGTCTTAACTGTGATTCTAAACCTGAACGCAAGCCACCAAAACCTGCAGCACCAGAAGCTTTACGTGCTGTTTCTTTATCTTCAGCCGCCTTTCGTTCATCATCTGCACGTTGAGTAGCACGTTGTTCTTGACCTTTACTGTACTCAAGAAACTGACTGAAAGTATTATCTGGTGGCGGCGGCATGTAGATAGGTGCCGGTGCGCTTTTACTTTTTCCTCCTCCTCCCATGATTTAACTCCTTATACAAACTCGGATGAAACAATTCTACCAAAGATACCCTCCATACCACCTCGTTTCTCGGCAAGTATTTGCTTAAGCCTGTCTCGATTTTGCCTTTGATTAAGTTCTTTAGCTTCCAAAGAACCTTCCATACCTAATCCTGCTCTAGCATCATCTCTTTTGTTAGCAGCTTCTAAAGAAGCTAAAGGACCTGCTTGAAGAAACGCAGCATTTCGTTGCCGACCAAAATCTAAATCAGCTCCAGTACCAGCACTAAAAACTTTATCAAACATTCCAAAGCCAAGATTACCCTTAGCTAAGTTTCGAGATTCTTCAATACCGGCTCTTTGTGCATCAAGTTGAGCTTGTGCAATTTGTTTTGACGTATTATCTGAACGCCTAGCAGCTTCCTCTGCCTTATTGGCACCAAACATGCTGCTGCCTGCACTAAACAGTCCTGTAAGAAGAGGTGCAGCTAATGGTGCTAGTAACATATTACCTCCTTGTTTGGCTGGGAGAAAAGACGTAATATCTTTAAATTGCCCTTGAGTATCGGCTCCAAAGCCAGAACTAAAGTCAACTGGGTTACTCCAATTATAAGCCATTGTTTCATTTTAAGTAAAATAGTTTTTTTCTACAAGTGGAACAGTTGATTGAAAGTTTGTCTTTGGATAACTAGCCATTGTTTGATTAAATGCTCTAGCAGCAGATTCTGCACCGATAACATTTAACATTGCCCGACTAGCAGCATTTGTTGATATTTGTTCGGGAAGTTTAGATAACGTATCTAACCCTTTATATAACATATTGTAAGGTGCTGCTGCTGCTTGCTGTCTCGCTTGAAAATCACCTGCAATTTTAAGGTCTGCCTCTTTCTCAGCAAGAGTTGGTTTAAACATGTTAGCCATCTTTATAACATCACCAAAAGAACTGGCTCCTAATTCTGTTTCAAGCATTACTTTTTGTATTTCAGGAGTAGCGCTTTTGTACTCAGGAGTACTCATGACCGCATATTTTCCGGCTTTAGTTATAGGTTGTTGTCCATAAAGAGTTCCCTTCGTATCCATGCTTCCAAAATCTACACCTAAACCATAGCTTGGAATATTAGAAGGTCTAAAAGCATATTCAGACATCTTGTTAACCTCTAAAAGTAGCTGCAGCGTATGGATTGCTAGAGCCAAGTATAGAACGAACAGTTGTGCCAGCTTCTGTTTGAGCTCCCTGAGTGAGTTGAGCTGTTTGAAGTTGACGATCTAATGCGCCTCTAAGTTGTGCATTCTGTTGTGCTTGTTGCATTGATCTTCCTAATTGAGCATCTGCATATTGATTTTGAATAGGTAACATTTGACGTGCAACATCTACAGGCAAACGTCCTTGTATGCTGGCAAGTTGTTCAATCCTTCTAATATCTTCATCAGAGTAACCAACACCCTTACCTGTTAGACCAGATTTTCCTTCTTCTCTTCTTTGTCCTGTTACTGTATCAACAATACCTTGAGCTCCTGGAATAACGCCACCAGCCATTTTAGCAATACCTGTTGCTAAATTTGCACCTCCACCAGCAGCTAATAAACTACCTCCTGCATAAAGAGCTCCTTTTGCAAGCATTCCAGGGAGACCTGCTGCTGGTATACCCGCCGCTAATCTTTGTAAGATAGGTCCCGCCGCCAATGTTGCAGCACCTGCACCTGCAGCACCTACAAAATCTCCCTGACCTATTTCGTCTAAGACTGTTCCAGCACCAGCATATCTTGCTGCTTTACCCAACCCTCCACGATTTTTATCAACAAAACCTGTAAGTCCTTTTGTGTTTAATAAGTTTTGAAATCCCTTCCCACCATCCGCTGTGGTAACAGTGGGGGTGCGTCCGCCACCTCCTGCTGCTGCTGTAGCGCCCATGCTAGGGATACTACTTGCTCCACCGCCACCTCCACCTGAAGGTAGTGGAGCATCTGCGCCTACACCAGTAATAGGTGGACGACCACCGCCGCCACCACCTGCACCGCCACCACCTGTTATTGGTACACCTCCACCGCCACCGCCGCCTGTTACTGGTACACCTAGTTGCCTTTCAAAACTACGTGAAGGGTTATATGTGGTTGCACCTGCCATATTACCTACTGCTCCTGAAGAGCCTCCGCCTGTAGTAATAGGGCCTGTAGACATAGGATTTAATCCTACATTGCCAGTAAGACGAGAAGATTGAGGATTTACTTCTGGAGTGCCTGCTCCTCCTCCTAAACCAAGAAAATTTAAAGCTTGGCTTATAAAATTAGGATCATTAGCTAACGCAGGATTTTCTTGTACTTTCTGTCTAATTAAATCTGCATCCATAGATGCTCCTCGACTCCCTGTTATTTGTGCCATGGACATATTCTATCTTTATATTCTAATTTTACCAGCCTAAACACTTTATTGGTACTCATAAGTAGAAGGTAATTTTTCGGGATTATTATTAATGGCTGCAATTGCTTGGTTAGCTAAGTTTCCGGTAAGTGCGCCAGCTAAAGAACCAGCTAATGTAATTGCTGCTGCTTTACGAGTAGCTCCTGGATTACGGGTTACTTTTACTGCCCCAGACTCTCCAGCAAGCTGTGTACGCCTTGTGGGTGGATTAGCATCTAATGCACTACGTAATGCAACTGCTCCTCCCGCCAGGGCTCCTACAGCCTGCAGGCCAACAGGGAAGCCAATAATACGAGCCTCTGGTTCACCCTTAAGATTCTCCATAGTTCCTTTAACAAGACCAAGCCCAGTAACACCTTTATCTTGATAATAGTTTTTCATGTACCGACCATATCGCTCAGGTGTTAACTCAGGAATATCTTGTTTAGCAGTTTCATATTTTAAAGGTCGTCCTTGTCTACCAAGGAATATACGTTCTACAAGTTCAAGACCTGGCTGGTCAGTTTCACGACGATCGTCAGAACCGGGTTCAGCATAAGATTGAGCAAACCCTTTGGGACGAAACAATTCACCAGGATTTGTTAAGTCATACATTCCTAAAGAAGATGCAACAGGAGCTCCAACAGCTAAACCAGCTAATGCTTTTTGTGTTGGGCCTAAATCCTTATAGTGTTTACCTGCTGCTTCTTCAAGTATTTTATCGGCTATTGCTTGAGGATGATTGTATCTCCAATACAAATGACGTGTTGAATCAGATCCTACATCTGTTAATAACCGTGCAGCATAAGCACCAAGAAATTTTTGGGGTGTTCCAGTTAACGTAATATTCTCTTGCTCTCTTAATTCTTTTTTAAATTGGGGACTAAGAATTGAATAGTTACTGATAGAGCTAAGTAACTTTTCGCCTGATTCACTTACTGTTTCGTGTCTTTTTTGAGGTGACATTAAAGCAACACCTACATCAAAACCTTCTCTCACCTGAGCAGGTACTAAATTACCAATACCTTCTAATGCACCTTGGTATGCTCTACCAAGAAAAGATTGTGCTTGTTTTGCTTGTACAGGTGTAGCCATTAGTATTGCCCCGTAACACGAGAAGGAAGACCTTGGAGCTGATATAAAGTACCATCTGCTGTATACGGTGCATACATTTGATTTAACATCTCTTGCTGCCCAAGCTGCTGCTGTTGTGTTACGGATTGATTAGTAGCTTGCTGCATCTGAGCAGGTAAGAAAAGTGGTTCTACCAATAAAGGTGCGGCAACACTTCCTGCTACGTTTGCAATATTTTGTTGAACACTTGGTTCATATATCTTTGAAACAGCACTTGAAGGTACCGCTTTGCCTGCGTACTTAGCTAAGTTTTCATCAGAGATATAATTTCTATACTTACCAGCATATTGTGGTGCATACTTACCTATTGCTTTTGCTGTACCAAGACCTAACCCTAAATCTAAAGCTCCCGTTAAGAGACCTGCTACAGGACTACCTGTCGTTACAGTTGAAAATAAACTACTAAGAACTGCGCCTGGAATAGAAGATTTTAACAGGTCATCTCCACCATTAGCTGTTAATTTTGATAGTAATTTTCCAGCAACTTTAATCATTTTTTATCTGCACTACTATTATTTTATCTTTGGTTACTCTTGCGTTTTACCAGGGGAAACATTTGTTTCTACATCTTCTTCATCAGCAGTAGTTTCTCCTTGTTTTTCTTCAGCTCGATTCTGTTCAGCTTTGACTACTCCTTGACGATCTAATAGTTGCGCAATAGACGGTTTATCTTCTACTTCATTCTCTGCACGTTTCTCTGCAGCCTTCATTAAGAAGCCATTAGGATCTGGATTACGTAAACGTGGCATTGGATTACGTGCTGTTTTATCAGGTCTTAAGGTAGGACTTAATTTATAAGATTCAATCCAATCAGCATTAAAATCAGGTTGTTCTTGTGGGCGTTGTGCAGTACGTGCCCTACCTTCTTCAAAGTCATAATCTGCTGGTCTATCGAAACGACCAAGCCCTTCAAACAATTCGTACTCAGCAGTTACTTCAGTATTATCATCAAAGAAAGGTGTATTACCAACAAAGTTAAGATCTGGGTTCAAAGTAACTTTACGTGACATTGAACGTTTGATCAAATCCTTTTCATTAAATCTTGATGGGTTCCAGGGGTAGTCTCCAGAAGCAGGCTTAGCACGAAACAAGTCATCAAAATCTAAACGCTTAGAAATTTCACCTCTACGATTAAAAGGGTTCTGAACATAACGTCCTAAATCAAGCCTTGCATCTTGTGCCATTAACCCTCAGTTTTTTTTGCATCTTTTTTCTTTTTTAATCCTACCAAGGTTTGACGGAGTCTCGCTTGTTTTATAGTTTCTGCATTGTATTCATCTGGGTTAGC
>TARA_R110000868_G_scaffold310379_1_pt1 | contig 12302 bp, 3 predicted proteins | sample TARA_R110000868 | Tara Oceans TARA_R110000868 (sample SAMEA4397489) | marine metagenome | biome: Polar Biome; feature: [SRF] surface water layer (ENVO:00010504); material: water (ENVO:00002006), including particulate matter (ENVO:01000060) such as... | depth 5 m | reverse complement strand
TGTGCCTTACAAGGAAGTCCATGATGTGCTCTGCCATCTTGCGACTATTACGCTTGCCCTTAGTTGGTGTCTTACGATAACTAAGGTCTACCGCACGTCCCGTGGCATGCACGGACAGGTTCTCTGACCCTCTCATGGGCCTATTGACAAAGGTGCCGTTGTTCCACAACGCACCTTCACTAAAGTAAACAAGGTGTTTGATTAACTCAGTTAGGCCGGGTCGTTCGCCCGAAGCAAGTCCATCGCTGTTGCCTGTGTATACTTTCTTTACTCGCATTACTGACCTTCCGGATTATTGACTGCTTGATAATTCTTAAGCAATGCTTGCATCTGCATTTGCTGTCTTGTTAATTCACCAGCACGCATTTGAGGCGTAACTCGTTTGATAGGCAATCCAAAATAACCAAACTGCTGGTTTTCGTTTCCTTGTTCCTGTCCAGTCGGAGTAGATGGAGACATTCGTTCCGCCTGCCCAAGTGGTGGCAAAAGATTACGCAATGCATAATATGCTTTGTCGTTAACAAATTTTTTGCCATCTGGCCCAGTTTCGCCATAGCCAAGCGCTTCAAGCAAAGGTTGTATTGCTCCTGCTGGTCCACCAGAAACCTCAACTGGAGTTTGGGAAAACTTCTTATTACTAAACAACTGCCTATCCCCAGTTAACTCGATAGGCAAACGAAGCAATGGATTTAAGTTTGACAAAAACCGTCTAGGGTCTTGCAACATGTTGATATCGGATTGAAGTCTGTTGAAACCCATGTCTGGGTTTGCATACAAATCTTTGCCAAACGGTAACTTAAACGCACCCATTTCTTTTAGCCAAGAAGGAACAGTACTGCTGTCGTCCTCATCGTCTGTCATGTTGCGCTTTAAGTTCATGTATATTTGGTAAGCCCTTGGGTTCATCCAAATGTTTTGAACTTGTAACGGAAGGTTGCGAGAAGTCCACATCCAGAAAGGAATTATTTGACGCATGCCTTTATCCAGAGTAGAGATATCTTCGTAGTCAATCAAGAACTTACGAACTCGCGCAGCAGCAGTGTTGGCGTCCATGCCCTGCATGACGCCGTCATACGCAAGCATAAAGCGTGAATGAGTTTCTAAACCAGTGTTAACTTTGCGCGCGAACCTAGTTGCTGGGTTGTGTAAAAATCGTGATTGAGAGTATATGCTCGACAGCAATTCAGAAGTATTGCCACCACCAGCTTGACTGCTGGCCTTGATTGCTTCTCCAATTTGAAGTTGTCTATCTACCGGTACTGAAGAAATAAATTCCTTGACCGTCAAACCGCCGTCGATTGCTTTGTTAAACAATCGCGACATCTCAATTCCTTCAATTAAGTTTTTAGGATTGGCTCCTGCAGCAAACAACATAAAACCGTTTGATATCGCGTTACGGGTAGTAAAGCCCGGACTAAGCGTTGCGTAAGCTTTAAAGAACTGAGTGTACCTACCTAAGAACTTATTAAGTTCGCGAAGAATCTCAGGCTCAGCCAAACGATGTACGTTTTGTACTAATTTTTGAATCTCAGGAGCAACGGCAACGTTTGGATAATCTTTAGATAGTTGCACCATTCCATTGTCAAACGATAGAAGAAACTGTTCGTTTAAAGCACCACGAAACATTGGCGCAATGTCTTCTGACTTTGCGCCTTGACGCAACTTACCTGCTAAATCAAGATACGAAGTGTTAATACCAATACCTTTTGCCAACAAAGATAGCTGTTCTATTTCTCCAAGCTCAGCAGAACTCTTAATAAATTGCAAATGTGAATTGACATAACTAACAGTTAGGTCGCGAACTTTTTTGTCAACGGCAGGATTCCCTACACTATCCAATAGTGGTCGAGCATGGGATAGGAATACCTCAAACTCTTGTGCTATCTTTGGTATGTTTTCTTCTGTTACCTTCATGCCTTTAATATTTTTTAATTCACGCAAAGCAGCTTCAACTGCATCAAGCTTCTGATGAGTGCTTAGCAAAGCGGTATCTGAATACTTTAGTGTGGCATCATCAAATTGAGTCTGGGCCAAAACAACCGCATTTTCGGAAGATTTTATTTTATCAATTTGCTTAAACCCTTGTTTAAGCTTCTTGCGAGAATCCCTAAATAAAGCAGCTTCTAATCTCTTATATTCTTTTAGTAGTGTAGCTTGTTCAGCAGTGAGCTTCTTCATAGGCGAAGAAGCCAATGCTCGCTGTAGTTGATATAAAGCGTCAGCTTTTTCGTTGAAAGTTATTTGACCTTGACCAGAATTAAGAATGTCTACTACTTCTTTGGACGTAGACAAACGCTCCCTACCAGCAACTATGTCTTCTTCCATTTTGGCTCGTTTGGCCTGTGTTAGCCAATCAGACGTTTTTGGTTCCAAAAACGGAATGTTGGCAATTTCTTTTTCTTTGACTTCTCCAACTTGGCCAATTAATTTACGAATGCCTTTTGTAGTAATTTGTCCAGTACTGTCGTAAGTAGGAGAAACCCCTGCCTTCATGATGTCGTTTAATATTTCGTTTTTTAACATGTCTGGGTTTGAGTCAGACACGTTTCTTTTAGCTATTTCTAAAGCCTGAGTTGTAGAAGCTAAATCTTGAAGAAGTTTTGAATCTCCACTAAAATCTTGTTGAGTCTTTTGAATTGTGGCTCGATATCTTGAAGCCTTGTTAAGAAGTTTTGATTCAGCAGTTTTTTCCCAAAAACCATTCAATGTTTCTGCTCTTGTATTTTTTAATGATTGACCAACTGATATGTTTATTTTAGGGTCCGAAGAATCAAATGGTTTTAAAAATCTTTGTAAAGCGGTTTCTGGTTTGACGGTTCTTCCATCACCCTTAACCGCTCCTATCATTCCTTGCCATTTAGGTTGGTCCATATAATGATGTAACCACGACACTTTTCGAATACTTGATGGTTTTGCAAGAAGTGTTTCGTAAGCATCATCTAATTCGATAATTGCTTCCTGTAGTTTGTGTGCTGAAGACACAGCCTGGTTATAGGCCGAAACACGCTGGTCTTCAACTGTTCCAATTGCTGCTGTGCCACCCTGTTTTTGTCCCGGTACTCTACCCTTGCGGAAAGGTCCCGATTTGCCAAACGGCAACCTGCCGGTTGGTAAACCTAGATTTTCATCAGCTGCTTTCATGCGAGATTCAGCTTCACTCAATAGTTTAAATAATTTTTCTCTTTCCTGATTGTATCTTGCTTCAGAAACCTGACCAGCATAAGAAACTCGTTTGTATATGTCATCGTTCCAGTTAGCAGAAATTGCCTGTTCTTCTCTTAAGGTGAAGTTAAACGGAACTTGTGCGCCAGTGTCATCAGTATACATGATTTGGCTGTTTGCTTTTTTTCTTTCAAAACTAGAAAACTCTGTAATTCTTTTATATGTTTTTGTGGGCACAATATAATCACCAACTGCTCCACTACTTTTTTCTATTTTAGTAATACCAGTTTGTTGTTGTACCATTTTTGGCCTTGGCGACATTCCAATCCAAGTTTCTTCTGGCACATATTGGTCGCCCACCTTTAGACGCATTGGTTGCGCCGTTGTAATAGCTTCTCCAAGAGCATTAACTGACGGAACTTGCACAGTTTTGGGTTCAACAATAGTCCATGACTCAGCGTTTGCTAAAGCAGTTTGCCGCAATGAAGCCAACCGTTCTGTTGCGGTGGAAGTTACTAGTTGACCACCAACACCCACTTCTGGTTTTCCTGGTATTCGTATATTAAACGCTTGTCGAGATACGCTTCCATCTGCTTGCGTTTCATTTTTAAAAAATATTAAAGGAGCCTTAGATTCGTCCAAGGCTCGTTCTAACAATTGTGGATAATTAGTCGTATTCCATGGGTCTTTTATCTTTGCTATTCCATTTGGATTTGTTATAAAAACATCATCTTCAAAATCTGCAGTGCCCATTTTGATAATGTCATTTCGCAACAAATCTTTTTCGGCTTCAGTAAATGTGCGCGACCCACCACCATGACCGGCACTACTCAATTGTCTTTGGATATCGTCAATTTGTCCCTGAGCAATAGCAGCTAACTGTTGATTTTCGTTAACTGTTGCTGTTGACAAAAGCTCATTAGCTTGCGCCAAATTGTTTCGCAAAGTTGCTATATCGGCAGCGTTGTGACCCCACACCGCTTGACCAATTTCGTCTTTAATTTGACTAATATTGTAGCCAGACAAAACTTTTGAAAATTGAAACAAACTATATTCTCTTTCGGCAAGACCATAATCTTCCGTTTGTTCTAATCTTTTTAGATACGCTGTTGTTCGTGACCATTGTGTAATCAAATCAGCTTGCCGGGGTGTGTAGGCTGCACGATTAATTGTTGGCAATTCATTTGGAAAATCAGCACTTTCCATTTTGGCCTTAATGTATGTTTGAGACAACAAACGCTGTGGGACATCCGCTCCTGTGTCCGCCAGTTTCTTGGCTGCTTTGTCCATTTCTGCTTGAGTGTTTTTAAGAACCCGCATTAATTCAGGTTGTTGCGCTAGTTCGCTTTCTAAGCGAACAAGCTTTTCTTCCAATCTTTTAACGTGAGCCCTAGCTTCTTGTACACGTTGTACTTCTTCAGTAGTTGCTGACGGGAAATCCCTATTTGCTCGTTCAACAGCGTTATCGATTTGAACCCTAGACCTTCCAAAAAAAGAATCAGATTCTTTAAGAACTCTTAAACTTGGTTTAGCGCCCGCACGATATTTTGTTAATATGTACGCTTCTCCAATTGCAGTAGGGTTTGCATATTGTTCACCACCAAAAAGATTAGAAAACAATTCACGCACAGCTCGACGCGATGTTGTGTTTGGGGAAGTTGCTTGCTTGTATAGGTTTCCCATACTTGCGTAATCCAACATATCTCCCGCTTTGCCCGCTTCGGTCAAAGCTCGTTTTTGAGACCTAGCCGGAATACCCAAAGCAGCACTTGAAAGATTTTTTGCTTTTTCTAATTTTGCCAAACCAATTGCTTTGTCTTCAATTACCAGTTTTTCAATTCTTTGTCCTTCGGCAAGTAAGTCTTGTACCGTTTTAATCAAAGCGTCATTTCTACCTTGTGCTGTTTGAAACAAAACATCTTCACCAGCTTCTTGGGCAAGCCTATTTTCTGCTGCTGCCCTAGTTGCTTGGACGGAGCTTAGTGCGCTACCATACCCTTCCGAAAATATCATTTGTTGGGGAACCGAAGCATCTCCACGAATTGCAACAGGCGTAATAGGTTTGCTCTGTAATTCTTTTAAGAATTTTTCAAGAACAGTCATTCTTCGTTTGTGAGAATTTGCATTCAATAATTCAGTTTTTAATATACTTTTTTGAAGTTCTGGAGAACGCAAGAACTCTTCCTGTTTTCTTGCTTGACTCATGGCAAGGTCGGCCTGTGCTTCGGCTTTAGTACCAAATCTAGGCAACGGCCTTATTGGACCACCACCACCACTAGGTATTGCTCTTGGTGAAATTGCTTCATCCATACCGTATCTTGACATACGGAAATTAACAATATTGTCAATCCAGGATTGATATTCAATATTGTTTCGCAATATTGAATCTATTGGAGCAATTGCGTTTGTTAAATTTGCTTGAATAACAATTGATGGAAAAACTGCCTCTAATGCTTCTCTTGTTTCAGGTATATCTAATTGTTCGTTAATTGCTTTTATTAAGTGTAAATTGTGGTCGTCCGATTGAGACATTACGCTGTCTTGAACCAACCGCATAGCAGCTTCGGCTCGACTTAAAAGCACAGAATGATTTTGTATATTTTGAACATATTTCTCAACAACAAGTTGGCTAACAACTGCTTGTGCTCTTGCCGTAAGTGGTTGACCATGAGGTCGCAGTAATTCGTCCATTTGGTCTAATTTAAAATCATTTTCTAATTTCAAATATCGCGCACCTACTTCGTGGGCAAGTCTAGTTATACCGTGCGCTACTCCGCCGTTTTCCATTAAGCGCAATTCCCTAAGTTCTTGACCAGACAACCCTGCAGTTGCGCTTTGAGAAACTTTGTCTACATCAGCCAACTCTTCACTAAGAGTTGTTATCTTTCTTCCGATTGCGGTTATCAATGGTTCGCTTTCGTAAAGCAATTCATATTGAGTTAAGTCAATACCAGAAATTTTTCCTTGACCCAATATGGTTCCGCGAAGTGTTCTGTCTTCGGTAAAAATTTGTTTTAATAAATTATCTAATTCAGCATAAGTTCCTAAACCTGATATTTGTTGACCCGCTGGTTCAAAACTGCCAGGAACACCTGGTATTAACTGCATTGTTGCGGGATTTGTTATTTTGTCATCAAAATAACGGATAACTTGTTCAAGACTTTCGTCTCTATAAACATCATTTAAATCGGTAAACAAATTCTTAAACGAAAGATAATGTTCTGTGGTTATAAAATCGTCTGTTGACGTAATCCCTAATGCGTCCAAATGAGAACCAAACTCGCTTGTAACTACTGTTGATGGCCGACCTACCAATGAGTCCACAGCTGCCGCATCCTTTTGTGCCCTCAAAATAGCTGCTTCAATTATTGGACGATTGGCTTGCGCGTTTAAAAAAGTTGCCTGTTTAGGCATTCCATTAGGTGCATCTACTTCAAAACGATTTACGTTTGGCTTGCGTTGCCTTAACTTAATTTTCATCATTTCAAAATGTTTTGTAACCAAGTTCATTCTTGCAGCAATACCATCTTCTCCCGAATGCAATACATTGCCTAATTCTCTTGTTGCGAAATTTGGGTCAAGTAGTTGTTCTCGCAAATAAATCCAAGCAACGGCTCGACGGACAGCACCTAAATTATTGGCTTCCGTACTAGTCATTGCAGACGTAAGTATGTTCAACACCGATTGATTGTTTAATTCTTTTAGACTAGAAGCGCTAATGTCACCAATATTTAATTGATTTCTTAAAGTAATCCAATTGTTAATATTTTCATCGCTATCAAAAATTCGAGCTAAATTTTCTAATTTTTTTGCAGTAGCTGTTTTTGGTGGCACAGCACTGGCAATTCTTCTTTCGGCCGTAGAGCTAACGCTTAATAGGTAATTAATTTTATCATAACCCAAACCTTTGACCGCAGCAGATGAGCGTTTTCCCGCTGCGCCAGTTGCCGCACCAGACAAAGTATTTGCAACCAACTCAGTGTCCTTGAAGGTAAACGTTCTACCATAATTTGCAATATCAAACAAATCTGTTTCAAAACCATATTGAGGTTCTTTAATGCCTAATATAATTTTTTCAAAATTTTCAGCCAAACTTGGTAATTGTAAATCGGCATTAAGAAATGTTTGAGTTTGATTAATTTGTTGTTGCACAAACTTAGATTCGTCGTTTATCTCTTTCATCAATGTTTGCATTAGGAATCTTTGTGGAGAATCCCCAACTTCTGGACTATCTTTAATATCTATTAAATTTTGAATCTTTAATTCAAAATTTAGAATGCTGTCAGTTGTGTCATCTAATTGACTTTTTACAATTGACAAAGCAATAGAATCGTCGCGGAACGCCTGCATAAATTTCTGTGTAAGTTCTGTCAAATCTATTCTAGATTGCTTGCTCTGTTCTAAAGCTAACTTATAAGCTTCTTTTGATGAACTAACATTTAATAGTTCTTCTGCTTTTGCAGCAATTCTTGCTGGTCCTCCGATAGTAACCGCATCAGCTTCTCCTGCTGCCACAGCTGCCAATTCTTCTTTGGTCAATTTTGATGACTTGCGTACTGCCCGAGCTGTGGTGCTCAGGTTGCTTTCGTACGCTTTCGATAACTTGCCATAGTTTGTTTTAAATTGTTCTAAAGCATTTGATACTCCGTCTTTATATTTCTTAGGAGCGTTAATAACGCCATCCAAGGCCTCTTGAGTAATGATGCCGCGCTTGACTGCATAGCCACCTACATTTGAGCCTTCTTGCACCAATGACCGCACAAACGCCTGTTGGCCCATTGTTGCGGAAAAATCATCTAAGTACGAAATCATTGCGCGATTGTAATTTGTTTCAAAGAAATCGTGTTTAAATCCACCCGCTTTAGCAAGTTTGTTTAATGTTTGGATTCCTCCCGCCATGTGCTCTGGAGTAAGAGCCGTACCAAACCAATCAATTTTTTCACCATTTTTAAGTGCATTCTCAACAGCATTTTCTAACTGACGTGAAGTAAACGAACCTTCCAGGTTCGTGTGGTCAATGTTGACATACTTTAAAATATTGGCAACTCTTTGACTACGGTCTGTATCTAAAAATCTTGTTGCGTACGGAGTCATTTTGTGTGGAAACCAATTTGTTCTTGGTTTAATATTGACACCCAAATCTTGTCCAGCGCTATTTACCGCATTAAGAAAATATGGAGCAACAACATTTCTGTGCTGGTCAATAGCTCGACGCATTTCGTCTGAAGGAATCGATGTCCATTGATTTTCGGGAACATCTATAAACTTATATAGTTCGTCTTGATTTGTTGCAATATTGTTGTTTTCAACAATATTGGTTCTTAAGAAAGAGCCACCTTCTCGTTTTGTAAGATTAGTAGCTCCTCTTTCAGCTTCAGAACCTGCCAAAATTGCTAAAGCCTGCCTGCTATCAACATCTTTTAATGCATTCTTGGACAAACCAACCTTTAAATCTCGCAAACTCATTCCACGCCGAACGCCACCAGTTGTCATAAGGTTCTGTAAATAATTTCCCGAATTTGAACGAAGTATACCTAAGCGTCCTTTGGACATACCGGTAGCAAGCATTTCTCCAATTGTGCCAGTAAATGGAACTTTTAAACGAGAACCAAAATAATAGATTCCGTAATCTTGAAGTCCAAGCATTTCAACAAATTTGTCAGGAACAGCCCTTCTTCCTTGTGCTGCAATTCTGCCCATTTCATCAGCGCTTCCACCTAACTTGCCAACAGCGCGAGCTAACGCATTTCTTCCGTCTGCGCTAGCAATATATTTTGTTCCCACAAAAGCGCGAGTAGCTGCTTGTGTTCCAGAAACACCTGCCAACTCTTGGGCCGCTTTGCTTAAAGCGGCTTTTGGGGCTATTGAGCCACCAAGCGTAGCAATTGTCAATGGGTCTAATGCTAAGTCAAGCCCAAAGCCAACAATTCTATGTCCCCAACCTTTTCCTTTCCAAATGTCACCGCCACCAAATGTTGGGTCAACAACATTTTTTTTCCATTCGTCTAAAGAAGCAACTGTGTTGGGATTATTGTCAATAGCGTTTTTGAGTTCAAGCACGCTTGACTGAACAATTCTTCTAGGGTACGCCAAAGTGTTTATTCCGGATAGCACAGATTTGGTTACTGGATTACCAACAAGAGCTTTTCCTATTGTCCCAAAAGCGCCACTTGGTGGTGCTGGTTGTCCTGTAGAAATTTGAGCAAGTTTTTCCTGCAGACTGGGGGCACGACGAACTGCGTTGGTTTGATAATCGCGCAACTTAATCATTTCGTTTTGCAAATTATCGGTTGGAGCTTTTGCGTAACTTGAGTTACGCAACGACTCTAGTATTTTCTCAACATCAGCATTTTGTGCCATTATCGTCCAGCGGCTTTAATGTATAAAGCACGGCGAACCATGTCATCGTTGTACGGAGTTTGTCCAGTAGACGCCAATCTTTTTGCAACTAATTCGCGCATCCCAACTATGTCGCTCGCCGCGCGGTTAGCGCGTTGAGCGTTTACCAGTTCTGTTCGAATTGGTACAAATACTTTATTTTTACCTTTTGATGAATTTTTACTCATTGCCTGTTGTCGAACAAGCATTTGATTCATTTCTCTATTGGACTCAGAAGGAGTGCCTGCTTTTATTCCTTCGGATTCAATATAGTTTTTTGCTCGTTCTTGTTCGGCGCCCTCACCTTGAAAAATGTCGCTTGCCATAACATCAATAAAGTCTCTAGATGTTTTACCAAGACCGGTTAACCAAGACAATCCAGTTGCTGCGCTTAGTTTATCTAAAGGGTTTCTTGAAGCAAAATCCTGCCCCTGTTGTTTGCCCATATTGGAAAACGCATCTGTTATCCCAGGCAACCCACCAGCCGAATATGGCGCAAACCGATTTCTCATTTCTATTTCAGCAGACTGTTTAGCAAAATCTATATTTCTATTTCTTTCTTCGCCCGCATTTTGTTGATTTTGTAAATAGTTCTGATAAGACCTTTGTTCGGGACTTACTTCTATTGGTTTTCCGCGTTCTGCCGCTTGTGCGTACCCTATACCCAGCATTGAGTCAACATCGTATTGTTCACTTGGGTCTCGAAGACCCGCTTCTTGATAAACAGTTTTTTCTGGAGTTTTGTCTCTTTCGTTCATTAACGCAATTTTGTACGAATGCATTTCTGAATCAAGTTTGGTAGCCAATTGTGCTAATTCTGTAGACGTAGATTGATTAGTGTTTCCTTCTTTACTAAGAAGGTCCAATATCATTTGTTTAACTACTCCAAGCGGTGCGCCTTCTTCCAACGATGTAATAATGTTTTGTTCAATACTGTTTTCGTCGTAATAGCCAGAATTTTTAATTTGGCTATATGTTGGCATATAGCGAAATATTAAATCTTCTTGGCTTTGTTGTGGTTTTTGGGGTTGAGTATAAGAACCAGACAGCACACCAATCATTGGGTCAAATAACCGATTGTAGTCCGATTTATCAAATTGATTTTTAGGGTTTACCATTTGAGCAATCAATGCCGCAACCTGCGGGTCAAGACCCTGATTCGGGTTGTTCATACTCATCTCTTATAGACCTTTCGTTACCCTAATAGCCACGTCGAGCGTTTAGCTCTCGAAGCAATTCATCAGTGTTTTGGCCAGGCGCATTTCGAATAAGATTTCCATATTGAATTTGTTGGGCCGTTCTTCCATCTTCTGACGTAGGTGGCACGACTGTCTGAGATGGCACAAAAGGAGTATTTGTTGTGGCTGCAGCACTGTCTCCGCCTCCAGCATTTCCACCAGCAGCAGCTAACGCTTGTGCCAACTGTTGCATTTGAGAATTGCGTGCACTTTCTTGAGCCATTCTTTGTTCGTACATTATTTGTTGAATTTGGCGCATAGCGTCAGCTTGTGCCATCTCGGCTCTAGTTTTGTATCCAGCACGTTCTTGTCCAAGAGTTGTGTTAAACAAGTTTTGACCCATGGCGCTTTCGGCGCCACGCGACGAAGCGCCACTCTGGGCAACAGAGCTAAGTAAGTTGATAAGATTCTGGTAGTTACCAGCTCCCTGTTGGGCCTGTAATTGGTCAGCCTGTATTTGTCCCTGCACGGGTTGGTCAGACACACCATAAGCGTTTAGGTACTGTGTAAGAGCATCTGGAGCGCTACCTACAGTTGCTTGCATCCCAGCATAAGGGTCATTTTGGTTTGCTGTCAAATATTTGTTTAAAGCTTCGTATCCGGAATCTCCCAAATTTTGAGCAGCGCCATAACCTTGGTCAACATTTGTTATTGCTGTATCATAAGCTTTTTTTACAGCACCTTCTGATACCGTACCTTGGTCGCCAATCATTTTTAAAAGAGCATCAAAACCTTTATTGGCAGAACCAGAATCATAGTACTTCTGCATCCCACCAAGTTTTAAAGCATCTTGTTGTTTGTCGTAATTAAATTTATCTCTAGCTAATGCATCGCTTGCTTTTGCGCTACCCGTACCGCTACCCGCACTACCACCAAATCCTCCGTAAGCACTGCCTGTACTGCCGGGTGTTCTCCAAGTTTCTGGACGAAACGTTTGTCCAGTTGAATTGTATACGCCTTGATAAATTCGTTGAGCTTCGCTTAAGTCATTAAAACTGTCAGACAATGCTCCTTTTTCACCAAGACCTACTGCGCCCGAGTCACGCACACTGCCGTTACCAGATAAAGGTCTAGTTACCACAACTGCTCCACGTCGTTCTTGATTAATTAAATCTTGTAGAGTTGCCATTAAACTGCTCCTACTCTGTTAGCAAATAACTGACGAGCAGCATCAGCAATGGTTTGTGCCTTCTCTGATTCCATGTCAGCCAATTGATTTCTAAACGATTCAAGTCGTTGTGCTTCACTCAAATCGTATGCACGATTTGATTCCATTTGCCCTTGGTCAAACTGTTGCAAACCCTGAGCTCGTTGTTTTGCAAAATCTTGCAAACCACGAGCAAAAATACCTGACTTAACATTAGGGCCCTGAAGTCCACGTCGAGCATAACCCGCAGCAATCCGTGGCTGTGCCTGATTGTATTGGTCCATCATGTTTGTTCTATCGCGCGTACCACGTTGTTGTGAAAGAAAATTAGAGTACGCATTCATCGCACCCGTAGCCGCATACTGTTGCGTGTACCC
>TARA_R110000868_G_scaffold111476_2_pt1 | contig 12305 bp, 13 predicted proteins | sample TARA_R110000868 | Tara Oceans TARA_R110000868 (sample SAMEA4397489) | marine metagenome | biome: Polar Biome; feature: [SRF] surface water layer (ENVO:00010504); material: water (ENVO:00002006), including particulate matter (ENVO:01000060) such as... | depth 5 m | reverse complement strand
CCCCGCCGCACCGACAAGGGCAAAAATGGCGATGATCACGATGATCGCGATCAATGCAAGCAGGAGCGACACTCCCAACATTCGCCAGGTGTTGCCCGAACTCGCACGAAACACGGCGAAAACGCGGCCTCCCGCACCAACAGACGCATCAGGCAATGCCAGCGAGAGGCGCAACCACATACCGATTGCCATGAAATACAAAAACAGAAACAGAAAAGAAGCGGCAATCTTGATCGCTACTGAATCAGTCATGGCCAACAAGAGGGTAGCCGGAATAAACAGGACCAAACCACAAGCGGCCAGCAAAACGATTTTCAGCAATGCAAAAAGGTAGGTCCCGTCTTCCCTCCGTAGGCCGATGACACCCCCGTCGCCATTCGCCCCTTCGCCAAGCAGAACCAGACGGTGCCAGCGCACTGCCGCAACAGCCGAGGCAAGCGCCATAAGAAGCTGCGCGCCATAGACCTTCCAAACATTGCCACCGGCATTGATCAATTCCGCTGCCGCTGCGATTGCCGCAAGATCGGGACCACCGTCGTTGGCGGTAAATGCCGCAAAATAACCGATGCTGTCATACACCCAGACCAACAGCCCTGCTGCCGCGAGCAGGACCAGAACAGCCGGCCAAGCAGCGAAAAGTAGCTGAAAATAATGGCGTGTTACGCCCGACAACACTTCGCCAACTGACGCAAAAACCGGCAATTTACGCATGTTCCGTCCCCCGAAAATTCCCCAGAGGACAGACTAAACGACACGCCGCATAAGGCGCAAGGTGTGAATTACACCGTGTCCTGACGATCCAAATCGGCCGCCATAGCTCCCGGCGGGCCAATTAATTCGCGGTAGGCGATGGCGAGCACGGCGACATTGACGATGGCAAAGAAGATCGACACGACAGACGAAAAAACCATCGCCAGAAACACCGGCAGACCTGCCGCAAGTACTATTGTTACAACGATAAGCAACGGCAGGCTGGCCAAAACACTGAGTGCGGCGATGCGCCAGAAATTGCCACGTGTGCGCTCCAGCACCATCCGCACGTTGAGCGGTTCGTCAATCGCGACCGCGGGCAGAAGCAAAAGGAGCCGCACCAGAAAATATATGCCGACGAATGACAGCATGATGCCGAAGAAACCGATCAGTGATCCGGCAGCACCTGTCGAGGCGATCACACCACGCAAATATTCAGCTGGTGGAAATTCCGGCGGGCCACCGAACAAGAGGCTCGGCACAGCCAGCATGACCAGACCGAGACAGACGAACAAGAACCGCGCCTCGCGACGACCGAAGTTGATCTGATAAGCGCCCTCGGGCTTAGCACCGAGCAAAATGAAGCGATACCAGGCGACCGACACAATTGCCCACAGAAAGAAAGTCGCCAGTTCAACCAGAACGCTGAGCAACAAATTGCCATTGAGAGGAAGGACCCCGCCAACAACGCTGAAAGCCAGATAGAGTGAGCCCGGCAACCAGATCAGCCGCAGCATCTCACCCAGATTGTTCCAAGCCCCGCTATAGGCTTCGCGCAAAGCGGCCAGTACATCGAGCTTCTTGGGGTTGAATTCATCATGCATGTCGCTGAACGGACCACGCTGCTGGTCGCTCATGGCTGCTCCCCCTCGCCTTGCGCCAATCTGGCGTCAATAAGCGACACGCTATTGCTGTAGTCTTTGTTGTCAGGCGCGAGCGTCGCGGCCATTGCATAATCTTTGCGGGCATTGTCGAGCTGGCCTGCGGCTTCCAGCACAGCTCCGCGCGTGTAGAAGGATGCCGCGCGTTCGCTGTCGAGCTTGACCGCGACGTTGGCGTCGTTCAGCGCATTTTTCAATTCGCCCATTTCGCGGCGCGCATTGGCGCGGTTGGCGTAGATCATCGCGTCGTTGGGGGCGAGCTTCAGGGCGGCGGTATAATCCACCACCGCCCGTTGGAATTCCCTGATATTGCGGAATGCCACACCGCGATTGATGAGCGCGCCGACAAGCTCGTCGCTGTCGAGATCGCCGGACTCGATTGCCGCCGTGCAATAGTTGATGGCGGCATTCATGTTGCCGCTGCGAAACTGGTCGTAGCAATTATTGCTGGCCTCGATGCCCGCACTTGCAGCATGGCCGATTGTCGGAACCACTACCGACATCACCAACGCCACCAAACCAAAACGGATCATTCCCGAACTCCTTCGCCACACAAGGAAGTCAGACTAGCCTTGTTTGGGCAAAGAAGAAATCAGACAGATGAATTTCAGGAAAATGCCGCAACAGCGACGGCGGTGTTCATAAAGTCCCGAAACCGCAGCCAGCGTTCGCCACGCAGGGTGATGACATGAACAAAGTCAGAATCGATGATACGGCCTGTTGACAGGGCGCGCAGGTTGAGGTGTCCGGTGACAATGACCTTATCCCTTACCCCGTAGATTTCCTCGGCGTCGAACTGGTTGATTTCGACCGATGACAGCACTGTCTCGAAGAAGCGTTCGGCGTCGGTAATGCCACTATAGGTTCCGGCATAGGGGATGACAGAAGGTCCGTAAAATTCGACGATAATTTCAGGATCAAGATATTTCAGAATTTCGGGAATGTTCTTCGCGCCGAATGCCTCGAACAGTTTCTGTGTCGCGGCGATATTCTTGTCCACCGTGCTCATCGCATAGCTTCCTTACTTTTCTTGATTGTGAGAAACAATTTGTCGATGCCGTGGTTGAGCAGACTTGCCCGTTGCGGCACCGGCGCTTCGGCCAGCGCGATGTCGCTCCAATGGTCGAGCGCGGCATTGATCAGCGAGCGCGCCTCCATGCGGGCGAGCGCCGAGCCGAGACAATGATGGATGCCGACGCCGAATGTCAGTTGCTTGTTGAGGTTGCGACGATCCATGTCGAAGCGATGCGGATCAGGAAAGACCGTCGCGTCGTGATTGGCAGCGGCATAGAAAAGCGCCACCCAATCACCGGTCTTCAACATGCGTCCACCCACCACCACATCTTCTGTAACCATGCGAAACAAGCGCTGCGGCGGACCGCTGTGGCGCAGGGACTCGTCGATGAAAGCGCCCACCGTGGCGCGATCATCCGTCAGCCGCGCGCGCACGTCCGGCATGGTCGCTAGATTATGCAGGAGATTGCCCAGCAGAAATGTCGTGGTCTCGGCACCAGCCACGACAAGTGTGATGCAGAAGCGGATCACTTCACCAAGCGACAGACGGCCTTCTGGCGTTTTCGCACGCAGCAACGCAGCAATCAAACCGTCGGGCACGTCTTCGTTGTTGTTGATCCTCGTGTCGAGTGCCGTCACGATTTCCGTAAAATAACCAAACAGCTCGCCGTTACTCCGCTCCCGCTCGGCTGGCGTCATATCAGCTGACAGCATGAAGGCCGTACCCCAGCCGCGGAAGCGGTCGAAAACCGCATCATCCAGTCCGAGCAAACCCGCCATCACGCGCGCCGGAATAACGGAGGACAGGGTCGCCATCGCCTCCATGCGCCCCTCACAGACGGCTTTGACCATGCCGTCAACGATCTCGCGCACCCAAGGATCGAGCGCCTCTATGCGGGGCCGCGAAAAGGCGAGATTGACGATGTTACGCAACCGGTCATGTTCGGGGTTGTCATGATTGACGAGCATCAGCGTCGGCGCGGAAGAACTTTCCTGCAGATCATCGCGCGATGAAAAAATGCGGTGATCGCGCGACGCTGCTGCCACATGCGCATAATCGAGCAGCACCCAGGCGTTCACCGCCTCATCCACCCCGGGAATGGTGCCGGGCGGGTAATCCCGATAGCCCTGCACCGGCGCATAGGGGCGCAATTCGTCGTAAAGCGCATAGGGGGAGGCAATAGTATCGGGGTGCGGCAATGCCGCGACCAATGCCGCCACTGCTTCCTGTTCGTTCCTGCCTGCCAATGCCATTTGCGCCCTCTTCTTTTGTCGCCTACTTAAATCATTCTCCTTCTAAATTATTTACTTTGTAAACTGTTTTGTTACGCCATCACCCCGTCTCTTCGGCTAGACTCAGGGCAGCCCTGACATCCCGTCTCACCCGAAAGTAATTTGCGTGGTTGAAAAGAAACCTGAACGAATCACCAAACCCAAAAAAGCGGTCCCTGCGAAAGCGCCCAAAAATGCGGCGCTGCTTTTTCTCGAGCACTATTATCCGATCCACTACAAGGCGGGCATCGGCGTCGAGGACGCTTTGCGCGGCGGGCTTCTCGGTCGCCATCAGGTGGCGATCCTCTGGCTCATTCATTCGGAAGGTCGTCAGGGCCGCGCGATGAACCGCAAGGCCATCGAGCAGTCGCTTTCCACATGGTTTGAAATTTCCGGCGCGGCCATCACCAAGGCGCTGCGCTCCATGGCACAGGCCCCGCTCGATCTTGTGACGCTGAGGGAAGACCCAGCGTCAGGCCGCGAAAAGATCGTCAGCCTGACGCCCAAGGGCGAAGTGCACCTCAAGCGCATGATCGCGCAAGGCACAGCCTATGTTCAGCGTATCATCGACCCGATGAGCGATGAGGAAATCAATAACGGGCTGCACTTCTTCCAGCGCATCGGCGCGGTCGTGGACAAACTGAAATAAGTTGGCGGAAGCTTAGGACGCCAACCGTTTTTTGAAGAAGGCGAGAATTTCGTCGCGCGCGGCAATTGTCGGCTGCCCGGCCTCGTCAATCAGATGGGCTGTGACGACGCTATGCGGTGTCGTTACAAACTGCGTGAAGAACGGCGCTGTCGGTTTGCCCGCTGCGCTGTCCGGCAGCACCCGCGTGACGAGCCGGTCGCCCAGCGCCTGCGAGAAGGCCGCAAAGCGTTCAGCCTTGCAGAAACTGTCACCGGCGAAGCGATAGGCCATCACGGTGAGATCATCCTTGTCGAGCCGCTGGCGGACGGCGCGCAACTCATCGTCAGGAATGCCTGTGCCTGCCGGATCATCAAGCGGCAATGATGGCTGTGACAGCACCGGCGCGAGCACCGACTTTTCCAGCGACATCGACAGTGCGAAATTGCCAGTGAAGCACATGCCGATGGCACCAACACCGGGACCGCCGCATTCATCATGGGCAAACTTCGCGAGCAACCTCAGCCATTGTGTAACGGGACTTGACCCGCCACCGGCAAAGGCGCGGAACTCGGCACTGACACAGGCCTTACGAAACACCGCACCCGCCTCCTCCGCAGACTGCACCGCGCCATCGCGGCCAAAGAGCGACGGCATATAGACGGTGAAGCCCGCGTCTCGCACCCAGCGGCTGAACCGCGCGACATGAGGACTGATGCCGGGCATTTCGGTCATGACGATGACGGCTGGCCCCGAACCGGTGACATGCACCACCTTCGTCTCGCCATCGAGCGTGATTTTGCGTGGAACAAAATCTTCAAGCAGGTCGTCCTCGGTCATGGAGCGTGTCGGCATCGGCATTGATCCTTCGGAAGCAGGTTGGCAACAACAGGCATGCCGCACCTTTGGCATGCGGGTTGATTTTCACGCCAACAGCAAAACCGAGCCAGAGTCAAAAACGACAATGTTGAGGGATATTTTGCCAATTCAAATTTTTGCGGGAATCTTCTTGATTGGTTTAACGATCAACTATATATTGTTTATCATTAAACTATATGAGGTGACCCATGACGACGCGTCGGAATTTCATCAAGATCATCGGTGGTGGTGCCATTGTGGCTGCGGGCGCAGCTGTCTGCATCACGGCCTTTCCACCCTTCCTGCCTGATGCCGCAGAAGCGTGGCACAACCCCGGCGCGGGTGAGACCGACATCCGCCGCATTGCGCTGAGCTACGCTCTGCTTGCGCCCAATCCGCACAATATGCAGCCCTGGCTCGTGGACCTTGCAAGGCCAGACACGGCCATCCTGTCGCTCGACACGGAACGCCTCCTACCCGCGACCGATCCCTTTGGGCGGCAGATCATCGTTGGTTGCGGCGCGTTTCTGGAATTGATGGTGCTGGCGGCGAACGCACATGGCGCAGACGTCCGGATCAAACTCTGGCCATTGGGTGAGCCGGACGCGCATCTCGACGCCCGCCCCTTCGCGACGGTGACGTTCAGCGAGGCGACACCGGTCAAAGACCCGTTGTTCGATCACATACTTTCCCGCCGCACCAATCGCGAACCCTATGACCCCGCGCATGTGCCCGCCGCGGACGACCTTCAGGCGATCGTCGCTTCCGGGACGTCCGGCACTGACCTCCGCGGCGATTTTACAAACGAACCTCAACCTGTGGCCGCCCTCCGCGACATTGTCTGGCGTGGCTGGACGCGGGAGATGCACACGCAGGCAGCAGTCGCCGAATCCGTCAAGGTCATGCGCATCGGCGACCGCGCCATCGCGGCGCACCGCGACGGGCTCACGCTTGGCGGACCGCTGATGAACCTCTTAGGCGCAACAGGGATCATCACCCGCGAGGTCCTTCTTGATCCCGACTCAAGTGCAAACGCTCAAGGTGCCGTCATGTGGAAGGAAATGGCTGATACGGCCCCTGCTTTCATCTGGATCGCAGGAGGCGACAATACCCGCACCACGCAAATTGCTGCCGGACGCGCCTATGCCCGCCTGAACCTCGCGGCCGCCGCGCGCGAATTGTCAATGCATCCCTGGAGCATGGGTTTGCAGGAGTATCCCGAAATGGCGGACCTATACGCAGAGCAGCAGAGCCAACTCGGTGGCACAAGCGCCGCACCGGTTCAGATGCTCGCACGCATCGGATATGCTCGCGCCATACCGCCCGCGCCACGACGCGGTCTTGAGGCACTTATGAAAGTCTGAGGCATGTCCGACAAACGGCCCGATACGCATGCATTGTGGTTTGAGGTCTTCAACGAAGTCGGCATCATCGAGCAATTATCGCGCAATGCCTTCGAGCGCGTTTTGCCCGTGGGCCTATCGCTAGCTGGCTTCACCGTGCTCAATCATTTCGTTCGGCTGAGAAAGACTGAAGCGGCACCAAGCGAATTGGCGTCGGCTTTTCAGATCACCAAAGGCGCGATGACCAATACACTGAAACGGCTGGAAGCTTTGGGCTACGCCACCTTGAGCGCAAATCCGAGCGATGGGCGAGGCAAAATCGTGCGGATCACGGCCAAAGGCCGCAAAGCGCGTGAAAAATCCATCGCCGCGCTTGCGCCTCATCTCACAGAGATCGCCAAAACCTTATCAAGCGACGACGCTCTCGCCGCCCTGCCCTTCTTGCGGCAGCTACGCATCTTCCTCGATGCAGAGCGCGACCTGCCTCAGTCAGATGGCTGATAAATGTCCGTCGCAAGAATAGTGACGGTTTCATCACCGTCATTCCGCCACCAATGGCTCACCGTGTGGTCGGCAGACACTGCGTCGCCGGCCTTGTAGGTGGTCTCAACGCCATCGCGTGTTTCGATGGTGGTGCCGGCCAGAATATATTCGATGGACGGGCGCGCATCATGCGCGTGAAGCCCTACCACGCCGCCTTTTTCCAGCGTCAGAATACGCATCCGCATTTGGCGATTGCCGGTCTCTGCGAACTCCGGCGCGAGCGACATTTCAGCGAGTAGTTTACCCGATAGGCCAACATTTTCTGTTGGTGCATCGCCTGCCAGAGCCGGCGACGAGAATGTGAGTGCGGCGACCAAGGCCATTTTCAGTATGTATTTCATGTCTTCGCTCCCTTGGGCGGCGTAACACCCATTCAATCACGCCCTTCCGGCGCGCCAAGTGAAAATAATGACGATAGGGACGCGCGTCTCGTCTAACGCATGCAGACATGACGATGATTGACAGAATTTGTGTCTTGATGTGTCTAGTAGACATAGATGAATCGAGGTGGACCATGTCAAACGAACGTTCGCGGGATAAGTTGATGGAATTCCTGGACTATTTGGGAAACAAGGGACTTATGGCTAAAGCAACGGTTGCGTCCAGAAAGGCTGCTGCAAGCAAACTGCTTGGGATCCTTCCTGCAGAAGAAGCAAACGATGTTACACGCCTAGACCTCGATGAGGTTATGACACGCTTCCAGAACCTTGAAGGTAAAAATTACACTCCGGGCAGTCTAACGACGTACCTGAGCCGCGCTCGAGGTGCCATCGATGATTTCAACGCATATCTCGAAAACCCATTAGGTTTTCGCCCTAGCGTTCAATCACGAGAAAAACGTGCAAAGTCAGAATTTAAGAAGCCCGTCTCCAGCAACGTTGACAGCAACTCCACGTCTTTTGGGCAAGAACGCGCAGGTCAGAAGGTCATATTCGACCCAACGAATTCAATCCTGCCCATTCCCATTCGCGCTGACAAAACCGTCTACGTACAGGGCATCCCATTTGACCTTACAGCGAGTGAAGCCTCAAAAATTGCTAACGTAATTCGGGCGATGGCGACACAAGAATAGCCAGAAATTGGCTCCCTTCCAAAAGGAGTCAATCGCCGACGATGTCGGCAGGGCCGGTGCACTGAGGGTGGAGGTCCATACTCCAGTCCTCAGTGCCCCAATCAACTTGATATCACATTGCAGGTTTTCCGTAAGAAATACTTAAAGGTCGCAATCAACATAGTCGACAAGACAGAATGCATATCTTCACGATAACTCGCCAGACTACTCCCACTCGATCGTTCCCGGCGGCTTTGATGTCACGTCATAAACGATGCGGTTGATGCCTTTGACTTCGTTGATGATGCGTGTCGAAACGCGGCCAAGGAAGTCATGGCTGAACGGGAAGTAGTCTGCCGTCATGCCATCGGTCGAGGTGACAGCACGCAGCGCACAGACATAATCATAGGTGCGTCCGTCGCCCATCACGCCGACACTCCGCACCGGCAACAACACGGCGAAAGCCTGCCAGATGGTGTCATAAAGACCGTCTTTGCGGATTTCGTCGAGATAGACCGTGTCAGCTTTGCGCAAGATGTCGAGCTTCTCGCGCGTGATTTCGCCGGGGATACGGATGGCGAGGCCTGGTCCGGGGAACGGGTGACGACCCACAAAATCTTCCGGCAGTCCGAGTTCGCGACCCAGCACACGCACTTCATCTTTGAAGAGTTCGCGTAGCGGCTCGACGAGCTTCATATTCATGCGTTCGGGCAAGCCACCGACATTGTGATGGCTCTTGATCGTCACGCTCGGTCCGCCGGTGAAGGACACGCTTTCGATCACGTCGGGATAGAGCGTGCCTTGCGCGAGGAAATCCGCGCCGCCGATTTTCTTGGCTTCTGCGTCGAACACATCGATGAAGGTCGCACCGATGATCTTGCGTTTCTGCTCAGGGTCCGAGACGCCCTCAAGCTTGCCGAGGAACAGATCGGTCGAGTCATTGTGAACGAGCGGGATATTGTAATGATTGCGGAACAGGTTCACCACCTGCTCAGCCTCACCGGCGCGCATCATGCCGGTATCGACGAACACACATTGCAGCTGATCGCCGATGGCTTCATGCAGCAGCACGGCAACAACAGATGAATCAACGCCGCCCGACAATCCGCAAATGACTTTGCTCTTACCGACCTGCTTGCGGATGCGGGCGATTTCGACGTCCTTGAAGGCCGCCATCGTCCAGTCGCCTTTGCAGCCGACAATCTTATGCGTGAAATTCTTGAGGATATCGCGTCCACGCGGCGTGTGGGCCACTTCGGGGTGGAACTGCACACCGTAGAATTTTCGCGTCTCGTCGGCGATGGCCGCGAAGGGCGCATTGCCGCTGACGCCGATCACTTTGAAACCTTCGGGCAGGGCCACAACACGGTCGCCGTGGCTCATCCACACCGGCTCGCTGTCGCCAGCACTCAACACGCCGTCAAAGAGCGGCGAATTTTCCATCACCTTGATCGCGGCGCGGCCAAATTCGCGCTCGTCGTCGGAACCTTCCACGCGGCCACCAAGCTGCGCGCACATGGTCTGTTCGCCGTAGCAGATGCCCAGCACCGGCACTCCGGCTGTAAACACCCAATCGGGTGCGCGCGGCGCATCAGGTCCGATGACGCTGGCAGGGCTGCCCGACAGGATGACGCCCTTGGGTTTGAAAATTTCGAACTGATCATCCGCTTTGTTGAAGGGAACAATCTCGCAATAGACGCCGCTCTCGCGTACGCGTCGCGCGATGAGCTGTGTCACCTGACTGCCGAAATCGATGATGAGAATATTGTCGGTCATGGTTTATCCGCAGAACTTGTCGGGGACGATGAGGAAGAACTATTTGAAAATCTGTTTTCAAGATCGCGCGTCTGGCGGCAATCGGGGCAGACGCGTTTCAGGAGATCGAGACGGGCTTGCGCCACGTCGCGTTTACCATCGGCAAGATCGAGTACGCCGAGACCGCTGAGCGCCACCACATCGGTCGGATCGACGGCGAGCGCAATACGGAAATACTTCCGCGCAAAAGCAGGTTCGCCCGCTTTGATGTAATAATCGGCAAGCGCACTCAACGCTGTCGCATTGGCCGGATCGGCCACAATTGCCTGCTCCAGCAATTGCCGCCGCGTCTCGACGCTGGTGCTTGCCAGAGCTTTAGCGGTCAGTGATTGCGATGCTGCTTGCAACGGAGCACTTGCGGCCAGCGCGGCAACGGGAGCGCTTGTCAGCGCCAGTGCAAAACTCAGTGAACGGATGGCATGGAGCCATGCTATCCAACCCTGCCCTATCGTTCCACGTTCTGCGCTTGCCTGTGTCTTCATGCCGCTTCTGCCGGTCCTGTCCGTTCAAGGATGCAGACGAAAAATCCGTCCGTGCCCGTGCTTGCCGGGCTGAGGCGCATAGGTCCGCCCGTAGGACAGTCTGGGGCCGCCACGTCTTCGGGCCAATAGACTTGCCAGTCGGCCACTGAAAAATCGGGCCGCGACGCGAGAAAATTTTCGATCCGCGCTTCGTTTTCGCTTGGCAGCACCGAGCAGGTCACATAGATGAGCCGCCCGCCGGACCGCACCGCGACGGCGCCGCGCGCCAGCACATCGTTCTGAGCGTCGATATAGCCCGCCAGCAATTCCGGCGTCAGCTTCCAGCGCGCATCGGGGCTACGGCGCCATGCGCCCGTGCCGCTGCAGGGTGCATCGACCAACACGCGGTCCATTTTACCCGACAGTTCGGCGAGGTCAGCGTCGGCTCCGTCGGCAAACCCTTCCGGAGTGATGACGCGCGTCTGGATGTTGCGGGCACCGGCGCGTTGCGCACGCGGCATCAGCTTGCCGAGGCGACGACGATCCGTGTCGCAGGCGTGGATCTGGCCACGATTGCCCATCATAGCCGCGAGCGACAGCGCCTTGCCGCCGCCACCGGCGCAAAGGTCCACAACCTGTTCGCCGGGTTCGACCGCTGTCAGCAAGCATGCGAGCTGCGAGCCTTCGTCCTGCAATTCGATAAGCCCGTCGCGGAAGGCACTCATGCCCTGCACATTGGCGCGCGCGGTGAGGCGCAAGCCAAGCGGCGCCAGCGGCGTTGCTTCAACAGCAACGGCGGCCTCCGCCAATGCTTCCAGCGCCATCTCGCGGTCGCCTTTGAGTGTGTTGACGCGCAGGTCGGTTGGGGCGCGATCCATCAGCGCCGCCATTTCGGCTTCAAGCCGATCACCGAATGCGGCAACAAATTCTGCGTGCATCCACTCGGGATAATTCAACCGCACATGCGCAGGCGCATCAGCGTCCGGCAGGGCTGCGGCACGCAAGGCGGCTTCCTCGTCGGCTTCCAATGCGGCTGGCGAATGGCCTGTGCCATTGGCAAGCGCGACCACAGCATCAGTGTCCGCCTTGTCGATAAGCGTCATGGCGCTCATGGCGAGCAGGCGCGGTGTGTCCTGCCCCGCCGCCGCGATGAGTTCGGCACGATGACGCAGCACTTTGAACACGAGTTCGCCCACGGCGGCACGGTCCTTGGAACCCGCAAAGCGGCTGCCGCGCGCCCAGGCGTCAAAGACGCGGTCGGCGGGCGTGGCAGTGCCTGCAATGGAGGTGAGAATGTCGATGGCCGCCTGAAGGCGGGCGCCGGGGGTCATGGTGCCGCCTAACGTGGGTTGTTAATTGCCAATACCGGGATAGTTCGGCGCTTCGCGTGTAATGGTCACGTCATGGACGTGGCTTTCGCGCAGACTTGCCGAGGAGATTCGGACAAATTTGGCGCGTTCCTGAAATTCTTTGATGGTGGCAGAACCTGTGTAGCCCATGGCCGCACGCAGGCCGCCGACGAGCTGATGCACAACCGCGCCGACCGGACCCTTGAAAGGTACTTGTCCTTCAATGCCTTCGGGCACGAGCTTCAGCGAATCCTTCACGTCCTGCTGGAAATAACGGTCGGCTGAACCGAGCGCCATCGCACCCACCGAGCCCATACCGCGATAGGCTTTGTAGCTGCGGCCC